>Ga0209985_10000357_pt1 | contig 51400 bp, 40 predicted proteins | sample NOAtaG_FD_187305 | JGI IMG/M metagenome (GOLD analysis project Ga0209985, IMG submission 187305) | Freshwater lake microbial communities from Lake Erie, under a cyanobacterial bloom - NOAA_Erie_Diel6S_1000h metaG (SPAdes) (version 2) | ecosystem: Environmental > Aquatic > Freshwater > Lake ... | reverse complement strand
CAGGGGTAGTGCAGCGGTTTTGTAAACCGTTGGTCGGGGGTTCAAATCCCTCACCCGGCACCATTCCCCCGCGGCGCCGGACGCGGCACACTCGGCGTCCGGACCACAGGGGGTAGATCATGCAGGCTTGGATACACGACGCGGTGCGCACGCCGCGGGGCAAGGCGCGGCCCGACGGCGGCCTCGCTGCCCACACCCCGCAAGAACTCGTCGGTCGCCTCGTGACGGCGCTGGAGTCGCGCGGTCACGACCCGCGCACCGCCGTTTCGCTGGTGCTCGGCTGCGTCGGCCAGATCGGCGATCAGGGCGGCAACATAGCGCTCGTCTCGAAGCTGCATGCGGGCGTCGACGAGCGCGCCAGCGCCTTCACGCTCAACAATTACTGCGTGTCCGGTCTGACCGCCATCGGCCATGCCGCGCAGCGGGTGGCGGGCCGGCCCGCCACGGCCCTCGCGGGTGGCGTCGAGATGATGTCCCGCGTGCCGTTCATGGCCGACAAGGCGGCCTACTACGGCGACGCGTCCTTCCCGAAGCGGTCCCGCTACGTCCCGGTGGTGCTCGCCGCCGACCGTCTCGCCGACGAGCAGGGGATCGCGCGCGCCGAGCTCGACCGCTTGGCGCTGCTCTCGCAACAGCGCGCGGCCGCGGCCGAGGCCAAGCCTGCGCTCGCTGCCTCGCGGATCGCGATCGATGGCCTGGCGGTCGATGAATGCATCCGTCCGCAGACCACCGCAGAGTCCCTCGCGGCGATGGCGCCCGGTTTCGCGGCGCTCGCGGCGCAGTACGCGGATGCGCTCGAGGGTCCCATCGACCACCGGCACACCATCGCCCATGCGCCACCCGTCTGTGACGGCGCAGGGCTCGCTCTGGTCGGCGGCACGCTGGGGGGCGGTTCCAGCCGCAAGCCGCGGGCCCGCATCCTCGCCTATGCCGAGTCGGGCGGTGATCCGCGCGCCTCGCTGCTCGCCGGTCTCACCGCCATGCAGACCGCGCTCGCCGAGGCCGGCCTCTCGCTCGGCGACATGGACCGCATCGAGTTCATGGAATCCTTCGCGGTCACGATGGCGATCTTCCTGCGGGACCATGCGGTCGACCTCGATCGCGTCAACGTCGGTGGCGGTCACATGGCCAAGGGTCATCCGATGGGCGCCTCGGGCGCCATCCTGCTCTCGAGCCTCCTCGATGCGCTCGATGCCTGCGGCGGACGGTTCGGGCTCGTCGTCTGCACCGGCGCCTCCGGCGTCGGCGCGGCGATGGTGGTCGAGCGGGTGGACGGGTGAGCGCGCCGCCGCCGACCTCGCAGCCGACGTCGACGCTGCCGTGGCCAAGCCCCACGCGGGCGTGGGTGCTGGTCGCGCTGCTCATGGTGGCGTACACCAGTTCGTTCATCGACCGGCAGATCATGAGCCTGCTGGTCGAGCCGATCCGCGCGGACCTCGGCATCAGCGACACCGAGTTCAGCTTGCTGGCCGGCCTCGCGTTCTCGATCTTCTACAGCGTGATGGGCTTGCCGCTCGGTTGGGTGGCCGACCGCTGGAGCCGACGCATGCTCATCATCGTCGGCATGATCTCCTGGAGCATCATGACGGCGCTCTGCGGGCTCGCCACGGGGTTCCTCGGGTTGTTCCTGGCGCGCATCGGCGTCGGCATCGGCGAAGCGGCCTTGTCGCCGGCGGCGTATTCGCTGATCTCGGACTATTTCCCGCCCGAGCGGCGCGCCCGCGCCATCAGCGCCTACGCGATGGGGCCTTACCTCGGGTCCGGGCTGGCGTTGATCATCGGTGGCCAGGTCATCGAACTCGCCGAACGCATGGGGGAAGTGGCAGTCCCCGGGGTCGGCGTACTGGCGCCTTGGCAGTTGGTGTTCCTGGTGGTCGGCTTGCCGGGTGTGCTGATCGCGCTGTTGTTCTTGTTGGTACGGGAGCCGGAGCGCCGCGGTCTTGCGCCGCGCGGCACGGACCTGTCCCTGCTCACCTTCATCGGCGGGCGGCGCACGCTGTTCATGCTGTTGTTCCTAGGCTTTTCCGTGTTCGGCATCGCGGGCATCTCGTTCCTGGTCTGGATCCCGGCGGTGTTCATGCGCGTGCATGGCTGGACGGCGGGCGACATCGGGCTCGCCTACGGGGCCATCCTGTTGCTGACCTCGGTACCCGGCGTGTTCGTCGGTGGATGGGTCTCGGACCGTCTCACGGCGCGCGGCCGTGTCGATGCGCCGATCACGGTCGCCGCAGTGGTGATGCTGGCGCTGGTGCCGCTGGTGCTCATCACGCCGCTGTACCCCGATCCGAAGGGCGCGTTGGCCCTGCTCGCCGTCACCAGCTTCGGCTTCGGCATGCTGAACGGGCTCCCGGGTACGGCGCTGCAATCGGTCGTGCCTAATCAGCTCCGCGGCCAGATCATCGCGGCCTATTTCCTGATCGGGACGATGATGTCGCTCGGTTCGGGACCGACCTTGGTCGCGTGGGTCAGCGACAGCCTGCTCGGCGGCCCGATGCAGATCGGCGTGTCGCTCGCGACGGTGGGGGCGATCGCGACCCTGGCCTCGGCGGCCATGCTCTGGGTCAGCCGGACCGGGTTCCGGGAGGCGGTGGAGGTCGCCCGGCAGTGGCGCTAGGCGCCTTCCGCTAGGCGCCTGCCGCTAGGCGCCGTCCGCCGCTCCGCCACCCTCGTCCGACGCCAGCCGTGACAGTTCGCCGCGCAGCACTTTGCCGACGCTGTTGCGCGGCAGCTGCGCGACGATCCGCAGCCGTTCCGGCCACTTGAACATCGCGAGGCCCGCCGACTCGAAGTGCGCGCACACCGCTTCGAGCGTCATGGGCGTGCCCGGCTTCGGCACCACCACGGCGCAGATGCGTTCGCCCATCACGGCATCGCGATAGGGCGCCACTGCGCCCTCGAGCACGCCGGGCATCTGGTTGAGCGCGTTGTCGAGCTCCTCGGGCGAGATCTTCATCCCGCCGCGGTTGATCACTTGCCGCAGCCGTCCCACGAAGCGGTAGAAGCGCAGGTCGTCACCTTCGCCGCAGAGCTCGAACAGGTCGCCGGTGCGGAACCAGCCGTCCGCCGCGAACGATTCGGCGTTGATCTGCGGCGCATGCAGATAGCCGTCGAAGACCGTGGGTCCCGTGATCTGCAGTTCGCCGGCGCGTCCGGGCGAGAGGATCTCGCTGCCGTCTTCCGGGTCGGTGAGCCGCGTGCGGATCTGCACGGGCGGCGGTGGCGTCCAGGACACCTCGTCGCGGCCATACCGCGGGAACCAGCGCGCACGATGCAGGGGATCGGCTGCGTTGGCGGCGTTGCTGATGAGCGAGACGCCTTCGTTGGAGCCGAAGTTGTTGCAGATCTCGATGCCGAAGCGTTCCTGGTAGCCCTGGATCATCTCCGGATCGAGCGGCGCCGACCCGGAGCCGATGCAGCGCAATGACGACAGGTCGACCGACGCGAGCAGCGCCTCGTTCTTCAGCAGCATGTTGAGGACCGCCGGCGGCGCGATGGCGTACTGCGGCCGTTCGGTTGCGATCTGCCGGAAGAAGGTCGGCAGGTCGAGCGGATGGTGCAGCAGCAGCGTTCCGCCGGTGTGCAGCCAGCTCATGAAGCAACCGCCGAGCGCCGCCATGTTGACGAGCGGGAAGGGGTTGAGCAGCGTCTCGCCGGGCTGGATGCTGGCGCCCCGCAGGTGCGCCCAGCTGATCGCCCACCAATGATTGTGCGAACGCGGCACGCCCTTGGGCGTGCCTTCGGTGCCTGACGTCCAGCAGAGGGTCGCGATGTCGTCGGCGTCGATGCCGAGCGCCGCGCAGCGCGATGACAGCCCGGCCCGGCGCGGATCGTCCGCTGGCGCGGCATCGAACGCGATGGCGCCGTCCGGGACCGCATCCCCGACCGCGGCGCTGCGCAGGCTGAGCACGCGCAAGGCGATGCCTTCCGCGGCGAGCGCCTCGCGGGACTGGAGCGCCGTGCCGATATGGTCGGCGCCCTTGAAGGTGTCGATGGTGAGCACCGTGCGGGCGCCGGTGAGGCGGACGATCTGTTCCAGTTCGTGACGACGGAACTGCATCGGCACCGGACTCACGATGATGCCGAGGCGCAGCGCCGCGATGTAGAGGGCCGGATATTCGGCGATGTTGGGCAGCTGCGTGACCAGCAGGTCGTCGCGTCCGAGGCCGGCCGCCTCCAGCGCCACCGCGAAGCCGTCAGCGAGCGCAGCGGCCTCGCGCCAACGCAGGCGCAGCGGCGGCGTGCCCAGAAGGTCCGGGCGGTTCGGCGCATCCACCAAGGCCGTGCGGTCCGGGAAATCGCGCACATGGGCGTCGAACATGTCGTGGATGCGGGTGTCGCCCCACCAGCCACGGCTGCGGTATTCGCGGATCTTGTCTGCGGGCGTCGTACGCACGGTCCATCCTCCTCAGGGGCGGCGGTCAAAACTCGTATCCGAGTATATCTGTGGTCTAATACCGAAAGTCACAACCGCAAAGTCTCAACGCATGGGGGATGTCGCATGGATCGTCGCAATTTCGTCGCTGCCGCGCCCTGGGTCGCTGCGGGCGGCGCTGTCGCCGGGGCCCCGGTCGCCGCAGCCGCGGCATCCGTTGCCGCCGGGGGGCAGCACTTCGAGGTCATGAAGGCCGTGATCATGGGTTGGCGCCAAGGCGACCGGCAGGCCGCCATCGCCCGCTGCGCCGATGACATCGTCTGGTACTCCCATGTCGGCAGCCCGCCCATCGTCGGCAAGGAGGCAGCCGCCCGGTTCATGGAAGTGCTGGCCGGCCAGATGAAGGACGTCCGCTGGCGGATCTTCGGCTACGCGGAACACGGCGACACCGCCTTCGCGGAAGGGGTGGACGAGTTCACCTCGCCCGAGGGCCGGCAGGTCGCGCTGCCCTACGCCGGGATCATGCGTTTCCGGGATGGCCTCATCACCGAATGGCGCGATTACTTCGACCGCGGGCTGTTCGACCGGCTCAAGGCGGGCGAGGCGCCGCCGCCGCACATCGCCGCCCTGACGGGCCGGACGCCGCTCTACTGAGCGCAGGCGCCGGGCCGCCGCACGGTCCGGCGCCTACTTGCCCGTGCTGACGGTCTGGGCGCCGAGCAGCTTGGCGAGACGGCGCTCGAGGCCCTTCGGGTCGAGTTGCAGCGAGGCGCGCACTTCGACGGCCATGCGGTCGGTGTCGAGTTCGTCGATCCGGCGTTCCGCAGCGCGCAGGCCGGCGCGCGCGATGTCCTCGGGCTTTTCCTTGGCGCCCTGCACGTGCGCGGCCATCCGCGTCTCCACCGAGCCGACGATGAGGGCGGCGACGTGCGTGCCCTGTCCGGCGAGCTCCGCGCGCGCCGAGGTGGACAGCATGCGGGCGGCCGATTTCGAGGGCGAGTAGCCGCCCATGTTCGGCAGCGCGACGATGGCGGCCGCCGACAGCACGTTGACCACGGCGCCGCCGCCGTTGCGGGCGAGCACCGGCGCGAACGCCCGGATCATCGCGAGCGGCCCGAAGTAATTGACCTCCATCTCGGCGCGCGCATGGGACATGTCCGCGGCCCCGATCAGCAACTGGTTGGTGAACAGCCCGGCGTTGTTGATCAGCAACCCGACATCGCCGCAGTGCGCGGCCGCTGCACGCACCTGCGATCCGTCGGTGACGTCCAGGCGCACGGCGATGCATCGTCCCGGGAACTCGCGTTCGAGGTGTGCGGCGTCGGCAGGGTCGCGCGCGGCGGCATAGACCTTGGCCGCGCCGGCTTCGGTGAGCAGCACCCGCACGAACGCTTCGCCGATGCCCCGGTTCGCGCCCGTCACCAAGGCGACGCCATCTCGGATCTGCATGTGTTCGACCTCGTGGGTTCAGGAGGGCAGCACGATCCGCGGATCGGGCTGCCCGGACTCGAGCCGCTCCACGTCCGCCGCGCGGCGCAGCAGGGTGACGCGCTGGTTGATGGTGCCCTTGTCGGACAGTTCATGGGCGTCCGCGCTCGGCGGCTCGGCGAGCAGCAGCAGCGCTTCGATGCGTTCGCTCGCACCCCGTCCGGCGTTGAAGGCGCCGAGCCGGCGCGAGAGCTCGGCGCGCAGGGCGTCATCGACCGGCGCCTTGGGCCATGTGAGCGCCGTGAGCCGGTCGCGGTTCTCGCCGCAGATCACGAAATCGCCGAGCAGCGGCGCGAACGTCTCGACGAGCAGCGCACGCAAGCGGCCTGCGGCCACCCAGGTGCCGTTCGAGAGCTTGAACTCCTCGGCGAGCCGCCCTGCGAACTTCAGCCCCTTGCCGATGTCGGCGGGGTCGTGCAGCTGCGCGGCGTCGCCGGTGCGATAGAACCCGTCCTCGTCGAAGATCCCCCGGTTCTTCTCGCCGTGCCCGAGGTAGCCCGGCGTCACCATGGGGCCCTTGAGCCGCACTTCGTAGCGGTCGCCGTTCGGCACGAGCTTGAGCGTGAGCCCCGGCATCGGCAGGCCGATGCCGACCTCCTCGGTCGGGAAATAGATGGCCATGCAGCCCGAGGCGGTCTCGGTCGCGCCGTAGCCGGTCGTGAAGAAGATCCGCTCGCCCACGGTGTCGACGGCGAGCTGCTGGAACCGGTCGTAGAGCGCCTGGGGCAGACCCGCCCCGCCGTAGAGCGCGAGCCGCAGGTTGCCGAGGAAGCGTCGGCGCAGTTCGTCGTCCTTCTCGAGCGCATCGGCCAGCATCGCGTAGCCGAAGGGCACGTTGACGTAGAACTTCGGCGCGATCTCTTTCAGGTTGCGCAGCGACTCCGCGAACAGCCCGGGCAGGGGCTTGCCGCCGTCGATGTAGAGCGTGCCGCCGCTCGTCAGCGTGCCCATCTTGGTGAAGGCGCCCGATACGTGGCTCCAGGGCAGCCAATCGAGCATCACGTCGCTCCATCCGGCGGTGTCGCCCATCACCTGCCGCCCCTGTGCCAGGTTGGACGTGATCATGCGCTGCGTCTGGATCACGGCCTTCGGCAGGCTGGTGCTGCCCGAGGTGAGCATGTAGAGCGAGGCTTCGTCCGGGTCGATCGCCGCGATCGAGGCGTCGACCTCGGGCCCGGCCGGTGTCGCGAGCACGCTGGCCGTGGAGACCACCGGGCCGCTGCCCTGCGTGCCCTCGACGAGCGTCGGATCATCGGTGACGAGGGCTGCGTCGCCGAAGTCCACCGACTGCAGGGCGGCGCGGAAGGTCTGCGTCTGTTCGGCGAACACCACCGCCGGTCGCACCAGGTCGATGACATGCCGCAGGCGGCCGTAGTCGCCGCCCATCAGGGCGTAGTTGACGCTCACCGGGCAGGCCGGCAGGCGTGCCGCCATCGCGCCGTACTTGACCACCGCGTGCATCACGGAATTGCCTGACAGGATCAGCAACGAGCGGCCGGCCGGGATGCGGCGCGCGAGCAACCAGGCAGCGACCGCGCGCGACTGTGCGTCGACCTCTCCGTAGCTCGCCCGGTACCACGGCGCCTCGGGGCCGCCACGACGCTCGGCGAGGTAGGTCTTCTGCGGATGCTCGGTGGCGCGCGCGGCGAGCGCCTGCGGCAGGTTGGGATGGTAGGCCGCGAGGGCGAGCTCCGGGGTCACCCACAGGCTGCCGTCCGCGCGGCGCTCCACGCGCATGGCGGCGGAAGGGAAGGATGTCTTGCGGAAGGGGGCATCGGGTCGTGTCATGGTGCGGACCGCATGTCGCTTCAGAAGCGCTCGTAGGAGGGGTCGCTCTCGCCTTTGGCGCCCACGCGCATGCCGGGCGTGCCCGGCACGAACATGCCGCCGACCCATCCCTGTCGCATCGGCGTGTCGCGGTTCCAGTCGAAGATGGTGCGTCGATGGGCGATCCGCCAGCGTCCTTCGCGGCGCTCGAAGCGGTCGATGAGCCGCCCGCCGGTGAAGGTGTCGAGGGTCTCGCCCCCCACGTTCATGCGCGCCAGGGTGACGATGTAGGTCTCGACGTAGGCGAGGTCTTCGCCGACGAAATCGAAGTGGCTGGTGCCGAGCACGTGCTGCATGGCATCCATCTGCCGGATCCGCGGGATCGCGCCATCGACGTAGTCGTGGGCGTTGCCGGTGTAGCGTCCGCCGTGCTCCTCGATGGCGTCGGGGTGGTAGCAGGCTTTGAGCAGCGGCCCATCGCCGCGGTCCACGCCGCGCACGTACGCGGCGAGCACGTCCCGTATCTCGTCCTTGTCGAAGATCCGCGCGAGGCGCGCGTCGCGGTCGGTCATGGTGTCCCCCTGCGGGTATGATGACCCGCGACTTTCACTCCAAGACTGACAAGGACATCCCCCATGGTCAAGGCATCCGACGGATCGCGGCCGGTGGTCATCGTCACCGGCGCCGGGACCGGCCTCGGAAGGGCGTACGCATCGCACCTTGCGGCGCTCGGGTGGCGCGTGGTGGTCAACAACCGCTTGCGCCTCGGGGCGGATGGCGCACCGTTGCCCTCGGCCGCCGAGGCCGTCGCTGCCGCGATCGGCGCGGCCGGCGGGGAAGCCATCGCCCAGCACGACGATGTCTGTGCGGACGGCGCCGGACAGCGCATGCTCGAGGCTGCGCTCGGGCGCTGGGGCCGGATCGACGCGCTCGTCAACAACGCCGGCGTCGACCAGCACGCGCCGTTCCACCACATCGCCCTCGAAGATTTCCGGCGCATCATGGCGGTGAACTTCGACGGCACGGTGGCCGTGACCCAGCCGATCTACCGGCACATGCGCGCGCAGGGGCATGGCCGCATCGTCGTGTCCGTCTCGAGCGCCGGACTCCACGGGCTGCACGGGCTCACCGCTTATGCCGCCTCGAAAGGCGCGCTGCTCGCGTTCATGCGGAGCCTCGCGGCGGAGGGCGCGCCGCGCGGCGTGCATTGTTCTGCGATCGCACCGTATGCGGCGACGCGCATGACCGACCGCCACCTCACCGACGCGCTGCGCAGCGCCATGCCGGCCGACTCGGTCGCGCCCGTGGTCGCCGAACTGGTCGCGCCGACCTCCCGCCTGAACGGTCAGGCCTGGGTGGCGGGCGCGGGGTGGGTCAGGCGTGCGTCGGCCGTCGAGTGGGGTGAGGGATTCGCCGTGGACTCAGGGCTGGCGAAGAAGTTGGAGGGGGCGGCTGGCGTGGGGATGCCTGTTGCGCCGCCGCCGCCACGCGAGTTCCCTGATTCCCTGGCGGCCCACCAAGACTTCTTGGCATCCGCGCAACAGGGCTTGCATGCCGCGCGGCGAGGGGAGTAGCCTCGGCGACAGCAAGGTTCCGTTATGCAAGCCATCGTCCTCGAGGGCGAACGCGCGTCGCAGGGCCTGAACGACACGAAGTCCGATATCCAAAGGGGGATAGTGAAGATGAAGACCCAAAACAGCCGCTTGGTGCACGCGGGTTCTGCGCTCGCCGCCGCAGTGGTGATGGCCTTGGCCGGGACTGCTGCGCCCTCGTACGCGCAAGGGCTCGAAGAGGTGGTGGTCACCGCCCAGCGCCGTGAGACCGCCCTGCAGACCACGCCGATCGCCATCAGTGCGTACAGCGGCGAAGCGCTCGCTGAGGCCAAGCTGTTCTCGGCGGGCGATCTCGCGGCCGCCGTGCCGGCGTTCTCGTTGACGGCCAACACGCCGCTCGACGTCGAGCTCAACATCCGCGGCATCACCAACACCCGCCTCGACTCTCCGTCCGCCGACCCGTCGGTGGGCACCTTCGTCGACGGCATCTACATGGGCCGCACCGGCGACCTCAACTACGATTTCTACGACCTCGAGCGGGTCGAGGTCATCCGTGGTCCGCAGGGCGTGCTGCTGGGCAAGAACGTGGTGGGCGGCGCGCTGTCGGTGACGACCGCGAAGCCCAAGTTCGACAACTCCGGATCGATCACGGCCGGCCTCGGCAACTACAGCTCCAAGTTCGTGACCGGCTATGTCACCGGGGGGCTCTCCGACACCATCGCCGGACGCCTCTCGATGCAGTACCGCAAGCGCGACGGCTTCGGCTACGACCAGCTGCACAAGCGTGAGGTCGATGATCTCGACTCCCTGCAGGCCCGCGCCCAGCTGCTCTACGACGGCGGCGACAACGGCGTGACCGCCCGTGCGATCCTCGGCTACTACAAGGACAGCAACAACGGCGTCAACGTGGTCGCCGTGGACGGCGGCTACAAGGATTGCGAGAACAGCTATCTGCGCAGCAATTGCTCGCGCCCTTGGAGCAACCTGCGCTCCTTCCTCGGTCTCACCGACCCGCGCGTGAACGTCGCCACCAATGTCACCTTCAAGGGCGACTCCACGCCGACCGAGCAGTACATGGAGCGCGACGGCTACACCTTCACGCTCGATGTGGCCAAGCAGTTCGACGGCTTCGTCTTCAACTCCCTGACCGGCTACACGAGCGGCGAGAGCGCCCAGTTGTACGACCAGACCGGTGCCGGTCCGGAGGCCTTGGGCTACAGCATCACCCGGTGGCAGGAGTACATCGCGTTCATGAACACGAAGTACGGCACCCGCCCGGCCACTTCGAACAATGGCCAGTTCCTGTTCGCGAACCCGATCACCGAGGCGGTGGACGCCACGCAGTTCAGCCAAGAGTTCCGCATCACCTCGGACAACCCCGAGTCGCGGCTCGACTGGATCGCCGGTGCCTACTTCAAGAAGGACGACATCGAGAAGACCGACCGTTTCTGGGGCGAGAACTTCCTCGGCGCGGTCCTGCCGGGCGGCAACAACCCGCTCTCCACCCTTTCGGGCGAGAACAAGTGGGTCAACGACGGCTCGATCGAGAACATCGCGGCCTTCGCCAGCGTAGGCTACGAGATCACCGAGACGGTCAAGATCAGCGCCGGCCTGCGCTATACGCAGGACAAGAAGTCGGGCTCGGTCAACGCCCTCGTGGTCGAGACGGGTGACCGCTTCAGCCCGAACGATCCGCGCCCGGTCGTGACCATCGAAGGTCTCTGCCGCCGTCCGGACGGCACGGTCGTCAGCCCGACGCCTGCCACCTGCGCGGCGCCCAATGCCTGGCAATACGCCGAGGGCAGCGGTTTCACCACGCCGTATGCGGCCAAGTGGAACAAGACCACCCCGCAGGTGACGGTCGATTGGAACGTGAGCGACGACACCTTCGCGTACCTGACGGTCGCGAAGGGCTTCAAGGGTGGTGGCTTCGATGACACGCCGGCGAACCCGGCGCAGGCGGCGACGCCGTTCGACCCTGAAGAGGCCACCAACTACGAGCTCGGCTTCAAGACCACCGTGCTCGATCGTCGGCTGCGCCTGAACGCCGCCATCTTCAAGATGGACTACAAGAACCTGCAGGTGACCCAGACCAACGCGGCCTGCCTCTGCAATCTCACGGACAACGCGGCCAGCGCCGACATCCAGGGCATCGAGGCGGAGCTCGAGTTCCTCGCCACGGATTCCCTGCGCCTCGTCCTCGGCGGTTCGTTCGTGGACACCGAGTACAAGGACTTCCTGGAGTCGGCCATCAACCCGTCCACCGGCTTGCGCCTCGACAGCTCGGGCAACCAGCTGCAGCGCACCCCGGAGACCCAGGTCAGCGTCGGCATCGACTACACCACCGGCTTCGGTGCCTGGCAGGACGCGCTCAAGTTCAGCCTCAACTACAACTGGCAGAGCGAGCTCTTCTGGGCGACCGACAACCTCGCCAAGGAGCCCTCGTACGGCCTGCTCGACGCGCGCGTCCAGCTGTCGCCGAAAGACGCTCCCTGGACGGTCTCGCTCTGGGGCAAGAACCTGGACGACGAGCTCTACCGCGTGAACATCATCCATTTCTTCGGCGAGGAAGTGTCGCAGTTCGGTGCGCCGCGCACCTACGGCCTCGATCTCACCTGGAAGTTCTGATGACCTGACCGCAAGGGCGGGGCGTTCCTGACGGAGCGCCCCGCCCTTTTTCTTTGCAAGGTCCCGTCAGCCTGTCGGGGCCGGATGTTCGAGGTCGCCATGGCCGAAGTCACCGCCATCTGCCGTTTCTGCCACGCCACCTGCGGGCTGGTGGCGACCCTCGAGGAGGGGCGTGTCACACGCCTCATCGGCGACATCGACAACCCCATGTACGCGGGCTACAGCTGCGTCAAGGGACGCAACTACCACGCCTTCCATGACTCGCCCTCGCGCCTGCTTGCGCCCTTGCAGCGCGGTGCCGACGGCGGCTTCGCGCCTGCCTCGAGCGCGGCGGTGCTGGATGGGATCGCGGCCCGTACCCGCGAGATCCTCGACCGCCATGGGCCGCGGGCGATCGCGATGTATGGCGGCACCTTCAGCCATTTCTGCCCGGCGGGCGTGATGCTGCGCGAGGCGTTCATGGACGCCATCGGGTCACCGATGCGCTTCTCGAACGCCACCATCGACCAGCCGGGCAAGCCGATCTCGATGGCGCTGCACGGCAAGTGGGGTGCAGGTCCGCAGGATTTCGGGGATGCCGACGTCTGCATGCTGGTGGGTGCGAACCCGCTGGTGTCGATGTGGGGCGGGATCCCGTCCTTCAACCCGGCCAAGCGGCTGCACGAGGCGCGGCAGCGCGGCCTGAAGCTCATCGTCATCGACCCGCGCCGCACCGAGTCCGCGCGCAAGGCGGACCTGCACCTGCAGTGTCTGCCCGGCCAGGACGTGCCGCTGCTCGCGTCGATGCTCAACGTGATCATCGCCGAGGGGCTCTGCGACCGGGTGTTCATCGAGGCCGAGACCGAGGGCTATGCGGCGCTGGCGGCGGCGGTGGCGCCCTTCACGCCGCAGCGCGTGGCGCCGCAGGCGGGAGTCGATGCCGGATCGATCATCGAGGCGGCCCGGATGTTCGCGCGCGCGCGGCGGGGCAACGCCACCAGCGGCACCGGTCCCAGCATGGCGCCGCACGGGGTGCTGATGGACTATCTCGTGCTCTCGCTGAACACCGTCTGCGGCCGCTGGATCAAGGCCGGCGAGCGCATGCCGAACCGGGGTGTGCTGTTCCGGCAGTTCTCCGGCGTGGCGCGCGCGGAGAAGCCGCGTGCCGCCACCGGTTTCGGCGAGGCCTTGCGGGTGCGGGGGCTGACGGACACCGCTGCCGGCCTGCCGACCGCCGCGCTGGCGGACGAGATCCTGACGCCGGGCGAGGGACAGGTGAAGGCGCTGTTCGTGGTCGGCGGCAATCCGCTGCTGTCCTGGCCGAACCAGGCCAAGACCCGTCGGGCCCTGGAATCCTTGGAGCTGCTGGTGGTGGTCGATCCCGTGCTGTCCGAGACCGCGCGGCATGCCCACTACGTCATCGGGCCCCGATTCGGTTTCGAGTCGCCGGCGATCACCTTCGGCAACGAGGGCATCACCGTCTACGGGCTGTCGCTCGGCTATCCGGAGCCTTACGCCCAGTACCAGCCGCAGTTGGTCGAGCCGCCGGAGGGCAGCGACGTGCTCGAAGACTGGCGGATCTTCTATGAACTCGGGCGGCGCATGGGCTATCCGCTCGCGTTCCGCGGCCAGCCCTTCGACATGTCGACGCCGCCCACCACGGACGCACTGCTGTCGCAGTTCGTCGCGCGCAGCCGAGTCCCGCTCGAGGAGATCAAGCGGCATCCGCACGGCGCGGTGTTCCCGGACCCCAAACCGCTCGCCGAGCCGCGTGACGGCGACTGGCCGCACCGGCTGCAGCTCGCCGCACCCGCGATGATCGCCGAACTGGGCGCTGTCGCCGCGCAGATGACGATGGCGACGGTGGCGACCGGGACGACAGGCGAGGGCGATGCGTCGCGCTTGCTGCTCGTCTCACGGCGCGAACATGCGCTCTACAACTCCGTGGCCCACGACCTGCCTGCCTTGCGCAAGCGTTTGCCCCACAATCCCGCCCATCTCAATCCGCTCGATGCCGCGCGCCTCGGCATCGCTGACGGCGCGGCGGTCGAGATCGAGTCCGCGGTCGGCCGCATCCGTGCCGTCGCCAAGCTCGCGCCCGACGTGAGGGAAGGCGTGGTGTCCATCGCGCATGGTTTCGCGGACGCCTGCACCTCCGCGCTCATCGATGACGCGACGGACTACGAGGTGCTGAGCGGCTTGCCGCGCATGAGCGCGTTGCCTGTCCGCGTACGGCCTGCGCCGGTGCAGGCGACGGTCTAGTCGCCGGACGACCGCGACGGCGGGAGGGGGGCTCTCGGGGCGGCCTACAGCCGCTCGCGCCGCAGGTGGATGCCGGCGCGTTCGCGGTCCCAGGTATCCGCCGTGATGCCGTCGTCCCGGAACACCACTTTGCGTGCCTTGTTGGTCTCGGTCTTCGGGATGGCGTCGACCTGCCGCACGTAGCGCGGGATCATGAAATAGGCGAGCCGGGGTTCCAGGAAGGCGATGAGGCCGGCGGGATCGAGGCTGCGCCCCGGCTTGGGCTTGATCACCGCCAGCACGTCCTGTTCGGCGACCTCGTTCTGCACGCCGACCACCACCACTTCGTCCACATCCGGATGCTGGCGGACGGCGTTCTCGACCTCGAACGAGGAGATGTTCTCGCCGCGCCGGCGGATCGTATCTTTGAGACGGTCGACGAAGTAGTACTTGCCTGCGGCGTCCTGGCGGAAGAGATCGCCGGTGTGGAACCAGCCGTTGCGCCAGACGCGAGCGGTCGCCTCGGGCAGGCCGTCGTAACCCGCGTTCATGCTCCAGGGTGTGTCGCTGCGGACGATCAGTTCGCCGATGCTGCCGCGCGGCACTTCGATGTCGTTCGCGTCGACGAGCCGGCACTGCATGCCGGTGCGCGGCCAACCGCAGCTGCCGTCCGGGGGCGCGTTCATGTCGGTCATGAGCGGCGTCGACACCTCGGTCATGTTGAAGCCGGTGAGGTAATCGAAACCGAAGCGGCGCGCGAAGGCGATGGTGTCCTCGTTGACCGGGAACATGGTGATGTACTTGATCGGGCTGTCGCGGTCGTCGGACCGCGGCTCCGCCTTGGCGAGGAAGGCGGCCATCACCCCGATGAGCCCCGAGGTGGTGGTGCAGCCGCCCTCGCGCACCTGGTCCCAGAAGCGCGTGGTGCTGAAACCGTCGACCAGGTAGAAGCTCCCCGAGCGCACCAACGCGCAGGTGATCGAGCTGGTGCCGCCGACATGGAACATCGGCAGGTTGACGAGGATGCCCTCGCCCTCGCCCATGTAGCCGTAATTGACGACGGCGGTGGTGTAGCCCTGCAGGTAGGGCGAGAGCACGCCTTTCGAGGGGCCGGTCGTGCCCGACGTGTAGATGATGCTCTGGATGTCCCAGTGGTCGACCGGCTCGAGGTCGCCGAGTGCATCACCGTCGCCGGACTCGAGCTGCTCGAAATCCGTGATCACCGTGCGCAGGTGTTCGAGGGCGAGGCCCTGCAGACGGTCCGCGAGGCTCGGGTGCGCGATCATCACCGCGCCCGCCGCCGCGTTCACCACATGCTGCAGCACCGCGCCCTTGTAGGCGGTGTTGAGGGGGACGTAGATGGCACCGAGGTAGTTGATCGCGAACCAGCACAGCACCATCGGCTTGCCGCTCGGCAGCCAGGCGAGCACCCGATCCCCCTTGCGCACGCCCTGCGCGCGCAGCGCCGCGGCCACCGCGCGGGTCTGTGCGAGGCACTCGGCGTAGGTGAGCGTCGAGCCGTCCTCGAACCGTGCGCAAAGGCGGTCCGGGAAGCGCCGCGCGCGGCTGTCGAGGATGTCCCGCAGCACGCAGTCCTCGCGGGCGGGTGGGGCCGGATCGAACCATGCGGGGCGGTGCCCGGTCGCCGGCATCGCGGGGTCGTCGGTCCGCGGCGTCCGGCTCTCCATCAGGCCTCGAGCTGCTTCAACAGCGAGGCCATGTCGAAATAGTCGCGCCACGAGGCGATCTGCCCGTCGCGGAAGCGGAACACCGTCATGAACGGCGTGCTGACCGGCTTGCCGTCCTTGGTGTAGTCCTCGACGCCCTCCAGCATGCCGACATCGCCCTCGACGATGATGGCGTGGAACTCGTAGCGCTTGTCGGCCATGCCGGTGCCGAACTTCCGGAGGAATCGTTCGACCTCGGCCTTGCCCCGCAGGTCGCGCCCCGGCATGACGCCGCCGACCACGTCCTCGGCGCAGAGCGCCAGCACGCCGTCCACGTCGTCCTTGATCCAGGCGGCGTAGTAGCGGCGGATGGTGTCGGCGTGGTCCGGTCGGTTCATGCGTGGGTCCCCCTTGCGCGCTCAGGCGTGTGCGGTCAGGATAGGGAGCAAGGTTCTGTTGTGCAAGTCACGCAGGATCCGGGGAGGGGGAAAAGGTGCCGCGAGTCGAGATGCCGTCCATGGCGCAGGTCCGGGAGCTGCCGGAGCTGATGCGCCACACCGTGCCGCCGTCCTGGGAGGACATGAACGGCCATGTGAACGTCCAGCATTACACCGCGCTGTACGACATGGCGGGCTACCCCTTCATGGACCTCATGGGCATCACCGCCGCCCAGGTCCGCGACGATCGGATCGGGCTCTTCGATCTGGAGCACCACGTCTGGTTCCTCGACGAGATGCACGTGGGCGACGTCGTCACCGGCCATGCCTGCCTGGTCGAGCGTGGCCCCAAGCGCGTGCTGTCCGTGATGTTCATCGTCGATGAGACGCGGGGCCGGTTGGCGAGCGCGCTCGAGGTCGTCTCGTCGACCGCGCATCTCGACACCCGTCGCACCGTCGCGCTCCCGCCGTCGTGGGCCATGCGGATCGATGGCCTGATCGCCGAGCAGCGCGCGCGCGGTTGGGTGCCGCCGCGCAGCGGGGCGTTGTCCGTATAGCCTGCCGTCACTGTCTGAAGCTTGTCTGGAGAGCCCGCGCCGCGGGCGAGGGGGGGAGCGTGGAATATCATCAATCCTTGATGTACCTGGGCTTGGTCGTCTCGGCCTTCATCATGCTGTCGTTCATCGTCGTCTGGGTGATCGGGCTCGCGATGCGCGACTCGAGCATCGTCGACATCTGGTTCGCGCCCTGTCTCGGCATCGCCGCGGTGATCGGGTGGCAGCTGGGTGGCGGCGCGGATGACCGTCGCACGCTGGTGATGGTGCTCGCGCTGCTGTGGTCCGCACGTCTCGGCGGATACCTGCTGTGGCGCAACTGGGGCAAGGAAGACCGTCGCTACGCGCGCCTCCGCCAGCATGTGGAGTCCCAGGGCAAGAGCTACGCGCTGCACAGCCTGATCCACGTGAACCTCTACCAAGGGCTCACGGTGGTGATCCTCGCGGTGCCCTTCATCTTCGCGCAGGTCTCGACCGTGCCTGAGGCGCTCGGCGCGCTCGCTTGGGCGGGCTCGGCGCTGGTGCTGTTCGGGATCGTCTTCGAGGGCATCGCTGACCTGCAGCTCACGCGCTTCAAGGGCGATCCCGCCAACGAAGGCAAGGTGCTCGACACCGGTCTTTGGCGCTATTCCCGCCACCCCAACTACTTCGGCGAGTGCTGCGTCTGGCTCGGCTTCGCGCTGATCGCGCTCGAGGTGCCTTGGGGCTGGGTCGGCTTCGTATCCCCGGCGCTGATGGCCTGGGCGATCCTCGGGATGATGGGCAAGGAGCTGCTCGAGCGGCGGATGCTCAAGAAGCGTCCCGACTACCAGGACTACGTGCGGCGCACCAGCGGCTTCTTCCCCTTGCCGCCGCGCTCCTGAGCGCGGGGGCGGGGATGCGCCGTGCGCGCTCGACGCGCTTTGGGGGCCGGCGCGATCAGCACATCGTGCGGGTCGACCAGTTGGCCACAAGCGCCGCAGGTGAGCTGGCTGCGCAAGGCATGGCCGCAGGGTTGATGCATCAGGCGGATCACCGGCCCGTGCGGCGCAGGCATCCAGCGCGCGCCCCATTCGTGCATCGCGAGCGTGAACGGGAACAGCTCGAGGCCTTTCTCCGTGAGCCGGTATTCGTGGCGAGGGGGACGTTCCTGGTAGATCTGGCGCTCGATCACGCCGGCCGACAGCAGCAGCCGCAGCCGGTCGGCGAGGATGTTGGTGGCGATGCCGAGCGCCGCGTTGATGTCGTCGTAGCGCCGCAGCCCGAAGAACATCGCGGCGAGCAGCACCGCCGTCCAACGGTCGGCCACCGTGTCCACCGCATGGAACATGGTGGTGTCTACGCCTTCGCCGTAGCCGCCCGGACCCGCCGTCTGGCGCCGTCGTGTGGCCCGGGCGGAGCGGACAGCGTGCCGGGCGCCCGGTCCCATGGTGTAGCCGATGTCGCGCAGGTGGACGGTCTGGTCGCAGTGTCCGCAGGTGAGCCGCGGATCGAGGTCGTGGCCGCAGCGTCGGTGGGTCATCCGGGGCGGCAGGTCGAACCCTGCGCTCCAGCGGTTCTCCCAGCTCCACATGCAGAGCGCGACCGGATAGAAACCGAGGCCTTTTTCGGTGAGCCGATACTCCAGCCGCCCGGGTACCGTGCCGTAGGGCAGGCGTTGCAGCACGCCATGCTCCACCAGTTCGGCCAAGCGGGCTGCGAGGGTGCCGCGCGCGGCGCCCGTGCGGCGCCGCAGGTCCTCGAAGCGCCGCACCCGCAGGAACGCATCGCGCAGGATCAGGAAGGCCCAACGGTCGCCCACCACCTCGAGCACCCGCGTGCCTTCGCCGCGGCGCAGCAATCGGCGGATGTTGTCGATGTCCAGCGGCGGCAGCTTGCGTGTCATGTCCGTCATCCAGTCTAGCAAACCAAGGGGTCCCGACCGATGAACCTCCAGCAACTCAAGAAGATCGCGGCGTTCTACGGGCGCTTCACGCTCAGTTTCACCCAGGTGGGCTACCTGTCACGCAAGCTGTTCTGGCCGCGTTTCACGCCGCGCTTCCCCGGCCAGCACTGGTTGGTCACGGGCGGTTCGGGCGGCCTTGGCCGCGAGATGGTGTTCGCGGCCCTGCGGGGCGGTGCGACCGTGACCGCCGCGGCCCGCAGCCCCGACAAGCTGCGCGCGCTCGAAGCCGACGTGAAGGCCGCCGGGCTCTCGGGCCTCGACACCGAATGCTGCGATTTCACCTCGACGGCCGATACGCAGCGCCTCATCGAGCGGCTCGTCGCGAAGGGCCGCCGGATCGACGCGCTGATGAACAACGTGGGCGTGCTCAACGACGATCTGGTGGTCACGCCGGAGGGTCGCGAGGCGTCCTTCACCTCCAATCTGCTGTCGCACTACCAATTGACCGAGGCGCTGATCGCCAAGGGGGTGCTGGGTCGCGGCACGGTGGTGGTCAACGTGACCTCGGGCGGCGGGTACAACGTGCCCTTGTCCACCGCGATGCTCAACGTCACCGATCCGGCGCGCTACAACGGCACGGTGGCCTACGGGTTCCACAAGCGGGCACAGATGGTGCTCAACCAGCACTGGCGCGACAGCTACGGCCGGCGCGACGTCGATTTCTATGTCATGCACCCCGGTTGGTCGGATACGGCGGGCGTGCAGCGTTCGCTGCCGCGTTTCCGCAAGATCCTGAAGCCCATCCTGCGCGACGAGCGGTCGGGCGCCGATACGGCGATCTGGCTGGCGGGCACCCGCCCGAGGCAGCCGGAACACGAGCTGGTGTGGTTCGATCGCAAGGTGCGCACGGCGCATGCCTACGAGCGGACCCGCGTCACCAAAGACACCCCGGCTTCACTGGTCGCCTTCCTGCAGACCGAACTCGCCAAGGGGCCTTTGTAGCCCCTGACGCTGATCGCCCCGGCGTCAGGCCGCGCGCGACACCCCGCCGTCTGCCGCGGGCGGCCAGAGGTCACGGCCGTAGGACCAGGACGCGTGGAACCCCGCCGGCACGCGGCCGGGGATCTCGATGCGAGTGATGGGGCCGGCCTTGATGTCGCAGGCATCGAAGATCCAGGCCTCGGAGCGGTAGTCCGCGATGTTCGTGGCGAGCGTCACGCAGTAGCCGTGGTCCTCCTGGGTCGCGCGCGTGCTGCGCGCGAACGCGGTCTCGCTCGGGAACCAGCCGCGCGGGTAGTGGTACACCTCGCGTGTGCCCTTGTCGTGGTCGTACTTGACCAAGCCCTCGAAGGCGAGGGTCTGCAGGTCGGTCGGGATGAGCTGGTGGTAGGAGTAGCGGCTCTTCACGCCGTAGAGGTCCATGTCCGGCAGGCAGAACTCGACGTTCAGGTCATCGAGCTGCTGCTCGCTCTTCTCGCCGGTCTTCACGTTCATGCGCCAACGGCGCAGGTGCCCCTTGTAGCGCAGGTACGCGAGCATCGATCCGAGCGCGCCTTCTTCCGGGTCGCGACGGATGGTGGGGTCGGGCTGGAAGCAGCCGTCCATCGTGATCCAGTCGCCGTCTTCCCAGGCGTTGACCATGTGCAGCACGTAGCCGGGCTCGAACTCGAACCACTTCACCTGGTCCTGCGTGCCGTAGCGCGGGATCACGCCGAAGCGGCTCGGCAGGTCGCGCCGGAACTGCACGACGCGATGGCCCGTGCGGCGCAGCACGGCGGTGTCGTGGAACAGCGGGAAGTCGTGGAGGATGGTGAAGCGCGGCGTGATCGTGGTGTCGTGCGGCAGCCGCGGTCCCGGCAGGTCGATGCGCGCCATGTGGCGCATCGTGCCGTCGGGGCCGATCACGTAATAGGTGAGCCAGGGTTGGAAGTCGGCGTAGCCGTAGTTGATGTACTCGCCGGTGCGCACATCGACCTTGCCGTGCGCGTTCATGGCGGTGTCGAGCCCGCCGCCGAAGCGCTCTTCGCCGCGGGTCTCGAGCGTCAGGGGGTCGACGTCGTAGACGCTGCCGGCGTTGTACCAGGCGGAGAGCAGCTTGCCGTTGTGGAGGTTGAGCGTGGTGTTCGAGGTGTCCTTGCAGTACTCGGGGTTGGTCGCGGAATCCTCGTGGCCCGCGATGCGCGAGATGTCGTAGGGACCCATGATCCCCGAGAGCTCGACCTTGCCGCGCTCGATCTCGTCGTGCAGCGCGCGGGTCTGCGTCCACTTGCGGATGTAGCTCGCGCGGCCGTCGCGAAGATAAAGGCCGTGGATCATGCCGTCGCCATCGAACCAGTGGTACTGGCCCTTCGGCTCGAACACCGGGTTCGGGCCCTGGCGCATGTAGGCGCCGTAGAGGTCGTCCGGCACCGAGCCTTGCGTGACGCGCAGGTCGACCGCGGTGATCTCCGAGACCACCGGCGTGTAGGGGCCGTGCAAGTACGGGTTGTCGATGCCGTCGACCCAGGTCGGGCGATCGGCGGGATCGGCGGCGTTGAGGTCGGAGTACTTGCGCATGGTCGTCTCCTCGTCGTGTCGACGGGTCAGGAGCGGGCGCGCCTCAGGCGGCGCGGCCCACGATGAAGCTCACGGTCGTGGTGGCGCTGCCACCGATGTTCAGGGTGGCGAAGCGGCGAGCTCCCGCCACTTGGTAGTCGCCGGCGGTGCCGGTGACCTGTTTGTGGCAATCGAGCAGCATCCGCGCGCCGGTGGCGCCCACCGGATGGCCGAGGCCGATCAGTCCGCCGCTCGGGTTCATCGGGATGCGGCCGCCGATCTCGATGTCGCCGGACTCGATCGCCTGCCAGCTCTGTCCCGGCGGCGTGATGCCGAAATGGTCGATCGCCATGTATTCGGTGCTCGTGAAGCAATCGTGCGTCTCGATGCCGTCGAGCTGCCCCACATCCGGGATGCCGGCGCGCCGGAACGCGTCCGCGATGGTCGCGCGTACGAAAGGGAACACATAGGGCTCGCCGGCGCTGAGCGCGATCTTGGCGTCGTAGGTGATCGGCGCGGTGCGATGCCCCCAGCCCTCGATGCGCGAGATCGTCTCGAGGCTGCGACCATGCCGCTGCGCCCACGCGCGGGCGACCGCCTCGCTGGCGAGGAACACCACCGCGGCGCCGTCGCTGACCTGGCCGCAGTCCTGCTTGCGGATGCGGCCGTCGATGACGGGGTTGGCGGCGTCGTCGGCCGTGAAGCTGCGTTCGTTGAACTCCCAGCGCCGGGTCTGCGCGTTCGGGTTGCGGCGCGCGTTGCCGAAGTTGATCTCGGCGATGCGGGCGAGGTGCTCATAGCGCAGGCCGTACCGGCGCTCGTACTCGCCCGCGAGTTCGCTGAACACATGGGGCCAAGGATATTTGATGCCGATGCATTCATGCCCGGCCCACATCGCCGAGGGGCCGATCAACTGCGCGGCCTGGTCCCCGGGGACGTTGCGCATCTGCTCGATGCCGACCACCGCTGCGAGCCCGTAGCGCCCGGCCTCGATCTCCGCCCCGGCCGCGAGCGCGGCGAGGCTGCCGGAGGCGCAGGCACCCTCGTGGCGGGAGGCGGGGATGCCGGCGAGCCCAGGCAGCGCCGCCGCGAGCAGGCCGCCGAGGTGCCCCTGGTTGCAGAAGAGTTCGCCGGCGAAGTTGCCGACATGGGCGGTGTCGAGGTCCTGCGCCTCGAGGTGGGTGGCGGCGAGGCCCTGCTCGAGCACTTCACGCATGCCATCGGCCAGTTCCCGTCCGCTGCGGGCCCAGTTGGCCGAGAAGTCCGTCTGGTAGCCGCCCAGGATGTAGACGCCGCTGCCCATGGTTGCGATCTCCGGTGTCCGATGCGTGTCGCGTGAGCCGTTCCGATAGTATCATTATGCAAGTCATCAGGGAGGCGGTCATGGTCAGCACGACGACAGGCGGGCAGCGGCGGTTGGGCGGGCTCGGCGAGGGCCTGCGGCTGCCGATGATCGCGGCGCCCATGTTCCTCGTCTCCGGCCCTGACCTGGTCCTCGCCTGCTGTCGCGCGGGCATCATCGGCAGCTTCCCGACGCCGAATGCCCGTACCGTGGAGGCGCTCGACGACTGGATGGGGCGCATCGCCGCCGGCCATGCGGCGCTCGCGGCGGACCGGCCGCCGCATCTCGGACCTTGGGGCTTCAACTTGGTCACGCACAGCTCCTACGAGCGCTTGCCCGCCGAGCTCGACCTCGTCTCGCGTCATCGTCCACCGCTCGTCATCACGACGCTCGGCAGCCCCGTGCCGGCCATCGAGCGGGTGCATGCCTACGGCGGCAAGGTGTTCGCCGATGTCAGCACGCTCGCGTTCGCGCGCAAGGCGGCGGCGACCGGGGTCGATGGCCTGATACTGGTGTCGGCCGGCGCCGGCGGCCACACTGGCAAGATCTCCCCGTTCGCCTTCATCGCGGCGGTGCGCGGATTCTTCGACGGTACCATAGTGCTCTCCGGCGCCCTCGGCTCTGGTGCGGCGGTGCGTGCGGCAGAGGTCGCGGGCGCCGACCTCGCGAACGTCGGGACACCGTTCATCGTCGCGTCCGAGAGCTTCGCGAAGCCCGACTACAAGGATATGGTGACGCGTGCCTCGCTCGAGGATCTCGTGCTCACCAAGGTGTTCACGGGCGCCGAAGCGTACTATCTGCGCGACAGCATCGCGGCGGCGGGGTTCGATCCGGACAACCTGCAGGGCAAATCCAAGATGGACCTCAGCGGCACCCAAGACCAGGTCAAGGCCTGGAAGGACATCTGGTCGGCGGGTCAGGGTGTGGATGACGTGCGCCGCATCGAGCCCGTCGAAGCGATCGTGTCGCGCTACGAGCGCGAGTATCGCGAGGCCTGCGCACTGCCCGCCTTCGGCGCCGGAGCGCAGGCGTGAGCCGCGCGCGGGGCGCTCTGCCGCAGCGCAAAGACATCGAGCGCAAAGACATCGAAGGTGCCTGGGCCTATCACCATTGGCGCATCACCTATGACGACGGCCGCATCACCGAACCCTTCGGTGCCGACGCGTCCGGCCTGCTGCTCTATACCGCCGACGGCTTCATGAGCGCCTGCATCATGGCGGGGGGGCGCCAGCCCTTCGCGAACCCCAACCCGCGCGCCGCGACGCTGCGCGAGCGGGCAGGGGCCTTTGACGGCTACTTCAGCTACGCCGGGCGCTGGCGTCTCGTGCGCGGCGTGGTCGAGCACGTCGTCAGCATCGCGGCCAATCCTGCCATGGTCGGCACGAGCCAGTTCCGTAACGCCCGTCTGTCCGGTCGTCGACTCGTGCTGTCGGCCGAGGAGACCACGGCACGCGGCTTGCGGCGCCACGAACTCGAGTGGCGCCGACCGTCGCCACGGGGGGGCAGACGGCCATGACAGCCGACCTCTACGCCAAGCACCGCGACGCGCTCGCCTCCGCGGCGCTCGCCTGCCGCGACCGGCGGTACCATTCTTTGTTCCCCGAGACGCCCGATCGGCATCGCGGCGGCGAGGCGGCGGCTGCGGCTGGCAAGGCCGCGTTCGCAGCGGCGCTCGGTCGGCCGTTCGAGCTCGCGCAGCCGGGCACTCTCGGGCGGTTGGCAGGCGAGGTGTCGCCCTACACGCAGCAGCCGCTCGGCATCGAGTATCCGCGCGCCGATCCCGACGCGCTCTACGAGGCTGCCGTCCGTGCCATGCCGCGTTGGGCGGCCGCCGACCCGTCGCTGCGCGTCGGTGTGTGCATGGAGATCGTGGACCGTCTCTACGATGCGGTGTTCGAGTCGGCGCAGGCCGTGATGCACACCGCAGGGCAGGGCGCCCTGATGAGCTACGCGGGCAGCGGCACGAATGCGCTCGATCGTGGCGTCGAGGCCTTGGTGTATGCCGAGCAGGCGATGTCGGTGGTGGCGCGCGAAGCGCTGTGGGAGCGGCGGTTCGGTTCGGCCACGTTGCGCCTGCACAAGCGTTACCGGCTCGTGCCGCGCGGCGTGGCCGTGGTCTTCACCTGTGCCACCTTCCCCACCTGGAACGCCTATCCGGCGATGTTCGCGAACCTCGCCACCGGCAATCCGGTCATCGTGAAGCCGCATCCCACCGCCGTGTTGCCCATGGCGATCGCGGTGAGGATCTGCCGCGAGACGCTCGCCGCCGCGGGTTTCGAGCCGGACCTCGTGACCTTGTGCCTCGATACGGCGGCCGAACCGCTCGGCAAGCGGCTCATCAAGGACCCCCGCACGGCGATCGTCGATTTCACCGGCAGCGCGCGCTTCGGTTCCTGGGTGGAGGCCAACGCCTGGCCGGCCCTTTGCTACTCGGAGACCTCCGGCGTCAACACGGTGGTGGTCGAGTCCGCCGCCGACATCGAACCGGTGATCCGCTCGCTGGCCACCACCATGAGCCTCTTCTCGGCGCAGATGTGCACCTCGCCACAGAACATCTATGTGCCGGCCACCGGCATCGCCACGGATTCCGGTCGGGTCTCGGCCGAGGAGTTCGGTGCGCGGCTCGCAGCGGCGATGGCCGCGATCGCGTCGGATCCGAAGCGTGCCGGCGGCATCCTCGCCGCCATCCAGTCACCGGCCACGCCGACCTTGGTCGATGAACTGCGCGAGGCGGGCGCACGCGGTGGCCACGTGCTCCTCGAGTCCGCCACCTATGTCCACCCGGAGTTCCCGCAGGCGCGCACACGCACGCCGTTGCTGCTCGGCGTGTCGGCGGGCGAGGCCGCGGGGGCCCTGTATGGCGAGGAGCGTTTCGGGCCGATCGGCTTCGTGATCCGTGCGACCGATGCCGATGACGCGTTGGCGCAGGCCACGGCCGACGCGCGCCGCGGCGGCGCCATCACCGCCTTCCTGTATTCGTCGGATGAGGCGTACATCGCGCGGGCCGAGGATGGATTTTCCGCCTCCGGTGCGCAGCTCACGGTCAACCTGACCGGCCCGATGCCGCTCAACTTCGCCGCCGCCTACAGCGACTATCACGTCACCGGGCTCAATCCCGCCGGCAACGCCACGCTCACCGATGCCGCCTTCGTGGCCGCGCGGTTCCGGATCACGCAGTCGCGCCGACCCGTCTGAGCCGCGTCCAAGACCCGTTCAAGCCCCGCGGATCGCCGCCGCTTGGGCGGGGTCGAGGTATTCCTCGATTCGGGAGATGCAGCCATCGCGCATCGTCACGATGCAACAGGCATGCATCGCCACCTCCGCGCCGTTCGGCAACCGGCCCTCGAGGACATGCTGTTGCACCCAGCCGTCCGTCAGGATCTCGCGACGCACCAACCGGTAGCGGCGGTCCGGGAACTTGCGCGCCATCCACGCGAGGACTTTCATGTTCTCATCGACGGTCTGCGCGACGCCGTCGAAGTTGTGCCAGAAGCGCGCGTCCGGCGTGTAGAACCCGCGCACTTCCTCCGGCGAGGCGCGCTCCAGTGCGGCCAGGAAACGGTCCGAAAACGCGGCGATGTCGGCATGGTGGGTCATGGTGTCCTCCGTCGGACGATGCTAGCACGCGGCCTCGATCTGCCCGCGGTCGCACCGTGCAGCGCGGCGACGCCCTGACTGGCCTACACTCCCGTCGATGCCGGTCCGTCGGCCGGCCCGTGCCAATACGGGGTATCGCCATGATCCGTCACAACGCCGCCGTCTCCCTCCGCGTGTCGCTCGCCGCGTTCGCACTCGCCTCGGCCTCCTCGGTCGCCGTATCGCAGGGCTCGCCGCACACCGCAACGGGCGACGTGGCTGCGCCGCCGGCTTCCGCGTCCGAGCCGCGCGACGGGCGGCCGGAGGCGCGCGCATGGTCATGAGGCGTCGCGACCTGCTGGGCATGGCAGGGGCCGGCGCCCTCGGTGCCGCGATCGCCTGGCAGCAGGCGCTGGCGAGCGCCGAGGACCGCGCGCGGGCGGACGACTTCGATCCGGCCGAACGGTCGATCGCGGAGCTGCAGGCGGCGCTCGCCGGCCCGCTGAGCTCGGCGGCGCTGGTCAGCGCTTATCTGGCGCGCATCGCGCGCCTCGATGCCGCGGGTCCTGCCTACCGCTCGGTGCTTGCGGTCAACCCCGACGCGCTGGCGGCAGCGCGCGTGCTCGATGCGGAGCGCCGCGCCGGCAAGCTGCGCGGCCCGCTGCACGGGATCCCCATCCTCATCAAGGACAACATCGCGACGCGCGATCCGTTGCCGACCACGGCCGGTTCGCTCGCGCTGGCGCGCGCGTTCCATGGCGTCGATGCGCCCCTGGTCGCGCGGCTGCGCGCGGCGGGCGCGGTGATCCTCGGCAAGACCAACCTCAGCGAGTGGGCGAATTTCCGTTCCACCCGATCGAACAGCGGTTGGAGCGCCGTCGGCGGCCAGACCGGCAACGCTTACGATGTCGCGCGCAACCCCTCCGGTTCCAGTTCCGGGTCCGGCACGGCAGCGGCCTTGAGCCTTTGCGCCGCCGCGGTCGGCACCGAGACCGACGGTTCCATCCTCTCGCCCGCTGCCGTGAACGGCCTGGTCGGCTTCAAGCCCTCGCTGGGTGTGGTGAGCGGTGCAGGCATCGTGCCGCTTTCGCCGCGCCAGGATGTCGCGGGGCCGATGGCGCGCAGCGTCGCTGACGCGCGCGCGCTCGTCGAGGCGATGTACGAACCGACGCGCCCGCGCATCGGCGCATCCGGGGCGCCGCCGCGCGCGCTGCGCATCGGCATGGTGCCGGAGCCCGCCAACCAGCGCGTCGAGGTGACGGCGCGCTACCGCGCCGCGCGCGATGCGTGGCGCGATCTCGGCGCCGAGGTGGTCGATGCGCCATTGCCGCCGACCATCGCGCAGGCGGGCGATCCGGAGTTCACCGCGTTGCTGTACGAGTTCAAGGCGGCGCTCGATGCCTATCTCGGCGCGCTGGCGCCGGGGATGACGGAAGCGTCGACATTGGCGGCGCTCATCGAGTTCAACCGCCGCAACGCCGACCGTGAGTTGCCGCTCTTCGGGCAGGAGATCTTCGAGATGGCGGCCGCGAAAGGACCGCTCACCGAACAGGCCTACCTCGATGCGGTCGCGGCGCTGCGTCGGCTCGTCGAGACCGAGGGGCTCGAGCCGATGTTCCGCGATCTGCGCCTCGATGCCCTCGTCGCGCCCGGCGCCGGACCCGCGGCGCTCATCGACCCGCTGCTCGGCGACCGGCGGGAATCCAACGGGCCTCCGCTCGGTTCCGCCGCCGCGATCGCGGGTTACCCGAGCATCACGCTGCCGATGGGCCTCGCCAAGGGCATGCCGATCGGCATGACGGTGGTTGCACCTCGCCACGCCGACGATGCGCTGCTCGACATCGCGGCGCGCTTCGAGCGCGAGGGCGCCTTCCGGGTGCCGCCGAAGCCGCCCGCAGCGGCCTAGCCTCCGCCGCGCGACGCGTTCAGGGCAACCGCCGCCGGTAGTTGCGCTCGAGCACATCGAGTCGCCGGGTGATGACGCCGCTGCGAGCCTCGTCGCTGTCGCTGAACACCATCCACTCGTCCGAGGCGCGCCGGTATGCGGGCCAAGCGGCGCGTCCGGCGACCTGCGGGTCGCCATCGCGCGCGAACGCGACCCATCGCTCGCGCAGGCGTGCGCCGAGCGCGCGCGCCGACGCGTTGGCGGTCCGGTCGGTGTCGAACAGCAGACCGGCCTCGTGCGCGTGCGGCGTGCCGGGCCATGCGGGGTCGCGCTGCTGCGGCGCGAGATCCACATAGTAGAGCCAGCCGCGCTCGCCCACCTTCGCCATGGCATCGGCGAGCAGCCGTGCCGGCAGGAGATACCGGTAGTCGCCGAATGTCCGCGTGAGCATCAGGGACTCGCTGACGGCAAGGTCGGCGCCGTAGGCCTCGCGCAGGTCGGCGAGGTCCTCGCCGAGTACGCGACGGAACGCGTCGTCGCTCACGCCAGAGAACGGCATCACCGATCCTTCGTAACTGTTGCCGCCGGTCATGAAAGGCACGGCGGCCTGGCGACCCTGCATGAAGAGCATGCCGGGCTCCTCGGGCAGGCTTTGTCCGTCGACGATCGGCAGCACGAAGCCGCGCACGCCGTCGACGAGCCGCTGGCCATCGAGCCGTCGCAGCATCTGCGCGGTCTGCGCTTCGCCGCTCGCGCGCGCCACGAGCTCAGCGCTCACGGACTCCGCAGACTGCGCCGGTCCGCGGTCCGCGCCCTTGGGGGCGGGCGAGGGCGCGAGCGCGCTGCGCGGCAGCGCCCAGGCCGCATAGCCCGACTGTGAGATCGCCTTGTGGAAGAGCCCGCGCGCCTGCGGGCTGACCATCAGCATGTTCACCGCTTGGCCGCCCGCCGAGGCGCCGAAGATCGTCACGTTGCCGGGGTCGCCGCCGAAAGCGGCGATGTTCCGTTGCACCCAGCGCAGCGCCGCGACCACGTCGAGCAGCCCGAAGTTCGCGACCTCGTCGTCCAGGGCCGGGTGCGCCATGAAGCCGAGCGGACCCAAGCGGTAGTTCATCGAGACGACGACCACGCCCTGTCTTGCCAAGGCTTCGCCCGCGATGTTGCCGGACCCCGATCGGAAGCCGCCGCCGTGGATCCACACCATCACCGGACGGCGCTCGCTGCGCCCGAGGGCCGGAGTCCAGACATTGAGGAAGAGGCAATCTTCGCTGGTGGGGAGCCGCGCGGCCGGGTCGAGCTCGGGCTGCAGGCAGGCCTTGCCGAACGCGGCGGCGTCCGCGGCGCGGGTCATGTCGGCAGGCGCACGCGGCGGCTGCCAGCGCAGGCTGCCGACCGGCGCCACCGCGTAGCGGATGCCCTTGAAGGCGAGCACGCCGTCGGTCCCCGCGCTGCCCATGAAGCGTCCTGCGGCGCTGCGGACCGTCGGTGCGGCCTGCGCCTGCGGCGGCATGTGCGCCTGCGCGGCGACCGACGAGGCGACGGACACGGCGATGAGCGCTACGGCGATGAGCCAGCTCGCGCCCGCTGCGGGGTGTCGGGACTCTTCGGCCATGCGCACGCCTCCGGGATGCCGATCATCGGTGCCCGCCCGTCAGTGTACGGCGTGGGCGCCGCACCTGCTCAGATCGAGCGCGAGATCACCTCTTTCATGATCTCATTGGTGCCGCCGTAGATGCGCTGAACCCGCGAGTCGACGAACATGCGGCACACGAGGTACTCGTTCATGTAGCCGTAGCCGCCGTGCATCTGCACGCACTCGTCGATCACCTGCTGCTGCATGTCCGTGACCCAGTACTTCGCCATCGAGGCGGTCTCGGTGTCGAGCTTGCCGGCCACCAGTTTCACGATGCAGTCGTCGACGAAGGTGCGTGCGACTCTGGTGACGGTCGCGCACTCGGCGAGCTTGAAGCGGATGTGCTGCATCTGGCCGATGACCTGGCCGAAGGCCTTGCGCTCTTTCACGTACTTGGCGGTCTCGGCCACCGCGCCCTCCATCGCCGCCACGCCGCAGAGCGCGATGACGAGCCGCTCGTAGGGCAGATCGCCCATCAGTTGGCTCATGCCCAGGCCTTCCTCGGGGCCAAGGCGGCAATCCACCGGGACGCGCACGTCCTCGAAGAAGAGCTCGGCGGTGTCCTGCGCGGGCATGCCCATCTTGTCGAGCACGCGGCCGACCCGGTAGCCGGGCAGGTCCTCGGTCTCGACCATGATCAGCGACAGGCCGCGCTTGCGGTCTTCGGTGTTGGTGCGCGTGACCAGCATCAGCAGCGTCGCGCTGCCGCCGTTGGTGATGAAGATCTTGGAGCCGTTGATGACGTAGTGGTCCCCATCGCGCACGGCGCGCGTGCGCACGCCCTGCAGGTCCGAGCCGGCGCCCGGCTCGGTCATGGCGATCGCGCCGATGAGCTCGCCGCGCGCCATGCGCGGCAGCCAACGCTGCTTCTGCGCCTCGGTGCCGTAGTGGTAGATGTAGTGCGCGCACATGGTGTGCACGCCCTGCCCGAATCCGGACAACCCGCGCCGCGCGGCCTCTTCATAGAGCACCGCTTCATGGCGGAAGTCCCCGCCGCCGCCGCCATACTCCGTGGGCAGGTCGGTGAGCAGCAGTCCCATGTCGCCGACCTTGCGCCAGACCTCCTTGCCGACGCCGTGCTGCGCGCGCCAACGGGCGTCGTTCGGCACCATCTCGGTCTCGAGGAAGCGGGCGACGGTCTCGCGGAGGGCGCGGAGCTCGTCGTCCATCCAGGGGGATTCGTAAGGCAGCATCGGCGGGATCCTATAGGGTGGTCGGGTCGGTGGACGGGTGCGGTCTCAGCGCGCGAGCAGCTCGCGGTCGAGCCGCTTTGAACAGAGCCAGAAACAGGCCGCGGCGGGCAGCAGGAACAGCGCTGTCACCATCATCGAGTTGCGCAGGCCCTCGGCGTACACCGCCGTGCAGGCGGCCTGCTGCGCCGCGGGCAGCGCGGCGGCGGCCTTGGGGTTGCAGGCCGCGACCTCAAGCGTCCCTGCGAGGCCGCGCGCCTCGAGGCCGGCCGCCATGAAGGCGTCGCTCAGCGAGCCGACGAGCTGCGGGCCGATGCCGTTGCCCACGAGCGCGATGATGAAGAGGAGGATGGCGATGGCGGAGGCGCGCGAAGATTGCGGCACCACGCCTTGGCCGATGGCGTACTGCGCGCCGAGGTAGCCGTAGTGCAGCGCCGAGGCGAAGGCCCAGAACACGAACGCGACGCCGAGGCGTTCCGTCGGTTGCAGGAAGCCGAGCAGGTAGAACGGCACGGCGAACACCAGCAGCATCGCGGGCAGCAGCGCGATCCAGCGGACCGAGCGGCGTGCCAGACGCTCGGTGACGACGCCCGCGAGCACCGTGCCGAGCGCGCCGATGAAGCTGAGCGGCACGCCGAAGCGCAGTGCGAACTCCGCCGGCGTGAGTCCGTGCAGGCGTTGCATCATCGGCGCCTGGAACGCCGAGAACCCGTAGCCCACCATCGCCACGAGCGAGGCGGCCGCCGCCATCAGCCAGAAGCTCGGCTTGGCGGCGAGCTGCTTGAGGGTGGCGCCGATGCCGGCCTTGGCCGCGGCGGGCATGCCCGGCGGGTCGGAGAAGCCGCGCGGCGGCTCGCGCATCGTGAGCCACACGACAAGCGCGACGATCACGCCCGGTACGCCGAGGGCGAGGAAGGCGAAGCGCCAGCCGTAATCGCTCCCCCAGGCGAAGGTCCCGGGCAGCCAGCCGAGGCCGAACATGCCGAGCACCTTGTCGACGGTCGCATCAGGGGTCTGGCCGAGCGGGCCGCCGAGCAGGAAGGCGAGGGCGCTGCCGAGCATCACGCCGGTCGAGTAGATCGACAGGGCCTTGGTGCGCTTCTCGGGGCGGTAGTAGTCGGCGATCAGCGAGTTGGAGGGCGGGTTGCTGCCCGCCTCGCCGATGGCGACGCCGATACGCGCGAGCAGCAGGAACACGAAGCCGGTGGCGAGGCCGCAGAGCGCCGTCATGACGGACCACAGCGCGATGCATATCGAGATGATGGCGACGCGGTTGTAGCGGTCCGCCAGCATCGCGATCGGGATGCCCATCAGCGCGTAGAACAGCGCGAACGGCGGGCCGGCGAGGAAGCCGAACTGCGCGTCGGACAGCCCGAAGGTGGTGATCACCGGCTGTGCGAGCACGCCGAGCAGCGCGCGGTCGATGAAGTTCAGGGTGTAGACGAACGCGAGCGACAGCAGCACGTACCGCCGGTAGGCGGAGCTGCCGAAGTCGCGCCCGGTCGCGGTGGTCTCCGTGGCGCTCATGGTCGGTCCTCAGCGTGGCAGCGAGCCGAGGTACGCGAGCACGTGCCCGGCGACCGCCGCAGGTTGTTCCGGGAGGAGCGCGTGCCCTGCGCGGTCGACATACACCACCGTGACACGGTCGCCGCCCTCCGCCTTCAGCCGCTCGGCGTTCTCGCGGGGCGCGAGGACATCCTGCAGCGGCTGTATGACGAGGATAGGCGCATCGCCCGCCGTCCACCAAGAGTCGACGGGCGTGCGGTCGGTGGCGGCGATCTGCGTCTCGGCCACCTTGGCGTACCAGCCGTCGCGCCAGGTGTAGGGGTCGTTGCCCTGTGCGAAGAACGCCGTCGCCACGTGCTTCATGCGCTCGGCCTCGGGCAGCGACAGGTTGAAGGACTGGACCAGCGCCTTCTCGATGTCGGGCTCCATGCGGACCTTGCCGCCGGCCGCGAGCAGCACGAGGGCGCGGACGCGGTCCGGGTGCCGCGACGCCAGCGTCCGCGCGACGCGGTTGCCGAAGGCGTGGCCGACGACGACCAGGCGCTCGGCGCGCACCTTCGGCACGGCGGCGAGCGCGTCCTCGGCGAGTTCGACCAGCGTCGGCGAGCCCGTGTAGGGCGCCGAGCGCCCGATGCCGCGCGGTTCGGGCCGCAACACGCGATAGCCCTCGGCGGCGAGTTTGCCGGCGAGGTGGTCGAAATCCCGCGCGCCGCGGCCGAGCGAGGGCAGCAGCAGCACCATCGGCCCGCCCTTCGGGCCGCTGTCGATCACCTCGAGCGCGCCGCGCGGTGTGTCGACCTGGCGCACGGTCTCGCGCAGCGCGGGTGTCGTGGGCGCGGGCGCCGCGCCCGCTTCCGCCGCCGCCAGCGCCGGCAGCGCCGCAAGGGCAAGTCCGCCGACCGCAAGGGCGCGCGCCGCCGATGTCATCGCCTGCGACATCAATTGAAGAGCTCGAAGCGCGCGCCGTCGATCTCGGCGGTGAGGCTGCGGCGGCTCGTCCACTGCGGCGCGACATTGCCCTCGTTCCACGCGGCCCAGCGGCGGCGCAGGTCCTGCACGACCTCGGGGTGCCGCGCGGCGACGTCGTTCTTCTCGCCCGGGTCCTTCTCGAGGTCGTATAGCAGCACCCACTGGCCGAGCGGCGAGACCTCGGCCGGCAGGCCGTCGGCGCGCAGCGAGCGGCCGAGCTCGTCGCCGGCCCCGGCGGGCGCGGCGGCTTTGTTGACCACGATCAGTTTCCAGCGCCCGTGGCGCACGGTGAGGTTCGGGCCGTTACGCCAGAAGAGCGAACGGTCCTCGAGGCGTACGCCGTCGTCGATCTTCCCCACGAGGTCGATGCCTTCGGCCTTGGGGTGCGTGGTGCGCGCCACCGCGGCGGCGGTGGCCGCGATGTCGAGCGTGCTCACGATGTCGCCGCGCACCGCGGGCTTGATGCGCGCGGGCCAGCTCATGAGGAACGGCACACGCAGGCCGCCTTCATGCGGATAGCCCTTCCAGCCGTTGAGCGGCGCGTTGGAGCAGGCGCCGCCGACATAGCTCGGGCAGCCGTTGTCGCTGACGACGAACACCAGCGTGTCCGAGAGCTGGCCGGTCTTGCGCAGGTGGTCCATGACGCGGCCGACGCCCTGGTCGAGCGCGTCCACCATGGCGTCGTAGACCCGGTGGTAGTCGGTCTGGCCGGGCTTGGCGGGCTTGAGGTACTTGGCGGTCGCCTGCAGCGGCGTGTGCGGCGCGGTGTAGGAGAGATAGAGGAAGAACGGCTGGCCGCGCTTGCCCGCGCCGATGAAGTCGATGGCGCGGTCGGTGAAGAGGTCGGTGACATAGCCCTCGGGATCGACGGGGGTGCGACCATCGACGAGCGGCAAGCGCTCGCGGGTGATGATACGGTCCTCCGCGGTGGCCACTTGCAGGTCTCCCTCGCCCTTGGTCTTCCAGTACGGCGTGCCGCCGCCCAGCACGCCGTAGAAGCTGTCGAAGCCGCGGTCGAGCGGATGGAAGCCCGGGCCCTGCCCGATGTGCCACTTGCCCACCATGCCGGTGCGGTAGCCCGCGGCCTTCATCGTCTGCGCGATGGTGGTCTCCTTGAGCGACATGCCGAGCGTCTCGTCACGGCCCACCGGGTTGAACTCGAAGCCGAAGCGGTTCTGCTGGCGGCCGGCCAGCAGCCCGGAGCGCGACGGCGCGCAGACCGCCGCGGTGGCGTAGCCCTCGGTGTAGCGGATGCCGGACTTGGCGAGCCGGTCGAGGTTCGGCGTCGGGATGCGGCCGCCCGCGACGCTGAGGTCGTTGGAGCCGAGGTCGTCGGCGATGATCACGAGCACATTGGGCCGGGCGGCTGCCGTGGTGTTGGCCGGGCGCGCGGCCTGCTGCGCGGCGGGCGTCGCAGCGGGGGGCGGGTTGCTGCACCCGCCGATGAAGGCCAGCGCGAGGGCCGGCAAGATCGCCCGCATTGCGGGGCCGAGCTTGCCGGTGGACGGGGCGGTGCGGGTGTTCATGCGCGGGATTCTCCAAAGTGCTGACACTTCAAGTCATTATTGCAAGCAAAATAACCCCGTGGCAACCTAACCGGATGGACATCCCGCACGCGTCGCGCGGCGCTCCGCGCATCATGCCATCCCCGGCGCCTCTGGCCGTCCCGTCGCTCGCCGCGGCGTCCGCGTCGGGCGTCGCGATCCTCCTCGCGCTGCTGTTGCCGTCGGGTCCCGCCGGGGCGGCTTCGCCCGCCCGCCCGTCCGCCGCCGAGCGGCCGAACATCATCGTGATCATCGCCGACGACCTCGGCATCCCGGACCTCGGCACCTACGGCCTCTCGAAGGAGGCCGTGCCCACGCCGAACCTCGACCGCCTCGCGCGCCGCGGCGTGACCTTCACGCGCGGCTATGCCACGGCCTCGGTGTGCAGCCCGTCGCGTGCCGCGCTGCTCACCGGGCAGTACCAGCAGCGCCACGGCTTCGAGTTCCTGACGCCCGAGAACGCCGACGCCGGCAACCAGGGCCTGACGCCCGGCCAGCGCGTGTTCGCCGCCGACCTCAAGGCCACGGGCTATCGCACGGCGATCATCGGCAAGTGGCACCTCGGCGCGACGCCCGACCGCCTGCCGACCGCGCGCGGCTTCGACCAGTTCTTCGGCTTCCTGCCGGGCGAGACCGCCTACATCCGCGGCGGCACCCCCGGCACGACCAGCGTCCGCGCGCCGTACCTCGGCGACCGCAGCTTCACCCGCAAGGTCGACTGGGTGCAGTTGATGCGCGACCGCGCGGGCGACGCCGCGCCGCCGGTCGTCGAGCCGGACGACTCTAAGTACCTCACGGACTGGTTCACGAGCGAGGCCGTGCAGTTCATCGAGGGCACCGGCAAGCCGGGCCGCAAGGGCGGCAAACGCGAGCCTTATTTCCTGTACCTCGCGCACCTCGCGCCGCACTCGCCCTTCCAGGCGCTCGATTCCGACACGGCTCCCTTCGGCCACATCGCCGACCCGTTGCGCCGCACCTACGCCGGCATGATCCGCGCGCTCGACCGCAGCGTCGGTGCGGTGCTCGACGCGGTCGAGCGCTCGCCGGACCGCGACAACACGCTGATCGTCTTCACGGCCGACAACGGCGCGGCCACCTACATGGGGGTGTCGGATTGCGACTCGCTCGCGGGCGGCAAGCTCAGCTACTTCGAGGGCGGCGCGCGCGTGCCCTTGTTCGTCAGCTGGCCCGCGCGATGGCCCGCCGGTCGGGTCGATGCCCGCAATGTCTCGCTGCTCGACATCGCGCCGACCGCGCTCGCCGCGGCGGGCGCCAAGTCGGGGGTCGCCTTCGACGGCGTCGACCTCACGCCGCGCATGCAGCCCGGTCGTGAGCGCGAGGTGGTCCACGAGACGCTGTTCTGGCGCACCGGCCCGGAGTTCGCGGTGCTCGCGGGCGACATGAAGCTGCTGTCGAACACGCGGCCCGGCGCCTATCCGTGGCTGTTCGACGTGGCCGCCGACCCGACCGAGCGCAGCTCGCTCACCTTCCAGCGGCCGTCCGTCGTCGAGGACCTGATGCGACGCCGCAGCGCTTGGGAGGCGCAGATGAAGCCGCCCGCCTGGCCCGCCACCAAGGTCTACCAGATCTTCCAGTGCGGCCGGATCTCCTACCACGAGCAATGAACCGCGGAATGCGGACAGAGAGCGACAGACCATGAGCACCTACGACGACGCCAGCCCGTTCCCCATCTCCCCACGCGCGCGCGGACTGCGCGATGCGGTCAAGGCATTCATGCGCGAGCGGATCCTGCCCGCCGAGGCGCTGTTCAACGAGCAGGTGGCGAAGGGGCCTGACCCTTGGGCGGCGCCCCCCATCCTCGAGGAGCTCAAGCGCGAGGCGCGCGCCGCTGGGCTCTGGAACCTGTTCCTGCCCGATGCCGAGCACGGCGCCGGGCTCACCAACCTCGAGTACGCGTCCATCGCCGAGGAGACGGGGCGGGTGTTCTGGGCGCCCGAGGTGTTCAACTGCAACGCGCCCGACACCGGCAACATGGAGGTGCTGCACCGCTACGGCACGCCCGCGCAAAAGGCGCAGTGGCTCGCGCCGCTGCTCGCCGGGGAGATCCGTTCCTGCTTCGCGATGACCGAGCCTGCCGTGGCTTCGTCGGACGCGACCAACATAGAGACCCGCATCCGCCGCGACGGCGACCACTACGTCATCGACGGCCGCAAGTGGTGGACGACGGGCGCGATGAGCCGGCGCTGCCGCATCGCGATCCTGATGGGCAAGACCGACCCGACGGCCGCCAAGCACCTGCAGCAGTCGATGATCCTCGTGCCGATGGACGCGCCCGGCGTGAAGGTCGTCCGTCCGTTGCGCACCCTCGGCTTCGACGAGCCGGGCCACGGCCACGCGGAGGTCGTGTTCGACGGCGTGCGCGTGCCGGCGGGGAACATGCTGCTCGGCGAGGGGCGCGGCTTCGAGATCGCGCAGGGCCGGCTCGGACCGGGTCGAATCCATCACTGCATGCGGCTCATCGGCGTCGCCGAGCGCGCGCTCGAGGCGATGTGCGCGCGCGCCAAGGCGCGGGTCGCCTTCGGCAAGGCGCTCGCCGACCAAGGGGTCGTCCGCCAGCAGATCGCGCTGTCGCGCGTCGAGATCGACCAGGCCCGGCTGCTCGTGATGAACGCGGCGCACCTGATGGACCTGCGCGGCAACAAGGCCGCGCGCGCCGAGATCGCGATGATCAAGGTCGTGGCGCCGCGCATGGCGCAGGCGGTGCTCGACCGCGCCATACAGGTGCACGGTGGCGGCGGGCTCTGCGACGACCACTTCCTCGGCTATGCGTTCACGGGCGCGCGCATCCTGCGACTCGCCGACGGTCCGGACGAGGTGCACCTCGAGTCGATCGCCAAGCTGGAGTTGCGCCGCGCGGTCTGACCGCCGCGCGCTTCAGGCCCCGTCGGCGAAGGCCTCCGGCGGCAACGCGTCGTAGGGCGCCTCGCCGGCGAGCGCCGCGGGCACCGCCGTGAGCGACTGCGGCAGCAACTGGCCCGCCATGTGGCGCGCGGCGGCGCGCTTGCCCTGCGCCCATGCGTCGTTGCGTCCCGCGAGCGCGCGCAACTGCTTGAGCCACATCCACGACACCGCGAGGTCGCCGGTCGCGAGCATCAGCGGCGAGGCGAAGGCGAGCGAACGGCGCAGCCCGTCCTCCGCCGCGCCGAGCGCGGTGAACGCGGCGCGCAGCCGCCCGGCGCCGGCGAGCAACGCCTGCGCGACCTCCGCGACCGCGGGCGCCGCGTCATCCGCCGCCGCGCGCGCCTCGGCCTCGATCGCGTCGAGCAGCGGCGTGAGCCCCGCGCCGCGGTGCCCCTTGCGCACCACGAGGTCGATGGCCAGGATGCCGTTCGTGCCCTCATGGATCGGGTTCAGCCGCTGGTCACGGAAATGGCGCTCGAGCGGATGGTCGCGCACGTAGCCCGCGCCCCCCAGCACCTGGATGGCGAGCGAGTTCGACTCGACGCCGCGCTCGGCGCACCAGTGCTTGATGACGGGCGTCAGCAACTCCAGCAGCGCGCCCAGCCGCACGCGCCGCTCGGCGTCGCGCTCGGCGCGGATTTCGTCGACGAGACAGGCGCCGTGGAGCGCCAACGACAAGCCGCCCTCGGCGATCGCCTTTTGAGCGAGCAGCATCCGCCGTACATCGACGTGGTCGACGAGCCGCGCAGGGGCGTCCGTCAGCGCATGGCGCCCCTGCAGGCGGTCGAAGGCATAGCGCGCGGCGTAGCGGTACGCGGCCCAAGCGATGGCGGCGGCCGTGGTGCCGACGCCGATGCGCGCCTCGTTCATCATGTGGAACATGCCCTGAAGGCCGCGGTGCGGCGGGCCGAGCAGTTCGCCGATGCACTCGCCCTCGGCGCCGAAGGCAAGGGCGCAGTTGCTGGTCGCGCGGTGGCCGAGTTTCTTGTTGAGGCCGACGACGCCGATGCCGTTCGGCGAGCCATCGTCGCGCTGGCGCGGCACGATGAAGAGCGACAGCGCCTCGGACGGGCGGTCGTCGACCACGATGCGCGCGAGCACGAGGTGGACGATGTTCTCCGCCAGGTCGTGGTCCCCGCCCGAGATCCACATCTTCTGGCCCTTGATACGCCAACCGCCGTCGGCCGCGCGCGTGGCGCGGGTCGTGACGTGGGTGAGCGAGGACCCCGCCTTCGGCTCGCTGAGGCACATGGTGCCGAACCAGCGGCCTTCCAGCATGGGCGGCAGCCACTTGGCCCGTTGCCGGTCGTCGCCGACGGCGGCGATGGTGCGCGCGGCGGCGCCGGTGAGGAAGACGTAGCCCGCCGCCGGTGTGCAGGCGGCGCCGAACAGCGCCATCACCGCCGAGTTCGCCGCCGTGGGCAGGGCGAGCCCGCCCAGCGCGCGCGGGAATGGCGCGGCGATGAATCCACCCTCGGCGTAGCGGCGCAGAGCCGGCGCGAGCGCCCGCGGGGTGACGACGCGGCCGCCCTCGAGCGCAGGCTCGTCGGCGTCCAGCTCCGCGGCGAGCGGCGCGAAGGCTTCGTCGGCGAGTTCGCCGGCGCTCCGCAGCACGGCGCGCAGCGTCTCGCCGTCGAGGTGCCGGAACTCCTCACGTGCGAGCAGGCCGTCCGCGCCGTGCACGGCGAACAATTGGAACTCCAGCTCGTCGACCAGCACGCGGCTCTCTCCCTCCCGCCTCTTCTAAGTGTCGACTATAAAGTATAATATTGTCGACAGTAATTAAGTCCCATGTCCGCGCTGCGAGCGCGGACGGAGAGCCGGATGGAAGCCTTCATCTACGACCATGTCCGTACCCCCCGCGGCAAGGGCAAGAGCGACGGCAAACTGCACGAGGTGACGCCGGTGGCGCTCGCCAGCCAGGCCCTCGCGGCCCTGCGCGACCGCAGCGGCCTCGACACGACGCTGGTCGAGGACGTGGTGCTCGGCTGCGTGACGCCGGTCGGTGAGCAGGGTTCGGACATCGCCCGCATCGCGGCGCTCGCTGCCGGCTTCGACGAGTCGGTGCCGGGCGTGCAGATCGACCGCTTCTGCGCCTCGGGCCTCGAGGCCGTGAACATGGCTGTCGCGAAGGTGATGGCCGGGCAGGCGCTCGCCGCCGTCGGCGGCGGCGTCGAGAGCATGTCGCGGGTGCCGATGGGGTCGAACGGCGGCGCCTGGGCCACTGACCCGGCGGTCGCCTTCGCGACCTATTTCGTGCCGCAGGGCATCAGCGCGGACCTGCTCGCCACGTTGCACGGCTATTCGCGCACCGACCTCGACGCGTACGCCGTCGCGAGCCAGCAACGCGCCGCTGCGGCCTGGCGCGAAGGCCGGTTCGCGCGCTCGATCGTGCCGGTGAAGGACATCCTCGGCGTGACGCTGCTCGACCACGACGAGACCGTGCGCGGCTCGACGACGCTCGAGACGCTGGCTGCGCTCAAGCCCTCGTTCGCCGAGATGGGCGAGAAGTACGGTTCGGACGGCGTCGCGCTGCTGCGCTACCCGCAGGTCGAGCGCATCGAGCACCGGCACCACCCCGGCAATTCGAGCGGCATCGTCGACGGTGCCGCTGCCGTCCTGGTCGGCAGCGCGGCCTTCGGTCGCAAGGCGGGGCTCAAGCCGCGGGCGCGCATCCGCTCCTTCGCGTCCATCGGCTCGGAGCCGACCATCATGCTCACCGGTCCCACGCCCGCGACGGAGCGGGCGCTCAAGAAGGCCGGGATGTCCCCGCGGGACATCGACCTCTTCGAGCTCAATGAGGCGTTCGCGGCGGTGGTGCTGCGCTTCATGGAGGCGCTCTCGGTGCCCCACGACAAGATCAACGTGAACGGCGGTGCGATCGCCATGGGCCACCCGCTCGGTGCGACCGGCGCCATGATCCTCGGCACGCTGCTCGACGAGATGGAGCGGCGCGGCCTCGGCACCGGCCTCGCGACGCTGTGCGTCGGCGCGGGGATGGGCACCGCCACCATCATCGAGCGCGTCTGAGCGTACGCCGCAGCAGGAGCCGCCGACATGACCACCGTCATCCGCTACGAGCTGGACCAGGACATCGCGGTGTGGACCTTCGACCACCCGGGCAAGTCCGCCAACACCATCGACGAAGCCTTCCTTGCCGACCTCGAGGCCTGCATCGCGCGCCTCAAGTCCGAGCCCGGTACCCGGGGCGCGGTCATCACCTCGGCGAAAAGGCTGTTCTTGGCCGGCGCCGACCTCAAGGACCTCGAGCGTGCGTACGACGCCGCCGCCCAGCTCACGCCGGGCGAACGCTTCGAGCGCGTGTTCCGCTTCTCGCGGCTGCTGCGCGAGCTCGAGACCTGCGGCAAACCGGTCGCCTGCGCGATCAACGGCACGGCGATGGGTGGCGGACTCGAGGTCGCGCTCGCCTGTCACCACCGCGCGGTCGCGGACCTGCCGGACCTCGTGCTCGGCCTGCCGGAGGTGCAGATCGGCCTGCTGCCCGCTGGTGGCGGCACCCAACGCCTGCCGCGCATGATCGGCATCCAGGCGGCGCTGCCGTACCTGCTCGAAGGGCGGACGCTGGCGCCGCAGGCGGCGCTCGCCGCGAAGGTGGTGGACGCCGTGCTGCCGCCCGCCGACCTGCTCGCGCATGCCAAGCAGTGGGTGCGCGCCGCCGGCGACGGCGCGCAGCCCTGGGACAAGAAGGGCTTCCGCATGCCGGGCGGCGCCGGCGCGATGGATCCGCGCGTGGTCGGTGTGTTCGTCGCCTCCAACGCGATGGTGCACGAGAAGACCGCCGGCAACATGCCCGCGCCCCAGGCCATCCTCTCCTGCGTCTATGAAGGCTCGATGCTGCCGATGGACACGGCGCTGCGCGTCGAGTCCAAGTACATGACGCGCCTGATGATGGAAGGCACCGCGCGCGGCATGTCCCGCACGCTCTTCATCAACAAGACCCGTTGCGACAAGCTCGCGCGCCGCCCGTCGGGCGTCCCGCCCACGGAACACCTCAAGCTCGGCGTGCTCGGCTCCGGACTCATGGGCGCCGGCATCGCCCAGGTCGCGGCGCGCGCCGGGCTCGAGGTGGCGCTCATCGACATCGACCAGGCGGCGGCCGAGCGCGGCAAAGCGGGCATCGCCAAACGCCTCGAGGCCGCGGTCGCCAAGGGGCGGCTCACCGCCGACAAGGCCGCGGCGGCCCTCGCGCGCGTCACGCCGACCGCCGATTACGGCGCGCTGCGCGATGCGCAGCTGGTCGTCGAGGCCGTGTTCGAGGACCGCGACGTCAAGGCCAAGGTGCTGGCGGCGGCGGCCGGCGCGATCGGCGCCGACGCCGTGCTCGCCTCGAACACCTCGACGCTGCCGATCACCGGGCTTGCTGGATACGCCAAGCGACCGCGCAACTTCATCGGCCTGCATTTCTTCTCGCCGGTCGAGCGCATGCCGCTCGTCGAGGTGATCCGCGGCAAGAAGACCTCCGACGCGACGCTCGCGCGGGCGCTCGATCTCGTGGCCCGGCTGCGCAAGACGCCGATCGTGGTCAACGACTCGCGCGGGTTCTTCACCAGCCGCTTCTTCGGCAGCTACGTGAGCGAGGGCGTCGCGATGGTGGGCGAAGGCATCGCGCCCGCGCTCATCGAGGGCGCCGCCCGCCTGCTCGGCATGCCGGTGGGGCCCCTCGCCGTGCAGGACGAGGTCGGCCTCGACCTCGCCGTGAGCATCACCCGGCAGACCCAGGCCGACCTCGGCGATGCATTCCAGCCCGGCGCGGCGTTCCCGATCGTCGAGCGGCTGTCCACCCAGCTCGGCCGCCACGGTCGCAAGAGCGGCGGCGGGTTCTACGACTACCCCGAGGGCGGCAGGAAGCACCTGTGGGAGGGCCTGCAGGACCTCTGGCCGCCGGCTGCCGTACAGCCCGACGTCGCCGAACTGCGCCGACGCCTGCTCTTCATCCAGCTCATCGAGGCGATCAAGTGCATGCAGGAAGGTGTGCTCGAGGATCCGGGCGAGGGTGATGTCGGGGCCGTGTTCGGGGTCGGTTTCCCGGCCTGGACCGGCGGCCCGTTCTCGCACATCGACCGCTTGGGGGCCGCCGCGGCGCTCAAGGAGTGCGAGCGGCTCGCCAAGCGCCATGGCCCGCGCTTCAAGGCGCCGCGGCTGCTGCGCGAGATGGCCCGCGAGGGGCGTCGTTTCCACGATGCGGGGACACGGAGCGACGATCCGCGGGATAATGCCGCCTGAACCCTGCGCCGAGGCCGATATGACGCAAGACGATCGCAGCCCGCCGGTCATCGCCGAGAAGATCAGGGAGTCGATCCGCTCCGGAGCGCTGCAGCCCGGCTCGCACCTCGGTGCCGCCGCCCTCGCCGAGCAGTTCGGCGTCAGCCGCGGGCCGGTGCGCGAAGCGCTGCGCTTGCTGGAGTCCGCGGGCCTCGTGCGGATCGTGCCCCAGAAGGGCGCCTTCGTGATCGCGCTCGGCGACGCAGACCTGCGCGAGCTCTTCTTCGTGCGCGAGGTGCTCTATGCCGCGTTGGCGGAGCGTTGCGCGCAGCGCATGAGCCCGGCCGATCTCGCGATGGTGGGGCGCGCGGTCTCCGAGCTCGCCGCCCTCGCAGACGATCCCGACTGCAGCCCGACCGCCTTCCAGCGCATGGCCGACCGGGTGGTCGCGAAGCTCTACCGGATCTCCGGCATGCCGCGCTTGTCGCGCATGATCCAGGACCTGAGCGCCGGACCCGCCGAGGTCTGGGGCCACCTGTCGGTGGCGACGCGCGAGATGCGCCTCGCAGACCTCAAGGGCTTCCAAAGATTGTTGAAGGCGCTGAAGGACGGCGACGCAGCCGCCTCGTTCGCCGCGGCGCGCACCATGCACGCCGGCGGCGTCGCCCGCGCGATCGAGCTGAACGACGTCATCCGTCACCCGGCGGCGACGCCGGCGCCGCTCAAGCGCAGTCGGCGCATGCCGGACCGCCCGCCTGCCGGGCGGTCGGCAGGCCCCGCCCGGCGCACCGCCAAGGGGAAGACGGCGCCGCATGGTCGGAAGCCGGCGCCGCATGGTCGATAGCGGACCGTCACGCCGGGGTCTGCTGCAGGGCCTGCTGGCGGCCGGCGGGCTCGCCGCCATCACGGGTCGTGCCTTCGCCGGCGACCGTTCCGCAGCGGCCTGCCGCGACCTCTATATATACGGCCTGCCCGCGCTCGAGATGGCGCGGGCCCGCGCGCGCACCATGGGCCCCAGGGCGAACCAGTTCCGGCATGTGCGCCGCCTCGCCGATCACGCCTCGCGTGCCGTCACCACGCCGAACAACGACACCCTGTATTCCTCGGCGTGGCTGGACCTGCGCGCCGGGCCGGTCGAGGTCGTCGCGCCCGCCACCGGCGGGCGCTACTTCTCGCTCGCGATGCTCGACATGCACTCCAACAATTTCCACATCACGGGCACGCGCGTGACAGGCGGCCGCGCGCATCGCGTGCGCCTGGTGCCGCCCGATGCCACGCCGACCGGCGACGCGGTACGCGCGCCGACCTGGTGGGTGTGGGCCCAGGGTCGTACGCTCGTCGATTCGCCCGCGGACCTGGCCGCCGCCCATGCAGTGCAGGACGGCTTGTCCGTCACGCCCGCCGGGCTCGATCCGCGCGCGGCGCCCGCGTTGCCCGCCGCCGATGCGCCGGCACACGAGCAGCTCGCCTGCATCGCGCGACTGCTCGAGGAGGAGGCACCGCCCACCGCCGCGGAACGCGGCAAGGTCGCGGCGCTGCGCGCGGGCGGCATGACCGGCGCGGCCCTCGCGGCGCCCGATGCGGCGCTCATCGCCGCGGCGGCGCAGGGTGTCGCGGACGCGAAGCGCAGCATCGCGGCGGTCATCGACTCGGCGCCGGTGCTCGACGGATGGATCTACTCACGGCCGTCGATCGGTGATTTCGGCACCGACCATCTCTACCGCGCCGCGGTGGCCGTGTGGGGCCTCGCGGCCTTGCCACAGGTCGAGGCGATCTACGTGCGCGCCGCGGGCGGCGGCGGCCGCGGTTCGCCCTTCGATGGCGCGCAGCGGCACCGGCTGCGCTTCGCGTCCGACCGGCTGCCGCCGGTCGGCGCGTTCTGGTCGCTCTCGATGTACGAGATGCTGCCGAGCGGTGAGCTGTTCTTCTCCGAGAACCCGCTGCGCCGATACTCCATCGGCGACCGTACGCCGGGCCTGGTCCGCGCGCCGGATGGCAGCCTTGAGGTCCTGATGTCGGCCGACGACCCGGGCCCTGCACTGCGGTCGAACTGGCTGCCTTGCCCCCGCGGCCCCTTCACCCTCGTCCTGCGCGCCTACCTGCCCGGCAAGGCGTTCACGGACGGCAGTTACCGGCTTCCGCCGGTGGAGCGTTGGTGATGTCCAGCACCGACCTGAGCGCGGCCTTCGCCACGGCGATCACCCCTGACGGGCGCGCGCCCGGCGCCCTCGCCGGACCGTGGCGCAAGCCCGTCAACCTGCTCAAGGCCCAGACCTATGACGCCCACGCGTCGATCCACGACGATGCGACGGCGCAGAAGCTCGGCTTCCGCGGCGGCACCATCGAGGGGCCGACGCATTTCAGCCAGCTGACACCGCTGTTGGTCGCGCTCTGGGGCCGCGCGTTCCTCGAGACCGGCTGCATCTCCGCGAACTACCGCAACGCGGCCTATGAAGGCGAGGAGGTGCAGGCGCTGGTGTCGCCCATCGACGCGACGCAGGCGCAGGTGGCCGTCTTCAAGCGCGACGGCACGCCCGTGCTCTCGGGCAGCGCCTCGGTCGGCGCCACGGCCGCACCCGGCGCGGTGGCCGCGAAGCTGCAGCGCGCGCATCCGCTCGCGGCGCCCCGCATCCTCGCGGGCACGCGCGTCGGCGATCGCGCGCCCCCGCGGCGGGTGCGCATGGACTTCGCGCAGCACATGGGCGACCTGTATCCGTTCTCGCTGGAAGAGAAGCTCGCGCACATCACCGAGCCGTCGTCCTGGTACCTGCCCGGCGCCGGCACGCCGTGGGCGCGGCCGGCGATCCCCTTCGAGATGATCAGCGTGCTCACCCAGCATGTCGCGGCGGAAGACGGCTTCGCGGTGGCGAACCCGGTGGTCGGCCTGTTCGCCGACCAGGAGATCCGTCTCCTCGCCGGGCCGCTGAGCCCGGGCGTCGACTACGACCTCGAGCGCGAGGTGATCGCCGTCACCGAGACGCCGAAGACCGAGAGCATGTGGTTGCGCAGCCGCATCCTCGGGGCCGGCCGCCTCGTCGCCGAGGTGACGCTCAACCAGGCGTTCCTGAAGGCGTCGTCGCCGCTCTACGGCTGAGACACGGGCGGCAGGGCGGCGCTCAGCCGCCGCGCGCCGCACGCTCGAAGAAAGAGAGCGTGGCGTCCACGTGATCGCCGAAGAAACCGTGTTCGGCGTACGCGTTGTTGAGCTGGTCTTCGACGAACTTCACCTCCGCCGCCGACAGCCCGATCCCGTCGAGGATCGGTTGCAGGTTGAAGTTGTCGGGGTTCTCCAGCACGAAGCCGTTGGCGTCCACCCTCCCGGCATTGCGGAGCGCCGTGTAGATCGCGGTCGATTCGGCCTCGGTCACGGAGTGGATGCGCAGGAAGCGCTTCGGATACAAGGGCGAGGGCTGGTTCAGCAGGAACTCCGAGGCGATGCCGCGCGCCGCCATGTTGGTGGAGTACTCCTGCGCGGTCTGGTAGTTCGCCTGGTCGTCGCGCAGCTGCATGTTGAAGCGGGTCGGCACCGTCAACGCCAGCATCAGGCTCGCAGGCTGGCCCTGCGAGACGACGTTCGCGCCCGCGCGGATGCGGATGCCGGTGTCGAAGCGCGCCGAGATGTCGCTCACCCGGGGCGCGAACACGCCGCCGGCGCTCGATCCGAGCACGAACAGCGGCGTCGATGCCGTGATGAGGCCACGGCTGCGCAGCAGCTGGATGCCCGCCAGCGTGTTCACGTAGTCCTGGTTGGTCGGGTCGATCGGGCTCAAGACCCAGGCCGACGGAGCCACCGAGGTGATCGCCGCCACGCCGAAGCCGCGTGCCACGGCGTCGACCAGGAAGCGCAGCGACTCCGGGCGCACGAACCAGTCGCCGGCGCTGCCCTGGCCGCCGTGGAAGAAGACGATGAGGCCGAGCGGCGAGGCGGGCACGTGGTAGATCCAGTCAGTGCCGTTGACCTGGGCGCGGACCTCGTTCCAGGTCGGCGTGCTGCGGAACTGCGCGGTGATGGTGCGCGCCGCGCCGTCGAACGTCAGCGTGGTGTGCCAGTCCTTGACGTTCGCCACGCCGGCGGTGTCGCCGGTCCAGCGGTCGAACACCTCCCCGACCGCCGGAGCGTCGGCGTAGAGGTGGAGGGTGGTGCCCGCGACCAAGGCGCCGCCCGCAGCCGAACCGCGTACCACCGTGAGCGACCCCTGTGGCGGCGTGCCGGTCACCGTGAGGCGCGCGGCGCGGCTGGTCGCGCTGCCGGCGGCGTTGGTGACCGTCACCGTGTAGGACTTGCCGTTGTCGCCCGCGACCAGCGTCGGCGTGGTGTAGCTCGCGCCGGTGGCGCCCGCGACGGACGCGCCGCCCACCGACCATTGGTACGCGAGCGGCGCGGTGCCGGTCGCGGTCACGGTGAAGGTCGCCGTCTGCCCGACCGCCGCGGTGGCATCGGCGGGCTGACCGGTGATGGTCGGTGGGGTGGGTGCCGGTGGCGGCGTCGTGCCGCCGCCGCCCGCGCTGCCGCCACCGCCGCACGCGCCGAGCAGCGCGGCAGCCGCCAGCCCCCAAAGAAACGGACCGCGGCGCAGCGGACGGTCGTTCATCGGTCGGACATCGCGCGGCGGACCGCGTCCTTGGATCCGGGCACGACGCGCACCGGCACCAGTCGCGGCTGCGCGCCCTCGATCGCCAGGGCCTTGGGTTCCGCGGGACGATAGGCTTCCCACGCGGCGCGCCCTTCGGCCGCGGGCGTGCCCGTCTTCATGAACGTGGTCAGGTAGTCCATCACGGTAGCGCTGACCGTCTCGGCCGCCGCGAGCATCGCGGGATCCGGCGCGCCGCCGCCGCGTGCGCCGCCCGCAAGCGCCGACCTGCTGCCTTGGCCGAGGTTTCCGAACGCGTAGGGCACGGCTCCGCCGTGCCGGACGGGCGTGCCGGACGGGGAGTAGGCGAAATAGAAGAGGAAGGCCTCGCCACCGGCCTTCACGACGCCGTCCGCGCGAGGCACCGACATCGCCATGCTGCCCCGGGCCTCGATGAGGTCGCCGACGGGGCCCTTGCCGCCCGACTCGCCGTTGGTCGCGCCGATGACGAGGCGGATGGGGGCGACCGCGCCACGCTCGTAGTTCGTGTCCAACTGGTCCGTGACCAGTTGACCGTCGATGAAGGGCTTGAGCGGCAGGTCTTCGGCGCTGCCGGCGGCGCGGACCTCGCCGAAGCGGCGTGCCGCCTCGCTGCCCTGCGGCAGCGCCCGCGATGCCGCCCCGGGGATGCCGCGCGCCGCCACGATGCGATCGGCGGGGACCGCACGCAGCGCCGCAAGGTCGTCGCCCTCGACGCCGAGCATCTTCGCGAAACCGGCGCCCGCCTTCTCGGCTTCGGCGAAGCCGATCACGTCGTTCGAGCCGCCGCTGCTGTGCACGATGGCCTTGGCGAACAGGCCGCGGGCTGCCGGCGAGGCGGTCAGCACGAGGCTCGAGGTGCCGCCCGCCGAGGAGCCGGAGATGGTCACGTTCTTCGGGTCGCCGCCGAACGCGGCGATGTTGTCCCGCACCCAACGCAGTGCGGCGATCTGGTCCATGGTCGCGTAGTTGCCGGTCGGCTCTTTGCGGCGCGCGGCCTCGCGGGTGAGCGCGGGGTGCGCGAACAGGCCGAGCGCACCGAGCCGGTAGTTGGACGTGACGACGATGATCCCGCGCTGCGCCAGCCGGGTGCCATCGAAGGACGGATTGTTGCCCGAGTTCTGCACGAAACCGCCGCCGTGGAACCAGAGCAGCACGGGCGCGCCCTTGGCCTCGGCGGGCGCCCAGACATTGAGCGTGAGGCAGTCCTCGCTCGTCGGTTCCTTGTAGGCGAGCGACGGTTGCGGGCAGGCCGCGCCGGGCTGCGTCGCATCCCGGACGCCTTTCCACGGCTTGACGGGCTGCGGGGGGCGCCAGCGGAGCTCGCCCACGGGCGCGGCGGCGAAGGGGATGCCGCGCCATACGGTCAGGCCCTCCCGCTGCGCGCCGGAGAGCCGTCCGCCGTCGACCTTGGCGACCGGCGCTGCAGAGGCGGGCGGCACGCCCGCCGCGGTGAGCGTGGTCAGCGCGAACGCGATCGTGAGGAGAAGTTTGCCGGAGGTCATGCGAGGGGTCGACTGGATGGTCATGCCGGGGTCCTCATCGTGCAAGCCGCTTGCGCACCGCCTCGAGCAGCGCCGGTTCCTCGTCGGGGTCGATCTCGCGATTGCCGTTGCGGTCGAAGGACAGCACGAACTGCACATGGGCCTGTGCCCGCGCGCTCGTGTTCTCGCCGCGCTTGAAGGCGTCGCTGGTCGCCTCGTAGCCGCCGCGCGGGATGTCGTCGGAGCCCTCGAGCAACGAGGCCTTGGTCTGGCCGCGCATAGACTCGATGATGCGGATCGTGGCGCGCGTCATCGGCACGAGGTTTTCGCGGTGGACCTTGTCGGTGCCATCGGCGCCGTCGAAGTAGTAGACCGGCACGCCGATGAACGACACGACCGGGATGCCGGCGCCGTGGAAGTGGCCGGCGGCCGAGCGCGGATGGCCGCCGAGCACGTCGGCGGGCAGCACGATGCTGCGGTCGACGTCCTCCGCCTTCACGGCCGCGCTCACGGCGCCGCTCAGCGCCGGTGCCATGCTGGTGAACACGCGCATCGGCTCGCCGCGCCCGACATCGACGAGGCGTCCGTCGGCGCCGATCGCGTACTCGCGCGCGGGGCTCTCGAGGTGGATGTCGAGCATGGTGCGCGCGAGCCGGCCCTTGTCGCGGGCGACCGCAGCACCGGCCTTCCGGTTCGTCACCGTGCCGCTCTCGGTGTGCATCGCGCCCTCGGCGAGGATGACCTGCTCGCCCACCGACCCCTGGATGTGCGCGGAGGTCAGCAGGAACAGCAGCGTGAACGGCCGCTTCTCGCGCGGGATCTGCGACCAGTACTTCGCCTGCGCGAGGACGAGCGACATGCCCGCCGCGTCCTGGAAGGCGCCGCTGAAGTTGCCGTCCGTGTGCGAGACGATCTGGATGATCTCCGGCGACGCGCCCGGCAGGATGCCCGAGACGTTGTGGGTCGTGACCTCCTCGGTCCGCGCGGATGCCACGAGCGTGCCCTGCGCGTCGCCGCGGGCGATCAGCGCATCGAGGCGCGCGCCGACGCTGGGCGCGACGAGGGCGGTGGGGATGTCCGAGCCGCTGGTCGGACCGGTGAACCGCACCACCGGCGACCCGAAGATGTACGGCGAGTCGTGGTAGTTCTTCATGACGACCACGACGCCCGCGGGCCCCGCCTCGAGGATCCGGTTGACGACCGCCGCCGAGCGGCCCACCCGACCACGCCCCCCCAGGATGCCGATGGCGTGCTTGGTCTGGTGCAGGTCGCCCTTCGGGTCGTTGACGGCGAGGGCGGAAGCCATGAGCGAAAGCGCACTCTCGTCCGCCAGCAGGTAGTCGAACACCACGATCTTGCCGGCCATCGCGGCGGGCTCGAGGCCCTCGCGGTACTTGACGAGCGGCGCCTCGGCGCGCAGCGGCTTGCGGACATAGGCGACCGGGTACGCGTTGAAGTCGTGGGAGCGCCCGCCCACCGACACCGTGAGCCCGGTCTCGCCCTCGTGCCACGCGGTGACCTGCACCGGCTGCTTGGTGATCTCCTGCAGGCCGAGGCGGCGGAAGTGGTCGACGAGATAGTCCTCGACCCAAAGATTTGCGGGATGGCCGGCGCGGCGGATGCCCTTGGCGGTGATCTCCTCGATCCAACCGAAGATCTCCTCCTCGAAGGGGACCGCCGCATCATCGATGCGCGGCGCTGCGGCTGCGGGGCCGGCTGCGGGCTTCGGCGCCGCCTGAGCCGCGAGCGCGAGCGCGAGCGTCGCGACGATGGCTGCGGCCGTCGCCGCGAGCGCCGCAGCCGATATCGAGGTGTTGCGGGTCGCGCGGGTCATGGTGGTCTCTCCTGCGGTCAGCGGAAGTGCTGCTTCAGGAACTGCATGATGGCCGCGCGCGCGGCCTCCTCTTCGCGGTCCTCGGCGGGCGAACGTTCGCCGCGCCCGGCGCGCGCCATGGAGTTCTCGCGGCCCCAATAGAAGCCGTGCGGCACCAGCTCGGCGACCTGCACCGTCAGCGGCGCCTTGGCCTTCTGCATCTTGTCGATGGTGGCGAGCAGCAGCGGGTAGGGCACCTGATCGTCGCCCTTGCTGGTCAGCAGCAGCGTCGGCACCTTGATCCGGTCGGCGGTCATCTCGAAGGAGTCCGCCTCGAGCTGCTCGCGTGACCGCGTCCTGCCACCGCCCATGCGCTGGCGCATCTCGAGCAGCTGCTGCCGCGCCGAGGGCGTCAAGCCGTCGAGCGGCGGCGTGTCGATATCCTGCATGAGCGACACGTAGGCGTTCGGCATGAACGGCGACCCGGCGATCGCGCAGCGCAGTTCGCCCGCCTCCAGCCTCGGCAGCGCCTCCATCAGCAGCTTGCCGCCATGGCTGCCGCCCATCGCGCAGATGCGCTTCGGGTCGATGCCCGGAAGCGTCTTGGCGTGGCGGATG
>Ga0209985_10000356_pt1 | contig 51413 bp, 43 predicted proteins | sample NOAtaG_FD_187305 | JGI IMG/M metagenome (GOLD analysis project Ga0209985, IMG submission 187305) | Freshwater lake microbial communities from Lake Erie, under a cyanobacterial bloom - NOAA_Erie_Diel6S_1000h metaG (SPAdes) (version 2) | ecosystem: Environmental > Aquatic > Freshwater > Lake ... | reverse complement strand
CACAACCCCGTAAACTTTTTTAAACCGACTTTCGGGACAGCCCTATAAAATTTTTTGGAGGCTGTCTCAAGTATTCTGCGCCTTCGGCGGCAAAGGACTTGTGAGACAACCTCTTTTAAAAATTTTCCCCTCCAAAAAATATTACCCAGAGGCTTTTTACGAAACCTGTAATACTTATTCGCAACCTATTCCCCCGCTGCAAAAAACCTGCTGTTCCCAGAAAAATCCCCTTCCCGGTATCTATGGCTTCGCCAAGATATACTTTCCAAACCACTCCTGTAAGCGCCTGAACCGGTCTTCCTGGTAGCTGGGGACCGATATGCCGTGATACTGGCCGGGGTAGATGACAAATTCCGTAGGAATTCCCTGAGAACGCAACGCCTGGTACATTTGCTCGCTCCCTGCTGCAGGTACGTTAAAATCTTTCTCCCCAACCATATACAACGTCGGGGTTCTGATTTTATCGGCGTTCAGGAAAGGATAAGAAAGTTTCAGCCACTTATCCAGGTTCTTCCAGGGCGTCCCGATCTCCGTTTCATACTGGAGGACGTACTGGTCTGTTCCGTACATACTAAGCTGGAGTGCACTGCCCGCACCACTAAATGCAGCTTTAAACCTCGGATCAGTTGCGATTGTGTAATCTGTAAGGATGCCGCCATAGCTCCATCCCCCAATACCCAGCTTCTCTGGATCTGCAACACCATTTTTGACCAGGTGATCCGTCGCGCCAAGGATATCCAGGACTTCTTTATTGCCCCAATCTCCATAAATCGCTTTGCAAAAATCTACACCCCTGCCACTGCTACCCCGATAATTTACCGCCACAACAGCAAAACCTCCTGCGGCAAGCATCTGGCGGCTCAGGTCAAAACTGAATTCATCTTGTGCGACCGGCCCCCCGTGAATATATAATATCGTCGGCAGGCGCTGCCCCTTTTGTGCCTTTGGAGGCAGAAAGAGCAAGTTCCCAACAACTGCACTATCCCGGGAAACCGAACGGAACCCTTCCACAGTAGCAAGTTCGAGTGGTTCGAGAAAGGCATCGTGCACTTTGGTCAGTTTGCGCAGAGCGCCATTCTCCAAAGCAAAAATTTCGGCAGGCATCGTTGGATTGCTCATCATAGTCATCCATTGCCCGCTCTTGTGTGGCTCGAGGGCGGCGAAACTGCGCTCACCGGCAACTACCCGCGTCATAGCCCCACCAATAATCGGAAAAAGTGCCACAAAACGCTGCCGGTCATCAGAAACAAGCGCAGCAACGGATTTTCCATCCTTTGCCCAGCGAGGATTGCTCACAGGCCGGTCTAAGGCCGCCGAAAGGATTTTTGGCTCCCCACCTTCCTTTGAAATCACTGCAAGTTCGCTCTGATCGTACATCATCCAATCTGCGTCCGAACCCGAGCGCAGATAAGCAAGACGCAAACCATCCGGACTCCACTGCGGACTCGCATCGCGGCCTTTCCAGGTAGTCACCTGCTTCGGTACAGCCCCTGGCACAGCCTCCACAATAAAAATATCCGCATTGTTGTTGCGATCCGGATCCGGAGTACGGTTGCTGACAAAAGCGATATACTTACCATCCGGTGACCAGACGGGGTCGGAATCGTCAAAAGATCCACGGGTCAGCGTGTCGAGCTTTTTTTCCTCTATATCGAACAAGTAGATATGGCTGTACCTGGGCGTGTTTGCCAGGTATCCCGCACCGTCTTCCTTAAACTGATAACGATTGATTACCAAAGGCTTAGCAGTAGAAGGAGCTTCCCCGTTTTTTTCATCGGGATTGGGGTCGCGAACTACCAGCGCAAGCTTTTTGCTATTAGGCGACCACGTGTATTCACTTACCCCTGCTTTGATATCGGTCAGCTTTACGGCTTCACCGCCCCTGCGGTCCAGCAACCACACCTGGCTGGACTTGGCCCCTTGCCTGGACGATACAAACGAGAGATATTTTCCATCCGGGCTCCACCCCGGGCCGGATTCCGAATCCGGGCTATTGGTCATCTGTACGGTTTGTGCCCCATCCCAGCTCACCATCCAGATATCGGTGTTGCGTTTATCTTTGGCACTATCTACCGAAGATACGGTATAGGCTACCCAACTCCCATCCGGAGAGACCTGCGGATCTCCTACCGATTTAAGCCGTTGTACATCAGAAGGTTGCAGCGGACGCTTCCCTGGACCAGTCTGGGCGATGGCCCCCATTGCGATCCCCGCGAACAGCAGGATAAGCGATATTATCGTTCTCATATTCGTTTGATTTATGAGTTTCATTTTAAAAAAATTATGCCGGACTTGCCGCAAGGGATTTATCGAGGGCGAATCAGTTCATTTTGAGCGGATCCATGGTCTTGAACAGATCCAACTGAACCGCTTGTACTTTATTTCGGTACGCATCAAAATTGCTGCTGATAAACGCATTGATTCTTTCCAGGGCACTGGAGGTATAATCCCTTGCCCGCTCGATCATCCGCTGTGCTGCCTGGTTAGGGGCGCCATCCGATGCACCGAGGTAGCTCAAAGCACCCTGGATCATCCCGTTGACGTTATCCGAAGAGCGCTGTATCCCTTTCAACCCATCGGGCATCATGTATAATTTTTCCAGAGAGGCAATACTATCCTGCATTGACCGAGCCAGCCGTGCCACCTGCTGGCGGGTACTGTCCGGTGCAAGGCCGAGGGCGGCATCCACGCGACGCACTGTATTCTTTACCTCCTGTATCCTTGCCCATCCTTCATTCGCGGCACGCACGGTTTTTTCTATTTCCTTATACGCTGCTTCTTTTGCCTGATAAGCCGACAAGGGGATATCCACCATTGGATCCGGCAACACGTTTACCATTGTGGAATCCTTTAAAGGTCCATTGATTATCAACACCTTGTACATGCCCGGCGCAACTGGTGCCGAGATGCCGCCGCCAAAGAACGCAGCGAATCCACCCCCACCCTGTGCGCTTTCCCTACGGGGAAGCTGAATGCCGTTCCGATTTAGTGGCCAGGTTATCCGGGTAAGTCCTGTATCGGACAGCGGGGTTTCAAAGCTACGGACCGTATCCCCTTGCGTATCAAAAACGACGACACGCACATTATTGCCTCCGCGTCCGCCCGGGCGCGCACCGCCCATACCGGGAGGCGGGCCACCACCTGCTACATCAGGAGCTTGCCCAGGCCGCATCCCCGGGCGTCCGCCCTGTGCCGGTCCCTGCTGGCGGGCAGGGGCTGCAGATGGGCGGTTCCAGATACTGATAACCGCGCCACGCGGTTTGGCCTGGCCGAAAAATTCGGCATCAGCAGTACTGCTCTCCCCGGAGCTGGGGCGCCCCTGCGCCAGATAAGCATCCGGGGCAGGAAAAACTTTGAATGGCTGCTCCATGAGTTTTCCGCCGGAACGTGCAATTTCGCGGAATGGCCGGATATCGTCCAGAATATATAAAGAGCGGCCAAAAGTGCCGATAATCAAATCTTCGTCGCGGGAATGGATTTTCATATCATAAGTAGGCACAGAAGGAAACCCATTCATCCACTTCGTCCAGGTATTGCCCCCGTCAATCGTCACATAAAGGCCGTAATCCGTACCGAGCCATAAATGCCCGGGCACCTCCGGGTCTTGTACCACCGATAAGGCATGCCCCTGGACTTTCTTTTCGTCGGCAATTTGTTTGAACGTTGCCCCAAAATCCATCGTATGGAATACCATCGGCCGCCAATCGTTGCGCCGATAATCGTTTACGATGACGAAGGCCTCTCCGGGATTTTTCCGGGAAACTTCGAGATAGGGGATCCAACTTCCGGGCTTTACACCCGGCAGGCGACCGGATAAATTAACCCATGTTTTGCCGCCGTCGCGCGTAAGCTGCAGGTTGCCATCATCTGTCCCTACCCAGACAACTTTTGCATCTGCAGGGCTTGGGGCGATTGCAAGGATCGTCGTATGGTTCTCGGCGTTGGTGGCATCCATTGTAAGGCCGCCCGTCTCTTTGACCTGTTTAGCCGGGTCGTTGGTGGTAAGGTCAGGGGAAATAACTTCCCAGGACTGGCCACAATCTTTGCTGTAATGCACAAACTGGCTGCCGTAATATACCCCACAGGCGTTAAACGGATCCTGTGCCAGTGCTGCGTTCCAGTTGAAACGCAATTCTACGTCCTTATCGGGGTGGGTTGGCCGGATATTCTGGCTCTTTCCCGATTCTACGTCAATATACCCCAGATTCCCTCCCTGCGACATGGCATACACATAACGCTGATTATCCGGCCTGAAAGATACGTCGAAGCCATCTCCGCCATAAATACTTTTCCAGTGATGGTTGCGGATGCCCCCGGAGCGGAACCCGCCCTCCCAGATATTGCCGGGGCCTACCCAGGAGCCATTATCCTGTAAACCACCTCCCACGCGATAGGGTACCGACATATCATAGCTGACATGATAAAACTGGCCGAGGGGGAGGTTGCCCGAAAAAATCCAGGTATCGCCACCATCCCTGCTGATATTTAGCCCACCATCGTTCCCTTCGATAAGGTATCTGGGGTTATCCGGATGAATATAAAAAGCGTGATGGTCAGCATGCAGGCGACTTGGGAATACCTGGAAAGTCTTTCCGCCGTCTTCACTTTTTGCCAGATTGGTATAAAGGTTAAAAATCCGGTTTTCGTTTTGGGGGTCCACATAAATTTCGTGATAGTAAAATGGCCGGTTGCTCACGGCGTCCCCCTTCGTTACCAGCGAAAATTTCCTGCCCCCGTCTGTAGATTTATATAACCCGTTTTCCTCCGCCTCTACGAGCGCATAAACGATCTCCGGCTTTGAAGGTGCGATCGCCAGGCCAGTACGTCCGAGGTTACCTTTCGGCAGCCCATCGGCATCTGTGCGCTTTTCCCAGGTGTCGCCCCCATCGTATGTAACATAAATACCCGACCCCGGCCCTCCGGAATTGAAAAACCAGGGTTTACGGCCATATTCCCAAAGGGCCGCAATCAGTTTGTTGGGGTTTACAGGATCGACTACCATTTCTGCACAACCAGCCTGATCATTGGAATACAGAATTTTCTCCCAGGTCTTCCCCCCGTCTTTCGTCCGGAAAACACCCCGTTCGGGATTCGGACCAAAAGGCGAACCCAACGTCGCGACGAATACGACGTTCGGATTGTCCCGGTGAATAATAATCCTGTGGATAGTCTTTGTTTCTTTCAGACCCATGTACTTCCAGGTCTTACCCCCGTCCAGGGAACGAAAAATCCCTTCGCCCGTATTCAGGGAGTTGCGGGGATTGCCTTCTCCGGTCCCTACCCAAATATCGTCCGGATTACTCTGGTTGATCGCAATCGCGCCGATGGCCTGTACGGGCTGATCATCAAAAACCGGCTCCCAGGTCACCCCGCCGGATTTACTGCGCCAGACTCCCCCGGAAGCTGTGCCGATATAAATCACATCCGGGTTGTTGCGTACCACGTCAATCGCAGTTACCCGCCCGCTCATGCTCGCAGGGCCGATACTCCTGGGTTTTACCCCTTTGAAATAGTTCATGTCTAATGGCTGTGCATTTGCCAAAATGAACAGCCCTCCACTTAGCCATAAGAATAAAAGCAGCTTTTTCATGCGTTTCTGGCATTTTAATGAGTAATAATAGTGAAACTACAAAAGCAGGTGTTAAGAAAAAAATATAATTTATGTGCCTTTCTAAAAAAGAAGCGCGTAAAGTTCCGCCTGCTCATTTCTACAACATATTTTGCCCATTGTACAACACCCCATAATACCTACTGCCAAAATTACAGGTCAAACATTATAACATCTGCCAAAAATGTCAAAAACTGGATTTGGTCAATAATTTGTAAGCAATAAAGTAGTCCCCGGCCCAACTGAACAGCTCAGGATGTTCTGCAGGGTCGTTAAACCAATAAAACACATCATCGAGATGACATACGACAATTTCACCATTAAATCGCAGGAAGCGATCGTCAAAGCACAGCAAATTGCAGCAGGATTAGATCAACAGCAGGTAGATACCGTACACCTGCTCAAAGGTATCCTCGAAACAGAAGAGCATCTGGCACAGTTTCTCCTGCAGAAAATGGGGTTAAATATCCCTTTGCTTAAAAATAAACTGGATGAGGCCGTCAGGGCTTATCCAAAAGTTGAGGGCTCTGACAAGCAATACCTCAGCAACGAGGCCAACCGGGCCCTCACCCGGGCCAGGAACAGCCTCAAAGAATACGGCGACCAGTACATTTCAATCGAGCTTATGATTCTGGGTATCCTCCAGGGAGAAGACCGCGGAGCCAAAATCCTAAAAGAACTGGGTGCCACTGAAAGCACTATGAAAAAAGCAATCGAAGCGCTCCGCAAAGGAGCCAAAGTAAATGACCAAAGCCCGGAAGAAAGCTATAATGCCCTTTCCAAATATGGCATCAACCTCAATGAACGCGCCGAAACCGGTGCCCTGGACCCCATTATCGGCCGCGATGAGGAAATCAGAAGAGTATTGCACATCCTCTCCAGACGCAAAAAGAACAACCCTATCCTTATCGGGGAAGCAGGCGTAGGAAAAACCGCTATCGTAGAGGGGATCGCCTGGCGTATCGTCAAAGGCGACGTACCGGAAAACCTGAAAAGCAAACGCATCTTCGTCCTGGATATCGCTGCATTGATTGCTGGTGCCAAATATAAAGGCGAATTCGAAGAACGCCTGAAAGCAGTAATCAAAGAAGTATCTGCTTCCAATGGCGAAATCATCCTCTTCGTTGACGAAATCCATACCCTCATCGGTGCAGGAGGCGGCCAGGGGGCAATGGATGCAGCCAATATTCTAAAGCCCGCCCTCGCAAGAGGGGAGCTCCATACCATCGGCGCAACTACCCTCGACGAATACCAAAAATATTTTGAAAAAGATAAAGCACTCGTACGCCGTTTCCAAACAGTCCTGATTGAAGAACCCGGAGTAGAGGATACAATCTCTATCCTGCGCGGGCTGCAGGAACGCTATGAAGTGTACCATAAAATCGAAATCCTCGACGAAGCCCTCGTCGCCGCCGCAGAGCTGTCCCATCGCTATATCCCCGACCGCCAACTGCCGGATAAAGCCATTGACCTGATCGACGAAGCTGCCGCCAAACTCCGGCTCGAACTGGATTCCGTCCCCGAGGCTATTGATGAGTGGGAACGCAAAGTACGCCAGCTCGAAATCGAAAAAGAGGCGATCAAAAGGGAGAATAACCCTAAAATGATCGCCGTCATTGACGAGCAAATCGCTAATGCCAAAGAAAGACGCGATGGCCTGGTCGCCGCATGGAGCAATGAAAAAGAAATCGTGGATAATATCCAGTCCATCCGCAAAAAAATCGAAACCCTCGAACAGGAAGCCGAACGCGCCGAACGCAACAGCGACTACGAAACCGTCGCCAAAATCCGCTATGGCGAACTCCAGGTGCAGCGCTCTGCTCTTAAAACTGCAGAAGATAACCTCGACGCACTTCCCGAAGAAAAACGTTTCACCAATGATAAAGTCACCGCTAATGATATCGCAAGCGTCGTATCGCGCTGGACAGGTATCCCAGTGGACAAAATGACCCAAAGCGAAAAAGACAAGCTCCTCAACCTCGAACTCGAAATCGGAAAACGTCTCATCGGACAGGATGAAGCCGTAAGGGCTGTCGCAGATGCTATCCGGCGCAGCCGGGCAGGCCTCCAGGATGCCGACCGGCCTATCGGTTCCTTTATCTTCCTCGGCCCTACCGGAGTAGGTAAAACCGAACTTGCAAAAACCATCGCCGAAGTACTCTTTGACGACGAAACCGCTATGACCCGTATTGATATGAGCGAATACCAGGAACGCCACTCCGTAAGCCGCCTGGTAGGTGCCCCTCCCGGATACGTCGGATACGACGAAGGTGGCCAGCTCACCGAAGCGGTACGACGCAGGCCTTACTCCATTATCCTCCTTGATGAAATCGAAAAGGCCCACCCCGATACGTTTAATATCCTTCTCCAGGTGCTGGACGATGGCCGCCTCACCGACAACAAGGGCCGTATCGCCAATTTCAAAAATACCATCATCATCATGACCTCCAATATGGGCTCGGATATCATCCTCGAAAATTTTGAAGACCTGGAGGAAATGGGCGAAAAACACCGCACAGAAATCCTGGAAACGACCAAGGCAGAGGTTTTTAACCTGCTTAAGGAAAATATGCGGCCGGAGTTCCTCAACCGGATTGACGAACAGGTGATGTTCCTCCCGCTGAGTAAGCCCGAAATAAAGCAGGTACTCGACCTCATCACCCGAAAAGTTCAGAAAATGCTCTCCAGGCAAGGTATCGTGCTGCGCGTCAGCGAACGTGCAAAAGACCTTCTCGCCGACCTTGGCTATGACCCCCAGTTCGGGGCCAGGCCGATGAAACGCGTCGTACAAAAAGAAATTGTCAACGAGCTTTCCAAAAGGGTCCTCAGCGGAACTTTCGCCCCAGGCGACACAATCTATATTGATACGGATGCCAAAGGGCTCCTTTCCTTCCGAAAAGACCCCTTCGAAGGAGCGGTTTCACTACCTGAAAACGAGGACGATAAAGAATAGGCACTTGCTTTTGCAATTCCAGTTCCTATCTTTGCTGTGATCGTTTTCATTATACCGCTTTGACTGTTATGCTCCAAACTACCAACCTTCAATACGCCTATGCCGGAGGGCAAGCACTCCGCTTCCCGGATATCCGCCTGGAAAAAGGGGAACACTGGTTGCTGCTCGGACAATCCGGAAGCGGGAAAACAACTTGTCTCCACTTGCTCGGAGGGCTGCTGTCGCCGATCGCGGGCAATATCCGCATCGGCAATACCGCTATAGAAACGCTCGACCGCCGCGCCCTCGATTTTTTCAGGGGCCGCCATATTGGTATTATTTTTCAAAAAGCCCATTTCATCCGGGCGTTGACGGTAGAAGAAAACCTCCTCCTGGCCCAACAGCTCGCAGGCGAAAAACAGGATAAATCCAGGGTATCCAACCTTTTACAGCGACTGGGGATTGGACATAAACTCAAAGTAAAAACCGATAAGCTCAGTGCCGGTGAACAACAACGCGTAGCCATCGCCCGTGCCCTCGTCAACCGGCCAATGCTCATTTTAGCGGACGAACCAACCTCCGCCCTGGACGATGCCAGCGCCAACGAGGTCGCCAACCTGCTCGAGGAACAAGCAGCCGAAGTACAGGCCACCCTCCTGATCGTCACCCACGACAACCGCCTGAAAAGCCGTTTCCCTCACCAAATCGCCCTTCAATCAACGCTCCCATGAACCTACTCGCCCTAAGCTGGAAAAACCTGCTCAGCAAACCGCTCTCGCTGCTGCTCAGCCTGGTCCTCTTCGCCCTCGGTGTAGGCCTCATCAGTCTGCTCCTGCTTGTCAACCGGCAACTGGAAGAAAAATTTGAAAAAAACCTCGCAGGTATAAATCTCGTCATCGGTGCAAAAGGAAGCCCACTCCAACTCATCCTTTCCAGCATGTACCATATTGACGCCCCTACCGGAAATATCCCCATCCAGGAAATACGCCCCTTCATTAACCCCCGCCACCCATTTATCAAAACTGCCGTTCCGCTCTCCCTTGGGGACAGCTATAAAGGCTATCGTATCGTCGGCACAAACTCCGATTTTTTTAAGGTATATGGCGCGGAAACCGGCCAGGGCAAAATGTTCGAAAAAACAATGGAGGCCGTAGTGGGTGCCAATGCCGCCAAAGCCCTGGATCTGAAAATCGGCGATACCTTCTTCAGCGCACATGGCCTGCAGGACGATCTGGAAATGACCCACGATCATGCGTCGTTTCGTATTACCGGTATACTCAAACCTACCGGGTCGGCAGCTGACCAACTGATTCTGACCGCAACGCAAAGCATCTGGGCAGTCCACGAACATGAAGCCGCCCACCAGCAAGAAGACCATTCAAACGAATTGGATATCCAACGCCCACTGAGCGATTTCCCGGAAAAAGCAATCACTGCGCTCCTGCTCCAGTTTAAGGGAAGAAATATCCAAACCCTCAATATGCAGCGCTCCATCAACGAAAATACCAACCTGCAGGCGGCTACCCCGGCTATTGAAATAACAAGGCTCTACAGCCTCATGGGTATCGGTGCAGATGCCCTGCGATGGCTGGCACTGATCATCATTGCCGTTTCAGGATTAAGTATCTTCATCTCGCTTTATGCCTCCCTGAAAGAACGCCGCTATGAGCTCGCGCTCATGCGCACCATGGGCGCATCGCCATTCCGCCTTTTCGCACTTATCGTTCTGGAAGGCCTCCTCCTCTCCGCCCTGGGCTACCTCATTGGTATTGCCCTAAGCCACGGAGGCATGCAAATACTCGCAGGTTTTTTGCAGGATACCTATCGCTATACATTCACCGGAAAAGTATTTCTAAAAGAAGAGCTTTTCCTGTTATTCGGAGCAATTGCCGTTGGTTTTGCAGCAGCGGTCATCCCTGCACTTCAGGCAAGTAATACAGATATCCACGAGACCCTCGCGGAAAGATGAGGTCGTCCGTCGTTTGAAAAATTGTGTCTAAGGAATATACTCTGAACATTTTATAAAACCCTTCCATGATCAGGTCCTTCTTCGTCGCACTTTGTTGTATGGCCATAAGCCCAGGTATTGACGCACAACGTCCTTACGGGAATACTCCGCTCGCACATACATATTCCATCGTAGCTATCGATAGCGCAACAGGGGATATGGGCGTCGCAGTGCAGTCCCATTGGTTCGCTACCGGAACAATTGTCATCTGGGGTGAAGCAGGTACAGGGGTGGTGGCTACCCAGTCCTTTGTCAACCCTGCTTTTGGCCCGGAAGGGCTGGAATTGATGAAGAAAGGTATCGGCGCCCGGGAAGCCCTCAGACAATTGATCGAAGCTGATGAAGGCAGGGCCTTCCGGCAATTGGCCTTATTAGACGCACAGGGAAGATCGGCCGCTTACACTGGCGAAAAATGTATCGAGGCCGCAGGGCATATCGAAGGAAAAGGTTTCTCCGTACAGGCTAACCTCATGGAAAACGCACGGGTATGGCCAGCTATGGAGGCCGCCTTCATCAACAGCACCGGAAAACCACTCGCTGAACGCCTGCTCCTTACCCTTGAGGCAGCAGAAGCAGCAGGCGGAGATATCCGTGGCAAACAATCTGCCGCACTCCTCGTCGTCGCCGCAAAAAATACCGGCAAGCCATGGACCGACCGAAAAGTAGATCTCCGGATTGACGATCACCCAACCCCCCTGGCCGAACTGCGCAGACTCCTCAAAGTCCATCAGGCCTATGGACACATGAACGCTGGCGACCTCGCCGTGGAAAAAGGCGATATCCAGGCTGCAAGACAGGAATACGGTGCAGCCGAAAAACTTTTCCCAGACAACCTCGAAATGCAGTATTGGCACGCCATCGCCCTCGCCAATGCAGGTGAAATACAGTCAGCCCTTCCTATTTTTAAAAAAATCTTCCTCCAGGATGCCAACTGGAAAACCCTGACCCCACGCCTCACCAAAAATGGAATGCTTGTCATTGACGAAAAAAACCTCAAAACGATCATGGAGCTCCCGGCCGGGAACAAAAAAAAGTGAGCGCCGTTTGTATAGAATCATCTTAACTTGCGCCAAATAAAGTCCAACTACCCCCAGTCCGGACAATAGATTCGTTGCCACGGGACCATCGCAGCCATTTCCCCATCACACTAACCCGCTGCAACAAGTCTGATAAACCCTCCGGAAGATATCGGTGTTATCCAACTATGTCACACCAACAATTATTGAAAACCATCAAATATCCATCGCTCATGAATAAGGCCATCAGTCTGTTGCTGCTCACCGCCATCGCCTTCTTAGGAACGGCTGCACCCGCTAACGCCCAAACTAAAAACCTCTGGACAACCCTGGGCAAGGTTACTTTCAAAAAACAGTACGACGAAATGCTCGGCTTTAAAGTGGATGTACCCGTCTTTGGCGAAGAAGTCCGCGCGCTTAACGGAAAACTTGTGGAAATCAAAGGATATATCATTCCTGTAGAAGGGTATAAAAATCAGAAAGAGTTCGTCTTTTCCGCCTTTCCTTACAATATGTGCTTTTTCTGTGGAGGTGCCGGCCCTGAAACCGTAATGGAAGTCTATGCCAAAGAATCAGTCAAATATACAGCCGAGGCCATCATACTCCGGGGCAAACTCGAACTCAACGACTCCGACGTCAACCGGCTCATGTACATCCTCAACAATGCGGAAATGGTGCGCGTAGCGGAATAAACTTATTGCCCGGCAGCCTGACGGGACGGGCCGAAGACCCTGCGTACCCCCCAGCGCATCATCAGAAATATTGCCAGAAAAACCAATAATACTGCTTCAAAGCGCATACGGATGAAGGCAATCACCTGAGTGCGGTCGGCAAGCCACATCAGGGCGATTACTGCCGTCAGAATGAGCAATAGTCCGGAAAGTTTGTCAAAACCCGGAACGTATGACAAATCCACATTCCTGCGGATAATCGCAAGGCATAAGATCATTGACAGTACCGGAAGTACCTGGGAAATCAAATCCATATCCATCACACTGCGCCGCTCGAATAAAAACAGGTAAACATTCAGGGTAAGTGCGAAAATCCCCGGCACCGCAGACAGATAAATGATACCGGAGTACAGGTAATTCCAGGGAGCAATATGCCCCCGGTCGCGGTCTATAGCCCCTATTAGCAATGAGAGCACCGGCAATGCAGCGAAATAGCCGACTACCGCCTCGGGGTGCTCCCCCAAATAACCCAGCATTTCCTGTAAAGTCATAGCGTTTTTTCGTTTTTTATCCCCGGATGCACCGTTGGGTTGTGTGAAAAGCAAGGCTGCCGCACAGCGTCTATCGCAGGATATTGAGCAGGTAGCGCCCATATCCGCTACTCAGATACATATACCCAATTTTTTCGAGCTGGGCAGCATCTATGAAACCCATCTCGTAGGCAACTTCCTCGATACACCCGATTTTTAGCCCCTGACGCTCCTCGATCACCTGGATGAACTGGCCTGCCTGCATCAGAGACTGGTGCGTACCAGTATCGAGCCATGCGATCCCCCTGCCAAGCACACCGACTTTGAGCTTGCCCTGATTAAGATAGTACTTGTTGACATCTGTGATCTCATACTCTCCGCGGGCACTGGGCTGAAGGTTTTTTGCCACCTCTACTACGCTATTATCATAAAAATAAAGACCTGGAACGGCATAATTCGATTTGGGCACCTGAGGCTTTTCTTCAATAGAGCGCGCCTGAAAGTTCCTGTCAAACTCCACCACGCCATAGCGCTCCGGATCTGCTACCCGATAAGCAAAAACAACCCCGCCCTCAGGGTCTGTAGATGACTGAAGAAGCTCTTTCAGGCCATTCCCGTAAAAAATATTATCCCCCAGTATCAAGGCGACAGCATCCCTGCCGATGAAATTTTCGCCCAGTACAAAAGCCTGTGCCAGGCCGTTGGGTTCGTATTGCGGGACATACCCGAAGCTACAGCCAATTTGGCTGCCATCACCGAGAAGCTTTTGAAAAGCCGGAAGGTCGTCAGGAGTGGAGATAATAAGGATTTCCCTTATCCCTGCAGTCAACAGAATAGATAAAGGATAATAAATCATGGGCTTGTCATACACCGGCATCAGCTGCTTACTCACCGCGAGGGTAAGCGGATAAAGGCGGGTACCCAGACCCCCTGCGAGAATAATCCCCTTCATAATCAATTGCGTTATGCAGATAGAATCCTTCGCGTGCGAAGTACCAATTCTGCTGGTTTGAAAGGCTTGGGAAGGAAGTCGCGTATCCCCAGCTCAAAGCCTTGCATGATTTTTTCTTCCTCTTCAGGATCGGCAAGTAACAGCACTTTTGCCTTTTCACCTTGCAAGGTGTGGATTTGCCTTACGATTTCCAGACCAGATTGTTTCCCCATATCCAGGTCAACAATTACCATATCCGGATCCTCCTTAACGATGTGCTCTTCTATGGAAGTTTTCTTTTTGCAAAATACGACCTCGTAGCCTTGTTTGCGCAATCTGAACTCAATAGCAGATAAAAGTACTTCTTCGCTCTCGCAGATAGATACCTTCATGACGAAGTAATTTTAGCATAGTCTTTACAAAAATACAAAGCAGGCGCCACACTATCATATCTTTTGACACAATTGGGTGCGAAACGGGATTGTTTCATCACGCATGGGGCGTGTCAAAAGGCGCTTTTGCCCACAAACACAGCTGGTGTTGCCAGATAATATTTTGAAACAGCGCTGTTTCAAAATATTATTTTGCCGCTTTCGGCGACGAATAACTTTCGCATGACCTCCAACGCTTACGGGACAGCCTCAAAAAATTTATTTCGCCTTTAGCCGGAGGAGGGCGACATTTTCGATATGGTGGGTATGGGGGAACATATCCACTGCCCTGGCTTTAGATGTTTCGTATTTTTCAGACAGCGCGTTCAAGTCGCGGGCCTGGGTTGAGGGGTTACAGCTGATATAAACTATTTTGGGCGGCGCAAGTTCCAGGAGCATACGCACGACCTCGGGGTGCATCCCCGCACGCGGCGGGTCGGTGACGAGTACATCTGGCCGCCCATGCAGACCTGCAAACTCCTGTGTAAGGATATTTTTGACATCACCAGCGTAAAATAAGACGTTGGTAATCCCGTTTAGTTCGGCATTTTTCCTGGCATCTTCAACTGCTGCCCCGATTTCCTCTATTCCCACTGCCTGCCGGCAATATTTTGAAAGGAAAAGCGCGATGCTGCCGATACCGGAATACAAATCATATATATTCTCCTGCCCTTGCAGCCCTGCAAAATCTCTTGCAGTTTCGTAGAGTGCTTCCGCCTGCCGGGTATTCGTCTGGAAAAAAGATTTAGGCCCTATATGGAACCTTACTCCGCCCAGTATTTCTTCCACATATCCGGGACCATAATAAACGATCATATCCAAATCATACACTGTATCATTGTGCTTGAGGTTGATACAATATAAGAGGGTCGTAATTTGTGGGGTTTCTTCTAAAAGTGCATCGAGAAACGCTTTGATTTTCCCGGGCTGGTCTTCACCAAAGGAGACAAGGGCCATCACCTGGCCGAGCGTAGTTGTGCGGAGCATCAGTGTACGCAGAAGCCCCTTGTGGGCAGGAGTATCGTAAAACGTCAGTCCCTGTCGGATACCAATTTCGCGGGCATTGTTGCGGATTTGGTTGGAAGGGTCGGCCTGCAGATGACATTCGTGAATATCAATGACTTTATCAAATCCGCCGGCAGGATGGAAGCCGATCACATTTGCGACATTGGAAGTCCCTGAAATGATTTCGTCGCGGGTCAGCCAACGTTTATTTGAGAACGAAAATTCCAGCTTATTGCGGTAGTAACGGGTTTCCGGAGCACGCAGTATTGGAAGCTGGTCAATTGGGTGGACTTTTCCGATCCTGCCCAAGGTCTCGCGGGCGACCATTTCTTTTTGTGCCACCTGGGCAGCATAGTCCAGATTTTGCCATTTGCATCCGCCACAAATCCCAAAATGCGCACAGAAAGGATCAGTGCGGTCTGCCGAAAGTTGTATCAGGCGTTGTACTACACCTTCGCAGTACCCTTTTTTTTTGCGGATGACCATGACATCCGCAATGTCTCCAGGCACTACGCCGGTAACAAAAACCGTTTGCCCATCAGGTGCTTTACCTACGCAACGCCCTTTATCGGCTATTTCGGTAAAAACAACCTGTGTGAGCACGAATACTTTATTTCTTCCCATACCTTAGCGGGTTAGCACGACAAAATCGCGCAATAATTGTTTGAGGAAAATAATTGGGTCAGAGGGGCGGTCTTTAATCCCGAGCAAATCGGCCAGACGGTCGCCAAGTGCTTCCAAAGCAAGCAAATGTGCGCGGTTGCTATGCTCCTGATATCGGGCGAGGGCATTTTTTACCGTCAGCATATCCCGTTCGGAAAGTTGTGCGGCCTGCGGGTAAACAGGTGAATAATTTTCCTGGGAATTGATGCTGAGAATATCCTGCAGACTAAAACTCAATACATTGCGCAGCCTTACCACCACAGTATGGGCACTCATATCCCCCAGCCGTTGCTGGTGGGCCGTAGAACTGATCAAAAAGGCCGACAGGATACCCACACAGGCAAGGGTCTCAACGAGATGGAAAAACGTCCTGAGCAGGCAGTCTTGTGCCGAGGGCACCTTTCCGTCCAAACGTACCACCCGGATACCCATTGCACGCTTGCCCCAGCTTTGCCCCTGGTTATACATTTCCGAAAGGTAGTGATACCCCATGAACATTAACAGGGGAAAGAAGAAAAACACCATGCCGGCGCCAAACCCAAAATCAAGGACCGCATTACCGAAAGATGTGGCAAGGAAAGCGAACAACAAGACCAGGTAAATCAACAGTATTACCAGTAAATCAATAAAAAATGCGAGCATCCTTTCCCGGAGGGAAGCTATTTCATACTCAATCACGACATTCTGAGGGGTCTGGACTTCAATTGTTCGCATGTAGAGATAATAATATGCCAAATTTTTTGTGCAAGTGCAAATATTTTCATAAAATGGGACATTTCCAACTTCATTGCAGCCAGTGATGCGCGAGACAGACTTTATCCAGGATCATTCCCCTAAATGGCAGGGTATCGAAGATGCCCTGAAAAACCCGCCCATAGAACCCGATGCGCTGAAGGATATGTTCGTTCAAGTTACTGACGATCTATCCTATGCCCGCACGTTTTATCCCAACCGGTCGGTCAGGGTATATCTCAACGACCTGGCAAGGCGTCTTTTTTTATTCGTCTATTCCGGTAATACCCTAAAATCAAAGGGCCCGCGCAGCTTCTGGATGGAAGAGCTACCCCTCCTGATGTACGGGGCACGCCGCGATATGCTGATCGCCTTCCTGGTGTTCTGGGGGGCTTTTATAGCAGGTGTTTTGTCCTGTGCCATGGACCCCGATTTCCCGAAAGTGATTCTGGGCGAAACCTATGTCAAAATGACAGAAAGCAATATCGCTGCCGGAGATCCCATGGCCGTTTATAAGGGCCGGGGACAATTCGATATGGCGTTCGGCATCACCGCAAATAATCTCTACGTTGCTTTCCTATCGTTTATTTCCGGAATATTTTTTGCGATGGGCTCACTTATGATTATGGTCAGCAACGGAATCATGGTTGGTACTTTTCAATATTTTTTTGTGCAACAGGGTCTGTTTCAGGAATCTTTTCTTACCATTTGGGTACACGGGACCCTGGAAATTTCGGCAATCATCATCGCAGGCGGAGCAGGGATTACCATGGGTAGAGGACTGGCATTCCCGGGGACCTATACCCGTGCACAGGCCTTCCGGCAATCTGCCAGGCGCGGCTTAAAAATATTTTTCGGTATTACCCCGGTAATCATTCTTGCTGCCCTGTTCGAATCGTTTTTGACAAGGTACACCGAAACCCCTGATGAAGTAAGAGGAGCGTTCATCTTTGCCTGTCTCACCTTTATCCTGGTTTATTTTTGGTGGTTCCCGCGCTACATAGCCGCCCGTGTCGTCTTCGATGAAAACAGGGACGCCGACCTACTGTCCGAAACGCCCAGCTTTCCGGACCTGGAAAATATCAGGAACGGGGACGAGATTTTCCGGGATGTATTCACCATCATCCGACATAAAATATCCCTGGTGTGCACCCTTTCCCTGTTTGCCACCGCCATATTCTGCATCCCTGCTTTATTATTCAGTGGACTGCCGCCACAGACGCTTTTTTCGCTCGAAAGCAGTTTTCTTGCCAGTCTCGAAGCCTTAGGACAGTTTTATGTGCAGGATAAAGCACCCTGGATCCCATGGCTCAATGTACCGGTTATGGCATGGTTTTCGGCCACGCTACTCCCCAGGCTTATGGGTAAACACCGGAAAAATCCTTTTCCGGAGATCGCGCCTACCCTGAAAATGTTGCTGCCGGCAGGCTTCTTCGTCCTGCTCCTGCAAAATGGCCTCGAATACATCGCTATTGTCATGCTCCTGGCCTTCCCCTGGTTACTTTGCTGGGCCTCGGTAATCGTCCTGGAAAAAAATCAGCAAAATCTCGGTACGCAAAGGACTTTTTATCTGCTGCGTGCAAATACCCAGCGGGTATTGCACGTTTTCCTGCTCCTGACACTTTCGGCAGGATTATTTTTCTCCGTACTCGATACCACTTTGGTTTGGGGTTTTCTCAACCTGACCAGTTGGGTGATCCGGCTTGAGCCGCAGGCTATGCAGGATTTTTCTGCCATTTTACTTGCCGCGCTCACCTACTTTTTTCACTATGTTGCATTTGCATTTATCCTTGCAGGCTTTGGGCTACTGCACTATACCCTCAAAGAAATTACCGATGCAGAAGGGTTACGGAAAAAAATTGAAAATATTGGCCAAAAACGCCTGCTACGCGGGCTTGAACAGGAACTACCGCGATGAACAAGCTGTTTAAATATGCTGCTACTGCCTTCTTCCTGGCACTGATCGCATATCCTGCCCGGGTAAATGCACAAAGCCCGGCAGATACCGACGACACCTATCTGCGCGAAACCTATACCACAAGGCCGTTTTCCGATGCTGATTGGGATAAGGCGACGAAAGGCCTGGGATATACCCTCCAACCTGGAAAACCGATACCAAACCAAAGCCAGGAAGGACGGAATAAGCAGCGTAAAGGCGATAGGGCCGGACAGAATTTTTTTGCAGACCACGCGGAAAAGATATTCAAGGGCATTGCGATTGGCATGCTCTTGCTGGTAGCTGTTTTTATCGTTTTGCAGCTCCGTAAAAAATACCTCAATAAGCAGTTGCCTTTGATTTCTCCCCCCCTCTCTCCGGAGGAAGCGGCGGTACTTTCACAACAAAGCCTCCGTGGCCATATCCTTGAAGCAGAACGCATGGGCGACTTTGGGACTGCTATCCGCTTCCTTTACCTCAGTGTTTTGCAAGCCTTGCAGCGCGGAGCATGGATCGAGTGGAAAAAAGAAAAAACGAACCGCGAATATTGCATCGAACTGAAAGATACCTCATTTTCCGGAACCTTTCAATTTGCCACCAGGTTCTTCGATCGTGCGTGCTATGGCGATTATCTCCCCGACGAGCATCAATACCGGCAGGAAATCGCCCCGGTGTTCAATACGCTTTTAGAAGACATTGAGAAAACCAAACCAAGCATCCTTACAACCGGATCAAACCCACCCGACTATGCATAGCCGCCGTTTGCTCCTCCTCTTTGCCCTCTTGCTGCCCATCGTGGCCGCTACCTTCTTTTTCCTCCAAAAAGGCAAATCCTCCTATTCGTGGAAGGAAAACTATCTGGAAAAGAGCAAAGAGCCCTACGGGCTGTCAGCACTTCACCGTCTCATGCAACATTATTTTAAAGGGGAACCGCTCAAATTGATGCAGAACGGGATCAGGGAAGAATTGCCCTCAAGGCCTGAGACCCCTTCAAACTACATACTGATCGGCGAAAAAGTCCGCTGGGATACATTCGAAATAAATACCTTACTGCGCTTTGTGCGCAATGGCAACCAGGCGATGGTCATTGCACGGCACCTACCCCCTGATTTTTTTACCCGCCTATACCCGCATACATGCCAGGGAAAAGCCCTCCGGCACTTTTCCGCTATCCGGGATACATCGGCCAGTTTAAACCTGGCACATCCCAGCCTAAAAATGAACGGCGATTTCAGGATGCCCTTCGTCTCCCCACATCCCAGTAACCAACCCAGGCCCGTGTACGAATGGCAATTTATCGGCAGGGAATATTTTTGTGCCGGTAAATATAGCTTGACCCCGCTCGGTACAATAAATGGCGAACTGGTCAACTTTGCCCGCATCCGTTATGGAAAAGGATGGGTCTATTTGCATACCAACCCCATCGCATTCACAAACTTTGCGCTGTTGCAGCCTTATGGCAGGGACTATGTGGAACGGATCTTGTCACATCTGCCCCCAGGTCCTGTTTTTTGGGATATCATCAGTAAAAATCCTGCAAGGCAAATGGCGCAGGAACCGCCTGAAGCACCCAAAAGCCACCTCTCCGACAAAGGACCACTGGACTATATCCTGAGTCAGCCTTCCCTTGCCATAGCATGGTACCTACTCCTGCTCACCGGGTTGCTTTTCCTGCTTTTCCGAACCAAGCGACGGCAACCCCCTATTCCCGTTCTGCCTGCCAACCGCAACCTCTCGCTCGAATTTGTCCAGGCCATCGGCCGGATGAATTTTTCACAACGCTACCACAAAAAAATCGCCCGGCAGCAAATGAAATATTTCCTCCAGTACCTGCGCGACCGCTTTATGATTGATACCCGGGAGCCAGAAACCGAAATGGCAGCATCCCTGAGCAAAAAAATTCAGGTAGATGAGGAAAAAATACGGTCGCTGTTGCAATTTTACCAGAACATTGAGCGGGGCTCCATCGTTACGGACAACAGCCTGATGGAATTCCATCAACGCCTCCAGGAAATTTACCAACTTTCTAAACATTATAGCTCCAACACCTATGGAAAAAGATAATCCCACAACCCAGCCTAACGACGGACTACCTGCGCCGGACAACCCCGCAGCCAACGAACCCGAAATTCTGCAGCGACAGCACATAGACCTCTCCCACCTCAAATCATCGGTGGACAGCATCAAGAACGAAATCTCTAAAGTAATCGTCGGCCAGGATAACTTCCTGGAATTATTGCTCGCCTCCCTGTTTACCGGCGGACATGCGCTCGTAGAAGGGGTGCCGGGAATCGCCAAAACCCTCATGGCCAAGCTACTCGCACAAACACTCGACATTGATTTCTCCCGTATCCAGTTTACGCCCGACCTTATGCCCAGCGATGTGGTCGGGACCAATGTCTTCAATCCCAAAACTTCCGAATTCTCTTTTAATCCCGGCCCGATATTCGCCAATATCGTACTCATTGACGAAATCAACCGCTCACCGGCCAAAACCCAGGCAGCACTGTTCGAAGTGATGGAAGAAATGCAGGTGACCATTGACGGACGCACCTATCCGATGGACTACCCCTTCTTCGTAGTCGCTACACAGAACCCAATCGAACAGGAAGGCACCTACAAATTACCGGAAGCCCAGCTAGACCGGTTCCTGATGAAAATTGAAGTGGCTTACCCAAACCTGGAAGAAGAAAAAGAAATCTTATTGCGATTCCAAAACGATTTTGACCTTTCTTTGCGCAAACAAGTCCAGCGGGTCCTGGGCCCTGCCGAACTCGCACATTGCCGCGAATTGATCGAACAAGTCCACCTTTCCGTGCCCCTGATCGAATACATCGCAGCTATTGTACACCGAACCCGTACCCATGGCGATGTTTATCTCGGCGCCTCCCCCCGTGCCTCGCTGGCAATACTCAAAACTTCCAAAGCCCTCGCCGCAATGCAGGGACGGGACTTTGTCATGCCAGAAGATATCCAGACAGTCGCATACCCGGTACTGATCCATCGTATCATCCTCCAGCCCGAACAGGAAATCGAAGGCCATGAACCCCGCGATGTGATCAGGGATATCCTGGAAAAATTGGAAGTGCCAAGATGATAACAGTATTGAAAATCTTTTCCTCTGCTACATATTATAACTATTAAACCCCTTTGCAGCCTGCTTAAAATTCATTACCACGCTTTTCTTTTATGGAGAAAATATCTTACGAAAATGCCCGGGCGTTTGCGCTCAAAATGGACCGGGAAGATCCATTGCGGAAATTTCGCGATGAATACTTCTTCCCCCAGTTCAAAGGAAAAAATGCCCTCTATTTCTGCGGCAATTCCCTGGGCCTGCAACCTAAAGGGGCACAGGAGACCGTAATTTCAGAACTCCAGCGATGGCGCGACCTGGGCGTCGAAGGGCATTTTAAAGGCGACCTGCCCTGGACGGTCTTCCATAAGTCCTTAACTGCAGCAACCGCACATGTGACTGGTGCAAAAGAGGATGAGGTTATTGTCATGAATACCCTCACGGTAAACCTCCACCTGATGATGGTCAGCTTTTATCGGCCCAGCCCACACCGCTATAAAATCATCATGGAAGCCGGCGCTTTCCCCTCCGATCAGTACGCGGTGGAAAGTCAGGTGCGTTGGCATGGCTATGCCCCGGAAGACGCAATCATAGAAGTCGCCCCCAGACCGGGCGAAACCCTCCTGCATACCGAAGATATCCTCCATACGATTCAAGCAAATGCAGACTCGACGGCGTTGGTCCTTTTTGGAGGGGTCAATTATTATACCGGACAGGCCTATGATATGGCCGCCATTACCCGGGCAGCACATGCGGCCGGTGCTATCGCAGGGTTTGACCTGGCCCATGCTGCCGGTAATATCCCTCTGCAGCTCCACGACTGGGACGTTGACTTTGCTGTTTGGTGTACCTATAAATATATGAACTCCGGGCCAGGTGCACTTAGCGGAACTTTCGTGCACCAGCGGCACGGATATAACAACCTCCTGCCACGCTTCGCAGGCTGGTGGGGCCATGATGAAGGACGGCGATTCCTCATGGAAAAAGGATTCCTGCCAATTCCAGGGGCCTCCGGGTGGCAATTGAGCAATGCCCCCATCCTTTCTTTCGCACCAATGCAGGTCAGTCACGCCCATTTCCTGAAAGCCGGAATGGACGCAATCCGGACAAAAAGCCTGCTCCTCACCGGATACCTGGAATTCCTCATCAGCGAAATCAATACAGAACAATCGAGATTCCGCATGATTACCCCCTCCGATCCCCAACAACGGGGAGCACAACTCTCTTTGCTAACAGGTACCCAAGGCAAAGAACTCTTTACCTACCTTACCAACCATGGCGTCATCTGCGATTGGCGCGCACATCACCTCCCGGGTCCAGAGCAGGAAAATGGAAAAGCAGGCGTTATCCGACTCGCCCCTGCCCCCCTGTACAATAGCTTTGAAGATGTTTACCTGCTCACACAACTTATCAGAAACTTTTAAGCCCACAGCGTCCTATAAAAAAGCACTCTTTGTAGCCCGTACCGCCCCCCTCGCAGCAAGTCTGATACGCGCAGAATAACATTCTCAATACATGCCCCTACCCCAATGATTTTTTAAGAAAAACCGTTGAACAAGTGGATGTGCAAAATAATATTCCGCTTCCCATGACCGCAAAAGGTTTTTCCGCAGGATGTGCCACTCGAAATTGTTGCTATATTTGTACCCTGTATCAACTATAAATCACAACGATTATACCTGTTTAACCAAAAATAAAGCCATGAAACCACTCTGGGGCATTGATATGGGCGGTACGAAACTCGAAGGTGTCATTTTAGAAAGTAAGGAAAACCCCAAAGTGCTGACGCGCCTACGGGTGCCTACCGAAAAAGAGAAAGGTTACGACCATATCATTCATCAAATCGGCCTCCTGGTAGATCAGATGAAAGCATCCTCCGGGCTGGTCCCCGAAATAATCGGCATGGGGCATCCCGGAGCTTTAGACCCACAGACACAGACCATGAAGAATAGTAATACCACTGCTGTGAATGGCCGCCATTTTAAACGCGACCTGGAAGCAGCCCTCGGTATTCCCATGGAACTCGCAAATGATGCCAATTGCTTTGCAATGGCAGAAGCCGGCATGGGGGCAGTCCGTACCCACGTCCCCGGTGCCAGAATGGTCTTTGGCGTGATTATGGGTACTGGTGTCGGTGGGGGAATTGTCTTTGACGGAAAGGTCTGGAACGGACACCAGGGTATTGGGGGCGAATGGGGACATAGCTTCCTTGACGATTCAGGTGGAAAATGCTATTGTGGAAAAACCGGATGCGTCGAAACTTTATTGTCCGGCCCTGCCTGTGAACGCTATTATGAAAAAATTACAGGACAAAAATGCTCCCTTCCGGAAATCTCCCGCCGTTATGATGCCGGAGAACCCGCTGCTATCGAAACTTTAGACCGCTTGATGCACTTTTTCGGAAAAGGGATCGCTAACGTAATCAATATCCTCGACCCTAATGTCATCGTCCTCGGCGGTGGCGTGGGGAATATTGACCTGCTCTACTCCAAGGGGGTGGAAAAAGCCCGTGAGTTCGTCTTTAACCTGCGCCTGGATACCGTATTCCTAAAACCCCAGCTAGGTGACAGCGCAGGCGTATTTGGGGCAGCTTTCCTGGTCGCATAGCACTGATAACCCAACACGCCTTTTCCAAACAAAATAATTGCAAAAAAAACCTGCCGCACTCAACCTTTTGGGAAAAAAATCGTCTTTCTTAAAGTGGGTTTTGATAAAAAAAAAGGGAGATAAAAACCAGAAAGGCTGCATATCGTCTGACCTGCTCAGCCAAAAAATACGCAACCTTCCTCTTTTTCAAAAATCATAAGAACTGCGTTTTTTCATACTAATTCGATACGGGTTGCCGGCATATTGTTCGCACGGCAACCTTTTTTGCTTAATAGACTTTTAGCCATGCGACCAGCACAGCCCTGAAATGGCTTTTATCTTACCCAAACGGTACCGGCGCATACCGTGGTGGCACGAAATATCCTTTCTGCTGTACGCACAAGGAATAAAATCTCCTTTGAGGGCACAGCATCCTATTTTGTATCTCTCCAGGGGTAATCATCGAAGGTCAAAAAATTTCTCCTCGCTGATTCCGCACAATCGCTTAATCAAAAATAGGCCGTTTTTTGAAATCCGAAAACTTTTTTCGGCATTTGAATCTCAAAACAGCCTTTTATACGTACCCCTTAATGGTTACCATCCTGGAAGGAAGTTTAACCCAAAGGCTCCCTGGCCGTTTTTGACCAGTGGTACCGCATAAAATGGCTCCAGAATAAGGGCACCAAAGAGGTTTACCCGCAAGGAAGCCCCCGCGCTAAACAGTGCTTTCACCGGGGCAAAACCCGAGTCGTTATTATTGCTGCTGAACTGTGCAAAATCAAACCACGCGACCCCGCCGTCAACGAAAAAGTTGAGGTCGGAAAGCAGGAAATTGGTGGGTATTGCAGCCAGTTGCTTCGGCCCGGTAAAGGGGATGCGCACCTCCACATTACCAAGCAGGATGCTGCTGCCAAAAAGATTGTCTTCCTCGATGACCCCCTGTACCAATAAGTCATCCGTGACATTGGAGTTGAAGCCCCGTACAAACCAGGGGCTGCCCAGATACATCGGAAACAGCCTGCGCCCGTCGCTGCCATAACGACCATAATGCAACAGCCTCCCTGCAAAAGCCACAGGCTTCAGAAAGCGGTAAGCGCGCAGATCGGCAGTAGCCGCGAGAAAAGAAAATTCGCCGAAATACTGCCGCGCCTCAATCCGGTATCGGTGCCCGTTGAGCGGTGCAGTCATCCCAAAAAACGAGTTGTCCCCCACTGCCGCAACCCCGCTACTCCAAAGGCTAAAACCCTCTGGTGCCGGAAGACGCTCCCGGTCGCGATATACCAACTGACCAAAATTATCGTAGTAATTGCTCTCCCGTATGCGCGACTCCCCAAAAAGCGTGAAGTCCATATCCGCCTCAAAACGAAACGTACTGGAAAGCGGCAACTGGGCGAATAACCCGATTCGGTCCTGGAATACCCGCTGCGTCTGAAAAGTCCAACGCTCAAAAAGGATATTTTTGGGGCAGTTCCTGCAGGAAGCAGGTAAAGTATCGAAACCAATCCCCTCGATGGCGAAATTCCTGAAAGGAATATGAGAAATGGAAGCCCCATAGTGCAGCTTCTTCTTGCGATTGAGATAAGCCAGAGAACCCCCGAAATCCTGTATCTCCCCGTTCATCGCCAGGCTTACAAAAAACTGGTTGTTGCCCAGGATATCGCTGAACAACATATCCACAGCGCCTGCAAGCCCCGTGGTCGTACCAATCGTATTGCCGGTACCAACCCCCATCCCACCGCCGCCACCGATATAGTCAAGCTTAAACTTAGCTTTATAAGGGACTTCCTGTGACATATTATAGGACGCGATCAGGTTCTCGCTGATGCTACGCAACTGCGCATCCACAATACTGGGTGCAAGACGGTTCAGACGTGGCAGATAGGCTGCTTCATAATTGACTTCTGCCGTACCAACTTCCTTGTTCACCCAGTCTTTTTCGTCAGCACGGAAGATACTATACCCTCTCTTGTTATATAATGTGTACAATATCCTGTCGCGCTTCCGGTCAATGCTTATCGCCGGAGAATAATGAGAAATTCCACTGATCCCGGTCGGAAGCTCCGTAAGCTGGAAAATCTTTTTAGATGCTGTTTCGTACCGGTACAAGTTGCGGTAGCCATCCCGGTTCGACAGGAAAATGATATTCCCGGCATTATCGTACAGGGGATTCAGGTTATCCGCACCGGGGAATATGTCGAGGTGCTCGGTGAACCGCGTATTGACATCCATGACGGCCAGGTTGTACGTCAGCTTCCCAAAAGTGCGGCCTTTTTCAAAAGAAAGCTGATCGGTCGAAAAAAGAATAGACTGTCCGTCTTCCGACCAGGTCGCATGAAGCTCCGAATATACGTCGTCGGTAAGCCGGGTAAGCTTTTTAGACCGCAGCTCATACAGAAAAAGGTCGGTCTGACCATCGAGCATTCCCGAAAGCAATATCTTATCCCCCTTAGGCGACCAACTGGGGTTGTGAAATGCCGGCAGGTCTTTAATCGGGGTTTCTTCCAGGGATTTGCCCGTGAGGGGGTCTTTGATCACCAGGATATTCCGACCTTTACTGAACCCGACTATTGCCACCCGCCTGCTATCGGGCGACCAGGAACCGGAAGATTCGATAAAATCAAAAAAGTCAATATCCCCGGAGCGCGCAGTGGAAGCAACGGTTTTAATGATTTTTCCGGTATTTGCGTCCGCCAGAAAAATATCTGTAGAAAATAAGTTTTTCTCTGACAGGAACAACACATATCGTCCATTGGGGCTAATAGACGGGCCGATGTTCATCTGCCCCCCGTCTTTTTCATCGAGTATCGCTTTCCCATACACGTTTTTTTCCTTTCCTTCTACAAAAGGCTGGAACTGCCGCTTAAGGGCATCCTTCCAAAGCTTGGTAAGGTCATCTTTTTTCATACCAAGAGCTACTACTACGGCATTCTCCAGACCATATAAATACACAGCACGAAAAAAGGGCTCGATTACCTCGTCCCCTTTCAGGCCAGTAAGGAACGCCCAGAAGGCATGCCCATAGCGATATGGAAAATATTTCGGGTTGTTCATCTGTTCAACGGTGGGCACGTCATCGTTCAATACCGCATCGCGCATCCACATTGCCGTATGGGCATCTACGCTGCCGATGGACATATACTCGGCCATCCCTTCTACGACCCAGAGGGGAAGGTTGCCGAGGTTCTGTATAGAACTGGAGTCACCGCCGAGAATGGCATTAAACTGGAATGCATGTACCATCTCATGGCCCAGGACCTGTATCGTTGCCTGGTTGGAAACGTTCACTGGCATAATCACCCGATTTTTGAAAGCCTCGGTCACGCCACCAGTCCCTACACCCACTTGCCCGCTGATGGTATTCGTCTGTTGAAAATCCGGATGGTCATTATAAAAAATCAGGGGGTTCTTGCCCGGAATAGTGTCGTTCAGGATTGTTTGATGAAACCGGTACCACATCTCTGCCGCTCCCGACAGCTCGTTCCGTCGCTGTGGGTTCCCGATGTAGGAGTACATCTCAAAGTTCTGGGTTTGATAGACCTTAAAATCAAAAGCCTCGTAAATCGGCTTATTGCGCCCAAAGTATTGTGCCTGCACACTACTGACCACAAAAAAGGGCAGTACAAGTGCAACAATAAGGCGAAGGTATTTTTTCATAGTGCGTCGTTTTATATTTTTAACTCACAACAATTTATCGCTTTAAAAGCATTCATGCGCTTACCTGCATATTTATAACATTTAAGACGATTATTTTGATATTTTGATTGGGAAAAAAGCATAAGAAAGTGAGAAAATGCTGTTTTTATTTCGTGCGAAATTTTTTTTAGGGAATACCGCACGGCTAAGTGATCGAAAAAGGGTATAGTTGTATGCGAAAAAGAGCTATTTTAGACCACAGTGATTTCATCGTAGCAAGTCTGATTGTTGTAATCACGAACCAATAAAAACAATACAATGCGATTAAAAGGAAAGGTCGCCATCATCACCGGCGGCGCCAACGGAATTGGTAAAGCCACTGCCATACGATTTATCCGGGAAGGTGCGAAAATTGCAATCTGGGATATCAACGAAGCAGCCGGCGAGGACTTTGCCCTGGAGTGGGCCTCCAAAGGTGCGGAATGTAAATTTTATCCGGTGGATACATCCAGCCTCGAGGCCGTCAATATTGCCGCACAAGCCGTAGCGCGGGATTTTGGTCAGATTGACATCCTCATCAACAATGCCGGCATTATCCGGGATGCCTCTATGAAAAAAATCACTGCCGCACAGTGGCAGCAGGTCATTGACGTAAACCTCACTGGTGTGTTTAATTGCACCAAAGCTGTTTCCACATTCATGCTGGAGCGCGGTTATGGCCGCATCCTCAATGCCAGCTCGATTGTCGGCCTTTATGGTAACTTCGGCCAGACCAATTATGTAGCTGCAAAAGCAGGTGTAATCGGTATGACAAAAGTATGGGCGCGGGAGTTTGGCCGTAAGGGCATTACCGTAAACGCAGTGGCACCGGGTTTTATCCAGACAGAAATGGTTGATACAATCCCCGGGGAATATGTCTCCCAACTGAATGAACGTACACCGCTGGGCCGTATGGGCACCCCTGAAGACGTCGCAAGCGCCTACCTCTTCCTCGCATCTGACGAAGCGGCTTTCATCACGGGCACTACCCTTCGCGTGGATGGGGGGCTGGTAATTTAGTAATATGATATGCACACTTTTTTTGCAGCCTCTCCGGAAATCCCTATACAATAGCAGAAATCCCCAAAAATTTTAAAAATCGTAGAAAAATACCGTCTTTTGAAGCGTGAAAGGCGCTATGAAAGCAGCGTGGATTATCCCCCGCCCATTTTTGTGGTATGCTTCCGTTGCGCAATACAAAGCAGGGCAAATTGACCGGGGTACTATACGTCAGCGGGTTGAAGGATTTTTGTCAAATACAAACAAGAACCGCACTGGCTGTACGTTTCGGAATTACGGACCGAACTCCGGCCGCTTATCCCGGGAACCGTCAATTATTTACCTTTTACACCCGCAAATTAAAGGGCAAATGCTACTCATTTTTATTGGGTTTTATCTTCTGGCAACGATTGGTATTGGTTGGTGGGCCGCACGCAAGGTTAAATCCACCTCGGATTTCGTAGTGGCGGGGCGCAACCTGCCGACGGTTATTGCGGCGTCTGCACTTTTTGCTACCTGGTTTGGGTCCGAAACGGTAATGGGTGCTTCATCGGAATTTGTTGAGAATGGATTAATCGGGGTGATCGAAGACCCCTTTGGCGCCGCGCTCTGCCTGTTTTTGTTGGGGGTCTTTTTTGCACGCCCGCTCTATCGTCTGAACATCTTCACCTTTAACGACTTCTTCCGGTTGAGGTTCAGCCGACTGGCGGAGATTACCTCTGCCATTTTCATGATTCCATCTTATTTTGGATGGGTGGCAGCTCAATTGGTCGCGCTGGCAATTGTAATGAACACCCTTGCGGGCCTGCCCTTGATCTACGGGATTATTCTTTGTACAGTAGTCGTACTGCTCTACACCTACATCGGTGGGATGTGGGCGGTTTCCATCACAGATTTTGTGCAGACGATCATGATTCTTATCGGATTGTTGACGCTCGCAGCCGTACTCACCGTACGCGTAGGGGGCTTCAAGCCAGTCTTTGATAAAGTACCCGAAGATTTTTTTCGGTTTTTCCCTGAACGGGGCTTTTACTCTTGGGTAAATTATATCGCAGCGTGGATTACCATTGGTCTGGGCTCTATCCCGCAGCAGGATGTATTCCAGCGCGTCATGGCCGCGCGGAATGAGCGCACTGCAGTCCGTTCCGCTTACCTCTCCTCTTTTTTATATCTGACGATTGCATTTATACCGCTTTTTATCGGCCTGGTCGGAAAAGTACTGTACCCTGAACTCACCGAGGGGGATGCACAGATGGTCATCCCACGCATGGTACAGCTCCATGGCAGCCTGCTGCTGCAAATCCTGTTTTTCGGGGCACTGCTCTCGGCAATCCTGAGCACGACTTCCGGCGGCATCCTCGCCCCGGCAACAGTACTCGGGGAAAATCTCATCCGCCCTTTACTCAAAAACCCAACAGACCAGCAGATGCTGAAAATTATGCGTGCCGGCGTTGTAGCTGTGGCAATATGCTCCGCGATAATGGCCACCTTGCAGCGCAATATTTACGAGCTGGTAGGTCAATCCTCTGCCCTTAGCCTGGTATGCCTGTTTGTGCCGATGACAGCGGGCCTGTACTGGAAGAAAGCCTCCAATGTCGGCGCAGTCTTGTCTATCTTTATCGGCCTGGTCACCTGGGTCCTGACAGAGTGGATATTCCCGGGAAAAATTCCCAGCCTGATCTATGGTTTTATTTGTAGTATTGCCGCAATGTTGATCGGAAGCTGGCTATTCCCGGATAATTCCTATCAGCGCTTCCAGTTGGAAAACGCCTACTTGCACCAAACGGGCAAATCCCCCCTCGATGTGGACGAAGCCGCAGCGGCGGCAAAGGAGCAGATGGATTGACAGATATGCCGTGCCGGCATCATAGCGGGCTGGAAATAGCACTTTTGGCCGGTATCTCTCCCATACTAATCAAAAAGTGCCCCTTGATGGTTTTCAGGCAGCAGGCGGAATGACTTCCGGTGAAAGGCCGATGGCCCAAACCGGGCAACCGCGCTGCGGTGTGCGGCAGTAGGATAGCCCTTGTTTTTTTCCCAACCATACTGAGGGTATTCCACCGCAATGCTTTGCATCCATGCATCGCGTGCAGTCTTGGCCAGAATAGAAGCTGCCGCTATAGAAGAAAATCGCCCATCCCCTTTTACCATACAAAAAAAAGGCAAGCCGTTATATGGCTTAAAACGGTTACCATCTATCAAAAGCACCTCGGGTTCAACAGATAAAGCCGCAATCGCACGGTGCATGGCTAAAAAGGAAGCGTTCAGGATATTGATGGCATCAATTTCTTCGACATCCGCCTTTGCTACCGCCCAGGCAAGCGCGTTTTCCCGGATAACATCTGCAGCTTCTATGCGCTGCAGCCCACTCAATTTTTTAGAATCTTGTATCCGTTCATCTGCGAAACCCTGGGGAAGGATGACAGCAGCCGCAAAAACAGGCCCAGCAAGGCAGCCACGACCCGCCTCATCACATCCCGCCTCCACTTTTCCCGGCATGTAAAACCCTTGCAACATCCGTTTTTATGCCAAAATTAGTTGTGAAATATACTTTTATATGTATTTTTCCGAAAAATAATCCGCTGTGAATAAAAGCATCACCTTTAAGATTAAACTCGACTACATCACACCAGATATCTGGAGGGTTTTTAAAGTCAATGAAACAGAAGATTTTTTTTCCTTTCACCAAATCGTCCAGATCGTGATGGGTTGGGAAAATGCCCACCTCTTCGAATTCAATTACCAAAAACGCCGGATCGGCCTCATACCTGATGAAGACGAGCTCTGGGAAATTGATGAAGAAGTCGAGGACTCTGAGTCTATTACCCTCAAAGAGCTCAATCTGAAGGCTAAAGACAAGCTGACGTATGTCTATGACTTCGGCGATGATTGGATGCACCATCTCGAAGTACTCGAAGTCACCACAGAGGAACTGGACAAACCCGTATGCCTGAATGGCGGAAGGAGCTGCCCTCCTGAAGACTGTGGAGGCGCTCCCGGGTATTTCCACATGCTCGCCGTACTCCGCGATCCCAAGTCCCCGGAGTATGCCGAAATCATCGACTGGATTGGAGAAGACTATGACCCCGAACAATTCGATCTCGAAGAAATCAACGAGCTCCTCGAGGAATTCGAGGATTGGCGGGACTCCATGGAATCAGATGAGCTGGAGGACTTCTAAAAGCTCCTCCAGCTCATCAAATGCTTTAAACCCGGTTTTCTCCTCCTCGCCGCCCTGCAGGCAAAAACCCGCAGGCCGGATTTTATCAGCGATTTGCCGAACGGCCAATGGGCTGAAATCCATCGCCAGGAGCACAGGGTAGTCCGCACATAACTGCCTCAAAGTAGATGTATCCATCGGATGCCCACGCTCAATATCATGCCAGTGGATGTCATTTTTAAAAAAATCAAAAACAAAAAAGGAAGTATAGGGACTCCACCGATCCATAATCGCCCGAACTTCCGCTAAATCCGTTTCTGTATCCGCTACTACTTCCACGATAAGTGGCACCTGTTCAGGAAAACATGCTAATATATGGGGATCCGCAAACATATTTACCATGGCAGCATCCAGGTCTATCATCGCGCGGGCAGAAGCTGCCGCCTCCGGTCCGCATAAGCCAAACAAACCCGCGATGGCAGGCCCTGTAACCCATTCCCGGATAGCAGCCGCTTTTGCAGGAGGGATATACTGCGGACTTCCCGGATCAAAATTAAACCCTAACCAATCCACTTCCCAGGAAGCAAAAAAACGGGCATCGGTCAAATTACCGACCCCCATGGCCATAATCTTGAAATTACGCATTGCAGCAAGTGATTTCTTTGCACAAAAATAACAAATACATGCCGGAACCTACCTATTACGAACGTGTTTATGAGGTAGTGCGGAAAATACCGAAAGGGCGTGTGAGTACTTATGGAGCCATCGCCGATTTTCTGGCACTCGGCTCTGCCAGAATGGTCGGGTGGGCATTACACCAATCCCTGCAATCGAATGACGTCCCCGCGCACCGGGTAGTCAACCGAAAAGGGGAGCTTAGCGGAAGAAACCATTTCGGGCATCCCGGCCTAATGCAAGCCCTGCTGGAAAGCGAAGGTGTAGAAATTCAGCACAACACAGTCTGTGCATTCAAACAATTATTCTGGCATCCCGCCGTTCTTGTAACTGATGTCTCATAAAATTCATTAATCACAAAACCAATTGATTATGCGCTCGATTTTCTTGTTTTGTATCCTATTGCCCGTCTTTGCCCCAGCTTATGCCCAGTCATCGGGTACAGGAGTACTCGGCGTATGGAAAACAATTGACGATGAAACCGGAGAGGCTAAATCCCATGTCGAATTATACCAAAAAGGGGGTAAGGTCCACGGTAAAATCGTTCAGTTGCTACGTAAGCCTGCCGATACGGTTTGCGAAAAATGTAAAGGTGACAAGCAAAATAAGCCGCTGGTGGGTATGGTCATTGTTGACAACCTCAACAACGATGGTACGGTATGGAATGGGGGGAATATCCTCGACCCCGAAACCGGAAGTGTCTATAGCTGTAGTGTCTGGCTGGAAGATGGGAACCTGCGCGTAAGGGGAAAGCACTGGTCTGGTTTATACCGGACGCAAACCTGGTACCGCGTGCGGTAATTTCAAGCCTGCAAAAGAAGCGCGATACACCTCACCCCGTAATTTTTGTAGCGGTTTCCCAGTGTTCTGTCGCAGAATAAAATAAAAACCAGGCGAATACTTGGAAAAGTGTTAAAGTTTTTGGGGGATACAATAAACCGTGGAACGGAAAAGTTTAACAATTGTAACTATTCGGGAAACAAACGGCAGTTTTACCCGCGAAAGTGGCGGTTTTCAATAGATTTCCGTCTTCTTTTACCTGAATAAACTCAATAATTGTTCAATAAAACTTATCCGATGCACCAAACTTGTACACCTGATTTATTTGTTAAATGGCTTTACGGCGAGGTAACTGCCGAGGAAGTGACTGAAGCCAAAGCGATTATTCAACATGATGTGTTGATGCGCGAAGAATTTCAGGAACTCCGGAAAGCATACCGGATGCTGCCCAAAGCCCAATTTAGCGCTTCCCCCAAAACCCTTGAGGCGATTTTACGATACAGCAAACAATCCCGCAGCCAAAATACCTGAACAACCGTTGCAGGCTGCGTCACATCGAAATACTCCCTTGTCGGAATGCCGTTGAGCCAATAATGGCGTTAATCACGTAAGGAACGCCTCTGTCCATGCTCTCGACTGCATTTGCAAGGGCTGTCTCGAACGCTGCGAGGGTCTCGACACGCTCTCCTGCTGCCCCAAAGGCTTCGGCAATCTTGTGATAGTCGGATTTTGGCAAAACAGTAGCGGTGTCGGTCCCCAGCAGCGGGACCTGGTCGCGCGCAATTTGCTCCCAGGAGCCGTTGTTGCCGATTACGGCACAGACGCGCAAACCCATTTTAGTAAAGGTATCCAACTCCATGATACTGTAAGCGGCGCTGCCGTCCCCATAGATGATCCATATATAATCCCCTGGATATTGCAAAGCAGCCCCTAAAGCAAAACCTCCCCCTACTCCAAGGGTGCCAAAAGCCCCTGGGTCGAGCCATCCAAGCGGCTTACGGGGGCGTAGGGTGTATGCTGCCGTGGCCGCAAAATCACCGCCGTCGGCAATCAGGACAGAATGCTCCGGCATGGCAGCTTCCCAACACCTGAAAAGTGCCACCGGGTTAATGCCCGTTACGTCCTGGGCAGCCGTTTCGTCAATACCTTTTTCCCTGCTGTATTCTCGTTCCTGAAGCGCCGCCTTCCAGTTGCCCCAATCCGGCAAGTGCCGTTTTTTTGTGGCCAACCCGATGAGCCACTGTGCAGGATCCCCCTGGATACTGATCTGTGCATTCAGGTTTTTATTTAGCTCCTGCCGGCTTCGGTTCACCGCAATTTTGATCGCCCGGCGATTCAGATGAAAACCATAATCGAGGCGAAAATCAACCGGTACGCCCATAAGCAAAACACAATCAGCCTCCTTGAGCGCTTGTTTGCGGCTGTGCCGACATTGAAGGGGATGGTCGCGGCCCAGCAAGCCCCGTGCCATGCCGCTGAGATAAACAGGTATGCCCATTTGCCCTACAGCTGCTGAAAGGGCATCCGCCTTTCCAGGTGCCAATAAGGCCCCACTGCCCAGAATCATGACTGGCCGTGTACTCTTCTGTAATACCGCCAATACTTTTTGTGCTATCCCGTCGTCTATCGGTGCATCATACAACGCTTCAGGGTCTGCTTTGAAAGGAGAAAACGAACGAACGCCGCTGAATAAGCGGTTGACGTGCCGATCAATGTACCAGTTTGTCACTTTTTCGACAAAACGCTTCCCTGTACTGCTCTTCTGGCCATACAGCTCCCTTACCATGGGCTCATCGTACAGGAGGTCTATCGGCATTTCCAGGAAGACAGGCCCCGGAACGCCACTTTTGGCAATAGCGAGCGCACGATACAACAGCGGAGCCATATCCTTCAGCCGTGTTACCCGGGCTGCAAATTTAACGTGAGGACGCACAAGGGCCATTTGGTCAATATCCTGTAAAGCACCACGCCCCCTCAGCAGGGTTGCTGTGGCACCACCCAGTAACAGTAAAGGCGTCTGTGCCATCTGGGCATTTTTCAACGCCGTAATGGCATTTGTCACCCCGGGGCCAGCCGTCACCGCCGCAATGCCAGGGATCCCCGTCAAACGGGCACTCGCATCGGCCCCAAACACCGCTGAGGCCTCGTCGCGTACATCCACTATACGGATCCCCTGTTTTTCCGCTTCAACGTAAATCGGGGATATATGCCCCCCGCAAAGGGTATATAAATGCGTAACCCCATGGGCTTTCAGCACGCCTGCAATAATCTGTCCTCCGTTCACAAGCAATTATTTTTCCCAGTCGGTTCTTTTTGATTCGAGGATCTGACCTGGCGTGACATTTTCCCCGGCGAGCGTCCGGATAATATCGTAAGTCGTAACAATCCCCACCAGTTCATCTTCCTTCACCACAGGTATCGCATGGAAACGATTGACCATAAAAATTTCCAGTGCAACGTTGATCCGGTCATCGGGATCTAATTTGGCAATCCCCTTGGTCATGATATCCTCTGCGTTATATGCACGCAGACGCGCATAGTTGACGAAACGGTCTTCGTCGCTAGGGCTGAACCCCCTCAGAAAGTACAGGAAGTCGGATTTACTGATAATCCCGACAAGCTCTTTGAACCGCACCACAGGAACGTGGTGGATATTGTTTTCGTCAAAAATTTCTTTGACCAGGGTGAGTTTGTCGGTCGGACTTACCGTAATCAATTCCGTGCTCATGATGGTTTTGACGGGTGCAAGAACGTTCATATATTATGGTGTTTTTAGGTTAATAAAGATATGCAATTTTTTTAGGTATCCGGCCCGGGAAACCACGCGCTGACCAAAATGCCCGCGTCCGCCTTCAAAAATAATTTATTCTGATGAAAGCAATCCGCATGTTTTATATCTGACCTGCCCTCATACGTGGTTTTAAGCGTAAATTCGCAGATTACATAATAACGCGCAGTGATATTAATCATTGTAGGCCGGTGAACTTTCTCCGCAGGCCTCCCCCCCCGAGGCCCTGGATACAGCGGTTAAACAAAGTACCGGGCTTCACGTTCACTTTAAAAATACAAACGCGATGAATGGATTAAAAGGAAAAACCGCCCTGATAACCGGCGGAAGTAAAGGTATTGGGTATGGTATTGCGGAAGCTATGGTCCGGAAAGGTATGCACGTGGCAATCAGTAGCCGGAATGGCCAAGAAGCTACAGCGGCCGCACTAAACCTGAGTGCCCTGGGAGGCGGGAATGCCATAGGCTTTGAAGCCGACGTACGTAGCCTCGAGGCCCAACAGGGCGTGGTACAGGCCGCCCTAAGTACCTGGGGAAGGCTGGATGTAGTAGTCGCCAATGCCGGAGTCGGCCATTTTGGACCGGTCGAAACCCTCACCCCGGAACAATGGCAGGAAACCATAGACACCAACCTCACCGGTGTTTTCAACACGACTAAAGCTTCCCTCGATGCACTAAAAGCCTCACAAGGCTATCTAATCACGATCGCCAGCCTGGCAGGGACGAATTTTTTTGCCGGAGGAGCCGCGTATAATGCCAGTAAATTCGGACTGGTAGGCTTCTCCCAGGCCGTAATGCTCGACCTGCGGAAGTATGGGGTCAAGGTAACGACCATCATGCCAGGCTCCGTCGCTACCTACTTCAACCACCATGTGCCCAACCCCGCCGACGAATGGAAAATCCAAATCGAAGATATGGGGCAAATTGTAATAGACCTGCTCCTCATGCACCCCCGCACCCTTCCCAGTAAAATCGAAGTACGCCCGACGCAACCCCCAAAATGATTTTCTTCAGGTAAAATAATTTCGTCCGCTATTTTTTGATTATGCCAGTTCCAACCACCAAATGAGCATTTCCGCACCTTTCACCATAAGTCAACACGATTAACTATCCATCAAGTACATTCGTCACTATCTGAGGTGGAAAATGTCATTGCCAATCTCTGTATTTCTTATTACATAGAGCAGGTAAACCAAATTCTTAACCTAAATCAATAGTGATGAAAAAGCTATCGTGCATTCTCGGATTGGTCCTTGGGTTAGTACTGGCCGCTCAACCCTTATGGGCACAAACACGTGTAGGGCTTCGCGGGGGTGTAAACCTCGCCCGCTGGCACTGGAGTGATGATACGGATATTGAGAAGGACTGGATAAAAGACCTGCCGGGGCTGTATATTGTCGCCCCAGTAGAAATTGAGGCCTCCAACCATTTAGCCGTACAGATAGAACCCGCCTTTATCCGTAAAGGGGTAAGATTGAATTATGAAGAATCCGACGAGACTTCCGTATTCAAAATTGACGCCCGCACAAAACTGGATTATCTGTCCCTGGACATGTTGTTGAAGGGTAAATTCGGAAGCGATATCCTCCAGTTCTATGCCGTAGGCGGCCCTGGTGTGGCTTATGCGACGAAAGGTAAAATCACAGCGGAAATGACCACAGGAAACGGCACGATCACGACAGAGGAAGAAAGCATGGATATTGATTTCGAAGAGGCCAATATAAGCCGCTTTGACTTCGGCGTGCTCTTCGGTGCCGGCATAGAAGTACCCCTTGGAGCGGGTCATTTTCTCCTCGACGCCCGCTATAACCTCGGCCTGCAGACCCTCGATACGGATGATAGTGTCAACTCGCAGGAAAAAATCTACAACCGGGGCGTAATGTTCTCCGCTGGTTTTATGATTCCGATTGGTAAATAACGCTGGTTTTATGGCCTGAAATCCCAGTGTTTTGTTAAAAAAAGCCCTCATTCCCTGGCGGAATAGAGGGCTTTTTTTAGCCCCGGCATAAAATTCCCGATATGCCCTTAAATTCTTGCTATCGCTGAATCAGCCCCCGGGATGTTTTTACGGTAAAGAATGAAAAATACGAATAAACAGACAATTACGCTGCTGTATAACCCTTGTATGCACCTCCGGCATACCCGGTTACTGCTCAGAATATTAAAATAGCGTCACTCCGCATCGTTGACATACCACCCCCGCGTTGTCCGACAGTGGAGGCAACCTTTTTGCAGATGAAAGCGGGATCGCGTGGCTTTCCTGGGTGGAATATCTGAATGATTCTGCGGATGCCTTAATGTATGACATGCCCGAAGGCGACATTTGGTCTGCCCGGAAAGAAACGGCCTGTGGATCGGATTGGTTTATAACCGGGGCTGCCCTTATCCGCAACTGATGCCCCCGGCACAAAATAGCAGGATACGGACATTCCCGCTATTCCCGGCTCAGTAAAAGTTCAATAGCACCACATTTGTGGAGGTTGGAGGAAAGCACGCGGGTCTGTCTGGCCATCCCGTCATCAATTGCGATGGCAGCGGTATTGGGTGGGTTGACCCCGAGGTTATGTGCGAATAACGTAAGGACGTTGGCACCTTTTGAAAGGGTTACCTCAAAAATACCGGGATGCTTTGAAAGCGCAAATTTCTCCAGCACCCTGCGCCCGTTGAAGAAAACCGATACGCTGTCGCCATCAATGTCCTGATTGTCCCAGACCGAAATCATCAGGTGGGTAGCATGTACTTCCACCGCTTCGCTGAGTACTACCTCCCGCTGAATTTCTTTCTCCAATCCCGCCACAATATCCCATGTAGTGTCAAAGCCCTCGCGCTTATAATAGAAAGTTTTTGAAATCTTCTTTAAGTTCCGGATGGTCATACTCACAATAACCTGGGTAGAGGATTCTCCCTCTGCCGTTACTAGCCGGACGTCGGAAAATATCGCATCATAAGCTGTAGCGGGAAAATCCTCTTTTTCTCCGGGTGCAAAATAGTATTCCACCACGGGGAAGTCGTTAATTTGTACGATCGCCTTTTCCGGCGTCATCGTGATTTCGATCCGCGGGTTATCCCCCAGAGGGTTTTTCTTCGATCTGTAGCACTGTCCAAAAAGCAAAAAGGGGAATAGCGAAAGAAATAAACAACCATACCTGTAATTCATGGGCCGACTTTTAATCCTTATACATTCAAAAAGAACGAAAATCTTTAATGGGGCTATATATGGCGGAAGTAAAATTTTTCCACCGCGCTGGCCTGTCGCTATAAATCAAACATCTGATATCAGTTCACCCTCCGCTGACTGGTGGGATTACCACGATTTCATCTCCGGGCAGGATTATCCTGGAGTCAGGAGCATACTCGGCATTGACGGCAATAGCAAGCGACTTTAGCCCCGTCAGCCTGGGATATGTTCCGACCAACAGGGCACGCAGGTCACTGACCGTTCCCTGCGTGGGGAAAGAAAGCTCGAGGCAGGCTTGCCCGATAATATCCCTTGCAATACCAAAGGAATGGATATTTATGGTAATAACGTCCATTATCGTGATTTTAGAGCTGATGAAGTATTTACAGTAGTGAAAAGCAATCAAATTGTCATGAAATTGTCATAAAAAATAAAAAAGACGGCAAAAAACTTTTTTGCCAATAATTCTGTAAAAACACTTAAATCCTGTTTTTATTTCAAAAAACGATTATTTTTGCCAGAACAATTTATTAAATCTATTATTTACGAAACAATTAACAAACCCCGGTTTTCGTTGTTTAAGTGTTAGTTAATCGGGGATAAACCCCAAAACATTGCTTGCCAAGGTAAAAGGCCGTATTTTTGTGCTGTGAATGTGCATCCGGGCCGATATAAACAGGCAAAACAATGTTCGCCCACGTTAAAGGGCTTTAACACTTTCATTCATTATTTAGGAACATATCACTATAGATACAAAACTTACTCCTGTTGAGCCGGCCGACTGAAACACGCAGTGTCCGGGATTTTTTAACAAAACAAATTTTTAATGCAATTCCCATGGACTTGGATTTCTGCTACTGCTGCCGCTACGGTGGCTATGGCGGGTGTCCCAAACACAAACCTCTACTCAAAGGCAACCAATCATTCTGCTGTTGCTGGCGAGTGGAACGCCGATGTCGTTTCCGAACGACTGGCAAAGTTACAGCTTCCTGTGCCTGTGCAATCCAATGAACAGGTATTGTCCCGGATACGCCAGTATCTGACTACGGGACGGGTCGAGACCCAGTTGGCCCTGGGTCGTTCACACATGTATTTCCCTATTTTCGAGCATCAGTTGCGTCTCAACGGTCTTCCTGAAGAGCTCAAGTACCTGCCTTTAATTGAATCCGGGCTGCTGACAACGATCAAATCGCCTGCTGGTGCGGCAGGGCTTTGGCAACTGATGTCGATCTCTGCCCGTCATTTTGGCTTACAAGTCAATGCGGGTATAGATGAACGATTGGATATTTACCGCTCAACGGATGCTGCAGTCAAAATGTTGGTCTTCTTATATAAAAAATTTGGGGACTGGGCGCTTGTACTGGCAGCTTACAATAGTGGCGTAGGGAAAGTGGATGCGGCAATCCGGATGGCTGGCACGAAAGACTATTGGAAAGTCAAGGATTATTTGCCGAAAGAAACGCAGCGCTATGTACCCACGTTCATCGCCGCCGCTTATGTCGGCAAGTACTTCAAGCAGCATGGACTGAAGCCGGGCAATTTCCAGACCCACGAGATGCCTGACCTACGCGTAATGCCTGTCTTCCGAAGGATTTCGTTTGGGGAAATCTCCCGGGTAACCGGTGTAGGTCTTTCCACGCTGGCGGTACTCAACCCTGCATATACACAGGGTATCATCCCGGACAGCAAGAAAGGCCATTTCGTGATGCTCCCCAATGAAAAGGCGACCCTTGCGCTTCGCAACTACCTCGCCTCACCTGAAGAGCGTTCTGCAGAGAAGGAAGTTTTCCGCACCACGTATGTTGTTTCGAAAGGAGATTCCATGGAAGAAATTGCAAAATTATTCCAGACTTCCGTCGAGAACCTACTCAAATGGAATAAACTGACGCACCCAGCGCTTGTCGTCCGGCAAGAGCTGATCCTGCACCTTCCAAAGACATTCCTGCTGAACCGTGCCTAACGGCACCATCGCCACTTAAAAAAAGAGGCCCGGTTCGATGAGCAATTTTGCCGCTGCGGGCGGCAAAATATTTCATTGAACCGGGCCTCTTTTTTTATTGTGTTGCTTCCGTAAAAGAAAGCTGCCGCGTTGGGCATCAAAGTTTCTGCTTGACTTCTGTCACTTCGTAGGATTCAATAATATCCCCGACTTTGATATCGTTGAAATTTTTGATGCTGATCCCACATTCCAGACCAGATTTAATTTCTCTGACATCCTCTTTGAACCTACGCAGGGAGGCTACTTCGCCATGCGCACCTTCGCGGGTTGGGAAGATGACGATTCCATTGCGCACCAACCGGATATGGCTGTTCCGGGAGATTTTACCTTCCTGTACGATACAACCGGCGATTGTGCCCACTTTACTGATCTTGAACACTTCCCGGACTTCAACTTGTCCGGTGATATGTTCTTCCTTGGTAGGTTCGAGCAGGCCTTCGATAGCGGATTTGATTTCCTCGATTGCCTCGTAGATAATTGAATAAGTTTTGATCTGTACCCCTTCCTGTTCTGCGAGTTTACGGGCACCTGACGAGGGGCGTACCTGGAAGCCGATGACGATTGCATCGGAGGCGGAAGCCAGGAGGACATCAGATTCGATGATCTGACCTACGGCTTTGTGGATAACATTGACTTGAACCGTTTCGATAGACAGTTTGATCAGCGAGTCGGAAAGTGCTTCTACTGAGCCATCCACATCCCCTTTAACGATAAGATTGAGCTCTTTGAAGTTTCCGAGAGCGAGGCGGCGTCCGATTTCGTCGAGGGAGATACGCTTAGTAGCCCTGTTCGCCTGTTCGCGCATAATTTGGGAGCGTTTGGAGGCGATTTGCCGGGCTTCCTGATCGCTATCCACTACTTTGAACCTATCGCCTGCCTGAGGGGCACCTCCGAGTCCGAGGACCATCACAGGCGCTGAAGGGCCTGCTTCGGTCAGGCGTTTACCCCGTTCGTTGAGCATAGCGCGCACTTTCCCGGAATATTCCCCGGCCACGATATGGTCACCGATATGGAGGGTACCTGACTGTACCAACATTTTAGAGACATATCCGCGGCCTTTTTCGAGGGTTGCCTCGAGTACGGTACCGATGGCTTTTTTATCTGGATTTGCTTTCAAATCGAGGAGTTCTGCTTCGAGCAGCACCCTTTCCAGCAATACATCTATCCCGACACCTTGTTTTGCAGAAATATCCTGGGACTGATATTTGCCGCCCCAGTCCTCCACGAGGAAATTCATGGAGGCCAGTTCCTGTTTAATCTTTTCAGGTTGTGCGTTCGCCTTATCAATTTTGTTGATTGCAAAGACCATAGGCACGCCGGCGGCTTGTGCGTGGCTGATTGCCTCTTTAGTTTGGGGCATGATACTATCATCGGCGGCGATAACGATTACCGCGATATCTGTGACTTTTGCGCCACGGGCGCGCATGGCGGTGAAGGCTTCGTGGCCTGGGGTATCGAGGAAGGTAAGCCGTTTACCATTTTCCAGGACTACTTCATACGCGCCGATATGCTGGGTGATACCCCCTGCCTCCCCTGCGACGACATTGGCACTGCGGATATAATCGAGCAATGAGGTTTTCCCGTGGTCAACGTGGCCCATCACTGTTACGATTGGCGATCTTGGCTGGAGGTCATCGGTATCTTCCTCGTCCTGAATTTCGTCCTCCACATGTTCTTCCATGGAGATGAACTCCACTTCGTGTCCGAATTCTTCAGCTACAAGTTCGATAATTTCTGCATCGAGGCGTTGGTTGATAGACACCATGACCCCGAGGTTGAGGCAGGCCATAATTACTTCTGCTGCCGGCACGTCCATGACGTTTGCGAGTTCCTGGACCGTGATAAATTCGGTGACTTCCAATTTGGCATTGGAGGCCTCCATTTCCATCATTTCTTGTTTTTCCCGGAATCGGTCGCGTTTATCGCGCTGGAGTTTCTGGCGTTTTTTCTTGCCTCCACCAGAGAGTCTGGCCATCGTGGCCTTAATTTTTTCCTCTATTTCCCGCTGGGAGACTTCTTTAGGCTCTTCTTTAGCAGAGGAGCGTACAGCAGCGGGAGGGGATTTCCGGTCCTGGGGTTTTGCGCCTTGCTGGGGTTTGGGCTGGGTTTGACCCTGGCCCTGACCCTGACCCTGGCCATCGCCGCCGACTTTTTTACGCTTGCGCTTGCGTTTTCTTTTGTCATCGGCGGATTCGGTTGCCTGCGGGGCGCGACTGACCTCTTTCTCCTTTCCGGGTTCTCCCTTTTGTGGTTTTTCTCCTGGTTTTTCCGAAGGTTTTGGTGTGCTGGTTGTAGTTTCCGGTCCTTTTTTAGGTGCTTCTTTCGCGTCTTTTTTCTTTTTCCGTCCTTGAGGCGAAAGGCGATCCAGATCTATTTTACCTTGGATTTTAAGGCCTCTGAGTTCAGGCGTATCGGCGCGGAAGATATCGCTGCCGGTCTCGACGGGTGCGGATTCGACGGGCTGTGCAGTTGCTTTTTCAGCTTCGGGCACCTTAAGTGTTTGCTCGGGCGCAGAAAAATTTTGGGGTTCGGGCTCCTGCAGTACGGGGGGCGATACTTTTGTGGGCGTTGGCTCCGTTATGGGCGTTGGTTCGATGGCGGGCACAGGTAGTTCCTGGGGCTTTTCGATAGTTTCTTTTTCCTTTGCGCGATCTGAGAGCCTTCCGCCCAGGTCAATTTTACCCAGGACATTGGGTTTTCCCAATCTAACGCGTGGGCGTTCGATTTCCTCGGTTTTTTCGGGATTTTGCTGCACAGGCTCTTGTTTTTCCCGGGCAGCCGGCACCTCAGTTTCGTGGGAGGTTTTTCCCCGCATACCGATACTCACGTGTTTGGAGGCTTCTTTATCGTCAATAGACTTCTGGAACTCCTTCAGGAGGCGCCCGTACATTTCGTCGGTAATCTTGGCGTTAGGTTTGTTTTCGATATCGAAACCGTTTCTATTGAGAAACTCCACAATAGAGCCGGTACCGACGTTAAGTTCCTTAGCTATCTTAAATAAAGAGTTGGACATTCGTTAAAATTAGGTAGTAGTATGTTAAGTTGAACGGTTATTGTAATGATGGCAATTGGCTTTCCTATGGTGGACCATCTTGTCGCCTCCTACATCCGAAGCCTTTACTTCGGGCTGTTAAGGTTTTTGGTACGCGATTGGCCAGGGGGTGCTGCAACCCGGGCCATTGTACAGGCATTTTAAGCAGGTACTTCGAAGTTGTGCAAAAAGGTGCTTGTGCTACCAAACGATATTTTGAACGAGGCGGTCTCATGAATATTCTGCCGCTTTCGACGGCAGAACAAATCTTCCCGAGACGCCGATTTTGTTGATTTTGCTTCGCAAAATCAACAAAATCGGCGTCTCGGGAAAAATATTCTTTGGCGACATTTGCCGCTAAAGGACTTGTGAGATAGCCCCGGTCAAAACTTTATTTTACCGCCGAAGGCGGCAAGAGCCTTTTTACACCCCCCCTTTATAGCACGGATAGGGCAGTAAGACAATACATCGAACGCAAAACTAACGAAAAGAGTTCGTTTCCTTTTGATTTTATGCAACTATTTGCCTTTGCCGGGGTAGTCCGACAACTTACCACCTACCAGGTCACTCTTCGAACTCTGCCGCCAGTATGCTTAGGAGTTCTTCGATAGTTTCCTCTTCGAGATCAGTACGCCGGATAATCTCTTCTTTTTTCAGTGCCAGGACGCTCCTTGCCGTATCGCAGCCGATTGCTTTGAGGGCATCAATCACCCAGCTTTCGATCTCGTCGGAGAATTCTTCCAAGTCCACATCGTCAATCTCGTACTCTTCGTTATTGCGGTACACATCAATTTCGATCCCGGTAAGCTGGCCGGCCAGTTTGATGTTTGTTCCGCCCTTACCAATAGCGATGGAGACCTGATCGGGGTCAAGGTACACATTGGCGTGCATTTTCTCCAGTTTCAGGTCAATACTCGAGATCTTGGCCGGGGTGAGCGCGCGCTGTATATAGAGCGTTGTATTGTTCGTAAAATTGATGATATCAATATTTTCGTTGTTCAGTTCGCGGACGATACCATGGATCCGCGCGCCTTTCATCCCTACACAAGCGCCGACGGGGTCTATACGGTCGTCGTAAGATTCTACGGAGACCTTTGCCCTTTCCCCTGGGATACGCACGATTTTTTTGATACTGATCAATCCGTCTTCGATTTCCGGGACTTCCTGTTCGAGGAGTTTTTCCAGGAACATATTATCGGTACGGGAGAGGATTACAACGGGGTTATTGTTCCGCATATCCACTTTTTTGATTACGGCGCGCACCACATCGTCTTTCCTGAAGTAATCGCCTTTGATCATTTCTGTTTTAGGCAGCACGACTTCATTGCCGGTGGCATCGTCCACCACCAGGATTTCTTTTTTCAGGATTTGTTTGACATCACCGGTGATAATTTCGCCGACCCTTTCATTATAGCGGCGATAGACTTCATCTTTTTCGAGGTCCATAATCCTGGAAATCAGCGTTTGGCGGGCGGCCATGATTGCCCTGCGGCCAAAGTCTTCCAGATGCAGTTGTTCGTAGCATTCTTCGCCCACCTCGTATTCCGAATCAATCGCCAGGGCTTCGGAGACCGATATTTGGCTACGGTCATCGGTCACTTCGCCATCGGGCACGATCGTACGCACGCGCCAAAGTTCCAGATCCCCTTTTTGCGTATTGACGATGACATCGAAATTTTCATCCGAGCCGAATTTTTTCTTGATCAAGGTGCGGAAGACATCTTCCAGGACCCGCACCATTGTTGGGCGGTCAATATTTTTTCCGGCCTTGAAATCCGAAAAAGTTTCTACCAGGTTCATCATAATCCTAGGTATTAAAATGAGATTTTGACAACGGTTTTATGGATATGGGAAAACGGGATTACCGTTTCCACTTTTTCTTTTTTAGTTTTCTTCCCTTCGCGCGTTTTCACTTCTTCTGTAACGATAATATGCTCGGGGCTTACCGCGCTGAGAGTACCTTTGCACAGCGATCCGTTCTGCAGGGTAACTTCTACCGTCCGCCCGATATTGCGGGGGTATTGCCGGTATTGCGCCAGCGGCCTGCTCACCCCCGGGGAGGAGACCTCCAACGTATAATGTTCGCCCAGCCAGTTGTTTTCGTCAATATACTGCTCCAGATACCTGCTGATCTGCTGGCATTTTTCAAACGTGATGCCGGAATCCGAATCTACGAAAACTTCCAGCTTCTGATTGGTGCCGGATTTGACCTCAATGAGGAAGCAGTCGGCGAATGCCTCTTCCTGGAATTTTTCCGCGAGCAGCCTTTCGATATGTTCGTTGATCACCGCTTGAAAGTTTGATGTTTTGCCCCGGTATATACGCAAAAGAGGGAACGTTTTGTTCCCTCTTTTGTGTAATTATGCCTTTTTACCGCGCAAATATACCACTTTTTTTAAAAAAATCCAATGCCCGGATAAAAGACTATAAATTACAGCCCATTATGGTCAAAGACCTGCCCCAAAAAGTACCCGAAGCCCGTACTGCCATCTTTCAAGGAATTTTTCAGCTTAAATCCGGATTTTTCCAAACATGGGCATTTCTATTTTTGTTCTACAATGGTTTCTGGCTTAAAATACTTTACCAGACTTGTTGCGGCAGGTCAGCGTAGTGGAAAAAATATGCTGATTTGCGTTCATGCCAAGGCTTTTTGAGGGAAAATAGCAGGTGATGCGGGCAAAAAGCGCCATTTTTAGCCCAGGATGATCCTGTCTCAACAAGGCTATCGTGTTGAAAAAGCGGCCTTCGCGATGTGGCCGGTTATCCCAGGCAACAAAAGCGGAGCGACTACCATACAGGGGGCACGCGATAAATTTAAATAACATCAATACAATATATTATGCAGGTATCCGATTTGCTCCACCGGGCATTACGATTAGAACACTTGAGTGCGGAGGAAGGAGTATTCCTTTTTGAAAATGCCCCTACGGCTGCACTCATGTACACGGGCAACCAGTTGCGTCAGTACCATGTTCCGGGCAATGTGGTCACCTGGATTATAGACCGCAACTCCAACACCACCAACGTTTGTATTGCCAACTGCAAGTTCTGCAATTTCTACCGCAGGCCTGGGCATGAGGAGTCCTATATCACCTCTGTTGAAGAATATAAGGAAAAAATCGAAGAGTTGTTTCGTTTTGGGGGCGAGCAGTTGCTGCTACAGGGCGGCCACCATCCCGACCTCGGCCTGGCATTTTATACCGGTCTGTTCAGGGAATTAAAGCAGCTTTACCCGCAGCTCAAGCTGCACGCCCTTGGGCCGCCGGAAATTGCCCATATCGCCAAGCTCGAAAAAATGTCCCACTATGACGTCCTGCAAGCCCTGCAGACATCCGGGTTGGATTCACTGCCCGGGGCAGGTGCCGAAATCCTCGACGACCGGGTGCGCAGGCTGATTTCCAAGGGGAAATGCGGGGCGCAGGAATGGCTGGACGTCATGCGGGCCGCCCATCAGCTCCACCTGACCACTTCAGCGACGATGATGTTTGGGCATATCGAAACCAACCTCGAGCGCATGCAGCACCTCGTAAAGATTCGGGAAGTCCAGGAAGAGCGGCCGCAAGGTGCCAAAGGCTTTATCGCTTTCATCCCCTGGCCGTTCCAGGACGAAGACACCATCCTCAAGCGGCTCAAGCGCGCGCGGAATACCTGTACTGGCGACGAATATATCCGCATGATTGCCATCAGCCGGATCATGTTGCCCAACATTGCCAATATTCAGGCTTCCTGGCTCACGGTAGGCAAGCAGGTCGCACAGCTCTGTCTGCATGCCGGCGCCAATGACTTTGGAAGCATTATGATCGAAGAAAATGTCGTCTCGGCCGCAGGTGCGCGTTTCCGGTTTACGGCCAACGGCATTCAGGAGGCCATCCGGGAGGCAGGCTTTACGGCACAGCTCCGCGACCAGCAATATGCCCACCGTGCCTTACCGGATGCCATCGTACAACAGGAACTGGATACAGCAGCGTTGATTGTGGACTAGGTGGCAGTTTTGCAAGCCTGGTAGAGGTCTTTCCATCCATCCCGGCGTTTCACCACGGTCTCCAGGTACTCCTGCCAGGCCGCCTGGTCGCGCACAGGGTCTTTGACGATTGCGCCAACCAGTGCAGACGCGAGATCGCCTGGTTTTAACTGCCCGTCGCCGAAATGCAGGGCAAGTGCCTGGCCACTTTGGATTACTGAAATCGCCTCGGCCGTGCTGAGGGTACTTCCCGGCACCTTAAGCTGCTGTCTGCCATCTTCGGTTTTTCCATTGCGCAGCTCCCGGAAGATCGTCACCAATCGCTGGATTTCGGCGAGTGGTGTGAGGGCAGGCGGCATTTCCATCTGTTTTCCCAGTTTTTCCACGCGGTGGCGGACGATTCCCACCTCTTCATCCAGGGTGGCGGGCAGCGGCATCACGACGGTATTGAACCGGCGCCTCAGCGCGCTCGACAATTCGTTGACCCCCTTATCCCGGTCGTTGGCCGTCGCGATCAAGTTGAAGCCTTGCAGTGCCTGTACTTCGGTATTTAATTCCGGAACCGGGAGGATTTTCTCCGACAGGACCGTGATAAGTGCATCCTGCACCTCGGAAGGGAGGCGGGTAAGTTCTTCGATGCGGACGATTTTTCCTTCCTGCATGGCCCGCATGACCGGGCTGGGCACCAGGGCTGCCATACCGGGCCCTTCGCTGAGCAGGCGGGCATAATTCCAGGTATAGCGCAGGGCATCTTCGTTTAATCCGGCGGTACCTTGTACCAGGAAGCGCGAATGGCCGCTTATGGCGGCGGCGAGATGTTCGGCGAGCCAGGTCTTTGCTGTACCTGGTATCCCGAGCAGCAGCAATGCCCGGTCGGTAGCGAGCGTTGCGATAGCTATTTCCACCAGCCGGCGGTTGCCGAAATATTTTGGTTCGATAGCCTGGCCGTCTGGCAATTTCCCACCGAGGATATACAGTGCCACCGCCCATGGGGAGAGGCGCCAGCCTTCGGGCCGTGGCCGTTCGTCTGCTTTAGACAGGGCCTCCAGCTCCCCTGCGTAGGTATCTTCTGCTGCCGGCCGTAGGGTGGTCTGCATTGGAAACGACGGTTTAAAGTGGATTTTGCCTGAGCCATTCTGCAGCGCGCTGCCGTTGCTCCGGGCTAAGGGGGATTTCCGGCAGCGACGGTGCCGACGATGCGAAAGCGCCCAGGCCCCTTGCCGAAGAATATTCGTTCGGGAGCGGTTCGGGAATATCCATCTGCGGGAGCGGCGGGAGTTCCCGGGAAGCGGTATCACGGGCGGTATCCGATACTTTACGGTGCTTCCAAATCGTTACCAGACGCGCCCCGATAATCAGGAAAAGAGCGAATGCCGCCAGCATCTGCACAGTATCGGAGGCAAGTACCTGAAGGAATATTTCTTTTGTCATCTGTTGTCAGGATTTGTACAAGGTATTTGAAAACATTATCAAACCCGTTGCGACTGACAAAGTAGGTATTTTTTTAAAAAAGTGTGTTGTTTTTTTGGGGATAAAAGGGGAGCGTCATATCGGTATTACCGAGTTGCTCACCTTGAAGTAGATTTTCGAATCCAGGCCTAAAAAAACTCCATGTAAAATTAAAATGGAGCTACCGCGGGAGGGAAACAGAAGCATGAGCCGGGTTAAATCCATTTCAAAAAAGATTTTAGGATTTAAATAATTATTTTTAGATTTAAACCAGTTTTTTGTTGCTTTTGGGGCTATGAAAATATAACCCAACTTTACAAGGACTACTGTATGTACACAAAACCCTCTCTTTCTTCAGCTAAACACAATGAATATGGACAAGGATTTTCAGATGCTCTATAAAATCCAACAAATCAGTCAGCTACTCACCCTGTTTTCCAGTAGTACATCAATCCGGCCGGAAATCAAACAACACCTGGATCCAAAGCGCCAAGAGATGGGGGCTCTCTCCTTAAAATTCTTCACCTTACTATCGGAGTCGAGTAATCTCATTAATGATGAAGAATTAGAATTTGCTGAAAAAATAAAAGAAGTGCTTCGCTATGGGGTCGAACAGGACCAACAAATGGTAGTTGCGGCAACCGAACGTTTGCTTACCTACCTGCGGGAAAAAACCGCACTAATCAGGATTAATCTGAGCGAAAGAACCCCATAGAAAGTCATGCCTAAACCTAAAGCAAAAATGAATCTCAAAAATCCTGGTATAATCCTAAGAAAAATGAAAATCCACGCACCCTTTCTTCCCTTTTTTCTCTTCATCCTGCCCATACAATGGTTGTCTGCACAAGCCTCATCAACACCATATGATTACAACAAGGTTTTGGATAGCTTATTCGAGCTAAAGGCTAAAAGTATTATTCTTCTTGAATTTACGGGCAGCGAGCAAAAATACCTGGAAATCACCTATTCGGAGTATCCGACTGAGAACAATACAGCCACTGAAAAATCCTGGACCCAGCGTTCCACGGGAAAAAATCAGCCGGTTTCGCTTTCCTTATCCATTGGGAGATACAAAATTTCAGCTATTGATTTAAATCAAAATAAGGATACGCTTTGGTTGAATTCAGGTGTGGAACGGATTCTGCTAACCAGGAGTTCTAAGCCCCTCATCATTGAAAATACAGGTTTTGGCCTTCGTTATTTCTTCGAAGGGGAAAAAACGGAAAATATCCTTATGGAAAAAGAAGCGACGATGGCCTTTTCGCTTCTGGCTATTGCGTCCGAATTAATATCTAAAGACGATTTTCCCCTGGAAGCTGCCCAATGGAGAGAAATCTCCCAAAAACTGGAAGAGAATCCCTTTATCCGAAGTCAGTTAGGTGGGATGCGCTTTTCCCTTCTGCCCTCAACCCATCCTCTGACGGCAAGGATCACGGAGGAACTCAATAAGCAAGCAGAATTTTTTTTTATTCGTTTTCCGGAGTTGGCCACTGTATATGAAGGCACCTCAACTGATGCCGCTTCCCTTTCTTATTTCTCCCTGCAGGATATTGAAAAAAACTACCGACAGCCACTGATCGCTGATGCGCAGAACGAGCTA
>Ga0209985_10000355_pt1 | contig 51430 bp, 37 predicted proteins | sample NOAtaG_FD_187305 | JGI IMG/M metagenome (GOLD analysis project Ga0209985, IMG submission 187305) | Freshwater lake microbial communities from Lake Erie, under a cyanobacterial bloom - NOAA_Erie_Diel6S_1000h metaG (SPAdes) (version 2) | ecosystem: Environmental > Aquatic > Freshwater > Lake ... | reverse complement strand
TGGTCCCTGGGCTTCCTCGGGGACGCACCTGGCGATCGGGCTTTCGCCTCGGCACGGGGATGCTTTACGAACGCTCGGAAAGGACCTTCAGCACGACCTATCGGACCACAACGATCGACCAGCAGATCACCTCCTACTTCGTGACGCTGAACGAACAGGTGTTCGTAAGCGATGTGGATACACTGACCACCACCTCATACGGGGATGTGCAGGTCGAGGGGATCTACCAACGTGCACTACTGCGGATCCCCTTGGAATTCGGTTGGAGATACGATCTGGAACGCTGGAGCATCATGCCAAAACTGGGTCTCATGCTCGAATTGAACCTGCAACGGCAAGGTCTTTCACTGGACCTGGCCAATGAAGATGGTCCACTGTCGGCCGTGGAGCTGGACCCCGAGAGCATGCGCCAACGGCATCCCGACCTGTTATTGGCCATGGTGGGTGCTGAAGCGTCCTATCTGCTTGGTGAGCGCTGGCGGATCAGCGCGGCACCAGTGTTCCTTTGGACCGCAATACCATTGGGTACACAAGGCACACAACCCAGGTCCATACCGCAACGGAGCGGATTGGAGTTCGGTCTTACCTATACATTCCCGGGCACCCGATGAAATCGTTCACGACAGCGTTCGCAGCCATTTGTATTGGGGCCCACCTGGTCCCCGCAACGGCCCAGACGCATCTTTCCGACAGGGAGGAGCGGGGCAGTGCCCTCATGCAGGGCTGCGACACTTCGTTGCACGTGGACATCAACGCCTCGCTCATTGCCCCTTACACGTACTCGTTCTCGAGCGATGTAACGCCGGGCAGCACCATGGTGCAGGACCAGGTGTGGCACTGCTACAACGGCACCTTTTACGAGCAGCCGGGCGACTACTGCGAAGTGACCTTTCCGGGCCAGGCCGAGTATCCGGTGTGCCTTACCGTGAACGCGTTCGACCTGGTGGCCTCCATGCCATGCAGCACCTCGGTCTGTAAGTTCATTGACGCACTCCCGGACATCAGTTGCGAGGACCTGGTGGCCGATTTCACCATTTCGGATATCAATGGGCAAACGATCACCCTTGTCAGTACGTCCATCATGAACGGCGCCCCGCTCCAAGTGCTCTGGAGCTACCCCGACGATGCGACCTCGGCCACGCCCGATAGCACGCATACCTACGAAGGTCCAGGGCCGCACAAGGTGTGCATGACCGTAGTGGGGCCTCCACCGGTCTACTGTACCTCTACCGTATGCAAGTGGCTCTACCTAGGACCCGGCAATGTGCCTTGCAACCTGTTGTTGGACCAGGGTTTCGTGCTTCTCCAGGAAGGTGATGTGGTCGGCGTGCTCGACACCTCGATCACTTCCGGCATGGCCGGGAACGTTTCCTGGGATTTCGGCGATGGCAGCACGTCCACCGGACCCTTGGCCATCCATCGTTACACCGGGCCTGGCACCTACCCTGTTTGCGGCACCGTGGAGCTTTGGGGGCCTCTGGTGAGCGACACCTGCATTTCCACGGAATGCACCGTGGTGGAGACCACGGCCCTGGTGACGGTGCCTGAACAAAGCGACAAAGGTGAACTGCAGGTTTGGCCTGTACCTTTCCAAGACCGGCTGACCGTGCAGCTTCCCTGGGCCGATCCCGTTGAACTGAGGTTGCTCGACCTGCAGGGGCGCACCGTGGATTCATGGTCCTTCGGCGTACGCACCACCCACGAGCTGGACCTTGGCCGGCTGCCGGCGGGGTGCTATTTACTGGAATGCGTGGCCGGAAAGCGGACCTTGCGGAGGACCGTGGTCAAGGAGTAGGCTGAAAAGAAAAAGAGGGGGGCGGTGCCGCCCCCCTCCCTTCGTCTAGAACCGCACTGCTCAGGCCGCGGTGGAGCGATCGGCCAGCACTTGGTATTCGGCGAGCACGACCTCGGTGGCATAGCGGGGTTCGCCATCCTTCTCGTACTTCCTGTGGACCAACCTGCCTTCCACCATCAGTCCCGACCCCTTCTTCACGCGGGCGCTCAAGGCCTCGGCTTGCTTGCCCCAGGCCACCACGGTGTGCCATTGGGTGTCCTCCTTCCATTCACCATCCGCGCCTTTGTAGCGCTCCGTTGTGGCCAGGTTCAGGCGGAGCAATTGCATGCCCTTGCCCACTTCCTTCAGTTCGGGATCGCGACCCAGGTTCCCGATCAGTTGCACCTTGTTCTTCATCGTGCTCATCATTGCGATTGTTTGTTGGTTTCTCTTCTGTCCATGGCCCTTTCCGGCCAATGCGATGGCAAAGCAGGGCACCACGATCAGCGACATTCGTGCGACTGTCATTTACAGGCGTTTATATCCGTTTGTTGGATGCTTTTCTGCTATGGGCGGCCGATCGTTCCGAACAGGCAGGACCCCTGCGATCGGCAGCAGAGGATCCCGTTATCTTTAGCCGCGTTTTCGAAACGCAACCCTTACAAGGAACCCGAACCTGCATGAGCACTTCGAAGAACAAGATCCTGGTACCGACGGATTTCACCAAGGTGGCGGACGTGGCCATCAACCACGCCATGAAACTGGCCGAACATGCCAGCGCCGAGGTTTACCTGTTGCACGTGGTGCCCAAGCAGGGCGAAGTGGATGAGGCCCGCACACGGCTTGAAGCCGAGGTGGAGCGCGCACGTAAATGGAACGACAAGGTCCCTGTGCATAAGCTCGTGCGCATCGGATCGATCTTTGATGACATCGGGGATGCCGCGGCGGAGATCAGCGCCACACTGATCGTAATGGGCACCCACGGTATGCGCGGCATGCAATTCCTCACGGGCAGCCGCGCGCTGCGTGTGATCACGAGTTCCGATGTACCCTTCATCGTGGTGCAGGAACGGGCGATCAAGGATGGTGGTTATGACTCCATCGTGGTGCCATTGGACCTTCACAAGGAGACCCGCCAGAAGATCACCGTGGTGGCCGACATGGCGAAGTACTTCAACAGCAAGGTGCACCTGATCACCCCGCACGAGGAGGACGAGTTCCTGAAGAAGCAGTTGATGAACAGCATCAAGTTCGCCAGCCAATACCTGGACGAACGTGGCATAAAGCACGATGCCGTGATCGCCAATGAGGATTCGGGCGATTTCGTGAAGGCCGTGATCAAGCACGCCATTGCGGTGGACGCGGACATCATCGCCATCATGAACCTGGCGCAGGGCAACATCTTCGGTGTGCTTGGTGTACCCTACGAACAGGAGATCATTACCAACGAGGCTCAGATCCCTGTGATCTGCATGAATCCAAGGGAGACCGGGGTCAACGGAGGCTGGAGCTTCCAGTAATTCAGGTCCTCAGGCACGGATCCCGATCACGAGGATATCGTCCACCTGCTCGTGGGCCCCGCGCCATGCGTTGAACCCTGCATTGATGCGGTCGCGTTGCTCATCCGTGGGCAACGCGCTCACCTCCACCAGCAGTTCCCTGAACCGGCGGTATAGGAACTTCTTGCCCTTGGGGCCGCCGAACTGGTCCGCATAGCCGTCGGAGAAGACATAGACCATGTCCCCGGCCTGTAACCGGATCCGGTGGTCGGTGAACGAGCGGCCATCGAGGTCGAAGCTGCCGATGGCGTTCTTGTCGGGCGCGAATTGCAACACCTCCCCCTGTCGGACAACGTACAGTGGGCAGTTGGCGCCAGCGTATTCCAGCAGCTGACGCGTGGGGTCGTAGCTGCACAGCGCCATGTCCATGCCATCGCGCACCAAGGCCTGTTCACGGTCCTTGTGCAAAGCGCCATAGGCGATCCGGTTCAATTCGTGCAGGATCTCCGATGGCTTCGAGCGGCCCAGCTCCTTCACCGCCTGATTGAGCCCATTGTATCCGACCAGGCTCATGAACGCACCCGGCACTCCATGGCCCGTGCAATCGACGGCGGCGAACAGCACGCGTTCCTCCATGCGCTCGAACCAATAGAAATCGCCACTGACGATATCCTTCGGCTTGTAGTACACGAATGATCGGGGCAGCAGCTCCTTGATCCGTTTGTCCGGGGGCAGAATGGACTCCTGTAATCGCTTTGCATAGCGAATGCTGTCCGTCACGTTCTTGTACAGTTCAACCACCTTGCGGCTCTGGCGTTCCACCTCCTCCTTCTGCCGCACCATTTCCTCGGTACGCTCCAGCACCTTCATTTCCAGGAAACGTTCACGTTGGCCCAGTTCATCACGCATCTTCAGGAGCGCATGCCCCAGCATGTCCTCGTCGCTCAACGGCCGGTACTCCGCCTCGAAATCGCCGGCAGCCACAGCGTGCGAGAAATCCGTGGTGCGGCGAAGGCCCTCGACAAGGGAAGTGAGGGCTACCGACATGTCCCCGATCTCATCGTTGGTGGTCTGCACCTTGGTGCGTGGAATGATGCCCCGGCCCAGACTGAGCAGCACGCTACGCAGGCGCTGCACGGGCCGTACGATACCCCGAATGATCAGCAGCGCCACCACAATGCCGATGACCACCAGCGCCAGCCCCATATAGAGCACGAAGAACTTGAGCGAGTCGAAACTGCGGATCATGCCCTCGCCCAGCTCCGTGCGCTTCGTTTCCTGCATGGCCAGCAGTTTATCGAGGTCCACCAGCACATCGGCGGTCTGCTGGTCCAACGGCCCGCCCTCCTCGGCCAGGTCGCTACGTTCCATGTGCACGAAGGGGTCTCGGTAGCTCTCCAATCCCGGCAACAGACTTTTGATACGGTCGTGGACCTCGAACAAGCCTCCCATCTTGGTGGTGACCTGGTTCATGAGCGCCACTTCCTCATGGCTCCAATCGTTCATGAGCGTATCGATACGGTCCAGCAGTACAGGCAGCTCTTCATTGGTCAACCGCACCAGTTCGGTCTTTTCAGGCGCATCGGCCCTGCTTTCCAGCAGCGCCCAGTGCTTCACCAACATGTGCGAGCTCACCATCAGGTTCCGCAGCCGCACCAAGGCGTCCACCGAAGGCGCATACACCTGATCGATCTGCTCATTGATCGCACGGCTGCGCTCCAGCGTGCGGTTGGTGAGCACCACCACCAACGCAGCGAAGAAGATGAACAGGCCGAAGCCCATCCCGATCTTACGTCCGATGGTCAAGCGGATCGCCATGGCATGTTCAGCGCTCCTCGGAAGGAGGCATTAGTTCGAACAACTGACGGAACTTGTCGGCGTTCATCTGGTCCTGCAGGCTGTAGTAGATCCCCTCGAGGCCCAATAGGGTCTCACGACGCGAAGGGTTCATTTCATGCGCCTTCAACATGTATGGCAGTGCCTTCTGGAAGTACTCTTTGCTCGCCTCCTGGATCATGGCCATGGTGGGGATGTCCACATCAGCCGATATCCGTTGGATGTTGTACACACCCCTGTTGTAGTGAAGCGTGGCCAGATTATAGTTGGCGCCATAGTTGTTCGCATCCAGCTCCAACACGCGCACGTAGGCGGCCACTGCCTGGTCGAATAGGACCGTGTCCGTTCGGAACGCGTTGAACTGTTTGGTGTAAACGGTGCCAAGGGCATTCCCGAACTCGATCTCCTTATCCCGTGTGTTCGCATTCGGGTCCGACCTCAGTTGAGCGGCCTTATAGTCGTCGAATAATTTCCGGGCCCTGTCCGTGTCCATTGCGCTAAGCGCACGTGCCGCCTCATTGAAACAACTGCGCACGAGGAAATCATAGGCCTGCAAGGCATTGTCGCGGTAAGTGCCCGGCTGGTCGAAGGCCATGCACGTGTAAAGGCTTTCCAAGGCCTCCTGGCGGACATTATCAGCCTCCGGACCAACGGGCATGCCCTTGTACACATCCTTGTAAATGAAGCCGCGCAAAAGCCACGCCTCCGGGTTCTCCGCATGCATTTCCGAGCGCACTGCCCGGTCCACCGCCTCTCGGGCCCCCGCCAGGTCCCCGCCCTGATACTTGCGCAACACCTCGGCCAGAACGTCCGATTGGGCGGGCAGTAGCGTGGCCACCAGGACCAGCACAAGTGATATCAGGGAGCGGAGCACCATGGTCATTCCTCTACTCGATGGGCCAGGTTCTTCAAGGTAAGGCCCACCACAAGGCCGTGCTTGCGCGCATTGGCCATGCTCAGTTCATACTTCAGCAGGTTGTCCACCTTCACGAAGTTCACGACCGCACCATCCTCCATGCCCCCATCATACTCGGTCACCACCAAGGTGGGCTGATCCTTCAAGCGCTTGAAGATCTCGGGCACCAACGCGAGCTCGGTGCGCCCGATGAAGAGCATGTGGCAACGTTCCAGGTCAGCTGTGCGTGGCAGCTTTCGGACCTCGATGGGCTGCTTTCCGATGGTACGGGTCGAATACTGTTTAATGAGCTCCTGGTAGAGGTTCGACCCACCGAGCACACCGATGATGAAATTGCCATTGCGCATGGCTGGATCCTTCCACTCCACCAGCTTGGCGATATTGTACAGATAGTTGGCCTGCAGAATGGCCGTGGTGTCCTTATCCGCATCGCGCTGCACAGGTGCGGCGGCGCACAAAAGCGGCATCAACACCCAGAAACGGGCGGCGCGCACCATGGCCTTCATGCGGAGCATAGCTTTGGGGCCCCACCCTTCCATTCCCATGCCGATCCGGATCACTGCGCAGCAAAGTAGGTTCATGCTCAGGGCCCTAACGGCCATACTGGCCGGCATCTGTCAACAGTTGGCTGTTGACGTGCATGCGCAGGACGCGGACCTCCGGTACTTCGATCGGGGCGCTCAGGAGGATGCCATGGGTTACCGTTGGCTGGCATGGAGCTCAGCCCATATTGGACACCGCCTCACCGGGAGCGAGCAAGGGCGTTTGGCCGAACAGGCGGCGGACAGCCTTTTTCGGTCATCGGGCCTTCCCAAGGTGTATACCTTCCCCTTCGAAGCACAGGCCTGGTCGCGCGGGCAGGTCAAGCTCACCATTGGTGATGGCGCAGGTTACACGCACCTGCAAGCCGTTGCATTGGCCAATACGCCCCTGGAGGCCAACGTGGAGGCCCCTTTGGTGGATGCGGGCAATGGACTACCCGTGGACCTGAAGGCGCTTGGCGATCGCCTTGCCGGACGTGTGGCGCTCATCAATATCGGGCTGGTGGATGCTGCCGAAGGAGCCCGCAACCTGCACCGCAGTGAAAAAGCCGCGCTTGCCTTGGATGCCGGCGTGGCGGCCATCCTGTTCGTGAACCAAGTGGAAGGTCATGTCCTGCTCACCGGCACAGCATCCATCGATGGACGGCTGATCCCCGTTCCTGCGGCCTGTGTAGCCACCGAGGATGGCACCCAGTTGAGGGAACGTCTGCGCAAAGGCGAGCCTCTCACGGCCCGCCTCACCATGTCCAACAAGAGCAACATGGTACAGGCCAATAATGTCATTGCCGAGATCACTGGCACACGACTTCCGGAGGAGGTGATCGTGGTGGGCGGCCACTTGGACAGTTGGGACCTGGCAACAGGTGCCACGGACAACGGCTTGGGCTCGTTCTCCATCTTGGACCTTGCGCGCGCCATGCAAGCCATGCCCTTCCGCCCGGAACGAACCATCCGTTTTGTGCTGTTCATGGGCGAGGAACAGGGGCTTTTGGGTTCTCGCGCCTTGGTCAAGCACTACCAGGAGACCGGTGAATTGGGCCGGATCCGCTGCATGATCAACCTGGACATGAGCGGAAATCCACAGGGGTTCGGCGTGGGCGGCCCGGCCGGCTGGGCCGAACTGATCGCCCACCTCTGTTCCGATATCCGCACCATCGATAGCACGGCATTTGCAGGCAAAAGCGGGCAAGAGGTGTGGTTGCACAGCGATCATCAACCCTTCCTACTCGCCGGCGTGCCGGTGCTCTATCCCCTCAGTGACCTGGGAAAACACGTCTACGGCTGCTACCACAGCAGTTGCGACGACATCCATCTGGTGGACCCGCAAGCCATGGTGAACAATGTCCGGTTCACGGGGCAATTGCTATATCGGTTGGCCGCTATGCCGGAGCTGCCGGGCCACTTCACTGAACAGGACCTGCGCGAGCGGCTCATTTCGGCAGGCTTGGAAGGCCCGCTGCGGATCGGTGGCGATTGGCCCTGGTGAACCGTCCTTCCGCCTTACCGAAAAGAAAACGGCTGGCGCGAGGTTCGCGCCAGCCGTTTGTATTCTGGGACAGCCTTCAGGCCTTGGGTCCACCCTTTGCGTTCCCGCCATTCGCACCGGTCATCCCCTCGAGGTCCCGGTCGAACAGATAAAGACCACCCTTGTCGTTCCCGATCAGGTTCAATTTGTCGATAAGGGTGCGCGCCAAGGCCTCCTCCTCGATCTGTTCACCCACGTACCACTGCATGAAATTGTGGGTGGTATAATCCTTCTCTTTCAGGCAGAGGTCCACCACCCCATTGATCTCGTTGGTCACCTTGGTCTCGTGGTCCAGCAGGGCACGGAACACGTCGGTGATGCTCTTGTAGTTGGTTCCGGGTTGCTTAAGCGCAGGCACAACGGCACGGCCACCACGTTCGTTGATGAACTTCACGAGCTTCAGCATGTGCAGGCGCTCCTCATCGCTGTGGCGATAAAGGAATGCGGCCGTGCCGCTGAGGCCTTGGTTCTCGGCCCAGCTGGCCATGGCGAGGTAGGCTTGGCTGCTACTGGCCTCAACGGCCACCTGGCCGTTCAGGGCCGCTTCGATCTTCTTGGAAAGCATGTGAAATGATCTTGGAGGGGTAAAGGTAGGACCCCGATACGCCCTCAGCGTTTATTGAAGTTGTTCATTGCGTTGGCCACTCCCAGCAACCCGAACTGCAGCACGGCCTTACCCGCCAGTTCGATGCGCTCGGCCAGTGTTTTGCGTTCGTTCCCATTCCATTCACCCAGCACATAATCGCTCTGGCGACCCTTGGGGAAGTCACTACCGATACCGAAACGCAAGCGGGGGAACTCCTCCGTACCAATGAGCTCAATGATGCTCGTTAGGCCATTATGGCCTCCGGCACCACCCTTGGCCCGTATGCGTATGGCACCGAACGGTATCGCCAGATCGTCCGTTATGACCAACACGCGATCGGCGGGGATGTTCTCCTGCTCCATCCAATAACGCACCGCTTTTCCACTGAGGTTCATGAACGTGCCGGGCTTGATGAGGATGAAGGTGCGGCCCTTGTGACGCAGTTCGGCGCGGTCTGCATAACGGTCCGGGCTGAAGCGCACTTCGGCCGTGGCGGCGAGATGGTCCAGCACCTGGAACCCGATGTTGTGCCGGGTATGCGTGTATTCGGGGCCGGGGTTCCCCAAGCCTACGATGAGGTATTTCATGACGGCTACAAATGAAACGGACCCGGCGTTCACCGGGTCCGTTCAACTCCAAATTCAGCAGGACCAGGGGGTCCGGTTCAGTTACTTTTTGGCGGCGGCCTTGGCAGGGGCAGCTGCCTTGGCAGGAGCGGCACCCTTGGCACCAGCGGCAGCACCTTCGGCGGCCTGGTCCTGCTTCTTGGTCATCTTCACGGCGACCACCACGTTGCTGGCACGATCGAGCATCGTAAGGCCATCGAACTTAAGGTCGCTGATCTTGATGCTCTGGTTCACGTCAAGATCGGCCACATTCAACTCCAGGTGCTGGGGCAACTTGCTTGGCAAGGCCTTCACGCGCACCTTGCGCATGGGCTGGCTCAATTTTCCACCTGCACGCACACCGGCAGGCTGACCCACCAAACGAACGCTCAGCATGGTGGTGGTCTCCTTGCTCGGGTCGAGCTGCAGGAAGTCGATGTGGATCACCTTGTCGGTGAGGGGGTGGAACTGCTTTTCCTGCACCATGGCAAGGGTCTTGGTTCCCTCGAGGTCCAGTTCGATGCCGTTCACTTCGGGGGTGAAGACCACCTTGCGAAGGGCGGCCTCGTCCACGCTGAAATGCACGGTCTTGTCACTTCCGTAGAGCACGCAAGGCACGCGTTTCTCCCGGCGCAGTTGGGCGGCATCCTTGGTGCCGACGGCTTTGCGGAGGGTACCGCTGAGCGCTACAGTGTTCATGGGTCTGGGTGTGTTAGGCGATGATGAAATGGCTGCTGATGCTTTCGTGACTGCGCACGCGCTTGATGACATCGGCGAACAGGCCGGCCACGGTCAGCTGTTTGATCTTGGTGGTACCGGCCGCCTTGCTCTTGTCCAAGGGGATGGTATCGGAAACAATGAGCTCGGTGAGGGCACTGCGTTCGATGCGCTCATACGCCTCGCCGCTCAGAACGGCATGGGTACATACGGCACGAACGCTGGTGGCGCCCTGGTCCATCATCATGTCGGCGGCCTTGGTGAGCGTGCCTGCCGTGTCGACCATGTCGTCCACGAGCACCACGTTCTTGCCCTTGATGTCACCGATCACGGTCATGCTCTCGATCTGGTTGGCCACTTTGCGCTGCTTGTAGCAGATGGCCATGTCAACACCCAGATGCTTGGCATAGGCATTGGCGCGCTTGGTACCTCCGGTATCGGGGGCCGCCATCACCAGGTCGGGCAGGGCCAGCTCCTTGATATGGGGCAGGAAGATGCTGCTGGCGAACAGGTGGTCCACCGGCACCTCGAAGAAGCCCTGGATCTGATCGGCGTGCAGGTCCATGGTCATCACTCGGTCCACACCGGCGGCGGTGAGCATGTTGGCCACCAGCTTGGCGCCAATGGAAACGCGGGGTTTGTCCTTGCGGTCCTGGCGGGCAAAGCCGAAGTAGGGCATCACGGCCACAATGCGCTTGGCGCTTGCACGCTTCGCGGCATCCACCATCATCAACAGCTCGAAAAGATTGTCGCTGGGTGGGAAGGTGCTCTGCACGATGAACACCAGTTCACCGCGCACGGTCTCCTCGAAACTGGGCTGGAACTCCCCGTCACTGAAGCGGCTCACGGTCACCTCGCCCAAACGCTCGCCGCTGGCCGCGGCGATCTGTTCGGCCAGGTACCGCGTAGCGGAACCGCTGAAGATCTTGGAACTTTCCTGCATGGCCTGGGACCGAAATCGGGCTGCAAATGTAGTGATCTTCCGGTGGTTATCAACACCTGTTGGTGGAGGGGGTCGGAGAGCCGCCGGTTAACTTGCGGGCCTTTGCCCGGTCGGCCTGCCCGCCGCGCTTGGACCATGCCCAAGAACACCACTTCCCCCTCCCCCGCCCAACTGGCCCAGGACGTACTTGCAGCGGTTCGCCGCAGCGGTTCCGCCGGCGTCACCAGCCAGCAACTGGCCCTCCAGCTGGGTTTCAAGGACAAGAGCCATCGCTACCTGCTTTTCGACGCCATTGAACTGCTGCTCGACGAAGGACGCATCGAGACCGGTAAAAAGGGGCGGTATACAGCGGTGGGCGGTCGCGACACGATGGAAGGCACCATCGACATCATTGCGAGTGGCGCAGGCTATGTGCGCATAGAGGGGCACACCGACGATATCTACGTCCACAACCGCGACATCGGCACGGCGCTACATGGCGATCGGGTACTGGTGAAACAGAGCGGTGGGCGCGGCACGCGGGTCGAAGGCAAGGTGCTGCAAGTGGTGAAGCGTCGCCGCACCGAGTTCGTCGGCACCATTCACAAGCAGGAAGGTCGCATGCTGCTTGTGGCGGACGACCAACGGGTGCAACGGCCGTTCATGATCCCCCTCCATGCTTCCATGAACGCCCAGGATGGCGACAAGGCCATCATCGCCTTGGGCGAATGGAAGGACGCACGCGACCTGCCTCGGGGCGAAGTAGTGCGCATACTGGGCCGCGCTGGCGAGCACAACGTGGAAATGCACGCGATCCTGGCCGAGTTCGGCCTTCCGCTGGAATTCCCGGAAAGCGTATTGCAGGCCAGCACACAGATCGCGAACGGGGTGACGCCCGAGGAGATCGCCCGACGTCGTGATGTGCGACACATTCCCACGCTCACCATCGACCCCGATGATGCCAAGGACCTGGATGACGCATTGAGCGTGCATCGCCTCGAGAACGGCCATTGGGAGATAGGCATCCACATCGCGGACGTGAGCCACTATGTGACGCCCCGTAGCGTGATCGACATGGAGGCCGCCAACCGCGCCACCAGCGTGTACCTGGTGGACCGCGTGGTGCCCATGCTGCCGGAAAAGCTCAGCAATGATCTCTGTTCGTTGAACCCACACACCGACAAGCTTAGCTTCAGTGCGATCTTCGAGCTTGACGAGCAGGCACGGATCAAGGGGGAATGGTTCGGGCGCACAGTGATGCGCTCGCAGCGCCGTTTCGCTTATGCCGAGGCGCAGGCCATCATCGACGGCGGCGACGGTGAGTTCAAGAGCGAGGTCCTGTTGCTGCACACCCTGGCGCAAGTGCTTCGCAAGGAACGTATTGCCAACGGGGCATTGGAAATAGGGGGCAACGAGGTCAAGTTCAAGCTCGACGAGAAAGGCCGCCCGCTGGGCGTTTACGAGAAGGTGATGGGGCCCGCGAACTGGCTGATCGAGGAGTTCATGCTGTTGGCCAACAAGCGCGTGGCGGCCTGGGTGAACAAGCAGAAAAAGGGAGGCGTACCGCCGTTCGTCTATCGCATCCACGACCTGCCCGACCCCGAAAAGGTGGAGGCACTGCGCGCCCTCGCCAAGAGCTTCGGACACGCATTGGTGGTGCACAAGGACGAGGACCTGCCACATGCGATCAACCGGTTGCTGAACGATGTGCGCGGGAAGGAGGAGGAGAACATCATCAAGCAGGTGGCGATCCGCAGCATGGCAAAGGCCATTTACAGCACGGAGAACATCGGTCACTACGGCCTCGCCTTTGAGCATTACACGCACTTCACCTCGCCCATCCGTCGCTACCCGGACCTGTTGGTACACCGCGCCATGGCCCATTACCTGGCGGGCGGCAAACACCTGGACCGCGAGGCACTGGAGATCAGCTGCAAGCACAGTTCACGCATGGAGAAGCAGGCCTCCGATGCGGAACGCGCCAGCATCCGGTACAAACAGGCGGAATACCTGCTGGCGCGCATCGGACAGACCTTCGAGGGCATCATCAGCGGCCTCACCAACTGGGGTGTTTACGTGGAGCTTCGCGAGAACAAGTGCGAAGGCATGATCGGCCTTCGGGACCTGCCCGGAGATGTGTTCCGGTTCGATCAGGAGCACTATACCGTGGTGGGCCACCGAACAGGACGACGCTTCCGGTTGGGCGATGAGGTCAGTGTGACCATCAAGGCCGTGGATATGGACCGTCGGGCCGTGGACCTGTCCCTGGCGGGTGAACCGGCCGTGACCACCAGCGGAAAGTTCGTGCGCGGCCACACCACCAGCAAGGTCACCAGCAAAGGCACCGGCAAGGGGAAAAAGGGGAGCGGGAAAAAAGGAAGGACCGGTCGCAAATGAACCGGTCCCTTCACCCTTGAACGAGGTCGCTCAGACGAGGTTCAGACGCTTGGCCAGCTCATCCTTGTAGGAGCCCCCGATGGGGATCACCTTCTTATCGTTCTCCAGAATGAGGTTGGGGCCCTCGATGGCCGTGATCTTGTCCAGCCGGACGATGAAACTGCGGTGCACGCGAACGAACTCGGGTTCGGGCAGTTTGGACTCGATGTCCTTCATGGTACTGTGCACGGTGTAACGCGTGTTCAGTGTGTTTATCACCACGTAGTCCTTCAGCGCCTCGATGAAGTAGATATCGGTCGTCTTCAGCTTGACCAGTCGGCTGTTGCTCTTCACGAACAGGATATCCCTTCCGCTCTCCTTGTTCTCCACAATGGCGTAGAGCATGTCCCGCTCCTTCAGCACCTCCGTCTCCTTCTTGTGCTTGTAAAGCGCCATCTCGATCGACGTATGGATGTCGATCTCCTTGAATGGCTTGATGATGTAGCCATAGGGCTGTGTCACCTTGGCCTTGGCCAGCGTGCTCTCATCCGCGTAAGCGGTCAAGAAGATCACCGGGATGTTCGTTTCCCGTCGGATACGGTCGGAGGCCTCGATCCCGTTCATCTCGCCCTTGAGCATGATGTCCATGAGGATGATGTCCGGAAGGTGTTCGGTGGCGAGCGCCACCGCTTGTTCGCCCGTGCTGGCCGCACCCACCACATGATAGCCCAATTTCTTCAGGCTGTGCTGAATGTCCTTGCTCACAATGCTCTCATCCTCCACTACGAGGACGTTCGTCTGCGCCATTGACGGTTTGCTTGATACGCTCAAAAGTAAGCAAATAGGTCACCCCGCTACCAGACGTGATGTCTATTCGGCCATCCAACTGGTCCACCAGGGTCCGTACCAGCTCCAGGCCCAGATTGCCTTGCACGTATGGATCGAAACCCTTGGGAAGGCCTATCCCATTGTCGGCAACAGTGAGTGACACACGATCCGCTTCACAACGCAATCGGATGTCCACAACGCCAGCGGCACCCTGGGGATAGGCGTGCTTGAGGGCGTTGCTGATGAGCTCGTTCAGGATGAGCCCGCAGGGAATGGCCTGGTCCAGCACGAGGTTGGTAGGGCTCAGGTCCATGTTCAGGTCCACCTTGCCACTGAGGCTGTAGCTCATGACCAGGTTACGGGCCAGGCCGTCCACGTAAGCGGCCAGGTCCAGCGAACTGAAATCCTTGTGTTGATAGAGGCTTTCGTGGATGAGCGACATGCTGCGTATCCGGTCCCGGCTATGGTGCAACAGGTCCTTCAGGCGTTCATCATCGCCTACGTACGCGGACTGCAGGTTCATGATGCTGGAGATGATCTGCAGGTTGTTCTTTACCCGGTGATGCACCTCCTTGAGCAGCACTTCCTTCTCGGCCAGACTGCGAAGGAGCTCGCGCTGCGCCTCCTTGCGTTCGGTAATGTGGTAGGCAAGCCCTGAGATCTCCTGCACGCGGCCATCCACGATAATGGGGGTGATGAAGTTCTCCACCCAGATGGTGCGTCCGTTCTTGTCGCGCATTTCGGCCTCGAACTGTTGTGGCTTGCCCCGCAACGCGGCCCTGTATCCTTCGAACACCTTGCTCATGCCATGGCCCGTGGTGTTTTCGTCCGGAGCGGCGGCGAACACATCACCCACTTCAAAAACAACGCCGAGATCGGTGTACATGCTGTTCCGGAAATGTGCGTTGCATGAGGTGATCCGGAAGTCCGTATCCATGGTCCAGATCATGGTGTTCACGGCATTGTCGAAAATGGCCTGCAGGCGTGCGGAATTCTCGCGCACGCGGTCCTCGGCCACCTTCTTGTCGGTGATCTCGTGGCCCACGCCGAACACCTCATTTACCAGCCCTTCCGCATCGAAAATGGGGCTCAGGAAGATCTCGTTGCATACACGGTTGCCCGATCGGTCCATCACATCGGTCTCGAACCGCACCGGGATGCCGGAGAACGCTTCGGCGTACTTCTGTTCCCAGAAGGTGTGATACTCGGTCGTGGCGAACAGCTTGCGCGGCTTTTCCGGGTTGGTATTGATCTCGGGCCTTGTTCCATGGAGCCGTTCGATCATGTCACCATAGGCCTTGTTGTACGAGGTGAGCTTGATCTCCCGGTCAACGGTCCAGAACAAGTGGTCGCTGCTCTCGAACAACGCTTTCCATTTGGCCTCATGCTCCTGCACACGCTGTCGGGCCGCATGCATGCCTGATACGTCCCGGAAGATGCTCCGAGTGGCCACGGGCCTTCCATCCACGAGGCGCAGGTTGGTGGTCCCTTCCACATGGACCGCATGCCCGTCCTTGGCCATGAACACGGTCTTGATCTCTTCGGCAGGTGTGCCGGTCATGATCTGGTGGAACAAAGCCTCGCAATGCGCTCGATGAGAGGGGTGGATGACATCCAGGAAGCGCATGGACCGCAGATCCTTATCCGAGTAGCCCAGCGCCAACCGCCAGGCATTGTTCACATACTGGAAACGTCCTTCCACATCAACGCTCTGGATAAGGTCGGTGGCGTTCTCGAACAGGTCGCGATAACGCTCCTCACTGGCGCGCAGGGCCTCCTGATCACGCTTTACCCGCGTGATGTCGCGCGAAACGCCCATGGCACCCAACAGTCGTCCTTCCTCATCGAACAGGCGTGATGCGGCCAGGAACGAAGTGAACACTTCGCCATCGCGGGTCCTGTTATCGACTTCGCCGGTATATACACCGTGCTCTTCCAATTCACGCTGAATGGCCTCGTACTGTTCCGGGTCGGCATACAACATCCGCGTATGGGTAGCCATCACCTCCTCCGGTTCCCAGCCGAAACGCAGGCTCGCCGCTGGATTGAACTCGGTGACGCGACCTTCCGGATCGGCGGCCATGATCATGTCAATGGAACTGTCCACCAGGCTGCGCAGGTATTTGCGCGAACGGCGAAGTTCCTCCTGCGTGCGACGGTGTTGTAGGATCTCGTCGCGCAGTACCTGGTTCACCTCCTCGGCCATGCGCAATCGGATGCGTTCCTCCAACAGCCCTTGCTGTACGCTCTGGTCCTGAAGGGTCAACTGAACGGCATCACGGCCATCGTGATGCACGGGGGTGGCGAACAGAAGCACTTCACGGCCCGGTCCATTGGCCAAGGCAACGGACAACGGCTTATCGACCTGGTCATGGGACGATGCATGTTGCAACAATTCCTGCACCACCGATGCACTTTCCTGTACGAACAGATGCGCCACGGACCTGCCCGTTAGTGAACATCCGGCCATTTCCACGGCCGCCGGGTTGGCGTACTTGATGAGACCACCAGCAACCACGAGAAGCCCATCGCGGATATGCTCCACCACACTGCGGTAGCTGGCCATTAACGAGGCTTGTTCCACCTGTGCTTGGCGGAAGGCGGTGATATCGATGAGCGACCCTTGGATGGTGGGTGGCCTTCCCTCGGGCTCATCCAGGAAGACGTTCTCCAACACATGCACGGCCCTGCCGTTCTTGTGCTTTAGCACGATCTCGAAATTGGTCAGGCGCTTTTCTCTGAGCAGGGTCTCCAGAAATCGGTCGCGTTCCTGCTTGGAATAATACAGGTTGAGCGCCGGTCCGCGCATGAGCGCATCACGCCCACTGTAACCCAGGATATGGGCCATGGCATCGTTGCACTCCAGGAAACGACCTTCCATGGTGGAGCGGAACATGCCAGCCAGGCTCCGGTTCACGAGATCATCGTACTGCCGTTTCAGTTCGAGATAGGCCTTGGCAAGCTCCGAAGTGGCTTCATTCTCCCCGATCAGCCCATCCTCCGCGTTCATGGTCCGAACTTACGATTTCGTCCCAATGAAGCTCAGGGCTGGTCGGCACCGGGTTGATAGGGCGGCGGCACTTTCTCCCCATCGATGCGCATTTCTGCCCCATCGCGGAACTTGATGGTGAGCACGATGTTGCCGGCCTCATCGTAGTGAATGAAATCACCTTGTTGAAGACCCATGCTGAAACGGCCTTCCAGTTTCAATTGGCCATTGGGCCAGTACCACTTGTGCTTGCCATCGGGCTCGCCATTGATGAAGCTGCCGGTGAAATACTTCTTGCCGGTCTCCAGATAGGTGTACACCCAAGGGCCATCCTTCAGGCCGTCCTTGTACGCTCCTTCTTCGCGGTGGTCACCCACTTCATAGATCCACTTGCCTTCCTTGCGTCCATCGATGTATTCACCCTGGGTGATCACATGGCCATCCTCGGCGTACTCTGCCGATGCACCATCCTCCTTGCCACGACGATACACCTCCTCGCGATGCACCGCTCCTCCCTCATAGAACCACTTCCAAGGTCCGTTGGCCAGGCCATTGGCAAACCTGCCCTTCTGCTCGATCTTCCCACCACGGTGGTAGAAGGTCCAATCACCGTCCTTCTTGCCCTCCTTGTAGCTACCCTCTGCACGTTTCTCGCCATCGGCATAGTATTCCACCCAAGGACCTTCCAAGGCGCCCACCTCGTTCACCATGCCTTCGCTCACCAGCTGATCGCCCATGTAGATCTTGGCGCCGGAGATATTACCGTCCATGGCGAATTCCTTGAACAGGCCTTCGCGTTTACCGGAACGTGAATAGCTACCGATGCTCGCCACTTTTCCGTTGGGATGGAAGGTCCGCTTGATGTCGACCGTAAGGGTTTCCTGCGCACGGATGTCCACCTGGCCACCATCGTACTTCACCATGTCCTTGAGGTTGCCCTTGTCATCGTATTCCTTGAAAATGCCCTGCCGTCGATCATCCACGAACGACCCTTCCCACTTCACCTTCCCACTGGGATGGAACTCCTTCCAGGGACCTTGACGGAGGCCCATGGCGTCGAGTTTGTTGATCTCTTCGCGCTTACGCAACATGCCGGCCCCATATTGCAGCAGGGCCACCACGCGACCATCCGCTGAATATTCGTACCCCCTTCCCTCCTCTTTTCCGGCCTTGAAGGGCACTTCCTTCTGCACCTGGCCATTGGGATGGTAATATCGGGCCAGCCCTTCGCGGAGATCATTCACATAATGTTCCTCGCTGATGAGCACGCCGGTGGTATCGAACCTGCGGGAGGGACCCTCCTTGCGGTCGGCCAGATAGTTGATCTCGCTTTGCAGCACGCCATTGCCGGCATAGAACCGCCAGGTACTGTCCAACTGGAAACGCCTCCGGTTGCCCTCACTGCGCAACACACCCGTATCGTAGTAGGTACGCCAGTATCCTTCCGGCTTGCCGTTCACCAGCACACCCTCACTGCTCACCTTGCCGTTCGGGAAAAAGTACTTCGTGGGTCCGTCCTCCGGTTGTGCAGTGGCCATCATCGCCAGCAGATACAACAACAAACCCATCAACATCCTCTTCATCATATATCCTATCTCTTTAAAATAGTTGATGATATAAGATAGGCTGTTCACAGTGTTGATGATCCCCTGGGTGGGTGCTTGCAGGAACGGGTTATCAAAAGTAGCGCACCGTGGATCAACGATCCCACAAGCGTTTGAGGAACGGAAGTGGTTGAGCATCTAAGGTGAATGCCTGTTCGATGAACGATCGTTGATAACGCATTGGTGTGAGGTGATGTTGGATCTTCAGGTGTGCGGTTAGGGCTCCTTGATCGTTCGATCCCCGTGCAGATCGGGCGACAAGAAAACTTGTGGGGGCACGGGGATCGATCAAGCAAAAATGGAACCCGGACCACCAAGGAATGTTCTCCTGTGTTGTCAACACCAATTCACCGGATCCCACGATCCGATCGTTCGATCCCGGGGTGGTTATCAACAAGGTATCTTTGAGGCATGGCGCAACATATCACCATAGGCAGCGATCACGCAGGGTTTGAACTGAAGCACCGGATCAAGGACCACCTGAGGTCCAAGGGCTTCGAGGTCACCGACAAGGGTACGCACGTGAAGGACAGTGTGGACTACCCGGACTTTGCCCATGCGGTGGCCCACGCAGTGACCGCAGTGCCCGGCGAGTGCGGGATCGTGATATGCGGTAGTGGTAATGGTGTGAACATCACGGCGAACAAGCATGCCGCCATCCGTTCGGCGCTGGCCTGGACGCCCGAGGTGGCGGCCCTGGCCCGCCAGCACAACAATGCCAACATTCTGGCGCTACCGGCACGGTTCATCACCGACGAGCAGGCCATCGCCATTGTAGATGCTTTCCTTGGTGCCACGTTCGAAGGTGGTCGCCATCAGCGCCGCATTGAACTGATCGAGCCCAAGGCGCACTGAAAAGACCATTCGCTCCATGTTCCGATACCTGACCTTGCTGGCGAACCTGTTCGCCGGATCGATGCTTCATGCCCAAGTGGACAGCGTGGCCATTCGCTATGCCTCGTCCATTACCGAGGGCGAGCTGCGCACGCACCTCACCGTTCTGGCCAGCGATGAATACCAGGGCCGTGACACCGGCAAGGAAGGGCAGAAGATGGCCGCTGCCTACCTGCGCCAACAGTTCGAGCGCATGGGTATCCCTCCTATCCCCCCCACGGTGGCCCCTACCCTGATCGACGGCTATTTCCAGCCCTTCGAGCTGATCGAGGACCAGGGAGGCTCCATTGATGTGGTGACGCCCAATGGAACCCTCAGACCCATGCAGGAGCTGTTCTATTTCAGCGAGAGCCTGGTGGAGGACCTGGTGATGGAGGAGCTGATCTATATGGGCAAAGCCGTTGAGCTCAACGCAAAGTCCGACCTACCGGTCAACTCCAAAGCGTTGCTCTTCTCAGGTGAGGGTCTGCCTGCCGATGTGTCCATGATGGTGCCCATGCGCCTCACGATGGAATGGGCTCGGAGCAAGGATGTACGATTGGTTGTTGTTGTAGTGGACAGTGTTGCAGCATTGGCCAGGGAGTTCGGGCACATGGCCGGTGGTGGTCGCATGCGCCTGGCGGATGCCCCGGCAGCCAATGGGGAAAAGACCAGGTCCGGAACGCAGTTGCTGTTGGTGGACAAGGGTTCCGTGGATATGCTTTTCCCCAAAGCCAAGTATGCCAAGGTGCAGCGCAAACGGGCCGGAACCAAGGTGAAGGCGAACATCACCGTGCGGGTGCGCCCCAAGCAGAACCGGCTGGTCAGCGAGAACGTACTGGCCTATATTGAAGGCACTGACAAGAAGGACGAGGTGGTGGTGATCACCGCGCACTACGACCATATCGGGGTGGAGGACGGCGTGGTGTACAATGGTGCCGATGATGATGGCAGTGGTACGGTCGCCTTGTTGGAGATCGCACAGGCGTTCGCCAAGGCCAGGGCCGCTGGTCAGGGACCACGACGCAGTGTGCTGATCATGCCGGTGAGCGGCGAGGAGAAAGGCCTGCTCGGATCACGCTACTACAGTGATCATCCGGTATTCCCCTTGGAGAACACCGTGGCCGACCTGAACATCGACATGATCGGGCGCACGGACAGTACCCATGCCAGCAGTGCACCTTATGTGTATGTGATCGGCAGCGACCGGCTGAGCACCGAACTGCATGTGGCCAACGAAACAGCCAACAACCACGTGGGTCTGCAGCTGGACTACACGTTCAACGCCACGGACGACCCCAATCGCTTCTATTATCGGAGCGACCACTACAACTTCGCCCGCAAGGGTGTCCCCAGCATCTTCTACTTCAGCGGTGTGCATGTGGACTATCACCAGCCCGGCGATGATGTGGAGAAGATCCGGTTCGACCTGTTGCGCCAGCGCACCCTGCTGGTATTCCACACGGCCTGGATCCTGGCGAACCGCGAAGCACGGATCGTGGTGGACAAGCCCTGATCAGGGTCGGCGTTCGGCGGTGGATCCTTCCGCCAGCAGGGACTCGATGAACGACTCGAGGTTCCGCTTGTAGTTGTCGTAATGCCCGCCGGTACCGGGGCCGTAAAAGCCCGTTCGGATGCGCCGCACCGTGCCATCCCTGCCCACGAATATGCAGGTGGGATAGCTCATCACATGGTCAAGGAAGGGAAGCTTGGCCGCGGCCACCTCTTTGGAGGCGGTACCACCGTAAAGCACGGGATAGGGGACCTGCAGGACCTCGCGGAAGCGCTGCAGTGCTTCCTGGGCGCGGGCGGGGTCCTCGTATTTCTCGAACGCCACGGCGAACATCTCCAGGCCGCGGTCGTGGTATTTGGCGTAGAGCTCGTTCATCAAGCGCGTTTCATCCACGCAGTTCGGGCACCAACTGCCCATGATCTGCACCATGAGCGGCTTTCCCTTGAAGCGCTCATCGGACGTTGAGACCATGCGACCCTCGGTGTCCGGGAAGCGGAGGTGGATCATCCGGTGGCCTTCACGCAGGAAGGTGAGCGAATCGGGATCACGCAGACGGAAGTCGGGGTTGCGCACCGCCATCCACGGCTCCTGCCAATGCGTACCGCTCCAAAAGCGCCCGGTCATGCTGTCGCCGACCAGTTGGGCGGCGAACAGGAACGCATGTGAACCATCGAAACAGGACAGCTGGAGCGAGTCGTTGTGTACCTGGCCTTCCAGGAACCTGTAATCGCCGGTCTCGGTCATGAACGTACCCGTGGCCCGTCCATCGGCATGCTCCTCGAACACACCGATCGCGTTGTAGGCATCAGGTGTTCCACGGCTGAAGCGCACTTCCCAGTTACCGGCGATCTCGCCCCGGCCGTTGCTAGGCCCCGGAAAACGGTGTACTTGTCCAGCGTTGGCGACGAACGGGATGCTGTAGTCGGGGCCCTTGAGGTAGTTGAACCAGTGCCCTTCGATCAATGAGTCGTTGCGTACAAGGCCTTTGAATTCCGAGTCATAGAGCGGCATTCGGGCCAGGAACGTGTCATTGTGCAGCACCACCTCGCTCACCACGATGTCCTCTGCCCCATTGTGGATGTGCATGGTCCAGTGGCCGCTATCATCGGCCATCAGTTCCATCGTGCAGGGCAGGGTGCGGCCCTGCATGGCCAGTTCCATGCGCCAGCTACCTGTGCGCGGTACGGAGTGTTCCGGGGATGCTACCCAGGAACATCCGGCCAGCAGCAGCACGGTACAGAACGTGATCAGGAGAACGCGCACAGGAGGTGGTGGTGTGGGCAAGATAGGTTCCCTGCCTTTTTGCAAAGCGATCCTATTGGCCGATACTTGAGATCCAACGGCCTACAGATCGAACTTGATGCCTTGTGCCAGCGGCAACTTCGTTCCGTAATTGATCGTGTTGGTCTGGCGGCGCATGTAGGCTTTCCAGGCGTCGCTGCCGCTCTCGCGCCCGCCGCCGGTCTCCTTTTCCCCGCCGAAGGCGCCACCGATCTCGGCCCCACTGGTGCCAATGTTCACATTGGCGATGCCGCAGTCGCTTCCGGCCATGCTCAGGAAGCGCTCCGCCTCGCGCAGGTCAAGCGTCATGATGGCGCTGCTGAGGCCCTGCTTCACGTTGTTCTGAATGGCAATGGCCTCGGTCACATCGCCGCTGTAACGCAACAGGTACAGGATCGGCGCAAAGGTCTCCTCCTGAACGATGGCCATTTCCGGCGTGGCCTCCACTACCGCAGGGCGCACGTAGCAACCGCTCTCGTGGCCGGCACCGCTCAGAACGCCACCTTCCACCACCACCTTGCCGCCCTGGGCCTTGGCCGCAGCCAAAGCGGCCAGGTACATGTCCACGGCCGCCTTGTCGATCAAGGGTCCAACGTGGTTGCTCTCGTTCAATGGGTCGCCGATGCGGAGCTGGCCGTAAGCCTTTACGAGCTTGTCACGGAAGGCGTCATAGACCTTGGTGTGGATGATCAACCGGCGCGTGCTGGTGCAGCGCTGGCCGGCGGTCCCCACGGCGCCGAACACACAGCCAATGAGCGACATGTCGAGGTCGGCCTTGTCGCTGATGATGATGGCGTTGTTGCCACCGAGCTCAAGCAGTGAGCGGCCCAAACGCTGGCCCACTGCGGCGCCCACGGCCTTGCCCATGCGCGTACTGCCTGTGGCGCTCACCAACGGAACACGTGCATCATGGCTCATCCATTCGCCTACTTCGCGACCACCATTGATGATGCAGCTGACGCCCTCCGGAACGCCGTTGCGCTTGAACACTTCGGCCGTGATGTGTTGGCAGGCGATGCTGCAAAGGGGTGCCTTTTCACTGGCCTTCCAAATGGTCACATCGCCGCAGATCCAGGCCAGCGCGGTGTTCCAGCTCCACACGGCTACGGGGAAGTTGAAGGCCGTGATGATGCCCACGAGCCCGAACGGATGCCATTGTTCGTACATCCGGTGCTCGGGGCGTTCGCTATGCATGGTCAGGCCATGCAATTGACGGCTAAGTCCAACGGCGAAGTCGCAGATGTCGATCATCTCCTGTACTTCACCCAGCCCCTCCTGATAGCTCTTGCCCATTTCGTAGCTCACGAGCTTGCCTAGGTCGGCCTTGTGTTTGCGCAGTTCTTCGCCCAGCTGGCGCACCACTTCACCGCGTTTGGGGGCTGGCCAGGTGCGCCATTCCTCGAAGCCCTTCTGGGCCGTGGCAATGGCCTTGTCGTATTCGGCCTTGCTGGCGCCGCGTACGCTTCCGATCAGGGCGCCGTCCACCGGGCTGGAACTCTCCAATAGCTCGCCCTCTCCCTTCATCCAATTGGCGCCTGTTGAAACGCCGCTGTTCATTTCCTGCACGCCGAGCTTTTTGAGGATGTCGGCGATCTGGTTGGTGGTGAGGGTGAGTGTGCTCATGGGGAGGGGTTTCCGGTTTCGGGCCGCAAAGGTAGAATGGCGCGGACGCGTTCAGACCCGGATAACAACGCCGGATAGAGGCGGAAGGACGAATGATACGCGACCGACCGACATTTGAGTACAAGTGTCTGATAATCAATAGATTGTGCTTTACCATTTATTTGACCCCTAAGCGCACAAAGCACTGCGCCCCTAGGTGCACCACTACCGAATGGGCAAAAACGCAGCAGAGTCCCAAAAAAGCACCTTCTCAGAGCTCGGCCTTACGGGCGAGGTACATGGAGCTGGATGTTGGGCGCCCGGCGAACAAGGCGACCAGGTTCGACCACAGGCCTACCAATGCTCCTTTAGCGAGCGCAATGGGTAGTGAGGCACCTCGATATTGCTCTGTGAGCAAGGCGATGTAGAACGCATCCATCCACATGCGTTTCACGGCGATCAGTTCGAACCCGTGTGCCTGCATGAACCACTTCACGTCCTCCCTGCGAAAATGGGACAGATGCCGAGGCACGTCGTAGGCGGCCCAATCGGCCCCATAGTAGCTGGCGTCCCAACTTTCCCGATCGGGTACAGCAATGACCAACAAGCCGCGATCGGCCAGCAGGGCGTAAAGCTTTTTGAAAGTGGCCCCCACGTCGGGCACATGCTCCAACACGTGCCACATGGTGACCACGTTCAGGTTCTCTTGAGAGGCGACCCGGTCCAAGCTGGGCACCACAGGGAGGCCATGATCGGCAATGGCCTGTTCGCGTGCGTTGGTACTGGGCTCTACGCCTTGCACAATGTAGCCGCGGCTCATCAGGTAAGCCAGGAACTGCCCCGTTCCACAGCCAATGTCCAATACACGTCCATTGGGTTGGTATTGGCTGATCAGCTGGTGCTTGTTTCTCAATGCGCGTTTACGGGCCCATTGATACAACCGGTCCTGAAGGGACCCCATTGCATTGGTATGCGAGATGTATTTCTCGCTTTCGTAGTACCGCCCGATCTCGGCTTGTGTCGGCCTCGGATCGGTCGCGCGGAAGCCGCAACTGTGACAGTCCTTGAGCTGGAATGTCTCCTTGGAGATGGAGTGGTCGGTAACGGGAAACGTGGGTCCATTGAATACGGAGCCACAGCGTGGGCATTGGTGCAGGTGTTCCAAAAGGGAGGGTGTTCCACGTGGAACGATCGGGGGTTAGCGTCCGAGATAGACCATCAATACGCTCAGGTCGGCAGGAGAAACGCCGCTTATGCGCGAAGCCTGCCCCAAGGTGGTCGGCTTGATCTTGTCCAGTTTCTGCCGTGCTTCCATGGAAAGCGAAGTAAGGCGGGCGTAGTCCATTTCCAGGTCCAGGGGAACCTCGTCAAGGCGGGTGAGCTTCTCGGCCATTTCGCGTTCTTTTTCGAGATAGCCGTCGTATTTCACGTTGATCTCCACCTGCTCGATCACCTCGGCGCGCAGGTCACCGAAGGTGGCGGCGAGTTCTTTCGTGGGGCTGGAAAGGGGTTCCAGGTCGGCGTAATTCACCTGTGGGCGAAGCAGGAGTTCGAAGAGCCGGACCTTCTGTTTGAGGGGCGATGTTCCACGTGGAACGATCACCTCGTTGGCACTTTCGGGAGCGATACTTTCGGCTTGCATGGCCTTCGTCAGGGCTTTGGCGTGTTGCAGCTTTTCCTCCACCCTTCGCAGTCGATCATCGCCGGCCAACCCGATGGCATGCGCGCGTGGTGTGAGCCGAATGTCGGCATTGTCCTGGCGGAGCAGGATGCGGAACTCAGCCCGGCTGGTGAACATGCGGTAGGGCTCTTCGGTGCCCTTGGTGATGAGGTCGTCGATGAGCACGCCGATATAGGCCTCGTCGCGTTGAAGGATAAATGGTGCCTTCCCGGCTAATTTGAGGTGGGCGTTGATACCCGCCATGAGGCCCTGGCAGGCGGCCTCCTCGTAGCCGGTGGTGCCATTGATCTGACCGGCGAAATACAGACCGTCCACCAGCTTGGTCTCCAAAGTGTGCCTCAGCTGGGTAGGGGGGAAGTAATCGTATTCCACGGCGTAGCCTGGACGGAACATGCGGGCGTGTGCGAAGCCGGGGATCTGGCGCAGGGCAGCGAGCTGCACCTCTTCGGGCAGGCTGGTGGAGAATCCGTTGATGTAGGTCTCCACGGTATCCCAACCCTCGGGTTCCACAAAGATCTGGTGACGGTCCTTATCGGCGAAGCGGTCGATCTTGTCTTCGATGCTGGGGCAATAGCGCGGGCCTATTCCCTGGATGCGGCCATTGAACATGGGGCTCCGGTCGAACCCGGTGCGCAGGATCTCGTGCACCTCGGGGCTGGTATACGTCATCCAGCAGCTTAGCTGACGAGCGAGCGGCTGTGTGGTCGGGGAGTAGCTGAACTTCCCGGGCATTGTATCGCCGGGTTGCTCCTCCATCACGCTGTAGTCGATGCTGCGGCCGTCCACCCTGGGCGGGGTGCCGGTCTTCATGCGGCCCGCTTCGAAGCCCAGTTCCACCAGCTGCTCGGTGATCCCGTGGCTGGCCTTTTCGCCGGCCCGACCCCCCCCGATGTGGCGCTCACCGATGTGCATCACCCCGTTCATGAAGGTGCCGCTGGTGAGCACCACGGCGCGGCAGGGGATGCGCATACCGAGCCCGGTAAGCACTCCGGTAATTGCACCTCCTTCCACCTCGATGCGTACCACGCTATCCTGCCAGAAGTGGACGTTCGGGGTCTGCTCGAGCATTCGTCGCCATTCGGCCGCAAAGAGGTTGCGGTCGTTCTGGGTGCGGGGGCTCCACATGGCGGGACCCTTGCTTCGGTTCAGCATGCGGAACTGCACGGCGCTCCGGTCGCTTACAATGCCGGAATAGCCCCCAATGGCATCGATCTCGCGCACGATCTGGCCCTTGGCCACACCACCCATGGCGGGGTTGCAGCTCATCTGCCCAATGACGCCCATGTTCATGGTCACCATCAGGACCTTGGAGCCCAGGTTGGCTGCCGCCGCTGCTGCCTCGCAGCCAGCATGGCCGCCACCCACCACCACCACATCGTATGCCTCCAACGTGCTCATTGCGTATGCGTTCGTTCCTGCCATGGCCGTTCCACGTGGAACAAGGCGCCTTGATCCCTGATCTTCAGCGGATTAGGCGCGTTGAAACAGGTACAGGTCCCATGGACGCGGCAAAGGTAGATCCCGCATGGATCGGTTGTTGATCATCGCAGAGGGGCCACACTATACCGACCGCCTCGGTCCTAGGGATATCCCGGCTCTCGATCCACACAGCAGGGCATGAGGCAACGGCCTGGTTGCACATGTGCTGCGCCCAAGGGTGCTATCGAGCCCATAGGGAAGGCTACTTGTACTGCTTCGCGGCCGCCTTGTGCGCCTTGGCAATGGCCTTGGCCAGCGACGCCGGTTCCAGCACGCGCACACCCTCACCCATGGCCAGCAGCTCGTTGTGCAGCTCGCGGTTGGGTTGCACGAGCAGCTCGATCACCGCGCTGTCCTTGTCCTCCTTCACCACCTTCTGGCTGGGATGCATGGGCAGGGCCTTCACGTACTTGGCCTGCAGGGGGGTGAAGCGAAGCACCACGCGTTCCACCTTGCCGGGCGAGGCGTCCACCCCGATGATGTTGGCATAGAACGCCCCCACCTTGGTCCGTTCGGTGGCCGCAAAGCGCTTCTGCGTGAGCGACACGCTGGTGATGCGGTCCAGCCCCAAGGAGATGGGGTTGGCATACCCGTCGGCGAGGCCCAGTACATACCATCGGCCGCCATACTCCTTCAGCAGGAAGGGCCGCATGCGGAAGTCGCGCCCTTCGTCCTTTTGGAACCGGTGATAGGCGAGCTCCACCCAGCGCCGTTCGCGGATGGCGCGCAGCAGGGCGCCCCAATGCTGTAGTCCTTGCAGGGTGCCGTTCCGCTCCATGATCACATGGTCGGCCGCAGCGCGCAGGTCGGTGCCGCTGCCGGCGAGCAGTTCGCCCAGCACCGCGCGTTCCAGCAGGGGCATTACGCTGTGGCGCCCATCGCGCGCCTTGGGCAGGCGGTAGGTGTTGCTGTCGCGGTCGTAGGTGATCTCCAGACCCAGCTCCACGCGGATCTGCTCGATGTCGCGCTGCAGGGTGCGCGCACTGAGCTCGAAACCGTGCTGGTGGAGCTCCTCCTGGATCTGTGCGAAGGTGGGTGCGTGCTTCACCTGCTCCAGGATGAGCAGGAAGCGCTTGAGCTTGCCTTGGAAGGACATGGGGACGTGGTGAGCGGGTGAAGTTGGACAAAGTTGCCTTTCCAATGGATGATGCTCGTCAGGCGCCTGCCCGTTCCATGCGTTCACCACGGGTGCACCTGACATCCGACAGGATCATTTTGCACCGTTCGTGCGACCTTTAGGCGTTGGGGGCATGGTCCTTGTGACCCGTGCCGAGCCCCTTTGACCGATCAACATGCCACTCTTCCTCCGCGCCTCGCTCCCGATCGTCCTGTTGGCCGCACTGCCGTGCCATGCGCAGGAGATGAACACCAATGGACAATGGCCGTTGCGGTTCATGTCGGGAAAGGACCAGGTGCAGGTGTTCGCGCCGCAGCCCGAGCGGATGGAGGGCGACCATTTCACGGCCCGTTTCGCGGTCTCCATCAAGCGCGCAGAGGATGCCGCACCGGTCTTTGGTGCCGTATGGGGCGAAGGCCTCATGGTGGTTGACCGTTCCACGCGCCTGGGCACCCTGCAGCGCCTGGAGGTCTCGGACGTGCATTTTCCGCAGCCCCTTTCGGCGGAAGCGGACCGCATTGGGGCCATGCTCTCCCGCGAGATCCCCCTTCGCGCAAAGCCCTTTGCCATCGACTGGCTGGTGGCCTCCCTGGAGAACGAACAGGTGGAGGAGGTGTCGTATTGGAACGATGCGCCCGAGATCATCTACACCGAGAAGCCCACCGTGCTGGTGTACGTGGATGGGGAGCCTGAATACCTGCGCCTGGAGCGTCCATCGGACTACGCCGACCCGCTCTACAACGGCATAAGCACCGATGTGGAACGGGTGCTGAACACGCCGTACCTGCTGCTGCGCTACCGCAAGAACGCGCACTACCTCTACGGCTCTGGGCGCTGGTTCCGTGCCACTGCGCTCAAGGGGCCCTATGCCCTGGCCTCTGATGTGCCCGAGCCCCTCAAGGAACTGGCTGCCGCTGTGGACACCGCCGGGGCGGAGGTGGTTCCTGATGCCCGGGTGCCGGAGGTGTTGGTGCGCACCACGTCCGCAGCCCTGTTGGACCTGGACGGGCCACCGCAAATGAAGCCCATCCAAAGCACCGGTCTGCTGTATGCCACCAATACGGACAAGGACCTGTTCCTGGAGATCGCCACGCAGCAGTATTATCTGCTGGCCTCGGGCCGCTGGTATGCCACGGCCGATCCGCGCAGTGGCAGCTGGCGCCATGTGCCGCCCGATGCATTGCCTGTCGACTTCGCGCGCATCCCCGAGGGTTCTGCCAAGGACGGCGTGCTGGCCCACGTGGCGGGCACCACGGCAGCGCGAGAAGCGGTGCGCGACACCTACATCCCCCAGACCGCCACGGTGGACCGCAACACGGCCACGCTGGAGGTGAAGTACGATGGCGCTCCCCGGTTCGAGCGGATCGATGGCACCGATGTGGACCTGGCGGTGAACGCCAACACCACCGTGCTGCGCATCCAAGGTCATTACCACGCCTGCCACAACGCGGTGTGGTTCGACAGTAATACGCCCGAGGGCCCTTGGGTGGTAAGCACCGTGGTCCCTGCCATGGTGGAGAACATCCCGCCGAGCAGCCCGGCCTACAACACACGCTATGTGGACATCTATGACGTGACGGAGAACGAGGTGGTAACGGGCTATACCCCGGGCTACCTCGGCACTTACGTACAGAGCGGTGTGGTGGTGATGGGCACGGGCTACTACTACCCCTATTGGCCGGGCTATTGGCACCCGCGGCCGTTCACGTGGGGGTTCAACATGTACTACGACCCCTGGATGGGCTGGAGCTTTGGGATGGGGTGGGGGTGGAACTGGTTCTATCACGGATGGATGTACGGCCCGTGGGGTCCGTGGTATGGTTGGGGAGCTTGGGGCTGGTGGGGACCCTGGTCGTACTGCCCGCCGTGGACGGGCACGCCGCGTCCGGCCTATTACGGGCACCGGCCTTCGATCATGGACGGCTCACCGCGTGCGCCCACGGCCCGCCCGGTGGACCTGTACAGCATCGAACGCCGCGCAGGCGTGAAGCCCACGGTGCTCGAACGCACCCCCGTGGTGCAAGGTGGCGCACAGCCCACGAACGATCGGGCGCCTGCGCCGCCGCCCACCACCAAGCCGGACACCCGCGACCACTACACGGACCCCAATGGCAATGTGTTCCGCCGGGATGGCACGCGGATCCAGCGCTACCAGGACGGTACCTGGCGAACGATGCCTTCGCGTCCCGCCCCTGCACGCCCGCCCACGGTGCCTTACGACATCCAACAGCGCCGCGACCGGGGCGAGCAGCGCGTAAGGGACCACCGTTACTACCAACAGCGCAGCATGCCCTCGAGGCCCACGCCCGCACCCGCACCATCGGCGCCAAGAACAAGCCCTGCGCCACGCCAGAACAGGCGGTGAGGCACTTCCTTCTCCCGCTCCCCGGCGCGGCGGCGTGGCAGCCTGCTCCGGCACACATCCAACGACCCGTGTTCCGCGCCCGCCGGTGTGGCGACATCCCGCGGAAAGACCGCAGGGCGGGGGAGGGTGAGAAGGGGCACGCAAGATGGAGGCCTGGCAACGACAAAGCATGACGTACACATGCGCCTCAACGTACACGGCCGGAAGTTCCCTCCCGGCCGTGTGCCTATCCGTTGCGGGGCAGGCTCCTCAGGGCTTGAAGCAGCGCACCTCGCCGCCGTTCAGCAGGTACACGGTGTTGGTGATGGCATCCACCTCGTACTGCGGGTTCTTGTCCTTCCCGAGCGGGATGGTCATCGCCTCCTTCGCGTCGTGCTTGTGCAGCGCCATCAGCACGTAGCCGCTCTTGTCGGCCGTGCCCAACACATACTGGATGTCGTTGGTGCTGCTGGAGGCCTTGAAGCGCGCGCTGGCCTCCTGGAAAAAGCGCTTGGTGGCTCCGGCCGCCGCCTGCGAGGCTTCACCATACACATCGGAGAGCCCGGTGGAGAGGTCCTTGGCGAACGCGCTTCCCGGGTCGTTCACCTGGATGTTCTGGGCGGCGCTGCCAAAGGCCGCACTGGTATAGCCGAACGCGGCGGTGTAGTAGGCCGCACGCACCGCGCTGGCGTACTTCAGGGCGCGCACCAGCCCGCTCTCACGAGGAGCAGGCACATACTTGCGGCACTTCACCGAACCATCGGTGCCCAGCAGGGCGAGGTTCTGGTCGCTGCTCAGCAGCAGACCCTGGGGCAGCACCTCCAACGCCGTGGGCGACTCCTTGCCCTCGAACTCCACTGGAGCGCTGTTCAGGGGTTTGGCCGTGCCGCCCGTGGCCGCGACCGTATACAATAGCCCGTCTCGCGTGTTGAACACATAGGTGGTGCCTTCATGGGTCGCCACCAGGCCGGCCCCGCCCTCGAGCGGTTTGGCCAGGCGCGACAAGCCCGTGGCCAGGTCGACCACATCCACCTCCTGTGCCGTGGCCACCAGCAGGTCGCCACCCAATTTGGTCACGCTGCGCACCACGCCGTCCAGCTTCGCCGGCTTCTTCCACTTCTCCACCCCCAGGTCATCCACCAGCGTCACCACGCCGTCCTCGCTTCCGCTGGTGAGCAGCACGCCCTGGTCCAACGCCACCGCACCGGCAAGCACCCCCTTCACGTTGATGCCCTTCCCATTCTTGCCCCAGAGGCCCTTGCCGGAGTTGTAGTCGAGCATGTCAATGCTCTTGGTATTGCCGGCACCCACCAGCAGGCCGCGCTCAAGGGGAACGATGGCCCCCATCATTTGCGGCATTTCCAGCGGCTTTTCCCAAACGTAGGAGCCATCGGAGGTGCGGAACGCATTGATGAAGGTGCTGTAGCTGACCTGCATGGTCTTCTTGCCTTGGGCGTCGGTCACCTCACTGCGCTGCTCGGTCTGCATGCCCAGGATGCAAATGCCTGGCGCGTTCTGCGTGGTCACGAACACACCGCTCACGTTGGGCAGGTTGATGTTGGCCGCGTTCTTGTCCATCAAGGCCATCAGGTTGCCCATGCCCGCGCTCATCTTCTCCGCCTCCGGATTGGGGCCCTTTTTCCAGATCTCCTTCCCGCTGGCGGCGTCCAGTTTGTAGATGAAGGCGAATGTGCACAGCAGAATGGCGTCGGCACCGTCGCTGTTGCAGGCCGTGATGCGGCTGAAGCTGTCGTCCTTGGTCCAGCGCACCTGCCCGGTGCCCATGTCCACGCAGGCCATCGCTGCCGTCTTGTCCGCCTTCTGCCCGGCGAGGATGATGGCGTTGTTGGCATACAGGAAGTACTTGCTGGTGATGCGCGAGATGCCGGCCTGCTCGCTGCTGAAGACCACCTGGCCCGAGAAGGGCTCCACGATGAAGAGGTCATCGGGGCTGTCCGCAGGCACCAACGTGATGAACGGGGTGCGGTCCACCTCGGCGTAGCCGCCTTCAGTGACGTTGGCCAGTTCCGGAATGGTCCAGGACACCTGCCCGGTGGCGGGGTCCACGCCCTTGAGGCCTTCGCTGGTGCCCACCACCAGGGCGCCGGCCGAGGTGATGCGCATCCATTGGGCCGGTCCGGTGTTCACGGTCCAAGCGGGGGAGAGCTGGGCGTTCACCAGCAATGTGGCGGTGGTGAACAGGGCGGTGAGGAAGGCGTAGAGTCGTGTTCGCATGGTCTTGATGGGTTGGGGCGGCGGCGAAGGGACAAGTTACGTGCCACCCTCTCCGTGGCCGGTCGTTGCCCCCGGACTTTTCCGGCTGGAGCAGGATGCCCAACTTGCGCCATGCGCGCGCTGCTGGTGTTCCTCGCCCTGCTCCTGTCCTGGTCCATGGTCGCCCAGGACACCCTGCATGTCCGCCCCCACCAGCGCGCCACCATCGTTACGGACCCCGCTGCCGGGGTGCGCTCCTTCCCGGCCCGTGTGCGCTTCCCAGCGCCCAAGGTGGACCTGCGCCAGGTGCTGCTCACCGTCACCTTCGCCTGCCCCGACAGTCTGCGCTGCGCCGAGTGGGACTACCTGGACCACATCCTGGTGCATCCGCTGGGCACCACCGACACCATCGAGGTGGCCCGCATGCTCACGCCCTATGGCAGCTACTTCCGGAACCCCTGGTCCTTCACATGGCAGGTGGACGTCACCGACTTCAGCACGGTGCTGCGCGACAGTGTGGAGGTGATCTACGTGCACAGCGGCTTCGAGCCGAACAACGACCGTGGCTGGGCCATCACGCTCGACTTCGCTTGCATCACCGGCCCGCCGGCCGCGCGGGTGCTCGCCGTACACACCCTGCATCTCGGACACTTCCTCTATGGCGACACCGCGCAACCCTTTGCCCGTGCCGTGCCGCCGCGCACGTTGACCATGGATGCCCGTGCCGCACAGGCCCGTGTGCGCCTGCACCAGACCGGTCACGGCATGCACGCCGACGATGGCTGTGCCGAGTTCTGTCGCAAGTGGCGCGAGGTGCGCTTCGATGGCCGCACGGTGGACCGCCGCGACCTGTGGCGCGATTGCGGCACCAACCCCCTGCAGCCGCAGGCCGGCACATGGATCTTCGACCGTGGCAACTGGTGCCCCGGCGAGCTGCAACAGCCCGATGTGGTGGATGTGCCGCTCCAGGGCCGTGCCCGCACCCACACGGTGGACGTGGTGATGGAGCCCTATGCGCACGACAGCAGCACCGCCCGCTGGGACATCGCCGCCTACCTGATGGAACTGGAGGCCCCGCGCGCCAAATACGATGTTGCGCTTGTGGACATCCTGGCGCCCAGCGATGCCCCCCTGCACCGCCTGCGCAACCCCGCCTGTGGTGCGGCCATCGTGGAGCTGCGCAACCTGGGCGCCGAGCCCTTGCGCAGTGTGGACATCGTGTACGGCACCGAAGGAAGTACGCTGCGCACCCACCGCTGGACCGGCCATCTCGCGTTCAACGCGACGACCACGGTGGCCTTGCCGGGGATGGTGGAAGGAACGGGACCGTCGGTGTTCGTGGTGAGGCTGGAGCGCCCCAACGGCAAGGCCGATGCGTGGCCGCACGACAATACCCTGCGCAGCACCTTCACGCCCGTGCCGGTGTACCCGGCCACGCTGCTCGTGCAATTGCTCACCAACAACGAGCCGATGCACAACGCCCTGCTGGTGAAGGGCGCGTGGGGGGGCGTGGCACTGGAACACCCACTGGGCACGCTGGACAGCGCCCGCACCTACACCGACACCTTGCGCCTGGCCGAAGGGTGCTACACATTGGCCCTCACCGACACCGCGGGCGATGGGCTGGAGTTCTGGTACAACACCAAGGGTGGGCGCGGCGTGCTACGTCTGCTCGATGGCGAGGGCCGCCTGCTGCATCGCTTTAATAGCGATCATGGCCATGGCGTTACCCACCAGTTCCGCGTGGCCCATGATGCGCCCGTTCAACGCGACACGGTGCCCGACATCGGCCTCTTTCCCACACGCACCGCAGGACCCACGGTGCTGGACTATTTCTCCGACCGCGAAGCAGCGGTGCGCCTGCATGTCCTGGACCCCGCCGGTGCCGTGGTGCACAAGCAGGACCTCGGTCGCTTGCGCCAGGGCCGTGTGGCACTGGACCTTTCGGCCCTTGCCCCCGAGCGCTACACCGTGGTGGCGCTGTGCGATGGGGTGGAGGTGTTCCGCCGACGGTTGCGGATCGTCAAGGAGTGAGGGGCGCCAGGCGCGCCTCCCTTGTGCAGGGCATTAGTGGGTGGTCCAAAAAGCCCCTTTGTTGCCGCGGAACTGATGATCGTCAGTGTCTTCAGGTCATGTGTCCTCCTAATCTTGATGGTGTGTTCACAATGTGAGTGATGTATTGATCTCGAACACCCACCTGAACGGAACGACCTGAATGATGCAGACCAAGGGAAACTGGACAAAGGCAGCTACCATGAGGCTACGGGCCTACGTGTTGTTGTTGTTGTGCGTGTGCGCACAGATCGCTGTTCATGCACAGTCGATCGTTCCGCAGGCCATCATACCAGCTGGCGGGGCAGCCAGTTCCGAAGGGGTTCATCTGGGTTGGACGCTCGGGCAGCCCTCGAGTGCATCGTTGGCGATGGGTGATCGGCTGATCACCACCGGTGTTCAGCAACCAGAGGGCGTGGAGTTGTCGTTACGCTTCGGAGTTCTGCTGGACGGTCCTTATGACGAGGGTGTCGGTCTGATGCACGATAGTTTGCGGTCAGCGGGTCTGATACCGGACAGTGAGCCATACACGGCATTGGGATACGACCCTGCCGGTTCGTTCGGGGTGGATAGCCTTTCACCAGGGGCCTTGGTCATCAACGGACCCGATGCGATCGTGGATTGGGTCTGGGTCGAGCTTCGCAAACAGGATAACGAAGGGCAGGTGGTGGTCGGTCGCGCGGCCTTGGTGCAACGCGACGGCGATGTGGTCGATCTGGACGGCTCATCCCCCTTGCGAATGATGGCATTGCCAGGGGCTTACCATGTGGCGGTCCACCATCGCAATCATCTGCCCGTAATGACCATGCTCCCTGTAGTACTGGGCCAGGTCGCCACGGAGATCGACCTCACGGACGGGTCTGTTCCCGTACATGGTGGAACGGACGCGCTCCGGTTCCGCGATGACAGGTACCTGCAGTGGCCAGGGGATGTCAACGGTGATGGGGTGGTGAAGTACACAGGGGAGGACAACGACCGCGACCTCATTCTACAAGCCATTGGTGGCGTGGTTCCCACGGCGGTGGTATCCGGCTATCGCGCCGAGGATGTGAACCTCGATGGCAAAGTGAAATACACCGGGCAGGATAACGACCGCGACCCTGTCCTTCAGACCATCGGTGGCGTGGTGCCCACCAATACACGACCTGCCCAATTTCCTTGACACGTTCGATCATGCGTCAACTTCTACTTCTCTTAGCGCTCGGGTTCAGCACCCTATTGACCGCGCAGGCTCCCCAGGCCTTCGATTTCCAAGGCGTTGCGCGCAATGCCAGCGGTCAGGTGCTCTCTGACCAAGCCATTGCGTTACGCATCTCGATCCTCTCCGGCGGTCCGAGCGGCACTGTAGCCTATCAGGAGACACACAACGTCACCACCAGCCCGTTCGGACTGTTCAGCATTGCCATCGGCATCGGCACGCCAACGCAGGGCTCTTTCCAGGCCATTGGCTGGGGTGCTTCGTCCCACTTCATTCAGGTGGAGATGAATGCCACAGGCGCGGGATTCGTGGACATGGGCACCACCCAATTGCTCAGTGTGCCTTATGCGCTGCATGCACGCGCAGTCGATTGTTTCACCGTATCCCTGCTGGGGGATACACTGAAACAAGGCAATGGTTGTTATGTGATCATACCCGGAGTCAGTGCTGCGAATGGTGGCTGCGTGGATGCCGACGGCGACGGCTATTACAACATCCCGGGATGTGGCCCAGTGGACTGTATCGACACCAACCCCAATGTGCACCCCAACGGAATGGAGTTGTGCGGCGATGGCCTGGACAATGATTGTGATGGGCAGGTGGACAATAGCGCCGATCCGCTTGCTGGGGTGCTATGGTACCAGGATGCAGATGGGGATGGGTATGGCGTGGAAGGGGTGACCTTGGCCGCATGTGCCCAGCCCGCTGGGTATGTACTGACCATGGGGGATTGTGATGATGCGGATCCTTTGGTCTTCCCGGGGCAAGGGTGTTCTCAGCAATGCACTCCGGCCGAGGCGAACTGGATCGCTCAGCATCAGGCCGAGTACTTCGAGGCGATCATAATAGCGGCCTTCCAATGCGGCGCCAGCACCGGCCTGGTCGACTGGGTCTGTGTACAGGAAGAGCTGTCGAATGACGGAGTTCCGATTGGCCTTAGTTGCAATAGTTGTTATCAGGACTTGTTCGTTTGCTATTTTTTTCAGGGTTGCACAGACATGTCATGTTGGGTCTCCTCTGGGTGTCTAGGGCAATGGGCCGATTGTGTGGGGTTCTTGGACGCGGATGGCGACGGCTGGGCTGCTGCAAGTGACTGCAATGATGCCAACGCCACGGTCTGGCCCGGGGCTCCCGAGGTGGCCTGTGATGGTCTTGATAACGGCTGCGATGGATCGGCGGACCTCATCGCCACGTGGTATGCCGACCTGGATGGAGATGGATACGGCGACCCCGCCACAGCCCAGCAGACCTGCACAGCCCCTCCAGGTGCGGTGCAGGTGGGAGGTGATTGCGATGATGCGAACAACGACATCTCCCCTGCTGCAGATGAGGCTTGCGATGGCATCGATAACAACTGCGATGGCCAGGTGGATGAGGACGTTACGATCAATTGGTACCCGGACCAGGACGGAGACGGCTTTGGTGTATTTGCTGGCGTCGTTACATCATGCCCAGAAACCCCGCCGGGGCCGGGCTATGTGACCAATGCCAACGACTGCGATGATTCCAACGAGGCCGTTTATCTCGGTGCTGACGACCCCTGCACCGGTGGCGATGGCATTGACAATGATTGCAACGGAGCGATCGACGATCAGGATGCGCCGGTCTGGTACCGCGATGCGGATGAGGATGGTTGGGGAACCGACCAGGACCAGCAGCAGACCTGTGTGCAACCATCCGGCTATGTTTCGCAGGTTGGTGATTGCGATGATGGGAACGGCACCGTATTCCCTGGCGCTGCTGAGCTCTGTGATGGCCTCGATAATGACTGCGATGGAGAATCGGATGAGAGCATCGGGACCTTGTGGTATCCCGATGTGGACGAGGACGGCTTTGGTGATGCCAGTGCAGGGGGGTGGCTGGCCTGTAGTCCTCCCGACCCCAGCTATGTGGGCAACAATGGCGACTGCGACGATTTGGACCCCAACACTCGCCCAGGGGCTGACGACCTGTGCGCAGGTGGCGATGGTATCGATAATGATTGTAATGGTGCGGTGGACGATCAGGATGCGCCCGTCTGGTATCGTGATGTGGATGGTGATGGATGGGGCACCGATCAGGATCAGCAACAGACCTGCCAGCAACCCGTAGGATATGTCGGCCAAGCGGGTGACTGCGATGATGCCAATGATGCTGTTCGTCCGGGCGCCCCGGACCCCTGCACAGGCGGCGACGGCCTTGATAACGACTGCAATGGCGTGATCGATGAGCAGGGTGCACCGGTCTGGTACCGCGATGTGGATGGTGATGGATGGGGCACCGATCAGGATCAGCAACAGACCTGCCAGCAACCCGTAGGATATGTCGGCCAAGCGGGTGACTGCGATGATTCCAATGATGCTGTTCGTCCGGGCGCCCCGGACCCCTGCACAGGCGGCGACGGCCTTGATAACGACTGCAATGGCGCGATCGATGAGCAGGGTGCGCCGGTCTGGTATCGCGATCTGGATGGGGACGGATGGGGTACCGACCTTGTTCAGCAACCGACCTGCCAGCAACCCGTAGGATATGTCGGCCAAGCGGGTGACTGCGATGATGGTAACGATGCGATCTTCCCGGGTGCCACGGAAGTCTGTGACGGGCTCGATAATGACTGCGATGGTCAGCAGGATGAGGGTATCGATCTACTGACCGACCCGGCCAATTGTGGCGATTGTGGCATCGTTTGTCCACCGGGGTTCACATGTCAAGAAGGTGAGTGTGTGCCGGAATAGGAAGCACGTTCATCCTCATACTTGGAGCTGCACCAGCAGGACCTCGGCCGCTTGCGCCAGGGCCGCGTGTCGCTCGATCTTTCGGCCCTGGCCCCCGAGCGCTACAGCGTGGTGGTGCTGTGCGATGGCGTGGAGGTGTTCCGCCGGCGGTTGCGCATTGTGAACGAGTGAGCATGACCACCCCCGACCCCTTCCTCGACCCAGCGGCCGCGCCCGACCTGCGGGCCCTGCGCCAGCGCGTGGGTGCGGCGTTCGATGCGGTGGAACAGGCGCTGTCCACCGTGGCGGGACCGCGTTCGGCGCCGGAGCTGCACTGGCGGTTCAGCACCACCAGCGGCTGGTACGTCACCGCCGAACTGGGCCGTCAGCGGCTGTTCTACCTCTTTCCCCGTGGTGGCGACCCCTTGGTGCGCATGGTGTTCAATGCGCAGGCCGTGGCGCGCATCGCGGCCAGTATGCTGCCGCCAGCGGTGAAGGACCAACTGCACGCACCGCGCACCTACCCCGAAGGCACCCTCATCGAGCTCAGCGCCGGTATGCTCACGACGACCGTTCTGGGCGAACTGTTGGTCATCAAGCGCGCACGCTGAGGCGTGGGACAGGGCTATTTTCACCGCACTTTTCACCCCATGCGCAACCTGTTCGTGGCCCTTGCGGTCCTTCCCTTGGGGCTTGCCGCCCAATGGCAACCCGTGCCCGTTCCCGTCACCACCACGCTGCACAGCATCGACAGCTACGATGCGCAGCGGCTCTGCATCGGCACGCCCGGCAGCTGGCTGCGGAGCACCGATGGGGGCAACACGTGGGTGGAGCTGCCCCTGATGGACCCGCTCGGGTTCCAGCTCATCGGTTCGGCCTTCTACGCCATGCAGTACCAGTCGCCCACGAACATCGTGGGCACGGGCTTCTTCTTCATCGACACCTATCCCTTCCAGGTGCGGCGCAGCACCGATGGTGGCACCACCTGGCCCACCACCTACGACCAGCCCGGCAACGGCCAGTTCACCAGCTTCAGCGGCATGGCCTTCAGCGGCAACAACGGCGTGGCCGTTGGCGATCTGGGCCGCATCGCACGGACCACCAACGGGGGAGTGTCCTGGAGCAACACGAACACCAGCGGCAACACGCTGCGCGATGCCGCGTGGCCCACGGCGACCTCCGTGGTGGTGGTGGGCGAGGGCCGCATCCTGCGCAGTACCAACAGCGGGCAGACCTGGACCACCGTGTGGTCCGGCGGCAACGACCTGCGCGCGGTGAGCTTCCCCAGCGCCACGACGGGCTTCGCGGCGGGCACTGGCGGCGACCTGCTGCGCACCACCGATGGCGGCGCCACGTGGAGCCCTCTCGGCGCGCAATTGCCTGATGACCTGTCCTTCTTCACCGACCTCTGGTTCACCAGCACCACCGAGGGCTATGCCACCACCGACAACCTCATCCTGCGCACCACCGATGGCGGCCTGCACTGGAGCTGGTACGATGCCGGCGAGCAGCTGTGGCAGTTGCACTTCCAGAGCCCCACCAACGGTTTCGCGGTGGCGGCGAACGGCCTTCTGCTGCGCTCGGCACCCGGGGCCTACCGGCCTTACGCGCTGTTCGATGGTCCCACCGGCTTCGTGTGCCACAACACACCGACCACCTTCACCGACCAGAGCGGACCGGGGCTCACGCGCCAGTGGCTGGTCAATGGACAGCCCGTCTCCACCGATGCGGTGCTCAACTGGACCTTCACCGAACCCTCGCAGCAGGTCGCGGTGGCGCTGGTGGTGAACAACGGCACTTACACCGACACCCTGGAGCAGGTGATCAGCGTGGGCGCCTCGCTGGCCATCGTGAACAACGCCATCGTGGTCACGGACACCGTGTGCAGCGGACAAGGCACCCAGGTGCAGGTGCCCGGTTCGCAGCAAGGCACCAGCTACCGGCTGTGGCGCGGCACCACCGCGCAGGGCAATGCCCAGAGCGGCAACGGCAACCAGCTCAACTTTCCCACGGGCAACATCACCGCCAGCCAGGTGTTCCACCTGATCGCCACGCGCAACCTGGGCAACTGCGGAACCAGCATCGATACGGTCTCCTTCCTCATCGCCATCGGCAACCCCTCCACCACGCTAACGGTGACACCGGGGCCCACCACGCAATGCGTGGGCGATACCATCACCATCACGGTACAGGGGTCGCAGCCCAGTGTGAGCTACCAGCTGCGGCGCAATGGCACCAACCAGGGCACGCCACAGATCGGTAATGGCGGCACGCTCAGCTATGAGGTGGCCATCACCATCAACGCCACCTACACGGTCTTTGCCACCAACACGCAGAACACCTGCACCAGCACCCTGCAGCAGACCGTGCCGGTGACCCTGCAGGTGCCGCAGCTCAACTGGGGTGCCGATGCCATGAACCCCATCGTGGGCACGCCGGTGCAGTTGATGAACGGCAGCAACGTGCTGGGTGGCAGCTACCAGTGGACGATCCCCGGCGCCACGCCCTCGGCGAGCACTGAGGCCGAGGTGCAAGGCGTGGTGTTCAGCACGCCCGGAGCGTATGCGGTGCAGCTCATCGGCATCACGCCCATCGGCTGCCGCGACACGCTGGTGCAGGTGGTGCACGCCGTGCCCCAGCCCGAGCCGCAGGATTGTAGCGTGTCGCAATTGTCCTTGCCGGGCTCCCTCGGACTAACGGACGCAGCGTTGGCCATGGACGAGCAGGGGAACCTGTACGGATGGCTGCATGCCAACCTCGCGCCGGAGCTGATCGCTTACAGCGGTGGCCAGGACACCCTGTACGAGGACCTGCCCTCTGCGAATGACTATGCGTACAACAGCGCCTTGATCAAGTACGACCCCTATGGCATGCCGCAATGGTTGGTGAACTTCTGGCACGATGCGTCCTCGGCGGATCACGGGGATGTGGTCGTGGATGAGGAGGGGAACATCTACACGGCCTATTTCCATGAAGAGTACCTCGACAGCCTGCGTATCGTGGACGCCAGCGGCACACGCACCACGATCAACCCGCCGCATAGCAGCTCCTCATTGCGGAGCATGGTGATCACCAGCTTCACCCCGCAGGGGCGGTTGCGCTGGATCACCACCTTCCTGGAGGGCTACTGGAGCGAAGGGGTGAACCTGGAACTGGATGGCTTGGGCCACCTCTGGGTGCAGGGCACCGACCGCCTGGTGAAGTATGATCGCAGCAACGGGTCCCAGCTCTGGCAGCTGCAGGACTCCTATGGATTCCGCGACATCACCGTGACCCCGGATGACCACATCTGGGTCACCGATCGGGCCGACCTGGTGATGAAGGAGCATGCGAACGACGGCACCCTGTTGCAGACCACCCCGGCCTATGTTCCGTCCCCGCCTCCCTTCGGGCTCACGCGCCTGAGCGGATGGCAGGCCACCTGCGATCCGGCCGGCAACATCTACCAGCTGCACAACATCCAGGGGCAGGTGATCATCGGCGATGATACCCTAACGGGGCCCGGCACCAACAGCAGCAACCAGTACTACGTGTACTTCATCACCCGACGCGGACCATCCGGTGAGGTGCTGTGGACACGCACCTTCGAGATGGACGGGGCCATCCGGCACCATGGCCTGGTGGCCACCAGCGAACGGGTGTTCCTCACCATCAGTTTCTTCTTTCAGGCGGACACCCTGCGTGTCCAGGGGCTGCCAGCACCCATTCCCTTTGGGGCCTATGAAACGTGGATGATCTCCTACGACCTGAACGGAGCCGACCCACAGGCCTTCCGGCTGTACGAGCATGTTGAGCCTGCGCCGACCATTGCCACCAAGCCAGGGACCAATGCACTGGTCCGTTCATCGGACGGGCAGCGCCTGGCCATGTGGGTGGGTTTCCGGTCACCGCTGATCGCGGGCACGGATACCGCGTATTCCCACCCCTGGGACCCGATGACGTCCAGTAACTCAACCAACCTGGGGCTCCTCTTCGGAAGTATCGACTGCCTGCTGCCCGGTCTGCCCACCACCGAGGAGCCGCCACAGGCCTTCTTCGCGCCGCCCGTTGGCTATTGCGCCGGACAGTCCATCCCATTTTCCGATGCCTCGCTCTTCGGCCCCACGGCGTGGAGCTGGTCCTTCCCCGGTGGCGAACCGGCCACCAGCACCGCGCCCTCGCCCGTGGTCACCTACACGGTGCCCGGCACCTATGCCGTGACCCTTGTGGCCACCAACGCCAACGGCGAGAGCACGCCCTACACGGCCGAGGTGCTCGTGGACATCTGCACGGGCATGACCACGACGATCGCTGACGGCGCGTGGCGCGCCTGGCCCGTGCCGGCCAATGGAACGCTCCAGGTGCAGGGTCCTTCATCCGCGGCCGCCCGCGTGGTGGACCTGCAGGGCCGCACGGTGTGGAGCGGCACACTGCCCGCCAACGGCACACTGGACATCGCCAGCTGGGCGCCAGGCAGCTACGTGTTGCTGGTGGATGCACAGCGCGTTCGTTTGGTGAAGGAATAGGCGTGCGGTCGGGCACATTGCCGCAGGCTGACCATCGTCAGTGCGCGGAGCTCGCCGTTGGTGTAAGTTCGGGGTGCAGGAGCATGCCGCTCGTGCGATCAACAGAACCCCATGCCCACCAAGACCACTCCCAAGCACAGCCCGAACAAGGCCGCGAAGAAGTCCCCTGCCAAGGCCGTGAAAGCCACCAAGGCGGTGGCGAAGAAGGCTCCTGCCAAGGTCGCCAAGGTGACGAGGCCCGCCACGAAGAAGGCTGCCGCCAAGACCACGAAGGCCAATGGGCCCGTAGCGAAGAAGTCCCCTGCCAAGGCCATCAAAGTGGCGAGCCCCGCTGCGAGGAAGGCGGTCACGAAGGCGACCAGTGCGGCAGCACCAGCGGCGAAGAAGACCGTTGTGGCCACCACGAGGACGGCGCGGGAGGTGGCCATCCCGGCGCCCTTCAAGCCCGGCCAGGTGGATGCGCGCATGCCCGGCGAACAGCACCCCGGACAGACCAGCGCGGAGACACGCCTGCACGACCGTGCCGGTTCGCAGTTGGAGCGCGAGCGCCACATGCGTCCGGGCAGCACCAACCCCAAGAGCGGCGCCGGACGCACCAACAAGCGCGCGGTGAAGAAGGGGCGGTAGGTCGTCCGGACCCGCGCAGCGGCGTGCGCCTTGGGTGGCCGCAGCCCTCACACCGCGACCAGCCCCCAGCGTATGGCGAAGAGCACCAGCCCCGTTTTGCTCTTGATGTGGAACTTCTCGAAGAGCGCGATCCGGTAGTTGTCCACCGTGCGGCGGTGGATGCCCATGGTGTCGGCGATCTCCTCGTAGGTGGGCTCGTTCGGCGAGCACACCAGCAGCAGGAACTCCAGTTCGCGCGGGGTGATCTGTTCCAGTACGCGCTCGCGCTCCAGTTCGTGGCGCGTGAGCGGTCCGGGGTGTTCCTGCAGCGTGCCCTGCACCTGGTCCGTGTAGTAGTAGCCGGTGTCCACCAGCGCGTCCAGCGCGTTCTTCAGCACCGCGGGGCGGGCGTTCTTCAGCAGGAAACCGCGGGCGCCGCTGCGCACGGCCTTCACCAGGGCCTCGTCGGCCGCATCGAAGGTGAGGGCCAGCGGCAGCACGTCGGGCCGGTGCGCGCGCAACCAGGCGATGGTCTCGTAGCCGTCCATCACCGGCATGTTCAGGTCCACAATGGCGATGCGCGGTTGCCGGAGGTCGCCGGGGGCCAGGGCCTCCAACGCCTCGATCAGCTCACGGCCATGGCCGGCGTCCACCGTGACGCGGTAGCCGCCGAGGTTGTCCACGGTGGCGGCGAGCCCGCTGCGCACCAGGTGGTGGTCGTCCACCAGGGCCACGTTATGTTCCATGGGCATGTGTGTGGGTGATGGTCCAGGTGCAGCCCTGGCCGGGCGCGGTGGTACAGGTGGCCTCCAGGCCGATGAGGGCGCAGCGGCGGCGGATGTTCACCAGCCCGCCGTTGCCCGCCGTGGTGGTGGCCTCGAAACCCTGCCCGTTGTCGGCCAGGGTAAGGCCCCACGGCGGCCCCTCGTTCAGGGTGATGGTGACGGTATCGGCGCGGCTGTGCTTCAGGGCGTTGTTCACCACCTCCTGCAGCACACGGAACAGGATGGTGGTGTGGTCCGGCGGCAGCGTTGGCGGAGCCCCCTGCACCACCAGGTGCACCCTTACGCGCCCCACGCGCTCTATGCGGTCGGCCTCGGCGCTGATGGCGTCCACCAGCGAACGCTGCTGCCACAGGTCGGTGTTCAGGTCGCGGCCCAGTCGTCGCAGCTCGCCAATGCTGTGCTCCAGCGTGTCGCGCGCGGCCACCAGGCGGCTGTCCGTGGCGCCATCGGCCAGCACGTTGTCCACGCCCAACTGGGCCACGCTGAGCAGCTGGCCCACGTTGTCGTGCAGCTCGCGCGCCATATCGTGCAGGGTGTGGCGGGTGGCCTCGCGCTCGGCCAGCATCACCTCCTGCTCGCGGCGCAGGTCGGCCTCGGCCAGTGCGGCGCGGTGCCGGTGGCGGCGGTTGGTGCTCACCACCAGCAGCAGCACCACGGTGCCCAGCAGCAACAGCAACAGCAGGGTGGCGATCACCACCGTGAGGGCGATCTGGGCCTCGTTGGTCATGGGCTCAGGGGTGTGGTCCGCGGTGGCGGCGTTCCATCACCGCGGCCACACCGGTAAGCACGTGGCGGGTGATCGCAAGCACCGTGATGATGATGTACAGGTTGCGGGTGAGCGCCGGGTAGCTGTCCCACAGGTATTCCAGTGGCCCGATGATGGGGAACAGCGCCCCGAAGTAGATCACCAGGCCCAGGAAGAGCCAGAAGTGCGATCGCCGGGTCAGCGGCTCGTCGCTGCTCTCGGCCAGCTGCCACAGCAGCACCAGGAAGAACACGGCCAGCAACAGCGACATCACCATGATCGCATCGGTGAACATGAAGTGGGCGTTGCCGCGTCGCCCGAAGCTGAGCGCCCAAGCGCCCACCCCCAGCACCAGTGCCGCTCCCAGCGCCGTGCGCCAGTGTGGCCGCAACCGGAACACCAGCCATAGCAGCAGCACGAACTCCACCAGCACGTAGGCATTGAACATCGGGTTGTTGCGGATGCCGTTCAGGCTGGTGTAGGCCCCCACGCACTCCACCACCGATTCGATGCCCAGCATCACCACCAGCGGACCGTACACCGGCCCGCGTGGACCGGGAATGCGCAGCCCGTTGATGAAGGCGAAGAGCACCGTGGCGCACATCAGGCCGTAGCGCAGGAGCTGCAGGTCGTTGATGGTCACCCGCCGAACATACGATGCAACGGCGGAACGGGGCGCAACGGCACCGATGGGACTTTCGGCCACCTGCGGTCACGCCCTTGAGCGGGGTCCGATGGTCATTGGCAGTTGGCACGCGCGCGCAGACCGATGCGATAGAAGAGCGGCGTGGCGCAATCGGGAGGGCAGGGGGAGCCGAGGTCGGCGGCCTTGTTCCGGAAGGAGCTGCCCACGTAGGTGCTATCATCCAGCAGTGTCTTGCCGTTCTTGTCCATGCCGTGCACCGCCAGGTTGTGCCGGAAGCCCTGCTCCAGCGATTCGCTGCGCACCATCGGTTCGCTCACATGTGCGATGATGAGGTGTTCGAGTTCCGGATTATGGGCGGCCAGGCTGTCCAGGGTACCCTCCCAGCGCAGCACGAAGGAGGTATGGTCAACACCGGGGATCACGGGCGTGGGTGCCGGGCTGTCACCGTTGCGTTTCACCACGGTGCGTTGCAGGTAAGGTGTCTGGTAGGCCGTGAGCCAGCCGGCCTTGGTGGCCATATGAAGCCCGCCGTCCTTCACCGCGAAGAAAAGCGCGGGATCGTGGTCTTTCCGCGCATAGGCCACCCCGTCGCCCAAGGGCGTCAGCTCCACGCACTCCAGTGCGAGCTTCAGCCGGTTCGGTGCCACCGTGGTATCCAGCCCGTAGTGGAAGGCGAGCCCGCGGATGTGCTTGTCCGTCGGCCTGGGTGTGATGGTGGCCATCAGGCTGTCCAGCGGGGCCCAGAGCAGCGTGTCCGTGCGGTCGGCGAACGAGAGGGTGTCCGGGCCTTCCACCACGAGGAAGTGCTCCTTGAGGTCGTCGCTGATGCAGTTGAACTCCTTATGGGCCACCCAGGGGTGGGTGGTCAGCATGCGGCGAAAGCTTTCGGCTTGCTCCATCTGCTCGGGAGTTCCCTTTTCGGCCGGCCCCGATCGGCCACTGTCGTTGCAGGCTGTGAACGGACCGGCGGCGAGCAACGCGCAAAGGGCGGCTGGCCGTATGCCATGGAACAAATGATGGGATGGGCGCATGGGAGGTGTTGTTCACAGCGAAGCTACGTCCGCCCCTATGGCCCATGAAAGGTGAAAAAGACGTGGGTGCAGGCGGTCCGGGTCCGTTGGCCGTCGAGCCCCCCTCACCCCTCGTTCGCCACCGTGGCCAGCGCCAGTATCGCCGTCATCAGCACCAGCAGGGCGGCCCACCATCCTATCTCGCGCCAGTTCAGGCGTGTCCTCTTTTGCGGTGCTTGCATGGGGCGAAGGTGGTGGGGGTGCTACGCCAGAACGTGACGGAACGGCTGCTGCCGCGGAACCAGAGGGTCACAGCACATCCAGGCCGAAGCTTAACAGCAGCATACCGGTCATGCTCATGACCAGCGATATCAGCCACAGTGCCTCGTCCAAGGCCTTCCGTTCATGCATGGGATGTCCCGTAAAGGGTGCCCGAAGTTCCGGGCGGCCGGTGTACCGGACCATGACGTAGCGCAGTCGCCGGGCTGATGAATGTCATGGACAGGGCACCAGGGGGAAGGTTCGGACAAGGGAGCGGCGCACAGCGTCAACCCCCCCAGAGGACCCTCACCGCACCCCGTCCAGCCAGTCCTTGAAGGCGCGGGCCTTCTCGCGGCTCACCATCACCTCCATGGGGGTGGCGGGCCTCAGCTCCACCTTCAGCTTGCCGTTGAAGTGCTGGTGCACCACGGCGATGCACTCGATGCAGGCGATGCACTGCCGGTTGAGCCGGAAGAAGTGCGCGGGGTCCAGCTGCGCCTCGATCTCGTCCAGCGGCTGGTCCAGCAGGTGGCGCCGCCCCTCGCGGGTGATGAGCTCGGTGGTGCCGTCCTGGCTGATGAACCACGCGATGTCGCGCGTGGCCACCGGCAGCAGCCGCGAGCCCAGCTTGATCAGGAACCGATCGCGGTGGCGCGGTGTGCGCGCGTCGATGGCGGTGAGCAGGCGGTCGATGTCCGGCGCGGCGGGCGCGGCCTTCGTCAGCGCGTGGAACTTGGCCACACTGCGCGCCAGATCCTCCTCCTCGATGGGCTTCAGCAGGTAGTCGATGCCGTTGGTGCGGAAGGCCTCCAGCATGTAGGCATCGTAGGCCGTGGTGAAGATGATGGGGCAGGTCGGATGCACCTGGCGGTAGATCTCGAAGCTCGACCCATCGCTGAGCTGGATGTCGCTGAAGATGAGCGCCGGGGCCGGATTCGCGGCGAACCAGGCCACAGCGCCGGCGATGGTGTCCAGCACCTCCACCACCTCCAACTGCGGATGATGCAGCCCCAGCAATCCGTGGAGCCGACGATAGGCGGGGGCCTCATCCTCGATGATCAGGGTGCGCACGCTCATCGCACGTCCGCCTCATGTTCCGCGAAGCGCAGCAGGGGCACGGCCACCAGGAAATACTCGCGCGTTTCGATCACATCAACCGGACGTTCGCTCAGGTGGACGTAGCGCTGTCGCACGTTGCTCAGCCCCGTACCGGTGCCTTCGACCATGCCTTGCTTGCGGTGCAGGCTGTTGCGCACCACCAGGGTGCGGCCATCCTCCAACAGAACATCCACCTGCAGTGGCCGTGCCGTGCTCGCCACATTGTGCTTCAGCGCGTTCTCCAGCAGCAGCTGCAGGGTGAGCGGGGCGATGAGCAGGTGCCGGTGCTCCGGCGCCACGTCCACCCGGATGCGCAGGCTGTCGGCGAAACGCACCTTCATCAGTTCGATGTAGGCGCGGGTGAAGTCCAGCTCCGTGCCCAGGTCCACCACCTCCTTGTCCTTGTGTTGCAGGATGTAGCGGTACACGTGGCTCAGGTCCTTGGTGAAGCGCACCGCCTGGTGGGCGTCCTCGTGGATCAGGGTCACCAGGGTATTGAGGGTATTGAACAGGAAGTGGGGCGACACCTGGTTGCGCAACACGTCCAACTCGGCCCGCAACTGGCGGCTCTTGAGCGCCTCCGCCTCGATGGCCTGGCGCTTCCACATGGCGAAGAAGTAACCCGCCTCGTAAAGCGTGCCGATCAGCGCCGTGGTGCCGAAACACTTGATCAGGCTCAGCTTCCACTCGCCGTTGAGGTAGGAGTTCTCCTGGATGCCCAGCGCATCCAGCACCGTGCACGTGAGCAGGTCCACAGATACAATGAACACCGACATGGTGGCCACGGTGAGCGTGATGCGCAGCGCTGTGCGCTCGAAGCCGGGGAAGCGCCTGCGGTAGGCGCTGATGATGGAGAAACAGCCCTGCCAGATGATGCCTGTGATGAGCACCGTGATGGCATAGTCGCGCAACGTGAGCGGCCCCTCGTGGAAGAGCGTGGCCAGCGCCAGCGCCACCAGCGGGATGCCGATGAGGCGGGTCCAGGGTTCGCGCAGCGGATGGAAGGGATGGAGCGGCATGGACACCCCGAAAGTACCGCTCCGTGAAGCTACCCGGCCCGGCCCCAAGGGATGGAACGTCGGGAACGGGCGTTGAAGCGGCAGGCCAGGGGGATGAAGCGGCGGACCACCTCCTCCCCGGCGCGGGTGGCGCTCCAACGTGGTCTTCCGCCGCTCCGTCGTCCTCCTTTTCCGGTACAGGGCAAGGGCATGGACGGCCCTGCCCGGGAGCGCCCAGTTTCGCGGCAGAACCAATGCCACACGCCATGCGCCACCTCTTCCCCCTGCTGTTCCCCGCCTTCTTGCTGCCAGCCCTGCTCCATGCCCAAGGGCAGGTGGTGAAGGGCACCGTGCGCGACGGTGCCTCCCAGGTCACCCTGCCCGGCGCCACTGTACTGCTGGTGGGCAGCGATCCGCCCCTTGGCACCACCACCGACCTGGACGGACGCTTCCGCCTGGAGAACGTGCCCCTGGGGCGCCAGCAGCTGCAAGTGAGCTTCATCGGCTACCAGCCCGCCGTGGTGCCCAACGTGCTGGTGACCGCCGGCAAGGAGGTGGTGCTGGACATCGCGCTGGTGGCCTCCGTGGAGAGCCTGAAGGAAGTGGTGATCACCGGCGAGCGCAGCAAGGACAGGCCCGTGAACGAGCTCGCCAAGGTGAGCGCACGCACCTTCAGCCTGGAAGAGGTGACCCGCTACAGCGGCGGCCGCAACGATGTGGCGCGCCTGGCCACCAACTTCGCCGGCGTTAGCGCCGCCAACGACTCGCGCAACGACATTGTGGTGCGCGGCAACTCGCCCACCGGCCTGCTCTGGCGCATCGAGGGCCTCCCCATCGGCACCACCAACCACTTCGGCACGCTGGGCACCACCGGCGGACCGGTGAGCGCCCTCAACACCAACCTGCTCCGCACCAGCGATTTCCTCAGCGGCGCCTTCCCCGCGGAATACGGCAACGCCAACGCGGCCGTCTTCGACGTGAAGTTCCGCAACGGCAACACGGACAAACACGAGTTCACCGCGCAGATGGCCGCCTTCAGCGGCGCCGAGCTCATGGCCGAAGGGCCCATCAGCCGGAAGAACCAGAGCAGCTACCTGGTGAGCTACCGCTACGGCATCGCGGGCGCGGCGGCCACCGGCACCAGCGCGGTGCCCTACTTCCAGGACATCGGCTTCAAGCTCACCAGCGGCAACACCAAGCTGGGCCGCTTCGAGCTCTTCGGCATGGGCGGTCGCAGCAGCATCGACTTCCTCGGCGCCGAGATCGACAGTACCGACCTCTTCGCCGACCCCACGGTGGACACCTACTTCACCTCGGACATCGGCCTGCTGGGCCTCTCGCACTTCCTGCAGCTCGACGACCGCAGCTACCTGCGCACCATGGTGGGCACCACCTACCTGGGCACCACCTTTCTGCAGAACAACATCCTCGGGGCCGCTAGCGACCAGGACGCCGTGCGCTACACCGCCACCGATGCGCGCGACCGCGAGCAGCGCTACACCGTAAGCACCCAGTACAACCGCAAGTTCTCGCCGCGGCTCAGCCTGCGCGCCGGCCTGGTCAACGAGGTGTACGACCTGGACATCGACTGGCAGGACCGCGACCGCCGCGCCGGCATCCCGGATACCAACGGCGACAGCATCCCCGACTACTTCATCCAGGTGCGTGACGTGCAGGGCACCATCGACCTTCTCCAGGCCCATGCGCAGGCCGAGTACAAGTTCACCGACGAGCTGAGCGTGACCGCCGGTCTCCAGGGCCAGTACCTGGACCTCAACGACGATGTGCTGGTGGCGCCGCGCGCCGCCCTCGCCTGGCAGTTCAGGCCCCGCCAACGCCTGTCGCTGGCCTATGGCCTGCACGGCCAGCTGGTGCCCCTGCCCATCCTGCTCTACACCGACCCCGCCACCGGCGCCACCAACACCGGCCTGCCCTTCCAGAAGGCCCACCACCTGGTGCTGGCCTATGACCACCGCTTCGCCGGCGACTGGCGGGTGAAGGCCGAGGCTT
>Ga0209985_10000348_pt1 | contig 51659 bp, 66 predicted proteins | sample NOAtaG_FD_187305 | JGI IMG/M metagenome (GOLD analysis project Ga0209985, IMG submission 187305) | Freshwater lake microbial communities from Lake Erie, under a cyanobacterial bloom - NOAA_Erie_Diel6S_1000h metaG (SPAdes) (version 2) | ecosystem: Environmental > Aquatic > Freshwater > Lake ... | reverse complement strand
TCGCCGAAGGGTCGCCACTTCGGGTGCAGGCTAACAGAGACGCCGTGTCTCGGTACTTGGAGAGCCCGGAGCACCGCGACATGGTGCGGGCTACACTCTCCGGCACCCCCACCGCGGACCCGCTGGCCGGCCTTACCTCTTACGACCGGGGGGATTTGGTGACATTTGTCGGAACCTCCGACTTGCGTGAGGTAGAGTACGCAACAAGATCGGCAGACGGGCGGTGGCAGATTAAGCTGGCAGACTCAGCCGAATTGTTTGACGAAGACAGGCTGACTCCGGCATTCAGACCCAAGCAGGTGACCCTGCCTGCAACCGTGTACGACGAACTTGATACCTATTGGATCCCAGCAATTGCAAGAGCGAGGGAAGAAGCCGTCGATGCGGGGTGGAACGTTCCGGTGTGGCGGGACCCTTACACCGAATACGCCCCCAGACAAAAGTCCGACGTTGCCCGCTCTTCGGAGATAGCCATTGGGCAAACGCCGCAGGCCTGGGCTCGTGCCCGACACGGCGTTGCGGAGGCCTTGCAGGTACCGGGTGCTCGCGAGTTGTTGTACTCCAATTTCCGCGAAGGCACAGTAGGCATCCGCAAGCTGTACATGGATGAGGCCTACGAACAAATCGCCACGAAGTACCGGCCTCCAAGCCAAGGCGGGTCGCTGGTCACCGAGCCCACCAGCGACAGCCCCTCCACTCTGTTGCCGACGGGTAAACAATACCCGGTTGGCCGACGCCATGCCGAAGACCTTGCCGACCAGATCGGTATGGATCCTGATGAGTTTTGGGCCGAGATCTGGAAGCTTGCCGAGAACGATATACCCGACCGTTTGACCGGCATATACGATGCTGCCACCGGCCACATCGGAGTGCTGGACAAAGCCCGCTGGGACGGAGTGTCGCGTTTGCCTCCGCCGACAGGGTTGCTGCGGGCTGGCCGGATTCTGCCGACGGATACCGAGGTGAAACTCCTTGGCGGAGGGTACACGAATTCCGCAGGCGTGCTGCAGTCCCTGAACATGGCTCCGACTGCCGAAGGAGCGACCTACGTAGACGCCGCCATAAACGGGCTGCGAAAATCCCCCGAGTACCGAGCCGCCAGCATCGAATCTCTGCGAGCTGTAGACGTTCCGGTGGGTGCCGGTGATGTGCTGTACCGCCCGCTGGGCTTCGAACCCGTTCCCGCAGCGTCCGGGACAGCCGGCGTTGAGGATTGGGTACGCCGCGTTCAGCCCAGCCCGCAAGGCGACGTTTGGCGGGAGGTTCCCGAGAAGTTTGCATTCCCCGGCACGATGGAGTTTGCGATCTTTGAGCGAGCGTTCTCCCGGTTTGTGGACAGGCAAAACCGTTTGGGGGTGCCCGTCACGCCGGGCGCTAACGCCACCCAATTCATCCTCGGCAACCGAGCGATGTTCAATCAGCACATCGGTCCTGTCGCAAAACCTGCTCCCGGGGCGGTATCTCCGGTACCTCCGGGAGTGTATCTGGAGTTTGCCCCCGGGCCCAATGGGCTGGCGGTGCCAGTGTCAACGATGTGGACTCCAGCAGGGACGACGCGTGTTCCGTGGGCACGAGTCCCCACTTCGTTTGACCCGGCCTATCCGGGGTTTGCCAGTTGGGCTACCGCCAACGGGGTGGACCTTACAGACCCCGATATGATCCAGATGCAGGCAAGGATAGACCGCGGTGCGGCCCCGGGAGTCACGCCGGCCCCGGACGACGTTGCGTACTACGGCACCCATCGGCGAGCTGGTGGTGGGCCTCAACCGTACGTGGTGCAGCCTGCGCTCCGGTCGCCTCTGACACGTCCGGGGAGTTTGCGGTATCATCTGGACACAGTAGCGAACTCGGCAAATATGGCCCCAGTGCTGCAGTCCGAGGCAGCAATGGAGGATATCTACAACCACTTGGGGCGGTCCTACGGCAACGCCGTCGATGAATACATGCCTCGGTTCGACCCCCAGACCCATGGGATAGTTGCACGCTTACCCGACGGGACTCCGGTCACGCGAGGGAGCGCTGCGGCGAATCCGGCAGATGCCGCAGCACCTCTGAGCTTGAGCCGCCCTGCGTGGATCGGGGCCGTCACCGAACTCATCGACACGTGGAACCGCACTCTCTCCACCGTGCCCGGGGGGATAGGTCCGGCAGCGCAGGAGTTCCTGCGACTGCTCGAGCAGCGACCGAAGCTGATGTCCGCGTTTCGGTTCGACGCAAAAGCGATCCAAGCGATAGGCCTACCACGGGCGGTGATCGACGAACTGGATCGCGTGCGCGCCGACGTGAACGGCGTGATCGCAGCAAACCTCACCCGGTATGCGGAGGAGATCCCGGCAGATTACACGATCGACACGGTGTCTCGATACAGAGCCCTCGCCGCCGAACTTACAGACAGAGCTGAACGGCGGCAGACTGGTTTGTTTGGTGACGACCCGCTCGTGCAGGTTGCCGACGGCATTCAAAAGCAAACAATGCAGGCTCAGTATCTGCGAGGGGCGGTTGGTGCGCTGACCACGCTGTACCGTCCGACCCCGAGAAGACTGTTCACCTCGAAGACGGAAATTCCCGGCACCACCACTCTAGGGGAATGGCTGAGCCCGCAGAAGGACTACCTCGGCAAAGCCGCTCGGCGGGGGCTGTGGCCGGACAACCTGGTGGAGGGCCAGTTCCTTGACAACCTACTCCGCAGCATCGCCGAAAGCCGCGTCTTTAGTGGGACCCGAGACGTCAACGCGTCTACGTTTGTGGACGCTAACTGGCCTGTCCGGTATCGCCTCGACCCGGTAGATCTGTTTGTCGATGGGGCAGGAGCTCCGCTGACTGGATCCGCAATGGAGGCGGCGAGAGCGTACGCCCACGACATCCTGCGAACAATGGAGCTCACCTCCGAGCAAGCAGAACAGTTGAGGACGTTCACCGAATTACCTGCAATGATGCAGATGCCCGAACTCGGTATGTTCCTTCGAACCACAGCGAATATCACGGCAGCATCCAAGAGCGGATTCCTGCTTGCCATCAGTACGGCAATTCGAGACGTCCTGGGCTCCGCGATCAACGCCAGCTTGGTCGGCGGGTCGAATCTCGGCGTTGTCACCAAGTTCGCCAAAGCCGGCTTGAACTTCGCCCGCGGAGCTCCGATCGATCCTATTGAATTGACGGGGGTAAACATCCCGGAGATCTCCCGGTTGCTGGCGACTAAAGGGTGGGCGGACACCCCAGCGAACCGGGGGCGAGCGTTCCAAGCGTTGTTTGCCGCCCACCACAGGGCACCGTTTCGGCACGCCAGCCTGATGACCGCTGACGTAGAAGCTCAAGCCATATCCGGCTCGGCGGAAGCCGTGCTCAATGCGGTTCCGGGGGAAGGGGCCGGGGCCGTACAGGATGCCATACCGACGTTTGTGGAAGCAGTTGCTGGTGGTTCCGCAAACGTAAAGCGGGACTTCATGCAGCGCCTCCGCGGAGGGCTGTCGCAGCCAACAATCGCCGGTCGAGCAAAGACCTTAGCCAACGAATTCCTCAACCCAATGAATGTTGTGGGGAGATACGTCGCTGAGTCGGGCGTAAAGGACTGGACCACGCAAGCTCCCGGTACGCAGAAGTTCGCCGCCCCACCTCGAGTGCTGCAGGGTAAGTCCTCCCGCATTGTGCGGTCCTCGAGAGGGAACTTCCTGGCCGACTCGTTGAACTCATTCCGCGGCACTCTCGACACCACGACGCGCACCGCGGTCATCCTCGAATACCTGCAGCGGCAAGGGTCCGGGGCTCGTTTGTCGGATGCGTTTGCGTTCGCAGACAAAGTGCTGACAAACAATGACCCGCGGAATTTCTCCCGGTTCGAAAACACTTGGATGCGGTCGCTGATCCCGTTCTATGCGTTTATGCGGCAGAGCATGCCAATGTTCCTGCGGGAGTTGGCGTTCAACCCCGGCGGGAATCTCGGCATTGCTGTGCGAGCGACCCGGTTGGCACAAGGCGATGATGAGGAGTATGTGCCGTTCGGGTTGCAGGACACTACGGCCATACCCCTTGGAACCTATGACGATGGGCGGGCAAAGTTCTTGACCAGCCTGGGGCTGATGCACGAAGACGCTGTGCGGTACGCCGGCGACGTTCTGCAGGCGGATGTCAAAGGCCTGCTGCAGAAGCTGATTGCGTCGGGCAACCCAGCGCTCAAGAGCGTCGTCGAGCAAGCGACAAACACATCACTGTTCGCCGCCACACCTATGGGTGGTCGCCGCTTGGATGACCTTGACCCGACAATTGGGAGAATTTTGGTAAACTTGGGTATTACGGACGTGGCACCCAGCGGTAAAGCTACACCGTTTTTGGGCCCCACCGTGGAAGCAGTAGCGTCGGCGTCGCCGCTGTCGAGGCTGTTGAGCACCACAAAATACCTGAGCAACCCTGAGAACAGGACCAGTGCGACTGAGAAAGTAGCTCGATTCCTGCTTGGGGTCAAAGTAGACACCATAACTCCAGAACAGACATTGCGGGAAATACGGGACCGACTGAATGCGATGGAGGTTGCGGCTGGCGCACGACCCCTTACACTGGCGACAGGGACCGCAAAGTTACGCGAACGGTTGGCGCAGACGGGCGACACAGAGCAGCTCGCAAAGCTGCAACAAATCGACCGCTTGCTCAAACTGTTGCGTAAACAGGAAGCATCTCGTAGTCAATCGCCTTGACGCCCGATCGCCGGAGCATTACGATGCCTGAGAAGAAGACGCCGACAGACGCTGTTATCAGTTGGGTCACCTCGCAGAGTTTCAACAACGTGTTGTTGTTGGCTCTTGTGCTGACCATGATTGTCGGCATCAAATATTTGTTAGATGCAATACCCGGTCACATCTCTGCTATCCAGCAGGGTTACGAGCGGGTAGAGCAGAGTCACCGCGAAGAGCGGCAGGCGACGTTGCAGTTTCTGAAAGATCTTGTACCGGACCGACCGCGATATGCGGGTCCAATTGAAGGAGGACCTCCATGAACAAGGACCAGACGTTTGGTTTGATCCGCCACGTGCTGACTATCGCAGGCGGCATGCTGGTGCAGAAAGGACTACTTGAGGAAGGCCAAGTCCCGGAAGCCCTTGGTGCGATCATGTCCCTCCTCGCCGTCGGCTGGAGTGTGCAGAGCAAATTCCGCAAGTGACTGACCGGAACAGAGTGTTCCGATTTTTCTTTTTGGTTAGAAGGGGCTGTGTTATGGCGAAGAAGAAGAAGAAGGACCGTTGTCCTGAGATTGTCGAAAACGTGTTTTACCGCTGCGGAGATAGCGTTTCCGTGGACAACATTCCGCGGGCCAGCGGCGTAGGAAACCCCGCGATTGTGGCAATTCTCGCTCAGTTTGTCGTACCCATAATGACGAACTTGCTGGACAGGTGCGGCAAGAAGAACGACTCCACGGTGCCGCAGCAGGCTGTCGTTGCTGGAACAGCCCCGGTCACCTCTGCTCAGTCCCTGCGGACGGCGTACATCAACGGAGGTCGGCGATACTGTCAGGAGAATAACATCACCTTCCGTCGTAAAGATTGGTTGATGGATCGAGGGATGTCCCAGACACTCGCGACAGCCGGTCTGCACGAGCTGGCCGCACAGCCAGTTGAACAGCTTGACAGGATCTCCTCGATGGGCGAGGCGATTTCCATTACCGTCGATCTGCAGGACGGCTGACTGGTGCCGCATGCTGCTGATAATCACATTCCTCGCCTTGTTGGCGGCGGATGAGCCGCCGCAGATTCAGTTCCCTGACGTCAGCCCACCTGCCGTTGTCGTACCCTCGCCCGAGGACGCCAACGTGCGGATGCGACAAGGGGAGTGTTATGTCGTGGCACACTCAGCACCATTGCTGGTGTACCCATACGACGATGGCGTTGTGTCGGTTGAGTACCGTGCGCCGAGCACCTCAGATAGGGAGCTGTGGTTTCTGCCGCCGGGTTCAGCGCGTGCTATTTGGCGCACGTATGCTGCCGGGCTGCACTTATACATCATCACTCCCTCAGCAGAAGGTTCGACGGTTGTGCTGTTTGCACAATCACTCGACGCATCTGCAGTGCAGCGACGCGTTTTCGTGGTGTCTGGCGGCGGCCCTCAGCCGCCGCCAGGTCCTACCCCAACTCCGGCACCAACACCTGCGCCGACGCCACAACCCCCACCAAACCCAAAGCCTGTTCCGGGGTCGTTGCGTGTTGTCATGGTGTCGGACGAATCAGATCCTGTTCCGGCTCGTCTGGCGGTCACCTCCCTTAACGTTCGGCAATGGCTCGACGCCAATTGTGTTTCGGTGGGGCAACTCCCTGCGTGGCGGCTGTACGACCGGAGTGCTCTCGACGTTGACGACTTGAGCGAGGAGGACCCTACGCTACGTAAGCTGGTTGAGCAGACCCGGGGGTCGTGGCCCGAGGGTCCTGTGGCGATAGTGGCCGTCGGGAATCAGGCCAAGGTTTTCAGTATTCGGTCGGTCGATCAGCTACTCGCCACGATGAAGGAGATCATCGGTGCAAAGTAGCAACATAGGCAAGATACCTGTAATCGACACGGACAAACAGGCCGACCTCGATCGGTGGTGTTTGGACTCTTCGCAGCCCGGCGGCGGGCTTGTCCGGCCACTGGGTGCTGACGGGATGGAGGGGTATGGTTACGCCGGCGTGGCGAATCCGTTCCCGCAAAACCTGCTCATCAGCCGTAATGATATTGCAGACGTTGTGCGGGAAGCAGAGAGACAGAAAAGCGACCTGAGAAGCCTGATTGAGGCGAAAAAGATACCCTACAAAAACCAGCAGAGAACCAACTACTGCTGGATTTTTGCCGTGGTCCATGCTTTGGAACTCCAGCGCGTACAGCAAAACCTGCCCTATGTGTCCTTGTCTCCTGCAAGCGGCGGCGCAAGGATTAAAAATTTCCGGAACGTTGGTGGCTGGGGGCGTGAGGCTATCGAGTTTATCGCGGAGCACGGGGTCTGTAGATCAAAGACGTGGCCCGACGCGGTGGTTGACAGGCGATACGACACCACCGCCTCTCGACAGGAAGCGCAGTCCTACACGGCGACCGATTGGTACTACGCGCCCCCGCGAAACAAGGACTACCTGTTCTCTGCGTTGTCCCGGAGGATGCCTTGCCCCGTTGGCTACAACTGGTGGGGTCACGAGGTCCTGGGGATCCAAGGTGTTATCTTGGACAACGAGCTGTGCCTGCTCATTCGGAACAGTTGGTCTCAGTGGGGGGTCAACGGGTTTGGTATTCTGCGAGGATCTCGTATGATCCCCGATGATTTGGTGATGCTGGCCGGCGCAAAGGCGTCCCTGGCACAAGACTGAAGGAGGTTTGTATGAAGGGGTTTACTGGTTTCGTGCTCGTGTGTGCTGCGTTTGCGGTGCTGTTGGGGACGCCCTCATTCGCCGGCGAAGGGGACGATTGGTCTTTCACGGTGTCTGTGATCTCGACGGCGGGGGAAGACACCGGAGCGTTTGAGCAGCAAAACGCGGTGGAATCTGTGGAAGTGGTGTGTTTTACATCGCAGAATTGCCGACCGTGTAGGGACTGGACCGCGTTGGAGCAGGTACGTTTGCAGAACGCGGGGCACAAAGTCCGCGTTGTGGACGGTACAGATCCGAAGTATCGCAGGCAGTGGTCTGTCACGAATTCTGCGGGCCAAAAGTTTACGGTGCAGCCTGTGATAGCGTACCCTACGATCATGATTTTCCGCGATGGGGTTCCCGTCTGGCGTCAAACAGGGTATGCTACGGCAAACACGGTATCGCAGCACATCCCGCGAGGTAGTTGAGGTTTCGGCAATGGGGCTTACGGCTTTTCCCTTTGACGCGGTTTTGGACGTTACACCCAGTACTCTGCTGGGTAATGACACAGCAACCGCAGCACCTGCCAAGGCTCTCACCACAACTCAGGTGAGAGCCTTGCTTGGCGTATATACCACCGCTCAAGTGGACATCCTGCTGTCTGGCAAGAGCAACACAGGTCATACCCATGATTACGCAAGTCTGACTGGAATTCCAAGTACGTTTACGCCATCCGCCCACCAACACGCGGCGTCGGACATAAGTTCGGGAACGTTGGACATTGCTCGCATCCCTACAGGTACTACCGGCCTGACAGTGTGTGTCGGAAACGACTCGCGTTTATCTGACGCTCGCACACCGTCAGCACACAAAGCATCGCATGTCACGGGACAGCCGGACGCTCTCTCCCCAGGAGATATTGGAGCAGTCCCAACCTCTCGCACTCTGACAATCAACGGGACGTCGTTCGACTTGTCCTCAGATCGATCGTGGACGGTGTCTGGAGGTAGCGGCGGAATCAACAGCCTCAACGGATTGACGGACGCGACGCAGACGTTTGCGACCGGGACCACCGGCACCGACTTCGGAATTGTGTCGGCGTCGGGGGTTCACACATTCAATTTGCCATCAGCGAGTGCGACTGCCCGAGGTGTGGTCACGACTGGGACGCAGACGTTTGCGGGAGATAAGAGCTTCAGCGGACGAATAGGCGTAGGTGGGGCTGGTGTAAGCGGTGCTGGAGGCCCACTGAATCTCCCAATATACACTTGGTTGTCCTGGGGTAGTAACAATGTTCTTACTGGCGAAAGTGGCTTGCTGCGAGTAGCAGGCAATGTTGTAGCAGATACCTATTTAGGACTAGGTGGTAATCCTGCAGATGTGTTGTGGGTGAGAGACGCAGCCGACACTATGGCACAGCGTAGGGGGACAGTCGCACAGATTCACAGGGTGTACAATACATACACCAACTCGACATCTTTCGAGCGGCTCAACATCGCATGGGCGTCTAACGTCTGCACAATAAATACAACCGCAGGCTCTACACTTGGGTCAGTAAGACAGCTTGTTGTTGGCTGTGGTACTACAGGGGCTCGGGCATTTTTCAGCTCCGGGAGGTTTGACGTAGCAACCGCTGGAAGTTGGACTATTGGAAACGGCGTTTCGGCTTCTGCCTACAGTACATTTGCCATTGGGGATAACTCCTTGGCCAATACGCAACAATCATTTTGCATAGGTTTCTATGCCTCAACATACAGCACGACTCAGTTTTCAAGAACGACTATAGCAAGACCTTGGACTGCAGGATCTGCGCAAACTAGCGAATTCAGAGCATTTGCCCAGAGCGGCGGGACATCTCCTTTTGAGTTTGTGTGGAACGGCAATGCCGTAAATCGATGGATAATTCCGAATAACCGAGTGTGGTCCTGTATTCTCCGTATTGTTGGCGTGGACACTACTGCAGCAAATCAGAGCGTCGTTACTTTTGACAGGAAGTTCTGTATCGCACGTCTAGGCAATTCAGGCACAGTGGCTATTCACGGGGGGGTGCAAGTAATTGGAACTGACGTTGATAACGTCGGGGGTGCTGCGATTTCAATTGCAGCAGATGATACGAACAAGTGTGCAAATATCCAAATAACAGCCCCAAATGCTAATACATGGTATTGGTATGGGACGTTATATGTAGAAGATATTATTAGAACCTGAACAGGAGACATTGAGTGTCAGGCACCTTCGAATTTCAAACTCAGCCCGACAAATATCGTGAGCGGGCCATTGCGATAATGCAGCTCGGGCAACAAATCGAGAGACAGCTTGTGAGTCTCTACGAACAGAGCATCACGGCGATTTCGTCAGGGCTTGAGCCTGATGAAATTCAGCATGTGATGACAGCCCTCGACACCCTTGATCCCCCGAGAAAACGAGCCGCTCAGGTGGTGCGGGCAGCTCAGCGATTCGCCTACTTCCTCGTCTGGTCACAATTGACTTCATCTCCGATGAAGCCGCCGGGCGTCGAAATCACCGTCGTCGGCGAGGACGTTCAAGTCACGGTGCTGCCCCCACCGCCGCCGGTTGAAGAAACCCCTGCGATTGCTCCTTTGGAGATCTGACCGATGCCTACTCAGACGGTTGCGTTTGGGGCTGCACAAAACCAAACGCTGACAGTAAAGCTGTTCAACCCTGAGACTTACGAGCTGGTGGCGACCACCCAAGCGACCCCTTCGGGTACGGCTAGCGGGGAGTACACTGCGGATTTCAGCAATTTGACTCCCGGTTTGTACCTGCTGTGCGCGTACAACGTTGGCGGGACCCGCATAGCCCGGTGGTCCGTAAGAACCGAGAACCAAACCCGTACCTACCAAGCCTTTGAATGCCCGGACGCCGGAGAGTGGACTCAAGCGAGGGCCGGGATTCTCGATCGTGTCCTGATTGCCAGTAACCCGAACCAAAGAGAAGTTCCTGTCAACGGCAACGGCCACGTAGCGAGCGTTGTTCATGAGATTCAACCAAACGTTATCACCGCCGAGGCGATTGCTGCCAGTGCTGTAACGGAGGTCCAAGCCGGCCTCGCTACGCTGGAAAACCAAAACGCCATCAAAGCTGTAACAGACCGCTTGGGCACGGGGTTGGTGCAAGACGAAGCTGTGTGGCAGTTTACGGCCAACATGCTCGAGCTGGTTCCGAGCGGTGGTGGTGGTTCGGCGACGGTGGAAAATCAGCAGGCCATACTCCAGCATCTACTCCAGATCAAAGGTACAGGGTGGTCTACGTCAGACTCTCTGTCGGTGCTGTCTGATCTGGTGGCCGCCGGGATTGGGTCCGCTCTGGCGTCTCTTGGGTTTACCACAGGTACGATCACTGGGTTCCCCAGTACTCTGAGAGTCCAGGACAGCTACACGCAGGCGGTGAATCGCTCTATCTCGGTGTATGTGCGTGACTCTCAAGGCGTACCCATTACCCAAGTCGGGTCGAAAACCTTCGCTGACCCGGACTTCAAACCGACATGCGTGATTTCTCAAGACGGACAATCTGGTCGCGTCGAAGCGTTGGTCACATGGGTGCCGCCGGTCGGAGCGGTTGAGGGGTATCTGAGGATCGAGATACCGTCAAACCGTGCGGCGTACGCGCGAGCCGGGGTGGCAACGGTGCAGGTGACCTTGCGGTGGACGGGAATCGTCTTCACGCTGGCAACACAGACCGTGACGTGGCTGCCCGCCGTCTAAATTCCACAAACTCAGTTGACTGTTCTCGACAGATTTTGTAGACTACCCCCGCCCTAATTTTGAAAGGAGGGGCTAGTCATGAAATTTGCGATTCAGGCTCACGTGCGTTTGTCCAACTTCCCAGAACACATTCGGCGTCTCGGAATCAGTGCCGCCGCGTTCACTGTGGAGGTTCCTGTTGAACTGTTTGAGGGTGTCAACGAAGACGGGTCGATGACTCAGTACGCCGGCGTGTCCCCAGAAGATCCGGCGGCTTTGCCCGACCCCACTTCGGCGGCACCCGCAAAACGCGGACGCCGCAAGAAGGGTGAGGGGGAGGCAGCACCGGCAGCACCGGCAGTACCGGCAGTACCGGCTGCTCCGACCACCGCATCTCCGTCGTTCCCTATGCCGCTCCCGACAATCAACGCCCCTTCCACCCTGATTGAAGGCGTTCGGACGTTTCCTCCGTCGGTACGCCCTAACGAGTTGACCCACATCAACGCCGCAGTGGAGCTGAATGGTGGTGCCGGCACTCCAGCAGGTACCCCCATCCCGATCGCCGGGCAGGCTCCGATGGCGGCAGCCCCGTGGCAGGGGGCACAGGCTCCGTGGGCTGCGCCTCCTCAGGCGCCACCGCAGATGACCTTGCAGGACCTGCAGGCCAAGATGATGCAGGCCTACCACACTAACGGTCCCGGCTTTATAGCGGCGATGAATGCGGCAGGCATCAACGCGGCAGCAGCGACAGTGGCCGACGCACCTCGTGTGCTCGCAGCCATCGCCCCGATCATTGGACAGGGGGGTTGAGTCGTGCCCGGAAAACACCTCGTGTTAGCCCCGTCGAGTGCTAAGAGGTGGATGGCGTGCCCGGGTAGTTTGTTTGCTCCGCAGGGGGATTCAGGTGGTGTAGAAGCCGCTCGAGGGACGGCTATGCACCACCTGTTTGAATTCCTGTTGCTGCAGCATCTGCCACCGGAAGCTCGCCACCGCCGGCACGGCCCTGTCGTGTCACTGCTGCCTCCGTGGGGGGATACTCCAGTAATCTCGTGGATCTTTTCGCAGCCGGAATTCGCACAGGTACTCCCTTTGCTGAGTTACGAGCCGGGAAAATCCTTGGACGACGGGGATATCTACTTGGTTGTTCAAGCGGTAGACGCCGTGAGGCAGATGATATGGGATCACCGTCTGGCTGAGCCTTATCTGTTTTCCGAAGTGACCAGTGTTTTACGTGCAGCAGGCTTGAGATCTTCTGCCGGGGAGCACTGGTGTGGGGGCACATCTGACTGCGTGCTGATGGGCAGGAGAGACGACCGTAGTGTGATGATGGTGTGCGACCTAAAAACAGGTCGCAACCGCGTTACGCCGGACGACCCGCAGCTCCTGCTCTATGCGGCAATGATGTTGGAGGCCTTCAGCGTCTCCGGGTTTGACCCACCGTTGGCTGCTGACGGAGTGGTTACTGCCGTCATTCAGCCCAAGGTTACTCCTCCGGTGTCCTTCCACTCTTGCTCCCCGACCGAGATCAGTACGCTGGTTCAGGACGTGGTGCGAGTGAAGACTGCCATAGAGCAGCGGGACTTGTCCTCCAACACCCCGCCGAGGGAGTTGCTGCGGGCGGGGACCCATTGCCAGTACTGTCGGCGTCGCGAGGTTTGTCCTGCGTATGCAGACGACCAGCGTCGCAACATGGAGCTGGCTGTCTGGGAAGCCCCGGGCCCTCAGATCCTTCCTGCTCCGGTGATGGACATGTCGGTCGAGGAGTTGCTGAAATTCAACGCACTAGAACCCGTGGTGCAGCAATTCCTCGCCGATGTGCAGAAAGAACTGATACGCCGGGCCCATCGTGGGGTGCGGATTCCCGGCAAAAAACTGGTCGCGTCGTTCGGTAATAGGGAGTGGCACCTTGAAAAGGGTTTGACAGGGGAGCAGATGGTTTACGCTCTCTCGCAAGCTTTGTCAGTGCCGCCCGAGGTGTTTGCCGAAACCTCGGCAGCCACCCCGGCTGAAGTCGAACGGCGTCTGATGGCGAGGTATGGTCTCAAACGCCGTGAGGCGACTGAGGCTGTCGGTAATTTGGTCACTACGCGTGTGCGTGGTGTACGGTTGTGTGACGCCAGTGCTGCCGGCGATGAGATTCAGCCGGAAGCTGTGGTCAAATTCTTGGAAATTCTTGAGGAGCACGCTAGTCATGGCGACGACTGTTGATGACCCCACTCGAGTGGTGGTTGGGCCTTTGACGCTGAGTTATCCGGCACTGTTTACTCCTCGTGCGAGCGAAGAGGGGGGACAGGACGCGCGGTACTCCGCTGAATTTTGGTTGTACTCAGATAACCCGCACGCCGGGGAGATTCACGCCAAACTGTCGTCAGCGATGGCGGAAGCGTGTGCGGAGAAAAAGGTGCAGTACAACCCCCACACCATGCCTGCCCTTAAGCCCGTGGATCCGGAGCGCACTGGGGGTAAGGTGGTGTACTTCTTTCGAGCCAACAGCAATCAGGCCCCTGAGCTGTTTGTGCGTCGAAGTGCTGGAGGCTCCTTGGAGCCGGCCAACGCCGCCGACAACATGTACGCTGGGTGCTTGGTTTATGTCAGCGTGAAGGCCGCGTACTACGATTTTCGACCGCCAGCAGGGGGTATTGCCAAAGGCGTGAAATTTTACTTGAACGCCGTGTGTCAGACAGGGGATGGCCCTCGTCTGGCTGCGGCAAAGCCAAACTTTGCAGCGGTGTTCTCAGCGACTCCGATGCATTTGTCCGAGTTCACCACACCCCCGTCACAGGCTTCCGCCTTTTCGGATGTGTCTCCAAGCTCCCCGCCTCCGTGGCAGCAGCCGGCACCAGCGGCCCCGCCTTCCCCGCCTCCGTGGCAGCAGCCAACGCAGGCCGCTCCACCCTCTTCTGCCCCCCAGACGACTCCGTGGCAGCAGCCGGCACCAGTGGCCCCGCCTTCTCCGCAGCCATCTGTATGGCAGCAGCCCGCCGGGGAGGCGCCACCAGCGTGGCAGCAGGCTTGGACGGGAGGCCCTCCAACAGTGTGGCAGCAGCCGGCCACGGTGGTCCCTTCTGCACCACCGGGCCCGCCTCCCGCTTCGTGGCAGCCGGGTCCTCCCGCTGCTCCGGGCTGGCCGGCGTGAAAGGAGTAGGTCACAGTGAAGATGCCTCATAAACAGACATCAACTGTAGACCACAGACGGTGCGGCGATGTGGTGAGGCAGGCCCGCAAAAGAAAAGGCCTGTCGTTACGTAACCTGTCCACAAGAGTTGGCGTGTCCCTGAGCTACTTATCTGCTTTGGAACTCGGCAGGCGACGGTGGACCCGAGAGCTGTTTGAAAGTGTACTCCATGCGATCGATACCTCGGTACCTGATGATTGACTTCGAGACTCGGTCTGCGGCATCCCTTCGGGATGTTAGCTACGACCGGTATGCAGGTCACGCATCTACCGATGTGTTGTGTTTGGGTGTATCCCTCGACGGTTCTGATACCAGAGTTGTAACCCCCGCAGAGGGTCCGGTGCTGACGGCCAGCGATACTCCTCCCGAGATCGTTTACGCTGTTCAGCACCGGATCCCTGTTTACGCACACAACGTAGCGTTCGACCGCCGCGTTTACCGCCACCAAGCTGTGCAAAAGCTGGGGTGGCAGGATATCCCCGATGATTTGTGGCGGTGTACGATGGCGTTGGCCGCGTACTACGCCCTCCCCAGATCTTTGTCTCGGCTGGCTATAGCCTTGGGGCAGCGCGAACAAAAAGATAGTGCAGGCAGTCGTGTGCTGGCTCAGGTTAGCAGGCCAAAGCCGTACACTAAGTCGCAGAAGGCCGGATACGCCGCAGTTTTCGGCGGCGACGAAACCCGGTGGCCTCTGCATTGGTTTGACCAGCCAGACAAGCTCGCTGCGGTGTACCGGTACTGTGTTCAGGACATCAACACGCAGTGCGAATTCCTCAACAGAATGGGCCCGTTGCCTCCGGCCAGACAGGCTGATTGGGAGCTCGACCGCAAAATCAACGAGCGCGGGGTGCGTATCGATGTGCCCACTCTGTTCGGCATGTACGGGCGGAAGGTATCAGCGCTGGAGGAGTATGACGCCAAGGTCCGACGGATTACCGCCTCATCTGCGTACCCTCGGGGGTTTGTTCAGACTATCAACCAAGTGGCGTGCGTCCGAGAGTACTTGTCGATGCGGGGTGTGTGGGTCTCAGACGTGACCAAAGACACCATCACCGACCTGTTGTCACGGCAGGATTTACCAGACGACTGCCGGCAACTGTTGTTGTGCCGCCAGCAGGCGGGGAAATCCTCCATCGCCAAGCTGGACAGTTTCTTGAGTTTTATTGATGACGACGGGGTGATACGTGATTCTTTGGTTTGGCACGGGGCCAGCACCGGACGATACACTGGACGGGGCGTGCAGTTACACAACCTGGTGCGGGACACGCTGAGCCTGAAGGATTACAACACGCTGATCTCGTGCCTGAGGGACGGGTCCGCTTTCGAAACGAAAGAGTGGGAGACGCAGCAGCCGGAGGTGGTCCCGGAAACATTGTCCAAGGCGTTGCGCGGGCTGATTATACCGAGGCAGGGAAGACAGCTTTTGATCTCGGACTTCAGCTCTATCGAGTGTCGGGTGCTGGCTTGGTTATCCGGGTGTACCCTGTTGCTGGATGCTTTCCGTCGCAAAGAGTGTGTGTACCGGCAGTTTGCCGAACGTGCGACCGGAAAACCCGCCTCTCAAATCGGAAAGAAAGACAAGGAGAGACAGCTCGGGAAGGTCGCCGTGCTCGGCCTCGGTTACGGAATGGGGGGCAGGCCACGAGCCGGTAGCGCCACGTACCCACTCAGCACGTTCCAAGCGGCTGCTGCCGCAAGCCCCTACTTTTTGACCCTGACAGACCCCGAAAGCATCCGCATTGTAGATCTGTTTCGGAAAACATATGCAGAGATACCCGCCTTCTGGTCGGCGTTAGAAAATGCATTCCGTCAGAGCGTACTCAACCGCAAGCCTGTGCAGTGTGGTCGCCTGCTCGTGCTCACGACAGGAGACGGGGAGTGGACCTCAGTCATGTTGCCCAGCGGCAGGCAAATTTGGTATTCGCGACCCAAGGTGACCGAGGTGCGGAAGCAGGTGGGTAAGCAGACTCGAACAGTGCAAGAGATCTCGTTTGAGAGCGAGCACCCGGTAAGTCGTAAGTGGGTCCGCATGCCTACGTGGGGCGGTACGTTGGTCGAAAACGCCGTGCAAGCCGTCGCCTGTGATCTGTTAGTGGCGGCCATCCGACGTGTGGATTCTGCCGGCCTGCCTGTGATCCTGTCTGTCCACGACGAAGTCGTGGCAGAGGGTCCGCCGGGTGAAAGCATCGTTGAAAAATTCCACGAGATGATGGTCGCTGTGCCAGAATGGGCGGCGGGTTTGCCGAACGATTGCGAGAGCGAAGGGAAACCCCGGTATGGCAAATGACATCGACCCCCTGTTTCAAGGTCGGGTAAAGGCCCGGGCACCCTTAGAGAAAAGCATCGAGAAGGCCTACCGGGATTGGTGTAAAAGTCGAGGGTGGCAAACCCTCAAATGTACGCCAATGGGGAACCAAGGTTATCCGGACAGGCAGATTTTATTTGGCGACGGTAAGGTCGCTTGGTTGGAATTGAAGAGACCAAAGAAAAAACCGACCCCGCTGCAGCATGAACGGATCCACATCCTGTTGTCCGCTGGGTACATAGCCGGGTGGGCGGACACCCTGCAGTCAGCAAAAATTTTTACCGAGTTGGCACATGCAATCCTGTTCTCCTCCGGTGTGGACGCCGCACGAATATCAAAAGACTGTGCTAAATTTTATACACAGCCGAACGACGTGGAGCCAGCGGCCCGGAGACGGCGCAGCCGTCCTGCTGGACCCCGGCATGGGAAAAACCGCATGCATGCTGCAGTGGATGTCTGACTGCATATTGTTCGGCGTAGCGTCTCGCTTTCTGGTGGTCGCACCGAAGGCAGTTTGTCATCTCGTGTGGCCAAACGAGATCCAGAAGTGGCAGAACTTCCGGCATTTGACGTACGCAGTGTGTATGGGGCAGGACCAGACTCGACGCAAACGCCTGAGCCTTCCTACAAATCTCGCCATCATCAACCACGACGCCTTAGACTGGTTGGCCAGACTTACGGCAACGCACAAGAGACTGCCGTGGCACGGGATAATCATCGACGAAAGCACGAACTTCCGGAACTGGGAAAGCCGGCGCACTAAAGCTCTGGCAAAACTGATTGCAAAAATCCCACGCAGAGTGATCCTTACCGGCACCCCGAGCCCAAAGAATTTGGCCGACCTGTACTCGCAGCTATACATGCTCGACCAAGGGGAGGCGCTGGGGCCTACCGTGGAACAATTCCGGGCCCATTTCTGCTTCGAGCATTCGGCGGGCCGGGGCCAGAGCTTTCATGTCCGCAGCGACAGGTTGCCTCAATTCCACTCGCGGATACAACCGCTGTGCCTGAGGCTGGAGAAGAACGACTACCTCAGCATGCCGCAGCTTGTCACTCACGATATCCCTTTGCAGCTTGAGGGCGACGCGGCAAAAGCCTATGAGGAGATGGAGCAGCAGTTGTTCCTTGAACTCGACGAGGGGAACATACGGGCAGCGGCAAACGCGAGCGCACGTTACCAGCTATGCAAACAGATCGCCGCCGGGTTTTTGTACGACGAGAACAAGACCGGCCACCCGATCCACACCACCGTGGTGGACAGCGTAATGGGCATCTTGCAAGAGCTTGGAGGAAAGCCGGCACTCATCGCGTACCAATACACGTACGAGCTGGAGATGCTGCGGAAGAGGATCCCTAAGCTGCACGCTATTCGAGGGGGGATGCGAGCTGCGGACGTCGCCAAGCTTGTAGACCGGTGGAACAAGGACGAGCTGGACCCCCCGTACCTGGCGGTACACCCCGCGGCTCTCAGCTTCGGCGTGAACATGCAGGCGGGCTCTGGCCGCGACATCATTTGGACCAGCCCAACCGATAACCTGATCGATTACCTGCAGCTCAATGCCCGCATCTACAGGCAGGGGGTCACAAGCACCGTGCGGATTCACCGACCCCGTGTAACGGGCACCGTGTGCGACCTCGTCTGGGACCGCACAGATCAAAAAGAGGACGTGCAGGAAAGTCTCCTGCAAGTCCTCCGAGAGTACGCCCAGGCTAAACGCAAGCAACAGCCTGTCGGGTAGTGGGTACTCAACCGCCACCCGGCCCCTCAATCCGGCGGATGTAGCCACGTGTTCCCCAACTGTAGGTATCCCCTTTCTGCAAGCGATCCCCTGCCGCCACTGCCCGCCACCCACTTGGCGGCGGACCTTTCGCAGGTGCAGGTAAGACGATGTTGAATGCGGTTAACTGACAGCGTAGGGTGTCCATTTCGGTTAGAAACTTTTCACGATCAGCCTGCAGCCGATGCACCTCATCCGCCAATGAATCGCACAGTGTCTTTAACGCAGCAAACTCATCTCGAGATTGACCACACCCTGCCGACCTCTGTGTATCGTCAAAGTTTTGCATCTCAACGCTCTCGTCCACAACCCAGAACACAATCGCAGCAACAACCAGAGCAGTCGTTACGCCGCAGAAATACCCGCACCACCAAATCATGGTCGATCCCTCCCGCAAAAGGCCCCGCCGCACTCGCAGCGGGGCTGTGTTGTTGTTGTGTCAAATCGAGTCGTGCGTGTATCCTCGAAAATGCTTCTTTGCACAATGCCGACCCACCGGAAAGAACCCCATATACCCTGCATCGGTCTGGTCTGGATCGAGGCCGGGAGCAGCGACCTGCCCGCCGCCGTCGATGACCTCTACGTACACCGGCGTGCCTGTCAGCTTGCGCCCGCAGCACACACAATGCTCGATGCTGCCGTTTGTGTCTTTGCCTGACCACTTCATCGGTATCATTGCTGCTGTTGTCATAATGATTGCTCGCAAAATGCCCCGCCGCACTCGCAGCGGGGCTGTGTTGTCGGTCAGCGTGAGCAGTGGTCCATCCGCTGCCACTGTGCCAGCGTGTCAACGTCGAGCGGGAAAGCTCTACCGGTCTCGCGGTGTCGTCCGTTGCTGTTGACGTGACGACCGACGAGCTGGCCATCAGCCTTTTTGCGTGCTTGGAGGTGGCACACCGCCCCATGTGCCGCCCTGTTTTGGTTGACACTCACGCTGCCGCTGTAGGCTATCGTCGCGATCGTGGTGAATTTATTCGTCAGTGCCGGTCCACCTGAGCAGTGCAGGACCACGCGGCTTCGCTCGCTCGCTGACAGACTGGCCAAAATGCGATCGCTCGGACGGCTGGTTCGCAGCCACTGCTGCGCGTAAACGTCCCACACTGTCACTGAGCCGTCTCGATGGTAGGTCGTTGCGTATGCGTCACTCATTATCTGTTCCTTTGAAGGTTTCCAAAAGGCCCCGCCGCACTGCGCAGCGGGGCTGTGTGTCAGCCGCTGTGCTGCAACCCCAGCGAATTGACAACCATCTGATCGGGCAGCAGCTCGCCCACCAATACTATCGGCATCGCCTCCCACTTAGCCCATCGCACTCCGCAGAATGCACCAGAGGCATCAACCTCAAACGTCCCGACCCGCTGTTGCACTTGTGTCACACCATCAGCGGTCGCCACTACCCGCACCTGTTGTAGCATTGTCCTTCCTCCTTCGAGAAACCCGCCGCACTGTGCAGCGGGTGTTGTCGTACCGCACTACCTTAAAGCACCCCCGCGACCTACTCAGCCGGCTTGTAGTGGATTGTCCACGTAACTTCCTTTGGCGGGCCACCAACAGCGAGATCAAACAGGTTGGCTATGGTGGTGTGGCACCAACCAAGGGCCTGATGCACCGCATCCCTATAGGGAGTGTTTCGCCACCGCTTCGTTGTTGTGCGACCCCCACCGCCTCGGCTTGGGAACGTCGTCCGTAGCGTAGCCCCCTTGCTGGTCTGTTGTATTTCAAAGCTAATTTCAAGCACCTTTTGCCTCCCGCAAATCCATGCAATCTACCATAGGAGCCTCCACGTTAGAGCCTCCGTCACCCTCACCAAGCACACACCGGACACCGCTGGTGTCAAACACGACGCCCCGCAGGTGCTTGTTCTCCCCATCGTGGTGGACTACCACATTGCGTGACACATTTACGAGCTGGTTCGCGATGCTGACCAGCCGAGTGGCGTCGGACACAACCACGTTTGAGTAGTCGAATTGGTCCTCGTTCCGTTCTCCCATTCACTCACCCCTTACAGCTTGAAAATAAAAGCCGGTGACGCCGGCGGCTTTGCCGCCGGACGGAAACGTCGCCCGGATATGATGTTCTCGGCAGTACGCCATGAGCGCCTGCCGAAGTCCGTACACTGCCGGCATCTCCCAGACCCGCCCATCGCACCACGTCGGGTCTACGACGGGAGCGATGTCTGGTGTGCTGTCTGGTACCGGAGGCCCCCCTCCGAACATGGAGGGGTATGCCGACTGAAGGCTCTCTCTCTTCACGGTCGCAGCGTGACACGACCGGCCAGTGCCCGGGTTGACCGGAATAGACTTGCCGGGCGTTTCACCCCAAGGAAACTGCATCACCTTCCGCACAAACCATTGCCGGCTGATGCGGTTCAGCAGCACCTCCCATCGCACCGGAATAGCGTTCTCAACTCCGGTGGCGAAACAGTTCCATCTACACGGGTAAGGTTTTCTCATGACAACCTCGTTGGGGGCAGGCGGGGAGGCAGACGGGGTGAGATGTACCACAGCAGCAACAGGAGACACACCAAGATGACATGCTCTCTCATGGCAACCACCTATCCAGGCAAATAGTCACAATCACCACCGCCAGTAAGGTCGCGACTGCTGAGATCACCGCCACCATCGCATGGGTCCAATTCAGACACTCCACTGAAGTCGCCTCCTGTCTTAAGTTCGTGATGGGTGCCCCACACGAGCACCGCAAACGCCACAACCGCCATTAGTATGAACCCATAAAAGCTCATCTCTGTCACTGATAGGCCCCCCCGCTGATGAATTCGGAATGGTCTTTTAAGACTGTTTGTACGCCGGTCTTGTTGTACTCTGCCCGTCTGCGGAGTACGTCGTGCATCTGATTGGCCACGAATTGCTCAGACAGAGGCTCTTTCGACCCCTTCAAAAGCTCGAGACAACCCGCCAGACAATCAATCAACTGGCTTCGAGTGAGCCGATCGAGCCATGCGTAAGCGGCCTCGTGGTCCAAAGCTGCCAACGACATCGGACCATCGACACGCCGCACGACGACCTGCGAGGTCTCGTTAAGAAGCGGCGGGAGTGCCACACCAAGTCGGCAATACACTTCCCCGGCAGGGGCTCCACCATCCTGCGCTTCGAGTTGTCGCAGTCGGTAATCATCTATCGTATAGGAAACAACGTACGCCGCTTCCCAGTTATCGCACCCAACAGGCAAAACCTGAACGAAGAATGGGGCTTTCTCCGGCCCGTTCGGTGGCACGTAGACAGGGGGGTTTGATGTTCGCAGAGACATGAGGACCTCACTTAAAGATGACAAACAAAACAAGGAACAGCCATACGGCTACGCAAAACGCTTCGGCAACCCTCTTAGGATCCAATCGACACCTCCAGCCCAATCTTCTGCATGTGAAGCTGAGTGTCGGCAATCATCCTATCCACGAAAAGTACCGCAGATTGCTGGTCTCTACTCCAGCTCCGTAACTCATCATCGTCCACTGACCGGAGCGTCGCCTTAGCCAATGCGGTAGCCCAGTCGTCACCATTGTAGATCGCGTTAATCAACTTGCTCTTGTAAGCACGCATCCACGTAAGTACGAAATCAAAGTAGCCGCAGGTGTAAGCGTACAGTTGCTTACCGAACTCGTCTTCGTTATCGATCTTTTCGTGGCCCGTACTGAGCTGCATCGGAAGTGTGATTTCCTCAGGGCGACCGTTCTTACGAGTAGGACGTGCTTCGAGCACAAAAGACATGTCCACCGACAGGGCCCCAGACGCCGGGGTGACCTGTTTACTCACGACAACTCTCACGATATCACGTGGGTGGTTGTCAAACATCGGCCTGTGCGTTTTAGGGGAGTCAGGTACGTAATCCTGAAGTATAACTAAAGCACTCGTTTGCATATTGATCTCCAAAGAAAGGAACACAAGAAAGGCGGGGGCATTCGCCCCCGCCAGATAAAACCACATCAATTGTCGAGCAGTCGCAGCAGGCTGGGCAGCACGGCAAACCGCGACCCGTGCCCGGGGATAGCGACCGAGTGCCGGAGGTCCCGGCTGTCACGCCGACCGTTGCACGCACCACACTGCTCGCAGGTCTTTGTGCTGCCCGCCTCAGGGCTGGCCGGACACAGGATCTCGCCGTCCTGCAGTTCGTCCACGCTCTTGACGATGCGGAACGTACGCCACCCTGCGGCGACAGCTCGGGCCCGCTCATCCAGCGTCTGCACACTGGCCATCAGGTCCGTCTGCCAGCCGGCGGCTGCCGGGCTGTCCCACTGGTGCGTGTAACCCGGGTGCTTGCCGGGTTTCACCAACTCCGCCAATGCGTCCCACGCTGCACGAGGTACAGCGACAGGGTCGCCGTAAGACCCACGCCGCAGCAGGCTGTTCCGCAGAGCCCGCCTCATGGCCGGCGACAGGGCGTCGAGTGTCGGGTAAACACCGCGTCGGTAAGCCTTCCAGATTTGGTTCGGTGCCCGACCAACCCGCACATAGCAGGACCTGAACCGGTTGACTTTCTTCCTCTTGACCCGGGTACTGTTGGCGATGATCCCCCGCAAAGGGCAGGAACCGCACACGCTACTGTCAGCACCAGTGTTGATGGCATTCACCGGGCTCACATCCGCTCTCAGAATCCACGTCTGGACCAAGGGTCCGGTCTTCTTGTTGCGAGTGCCGGTGGTCGCTATCGCAACGATAGGCTTGCCGTCGATCGCTGAGGGACCTTCATAGAACACTACGCCAGCCATAATAGCTCTCCATAATGGGTGAAAGAATCAACACGTCGCGAGTTTACTGCTTCGCGATCTCGTTGCGAATGATCGTTACCGATTTGCGAGGTGCCTCAAAGCCCAACGACACGCTGCCTTTGCTTATCAGGTGGGTCAGCAACGTTATCGTGATCGGGGTGTCGGACCCCGGAACCTTAACCACGATGCTGATCTTTTCGCCCCGCTTGCGCTTCAACACTAACATGACATTCTCCTTCGTAAAGAATCGTGCCGGCAAACACGCCGGCACATTGGACATTCTACAAAAACAGTTGAACCCGGTCAATGCCTGATCACGATGCAGTGGCGGATCTTTACCCGACCCATGTCATCAATGCTGATCCACGCGGCGTTGCGGTCATCTACGTCCGCCCAGTTGTTGTCGGGCATGTCGCCGCGGGTGAGCACCCGCTCGTCGATGGCTACGTATGTGGCGGTCTTGTCAACCCGAGCGCCCTGAGGGGCGTTCCTCCGCCAGTTTTTCAGGGCCTCACTTCGAGTACCGCCCGCACCCCATGAGTTGTATCCGACAACCACAATTCGGACCCCAACATGTGGCTCATCGACCACGTTAAAGAACGTTTGTTTTCCCACGACGCGTTTCCTTATTGGAACACCAACAAAAAACCCGGCGACACCGTGTCGCCGGGCACATAAACCACCCGCATCACCACCCGCATCACCACTTGCTGTTGCCAAAAAGCAGGTGCTTGATGTCGTGACGCAGCCCATCAACACGCTCCCGCATCGCCTCAAACTCCGCGACTGCGGCGTTGTAGTCGGCCAACTGCTTCTCGAGCAGCGGCGTGGCCAGCCGCCCCTCCCTCGCTGGGTTGTTAAGAGGAGACACATTGCACTCAATCTCAGAGAGCGTAAGATGCGTAACGGCCCCGAGCCGCGTCTCGCAGATGTTGTACTCATTGTGGTCGAACCGACCGCCTTCACCGCCGGCGTGGGCTGTGGCTGTCACGTGCAGGTATATTGAACCACAGCCAGCACCCGACCTCCAGAACCGCAGCAGTGCCCGGACAAACCGGGTAGTGTTCGGGTCGTCCGGTCGCTCCTTATCGACATGCGGGAGGTTAGTCACGTTGTCCCTCACCGCATCGTTTACCATGCCGGTAAACGCCTTACCGAACGTGCCATCCACCTTGAGCACCTTCTTGCCGAGGAAATTCTCACAAACGGTCCGCATATCGGGCACGAGAATGGTGCTGACATGGTGGGCCCAAGCGTAGGCCTTTGCGTGGGCCAGCATGGGAGGGGTGAGTGTGATTGCGTGGTGATCTGACATAACAAACTCCTTCATGGAACGACAACAAAAAACCCGGCGACACAGCGTCGCCGGGAACCTACTGCAAACGACCTGCTTTCTGCGTTATGCGTCCGGCTCGGACGAGTTTGCGAACCGCGGTCGTCAAACTCACCAACCCGCCCATAACTTCTGCGATTTGACCCAGCCGGCTGTCCTCTTTCGTGTAACACTCGGGGTCCGTCAGCGTAGTGATCGCTTCGAACAGTTCGCGTGCTTCATGTTCGGCCTCATTTACACGCTCGTCAAACAACTCTTCGTCAAAAGTTTTCACACGCACCGCCTTTCATCCAAAGAGTGAAACTCGACCGTCGTCCGACAAACGTGCGGACATTGCAACCCCACACACCAGCTTGCGAATAGAGATCTCGTAAGAGTCCAGCGTGTCATTGCACACTGACGGGTTGTTCAACAATCGACGCACTGTTGACACCGCATTGCCAGCCGTCGCAAAGCGGTGTGCTTGCGTTATGTCGCCGAGTTCTGTCGGACCGTTGTCAATGTCTTCGCCCTTGAACCGTTTGAAAAACACCGGTTTGAGGCTATCCTCAAGGCCTTTCAAGGCCTTAAAGTCCATCTGAATTACGTAACACTCAAGACCTTCCACAGAATCACCTCCTCTCGAGATAGTACAGCCCGGCAGCCACGTCGGCCTCCGGGAGAGTGCCCAAGAACTGTTCCGCCTGATCTTCGGTAGCGAACCATCGCCGGCGTTTGTTTCCGTACACTGGACGCTGGTCTATGCGCCCCACGCAGAATCGTTTGATCCCGCAGGCGTCAATGACGTGGGGGGCAAGAACCGCGGTGCTTGCGACATTGAGTACGAGGTACTGGCATACCGCTGTTTGACACGCCTCCGGCAATTCACTAAACGCGACCCGTTTTCCGAGGTGTTTGCCGATAGTTGAGTTCCCTGCTGAACACCAAAACCCTTGCGGGTGGTGAGGGTTCGAAGACATGGCCACCGAACTCGAACACCACCTCCGCGTGCTACCGGAAAAGAACACTACGTACCTGTCTAAGACACCATCACCGGCGTCGTAGCACTTCACACGTACAGTGCTGGGTTTCTTCTCACTATTCATGATCTGTGCCCTTCATATCCTGAGATAAAATGCAACCACTCCACCCGCGACTGCCCCCTATCGCCAGAGCATCGGTCCAAACCTACCAAGTAACGACCCGCCTCATCGGGCCCGTGAACGTGACCCACAGTCCCGGAATACGCGGGCTGTTCATGACCCGGTACTGTGTAGGGCCGAACGCGTACACGCTCGCCTACTGCAGGGGATTTACGCTGCTCACTCATGACTCGTTCTCCTCGTGTTTTGGAATACCCCTAAGGTGGTGTAGACTTACCAGTCGCAGAATGTCTGGGGTGTCGTCTGGCCGGACACTAAACACAAACCGCCCGCTCGTTGCGGCATGCACTGCTATCACGGTGCCGTAATAGCTGGGCTCTCCAGCCTGCGTGCGGTTAGGCACCACCCACACTTTCTCGCCTGCTCGGAAACTCATGCCTTGTACTCCTGTGTTGGGAACAATTTCCTGAGCGCCGTGTTCAGTCCGTACTCGTGCAGGGACTCCGGGGACACCGTCCACGGCATGCCCTGCGTGATCAGGTCAGAGACAGCCCCGACGGCGTGGTTGACCACGGTCTCGTAGTCGCTGCCGTAGTACCCGCCGCAGCCTCCATCGACGTAGTCGCCGGTGTTGGTGCGGACCGTAAAGGACAGCCCGTTCCCGTTACACCAGTCGGTGTATTGCTTGAGGAACCTGTCAGCGTCCGCCGCTCGTTCAGCGTACGTCTTAGCGCCGATAGCGGAAGGTCCGTGCTCGAACACCAGCAGGCCGGCGTGGACAACGCCGTCAAACCGACAGTTTGTGCCGGGCCCACCGCACCCCTTACGGAACCAGCTACACAGACCGTGTTCATAGTAGGACAGGTGAAACGCCAGCCCCACGTCGAGACGGCGTCGCAACCCCGGATCACGAGGGTTGAACTCGAGCCAGCCGTTTTCACGGGTGACCCTAAACAACGTGTCTGGGTGCTCAAAAGCGACGTGTCGCGTGCCGTAGCTGATCAAACGCCAGTTGCATTCAGACTCTGCTGGGTTCTCGCAGTAGTCGCTGTCGATACTTACGATGAGATGTTCTGACATAGCAAGGGAACTCCATAATGGAATCACAAAAAACCCGGCGACACAGCGTCGCCGGGAGCATACTGCCAAGGACCTGCTTTCCGTGTTAGACCACGCTAACCGGAGGCAGCGAATAACCGGGGGCGCCCGGAGCGCCGCACAGCCTGTCGATAGTGGGGTCCTTCGCTCGCACCTCAAACAGGTAGTCGAGGGCGAGCTGTACTGCCTCCCTGTCGTCGTCAATCCGGGTGTTTGGGAGGAAACTGCGGACAACCACGGACACCCAAAACCTGGCGTCGAGAGGCCTGTCGCCGCTGTACTTAGCCGGCCACCTTACGACGCGGTCCAAAGGTTGAATGCCCTGCCGGCGGTCGCTCTCGGCCCAAGCACGCCCGTCTCCCGCATCGTTCACAACAAACATCACGGACGGCTCAACCTTTACTTTCTTGTCGTCCGCAAGGGACTCCGACACGTAACGAGCGTGGGAAACGCTGATGAATCCGGAGATGTGCTCATACTTGGAGTAGATCTCCATCGCCGCAGGGTCGTCGTCGGGATAGTCTCGTCCAGCAAACTTCTCCGGGTCGTTGTTGATGTGCGTGTAGATCCAGTGCATTACCCCGTCGGAACCGATAAGACGACCGTAGAAACCAATCATGTACATGGCGAACTCCATAATGGAACCACAAAAACCCGGCGACACAGCGTCGCCGGGAACATACTGCAAACGACCTGCTCTCCGCGTAAACACTACCCGTTACCACACAGCTTCGGGTTACTCTCAACAAAGTCCCCCCAAGATCCAAGCCACATACGCTCGGAGCGGGAGCGGAACAGGATTGTTGTGTCGTAGGAGTCCCCGGTGTTGAGGTATGTCAGGCCATCACGCCCACCCGCATCGAGGGCAAACCCCTCCACCCCGTGCGTCTTTAGCTCGGGGAAACACCGTTCCGTGACCGACAGGGCCACAGACGCTGTGTAAGACGGGTGTCGCGTGTCATGCTGCCGACGTTTTTTGTACTCCGCCTGCGCAAATTTGAGGGCTTTTTTCCAGAAGTCGTCCATGCTCTCGCCCGGCTGGCGGATGAACTCCCCGCCAATCTGTCGCTCTATCTTACGACGCTTCCCTCGGAAGGTGACGTACCCGTCCTTAACCGTGAATCTTACGTACTCGTAAGACGGGGTTCCTGAGTAGCACATCTCGACTTTCGCAAGTCCGTGCGAGGTTTCACCCCCGTCACACGACCCCTCAAGCAACTCCTTAACCGTACCCTTGTTGTTCATGCTAAACAATGTCTGAAACAAATACGTTTGCACAATACGCTCCTTAGTGGAACAAAACAAAAACCCGGCGACACAGCGTCGCCGGGAGAGACTGCTACCGACCTGCTTTCCGCTTTACGCTGACACCAACGTACACCATGTCATACGCGGTTTCAGCACACTCACACAGCGGAATTCCTGACTCCTGGATGGCGGACCCCGTGGCGCCCACATAACGCCCACACCGAGCACACTTCCAGTACAGCAGGACTCGGCTGTCATCGGCGATCAGGTTCTTAGGCGGCTCGAAAGCCGCATCGGCCATACGCAGGGTACCAGTAACCCATCGGCTGAAGGCCTGCAGGCCTCGGAGCCCTTTACGCTGGCCCTTAGGCCGCTTCAGCAGGTTTCGAATGTTACGGGACAATGTGATGTCCAGCTCGTCCCACAAGTATCTGATCCACGCCTCATCCGTAGCGGGCGTGTAGTTCCCGTCATCATCGCACAAGTCCGGCCTGATGCTGCCACGGGTGAGACCGCCCGTAGAACTCACCGCGTACAGGATGCAGCCCTGCCCGCCGTACCACTCACCCGCTGTTTTAACGAACCGCTCTGGGAACTCTACGTTATTGAGATCCATAACAAACTCCATAATGGAATCACAAAAACCCGGCGACACAGCGTCGCCGGGGGAGACTGCAAACGACCTGCTTTCCGCGTCACCAGTACCGCGTAGGCATGAGCGTCAGGCCATAAATCTTGACCATAAAGCCCGCAACATCAGACATGAACTCGTTACGGCGATCGCGGAAAAAGTGGTATGACCAGCCCATGTCCATCTTGGTCTCTTTAGGGACGTGTATGTCTGAGTATACCGTTACCGATACGCCCCCACCCTCCCGCTCGAATTCATCTTTGACGATTGTCGCTACTGCCCTCACGTAGTGCGGGAGGTGTGGGAAGTGCAGCGTAATCTCTTGCTTCTCGGACACATCAGTCTCCCGCATAAAAGGTTTCTTTGAGGTCACTGCTAAACACGGTGCCCAAGTAAAGGCGTTTGCCCTTCACCTTGATCCACAGCGACCCGATGTTGCTAAAGCACGTGCAATACACGCGGTATTTTTGCTTCGTTTCGGCGAACTGCAGCATGATGTCTGTGACGATGGCACGGCCATAGCCCATCTCATCCTGCCCCCGCCTGCCCACAACACGCGTGGCATCGTTTGAAACCAACCGGTAGTCTCCGGTGACGTATTCCACCTTAGGAAGCGGTTTTTTTCCCAGACCCATAACAAACTCCATAATGGAATCACAAAAACCCGGCGACACAGTGCCGCCGGGACATACTGCAAACAACCTGCTTTCCGCGTTAGGACACCTCAGCGCGGGGGATAATCCCAGCCTCCATGTCCGCGTTGGCGATCTCAAACCGCCTCCCGTTACCCCTCACGTACCACGTCCACGTAGGCGAGGTAACGCCGCATTCGTCCTCAATCTCGCCGATCACGTAGTACATCATCTTGATAAGAGAGCGGGACACTTTCCAGCTCTCAATCGTATAAAACGAGCCTTTGCACACGATGCGGTGCCAACCCCACACACGCATCGCGTAGAGCCTCACGTCCTCGTCAGTGGGTTCGGCCTGCAGCGCAAACCGAACCTCCAGCTCAGGCAGCCCCGTAAGGCGCGTGATCGCCTCAACCGGGGTTTCATCGCCAGCGAATTCGTCGAGGTTTCCTAAATCGCAACGCAAAGCGGTACAATCCAGAACCCCATCGTGATTGATGTGGTCCGTAAACACACGGTTGATGGCGTCCACCAGAGGTTCGTCGCCGCTCAAAGACTGCAACGCATCCGCCACGTTACGCGCCGCGTGCTGGCGGGCCACACCCTCGTGGTTGGCCACGTCAGCACCAGCATCGCCGTCGCAGTACGTCACGCACCCGTCTTTATCAGCCCAGTACTCACACATTGGTTTCTCCTTAGTGGAAAGAAAGCACACGAACGACAGCCGCCGCAGCGGCTGTCTATCACACGCTCGCCTTACACGCACGTCACAGATCGACGACGATCGACGATCTGAGGTGGTTGTAGCGGATCGTCACGCTGGGCGTTTCGTCCGCCTTGAAGTCACGGATCGAACAGGGCTTTCCATCCCAGCGACTGCCGACCTCGTTAAAGATGAAATCTTTACCCGCGAGAAATGCCTCGCGGGCTGCGTCTGCCCTCGTGTAATCACGTCCGTAAGCTGGGGTCAACGTTGCCATGACAAACTCCATAATGGAACCGCAAAAAACCCGGCGACACAGCGTCGCCGGGAAGAACTGCCGAAGACCTGCTTTCCGCGTTAGCAGAGGATCAGCAGGTTTTTCGTTTCCGCACCCTTGATGTGCTCCTTACGGAACCTGACCCCATACACGGCGTCTTCAGGGGCGCTGTAGTCAACCCCTGTAAGAGACTCGATCGACGTAAAGTGGCCGTTGGTCCACCCAAAACGCTCCCTCAAGGCGTTCTGCATGGTTACCCACGGATTACCCTTAGCGTCTGGGTTGTTGAAATCCACCAGACGCCAGATCAGGATCGCGTCGTCGATGGGCCGAACGTTCGGGCCGGTAAAGGCGTCGAGGTGTTCGTAAGAGACGGTCACCCCCTGTGCCTCACGCGCCGCCGGGCTGTGGTGGACGGTAGGGTGGTAGTCCTTAAGCCAGTCCATCATATCGCTACCGTTCTTCACGTAGATTGAATCTACCCCGTCTTTGATCAGGCTTTTAGGCCCGATCATGGTGACGATGAGCGTATACCCCTTACGGGCCATTTTGATCCGGTTGACGCCCCATCGCTCCGTAAACGGGCACGCCTCAGTTTCCTCGGACATAACAAAGCTCCCTACTGGAACACAAAAACGGAAAGCACACGAACGACAGCCGCCGCAGCGGCTGTCTATCACACGCTCGCCTTACACGGCCACGAGTCACTTGATGATCAGAATGGATTTAGACCGAACGAGGGTAGACAAACGCCCGCTACTCCTAAAAACGCACACATAAGGGGTGCCCTTAGTCGGCTCGTCGTACACCCCGTCCAGTGCGTCAATCATTGTGAACTGGCCCTGCGACCACTTGTAACGCTCGCGGAGTTTGTTCCGGGCGTTAAGCCAGAAGTTGTCCATCACCGCAGAGTCAGTGGTGTCCACCAAATCGGCTGCGCAAAAACTCGCATCGGCCCCAGGTTCACGATGCAGGGATCTCAGTACGTGTTTCCCGGGAAACCCGTCGGCAGTAAGCAGGTGGCGTTTCCTATCACACAGGGGCAACACGCACATGTCAACTTCCGCAGCCGACAACCGTTCCGAAAGCGGCCCGAGGTTGCGGCGCAACATCTGCTCGCTGCTCGTGTAAAAGGTGTCGTAGCCTCCTGTAACGAGGTTGTTGGGGCCGATGACCGTAACGCGGTTGGTATACCCCGCCGACCATGACAACCGGTCCTTTTGATCGCGCTTGAGGAGGGCCATTTCGACCGCACAACCCAAAAGCCGTCCAGAATCATCTGTTCCCATAACAAAGCTCCCTACTGGAACACAAAAACCCGGCGACACAGCGTCGCCGGGACCATACTGCAAACGACCTGCTTTCTGCGTTACGCATCCGCTTTCTGGGCGACGCGTTACGCATCCGCTTTCCGACCGGCCTCTTAGGCGTCCCGCTTTCTGGGCAGCCGCTCGGGTTTCCCTCGCCGACCGCGCACGTAACCCGTAAGGCCGGGTGTCACCCCTACGGGTGACAAACGCACACCCATAGTGAACGTTTTTTCTCTGTTTCGGGAAATGTTTTGCTTTCCGTTGTGTGGGAGGGGGAAAGAGTGTAGACTTCCCCTGCCGACGGTCGATGAATGTGGCAGACCGGGGAACTGCAACCGACCTGACTTCCGCGAAAGAGAGGAACATCACATAGGAAAGCTTTTAGACCTGGAAGCCTTAGGGGAACTGGACCTAGTCCCGGCGGACTGGCAGGACTGGGAGGCAGTCTATGCCACCGCTCGCAAAATATTCCCTCGAGACGAGTATCGACAGACAGACCTCGTTTCAAGGACGTTCCTTAGGTGTTATCGCACCCGAAGAACACTATGCAGCATTGAACGGCTTTACGCCACCCTTCACCAACTAGCTAGGAGGAAGACGACACCCAAAGAAAACACGAACAAAGACCTGACAGAACTAGGCAACGGCAAAAAGCCGGAACCAACAGAGACGGCCGGACACCGGCAGCATATCGCCCGCAGAAATGCGGACTATCTTTCCAATCTCAAATCCATAAAGGGTTAAGACAATGAACGACGCCTTGAACTTGATCTTAAGCAAAATGACGGAACTGTCAGGTGCACTCGAAGGTGTGAACAATCGGCTGCTGGCGGTTGAGACCGGCGCGCGTGAAGTCGCCTCCACCCAGACCGCAGCAACCCACGCAAAGACAAAGACCCGCGCCCCCTTGCCCGATAACGTACACCCCACTGCCCGGACACCCACCGAGCCCGGAACAAAGCGCAACCCGACCGACAATCCGGCAATCTGCCTCGCTGCAGAGTGCGGAGAAACCACAACAACTAGCGGATCGGCGACGCACTATTCCCGCGCGCTGACAATTCATTTCCCGCGCTCGGAACACGTCAGCAGAATCATCGGCGGGCGCAGCAGTAGCAGCAGGAAAGAAACGAAACCCCAGACAGAAGATGAATTGATCACACAGAACGACGCATGGCAAACGGTCCTGTTGTGGCGAAGTCGTGGGGCTAGCTTTTGGCTGCAACCTAAAGACGAACCTGGCCAGGCTAAACAACCCGCAACGCAGACCGACGCCCGCACCCTCAGTGTACTGCTGGCGGATTCCATTTTGTGGGTATGCAAAATAAATGCCGACGACGACGACGCACGGCGGAAGCTTGCAGAACAGGTGGTTACAACGCACTACGGACCTGCAGCAACCACCACAAAGAAAGGTAAAGCAAAAACCTAGAACCTAGCCACAACTCCACACAACGACAGCACCACCGGGAATTCCTGGTGGTGTTTTTTTTGCGCGGTAAACACTGCGGCGGGGTGAGTGCAGGGAAGACTTCAGAAAGTAAACACGAGACTAGGCGTCGCCGTGTTTACCTATCACGTAGACCGCGAAGGTAAACACGGGATTCCTTAGGGAAAGCTTGCCAGGGAAGTTTGGCCAGCCTTAAAGACGGGGGCTGGCTGGACCGGTCGGGCAGGAGGGGTTTATTTTGGTTACTCTCCCGGAATTTTTTAATTTTCCAAAATACCGGTAAACACAGGGCAATACCGGTAAACACAGGGCAATACCGGTAAACACAGGGAAATACCGGTAAACACAGGGCAATACCGGTAAACACAGGGAAATACCGGTAAACACAGGGAAATACCGGTAAACACAGGGCAATACCGGTAAACACCAGCAATCAGGGCGGTCAAGGCAATAGCAGCCGACCACAGCACTTCCGGCTATTACACAGACTGCAGACCAATTTGGCCGTATACCGGCCACAGCGCGTAAAAAAAGCTGGCGTGTTTGCCAGCTCAAACCTTTGATCAGGATTGGGTAAGAACCTCATCCAGCAGATCAGCCAACCCTGTGATCGTGTCATTCAGCATTTCGTGCGTTGACCGACCTTTGTCGGACTTTGCCGGGATCAGGACGACCGACTTATCGCCGTGCCGGATAACCACATTACCGTTTTCGTCGCAAGTGGTGCATGCCCTCAGCCGAGCGAAGGTGTCTACCATTGTCACAGCCCCCTTAAAGTAATACCGTAGTGACCGTATGTGGATCCCGTAACAGCCGGGCACAAGTCTTACCGGTCTTCGATCGGCGAAGCGCCAGCGAGAGCCGAGCGAAGGGAGACCCAAGCTCGGTTGCTCCCCGTAATCACCGGCAAATACCAGTATTTACCCGATTTTAGTCACACACAACCCCACCCCGTCAAGTCACCCCAAGTTTTATTTTCAAATTCCATCGAAGTTTTTCCTCGACGTGAACGCTTCGCGTTCACTCGACCGGAAGCCTTTCTACAAATTGCGGAGAATCACGGTTGACAATCTCCCAAATCCCCGCCACACTGGCATCACTCTTGTGCGGAGAGCGAAATGGTGAATCACTATGAGTGTTTGATGGGCACGGCGAAGTGCCTTGCGGATTTGGGTGTCCGCGTGTTTGCCTTGCAACCGGGTACAAAGCTACCAAAACACGGCTGCAAATGGGACGTTGAGGCTACGAACAACGTGCAGGCGTTGCCGGCGATGTTCCCGAAAGGGCAGAACTGGGGTCTAGCCGCACTAATGGGTCCGTCCAGTGGGGTGATGGACTGCGAGCCGGACAGCCCGGAGGCTTATGCTCTGCTGGAACAAATGATTCAGCAGGCTCAGATACGTACCGTTGCGTACCGAGCAGCCCGGGGGAATCACTACTGGTTCCAGTGGGACGCGGATCTGGCCGCTTTCGGTGTGTCCGTTGTCAAAGCCGATTACTTGGAATGCCGACTGGGGCAACAGGATTCCGCCGTTTACTCAGCTTGCCCGCCCTCCATACACCCCCTGACCCAACAGTACTACAGTTGGTTGCCGGGTTGTGCGCCGTGGGAGACCAGAATTGCTCTGATTCCGGGGCCCCTGAAGCACTGGTTTCTGACCAACTACAGCAAAACTCGCACGGCAGTGAAGAGAACAACCACTGTCTGTGCTGAAGACGACGGTTTGTTGCCAGAAGTGGGAAACAGGCACGAGTACCTGCTGCGGTTGAGCAAGATTCTGGCCGCGGATCTGCGACTTCCGAAGAATTTGGTCGTGGATATGATGCGGCCACTGGCGGACAAGCTCGGGACGCTGCATGAAAAGGGGCGTGGCGAGCTGGAATTGCAGAATCTGGTGGCAAAACTGGCGGTTACGCCCACTCCCGCCGCGGAATTTGCCGAAATCGACTTCGCGGACGCCACGTCTGACGTAATAAAGGCACGCCAGGCGGCGGAATTGCAGGAAGAATCTGCAATTTTCCCCGAAATTCCGCAAAATGTCTTTGATAGCCGTATTCAGGCGGTCAGTTTGCACGCAAGAGCAGCTCAATACCCCAGGAATTTGTTCCTGTTGAGCACATTAGCAGTAGCCTCCGGTCTGCTGGGGTCGTCGGTGCAGGTCCGCACAACCCCCGACGCCCCAGCGACCGGAGTGCAGTCGTACATTTTCGGGGTTGGACCGTCGGGTGCGGGGAAATCGCTGACCATCAATCAGGTCACAGCTCCGCTGCGCGGATCTGAACGGGTTCTGACCGACGCTACGCCGGAGGCCTTCGCCCACGGCATGTCGAAATTCCCCCGAGGACTGCTGGTTGTGCTCACTGAAGGCAAGGACTTCCTCGGGATGTTCGGTCGATACTCTCAGGCCCTTGCCGGCAGCTCGTCAAACACCGGCATGTGGCTGCGAGCATGGTCCGGGGACTCAATCGTCCAGTTCCGCAAGACCGGGAACACTGTCGTCCGGTCGCCGTTCTGCTCTATCGTGGGGGCTATCCAGGGTGTGAACCTGAATCAAATCCCCGGGATCGACCTGATCGACGGTTTGATCCAGCGAATGCAGCTCTTCCCTTTGGGACGTATTCCGGAGGAGCCGGCTCAGGAAAGCCAGAGAGCCATGACGGCGTGGTGGTCGCACTGGGATCAAATGGCCCGACGCCTGAACACTCACAAGCAGGCGATCCAGAGCGTCGATGCTATGGCCCTCGCTGCGGCGTCAGGGACCGACATCGACCCGTCGATCCTTACCCTGTCCTCCGAAGCCAACGCCGTCTGGCAGGGGTACGCGAAGCACAAACGCAGCACCGCGTACCTGGCTCAGTGGCCGGACGAGCATCCTTGGCGGAGCGAGGTGCTCCGGCATGCGGAAGTGGCCTTGCGAATGTCGGCGGTTCTGTGGGTTCTCGACCTTGCGATCGAAGAGCAGGTGTGGGCTTCTGCCGTAAACCCGACTCGAGGGTTTGTCAACCCGACAATCCCGACCCCCTACATACACCGTGCCATAGGTCTGATGGAGTGGCTGTGGTCACACAAACAACGCCTGCTCGACAGCAAGGTGGATCAGGCGTACGCTAAGCTGTGCGGGGCTGCCGGGGCTCAAACGCAGGCTGTCACGGACATGCTGCAAACCACTGCGTCCCAGAGATCACGGAAGTTGCAGACGCGGGGGTACCCCACATTCACCTTCAGGCACTACTCACGGTTCAACAACCTCGGGCGGGGGGCCGCCGAGTACGAGATCACACTATTCAAGAGTTTGGGGTGGGTCGAAGAGATTCCGGATACAGACCCCATTGCGTATCGTTTCCGAGTTCAGTTCGAAGAACAACAGGGGAGGGACTAAGAGTGCATGTTGGGACCATCACCACAGCAGCAGCAGTGAGTGACGAACGCAAACAGTTGGCGGCGGAGTTGCTGCCACATCTGGCCACGATAATGCGACTGAGCAGACCAGCCACCGGAACAGTAGCGTCGTGGTTGGCAGTGGTGCAGTCGATGGGCCTGACACTAAAGGATCTGATGGACGAAGTAAAGCGGCAGGAGTTGGAGATTGAGTTCGCCGTGGAACGTCTGCAGGAGGGGCAGCAGTGACACCCTACTTTGCACAGGATGGCGTTTTAAAACGTTTTATAGGAGCGACAATGATGGTTGTGATTAAGGGTAACGTGGCTTACACGGCATCATACGGATGCTGGTTCTGTTTGCATGTTGGATCGGTGGCAATGTACGTCGGTCGCGGAATCAAAGGTTCAGGGCCGCGACTTGAAATAATGACACCGCGACATTGGTTCCGCTGGTCGAGGGGATACAGAGATGCGGCAAAACGTCCTGATCGTAACATGTGATGAATGTGGCATGCAGCAGTCTTTTGAGACTCTACGGGCAGGGGGTGAGCAATGAGTGAGCCGGACAAAACGCCAGAACCACAGCCGGAGTTCACAATACCCGAGGGCTGGCGAAGGCTGCAAGTCGGTGAGATACTGCAGCCTGGTGATCAGATTGTACAGATCGACGACGGGAGACGATATCCGACACACCGCGTCGGGGACGCTGTAGGGGAAAAGCAGCAGTACATCCGGCTCGATCCGGATGCAGGCATGACAGAGGAGCTGCATCGGATCCTGCAACGATGTGAGGCCAACGAAACCACCTTCGATAACCAGGATATGTCTGTCGTATTGCAGGAAGTGTACCGGCTCAGACGAATCATCATATCGGAGTTCGGATGACAGAAAAGCAATCGAAATGGTGGCAAGCAAATAGCCATGCGGAGAAGTACTTACCTTTTCAGTGGCTCATCCCCAGGGATGTGCTGTACATCCCGTGGTCCCACAACCACCTACCCCACCACGTCGAAAAGATGGAGAAGACGATTGACAGGGATACAGACGATAACCGCGGCCTGCGTTCGAATGGATAGCGCCTATTACCACATACCCGGCGTAGTGCCGTGGGACAAACGTAAGGATTTTCGCAAATGTCGGGATAATTACCCAGTCATCGCACACCCACCGTGCGCCCAGTGGGGTCGTACCGCCCCGTTGGCAAACAAAAACATATCACAAAAATCCTTGGCTTTGCTCTGCCTGCAGGAGGTACGCAGATGCGGCGGGATTCTCGAGCACCCGAAAGACAGTACCCTGTGGGAATTTGCGGGGATCCCCGACGGGGGTCGGAGGGACCAGTTTGGCGGGTTGCGTATCACAATCGACCAGTATGACTACGGTCACGAAGCCCGCAAGCTGACGACGCTGTATCTGGTCGGGTTGCCGGCAATGACGGCGATGCAGGCGGCGTACGAATTGGGTCGGCTGGGGGCCAGGGTAAAGCGTCCGCAAAAACCGAAGCAGGTGCTCTGTTGCTCAAAAGCTGTCAGAGAGCTGACCCCGGCACCGCTTGCCCGGGCGATGTGTCAATTTGTTCGGGACTTTGGTTTGAGCCGCTTAGAGCCTGACGGTTCACCGCGGACGCGAATCACGTCTGTTGTCTGGGATGGCGTTTTTCACAGGAGTCAATAATGCAAGACAGGCTTGGGGTTTCAGGGTTTCTGTGGTTTGTTCTTGTACTGGCGGGAGTGCCTTTGGGTGTGTGGGCGTTCCGAATTCTCGGGCGTCTTTGGGAGGTATTGATAGCCTCGGAGGAAGTCCCGGCAGATCCGGGGTGGGAGCAGGAGTACGCAGATTACGGTAGTAGTGCGATGACGTATTCGGAATACGAGGAGGGCTGGGATCCATGAGCGAGCAACGGGGCGGCGACAAGTACTTGAAAAGGCTGTATGGGCATCTGTGCTGTAAAATTTGGGTCGGGGATCCGGGGTGGTTGTCAATCCACCCAGAGATCGGAAACCTCCTTGTCATATTGCTGGTGATATTGCTGGCTCTTGGAGGTTGCGACGCCGTAAAAGGAGACCTCATCGTGGAGGTTCAGGAGTACGGGGTTACCATAAACCCAGACACGGGCTGGTACACGGCAGAGATTGGTCAGAATCTTTCCGGTTTTGGGCGACCGCTGGGGTGGATCTCTTTCGCTCAGATTGCGGAGGGTGGTGGGATGGCGTTCATAAGCACCGGAAGTTTCTCGGATAGGTATGGCACCGAAGACGGGGAGCAGCAGATTCAGGTGCAGACCACATACACTCGGGGTTGGGATCAGGCGGTGTTGCTGCCGTACGGGACTCCTGTAGGCGCCGGGGACACCTACAGCGATTTCCTGCGAGTCTATGACAGTCTGACAGACCTGCCGGCAAACAACCCCATCTACATCCCCTTTTTGTGGCGTAGCTGGGTCGGCAGAGCACCGACAGGCCTGTTCGACCGCGTCTATCAAGGGGTTGGGTATATCTCAATCGACGAGGTTGATCCGATGCCGATCGAAGGTTCAGGCGCCCACCCAAACTATCGACTGGACAGGATCGTCCTGACCAACGGAGACTTGTATGCCGGGCAAGTCCCCCAGACCAACTCAGTGCCCGAACCCGGGGTGTTGGCTGCGGTTTTTGTGGTGGCTGCGGTGCTAATTACACAAAAATGGTTGACGTCTCGTTTGTCCCGTAGTAGGATGCTCCGGTCGAAACCGGCGAACTGAGTCGCAGGTGCATGCTGGTATCTCAATTGGTAGAGTAAGTGGCCGCAAGGTAGTGGGTGCGTTGAGGCCACTTGTGCAGGTTCGAGCCCTGCCCAGCGTGTTTTGTTGTCAAAAGCATGTGCGGTGCTTTTGGCAGCGGTTGGTCCTGTTCCTTTGCTGTCCATCCATTAACCGGAGGGGCAGGTGGCCGGAGAGGGGTCCGCACACCCCTCTCCGGCTATCTTTTTAGGAGCACGACATGGTGGCGTACATTTACGCACGCGTCTCAACGCCTGAGCAAATGCTGAACGGGCAGAGTCTCGAGGGTCAGGTGAAGTCCTGTCGGGACTACTGCACATCGACAAACCTTGTTTTGGCTTCGGCCTCGAATTGCGACAGCCCCGGCGTGATAATCGACGGGGGCAGGAGCGCGTACAAAAAGTCTTTTGAGACAAGACCCGGCGCTTTGTTGCTGGCAAACTCGGTTCGACCGGGTGACACCGTAGTCGTCACGAGCCTGACACGGCTATTTCGCCGTGTCTCTGATGCGTGCAGCATCCTCGAACGGTGGGTCGAGGCCGGAGTCCACGTCACTTTTGTGGACTACCCTTCGCTGAGTTTCAACTCGGCCAACGGTCGGTGTCTGGTGTACTGCATGGCGGCAGTTGCTCAGCTCAAAAGCGAGCTTATTTCTGCTCGAATACGGGAGGCAAAGGCGCGAAAGAAGGATGCAACCGCGACCCCACAAGATCGCCGACCAGCGACCAGGCCGCCAGTACCTCCGTCCCAACTTTCTGCGGTTGAAACTCTTCGGATAATGGCTGCGACCCCGGCAGCGGTCGCCAAAGGGCGGACGTTTTTGTATGCCAGAGTGTCCACGGACGATCAGTCCGCAAGCACTCAACTACAGATTTTGCGGCAGAAGTACCCAGACGCCCTGGAGTTTGTGGACGAAGGGGTCAGCGCGTGGAAAACCCCTCTGCAGAACCGGCCCGCTGGTGGGCAAATGCTGCAGATCCTGCAACCCGGTGATGTCGTCGTTGCTCTGAGGCCGGACAGACTGTTTCGGTCTCTGAAAGACGCGGCCAACCAAATCGACGCCATTCACGCCAAAGGTGCCATTCTCGCGATCGCGGAAAGCGGGATCCGCACTGACGACCTGTTTGGCAGGCTGCTGATGGGCATGCTCTCCGCATTCGCCCAGCTCGAGTCCGAGGAAACTAGCCGAGCCACGAAGCATGCGGCAGCAATTGCTCTTGCGACAAATGAGAACCTGTTGCAACAACGGTTACCGAGAGCGTTGTCGAACAGGATCCCACTCCGCCAGAAGCATTACGTGTTTCAAGATGTGTTCACGCCGCAGGAAATGTCTGATTTGTGGCTCAAAGTGTACCTGACGTACAAACAATACCGGAACGTGCCGGCGTGCGTATCGTGCGTTTGCAATCAGGCGCTGCATGAGAAAGGCCTACCCCCTCTGATCGCCATGCCGTACACAAATGCGGCGGAGTACGCTCGAGCCTTGCGGCGGAAGGGTACCGCGTTATGCAAACGCGTTGCTGCCGTAGTTGATAGTCACACGCACGTAGCTTCTCCCGTGAACCCGAACCGTTTCATGAGGAACGCTGCAAGGTTCAAAGAATTCATGGACATCCACCAGCAGCTTCCGAGAGAGCAGCGATCTCTGAGCCTCACAGAGATGTTTCGGAACCATCCAACAGTGATCGGAGTTGTTTCCGCTGCAGCCAATTCTGCAGCCGACTGAGCTTCACAAATACCCGCCCGCCGACATGCACGCGAGGCAGGCAACACTTTGAATTCGCCCCGCCAATACCGCGGGTACACCACTTCCGAACAGTAGATACGTCTACGCTAACACCAAACTGTTGTTTGATCAGCGTCACGACTTCTTTTGGTGTCAGTAATTGTTCGCTCATGGGGGTCAGGTTATCGTGTAGGGAAACGGGCAAAACGGGAATGTCGGTAGAATAGTTCAGAGGCAGCGTTGCCGTCCAGTCTGATAGTGGGCACGATTCGGAAGAATCGTTTCTCCCCCCACTTTGCACTGGAGCCTTAAACTATGTCTATGCCTTTCCCAAATTTTGCCGATTTATCCGCGACCGCTCCCGTGGGGGGAGTGAACCCCCCGACGCAGCAGCCCCAGCCTGCGTCGGGGGCAGCTTTCCCTCCACCGCAGCCAGCGCCAACCCCCGCACCGACAGCACCGACAGCCCCGACCCCTGCGCCGGCAGCGCCAAGTGCCCCTGCAGCAGCGTCGAGCAACATCGCGATGATCCGCCGGCTGGAGGCCAACGGGACTCTTCCCCAAGGGCATGGGTTCACGGACGACCTGCAGGTACTCCAGTATTTGGCGGAAGCCTCTCAGACGCCAGAACCAGCGCCTCCGCAGCAGACAGCCCCGGCAGAGACGCCAGCCCCCTCACCCGCGGATCTGTCTGCTGCGGCTCTTTCGTTCCAGCAAGCGGGCATGCTGGCGTTCCGCGACGGTGCGTATGTTGCCTCAAACCCGCTCGCTACCCAGGTCGCATCAGCCCTGAATGACAACCTCGCGCGTCAGCGGGCGATCCAGGCAGAACTCGCAGACCCGGAGCGGTTTATCCGTAACTACGGTCAAGGGTTTGTCGCTGAAGTCACAGCCCCGTTACAGCAAGAGATTGCAACGCTTCGGGAACAGCTCGCCGCCGTCGCGCGACAGGCCGTACCAGACCCAGCGACGACTTTTGTGCAGACGAACCGACCCGCTTTGGTGGGGCCAGACGGAGCTTTGACGGCTGCCGGACAGGCCTATCACGCTGCTTGGGAGGCAGCAACCGCCGCCGGCGTTCGAGACCGCACTGCTGCACACAATATCGCCCACTTGGCGGCTAAGCCGCTGCTGAACACTCAAACACCCCCGCCGGCGCAACAGCCACCGGCGGCTGCGCAAAAGCCTTGGTTGCAGACTGTGACCACACAGTCGGCAAACCCTGCGTTTTCTGCTCCCGGAAGCATCGTCAACAACGGCCCTCCGGCGGGTTCGGTTCCAGTAAACAACGCCGGATTTCCGGATTTCACGTTGATGGCCGCCGCTTCTCAACAGGTACCCTCTTAATAGGATTCGAAAATGGTTGCTATTGTACCGCAAAACGTAGCGGGGCATGTCAACGTAGTACGCGACTTGGCCCCCAAGTACTGGAAAGCAGTGTCGGATCTCACGGTCCGAAACTTCTTGACGATGTACAACCTGCGGCGATTCGGTCGGCTCTCGTTCAACGCACGCGGGCATACTCAGGTCTGGAACGCTCGCGTCAAGCAGCCGTCCGTATTCCCTGCGGTCGAAAACCAGCCGTTGCAGTTTGTCAACACCGACACCGACATCCAGTATTTTATTGGGATCAAGGGCTACCGCACGTCCGATTTCATGGGCGAGCAGGAGTACTTGATGCGAGATGGCGCTGGCGACATCGCAATCACCGACCGCTACACCCGCAAATCGGAGGAACTCGCTCAGGCAATGAGCGAGAGAATTCAGCGAGCGTTTTGGTGTAACGGCAACGATTCAGCGTTTGCCTACGATTTCGCTGGTATTGGTACGGCTACCGCGTACGACAACAATACGCTCACCAACGCCGATAAGGTCGCTCGTCCGACAGGGTCCTACTGCGGTCAGAATACAGCCCTCGGGTCTCTGGGCGGAACGTGGTCGGTGACCGCCGGCGACACCCCGCCGAATGCCTCTCTCGGGAACGACTTCCCGTTTGGTCAGGGTAGCCCTGAGTATGATGGTACTTCGCCGCTGATCATCAATTATGGCCCCAACATCTGGGGCAATGGCGGTACAGGTTTTGCGAAAAACATTGTGTCTGCTGCCTCCTACGCGATGACAGCCATGCTGCACCGTGGCGGCCAGTCGATGATTGGCGCTCCTCCGCAGGTCGCTATGAGCAGCAATCTGTTCCCCCAGTTCAAGGACAGCTTCCGCGCCAACAACCGGCAGATCATGCCGTGGAAGGACGGCGACCTGGGCTATCCGGGCGAAACGCTGATGGTTGACGGTGCCGTCTACTCAATGGACTACGCCATTCCGCAGAACAACGCCTACATGTACCTCCCGCAGTTCTTGGAGGGCTTCTTCCTGCACAACGATATTTACGGACCACACGGCCCCGAGTGGAGCACAAGCCACACTGGGTACCTGTACTACGCCTCGAGCTACGGCAATTTCAAGTTCTTGCCGAAGTACCTGTGCCGGTTTGTGAGCAAGACCTGATCGTCGGATCGCCTGATTTTACGTTCCCAAAACAATCGGTTTACTTTTTCTGAAGGTGATGTATGGCAGGCCACACGATTCTGGCGAAGTTGGGTGCGGTTGATATCTATGATGACCCGCAGGCTCTGGGTCAGGGAGCCGAGTTTCAAGACCTCGACTACACAAACCCGGAATTTCCGGTACTGCAGTCTCAGCAGAAAGTCTGTGCAGTCTTGGTGAAGAACGACAGCGGAGCGACATTGGCCCCGGGCGTTGGTGTGCGGATGAAAGCCGCGGACACCACCGTCACGCTTGTGGGGGGTCTGTGCGGGGCAAATCAGGCCCTGCACGGAGTTGTCGATCCGTGGTTGTCAGCCCCCGTCCCGGTCGGCAGTATTTTCTGGATGATTGTCGAAGGACCTACTCGGGTGTTGGCCGGCACAGGGGGTCTGACCCCCGGGGCCGTCCTGCAAACTTCCGCCAACGGCACGTTTGTGGCAGGTACCGAGGGAACCAACCCCGTGGGTCATTGCGGGTATTCCTCGAGTACTACCGCGGCGGCAGCACGCGGTCGGGCGTACGTCCGCACCCCGTTCAGCCCACTCGACTGCTGATTTGTGCCGGCTGATGTCGCAAGGTTCCCTCTTACAGGAGTTTAGTTGTGGTTGACAAACCAGTTCCGCCGACCGGGATTCACGGCAGTTCCAGCGTGACAAACGTCCAGCCAGGCAACCCTATCCAGAACCCGCTGACTCCGGTCAGCACTCGGTGACTCCGTGTCAGGCGGAGACGCAACGCAATCGGCGGGCCACAGCCCGCCGATTGTGTTTAGTGAGCAATTCCCGGGGCGAGTGATCTGCCCCATTTGTGGTATGCCATACACTCCACGGGCTGATGGAGCATCTTGCATGTCATGCACTGAGTTGGCGGAGCGCACCGCCGCGTCTTTGCTAAGCGGAGAGCATCCCTCTGAGTGGCGAAAAGCCCTGGCAGCGGTGCGGAAAAAAGGCCGCCCGTACGGCCTCGACCTCGCCGACCGCGTGATAGAAAACCTCGGGGGTCCGGAAAAGCTCGCCGACCGCCTCGTCGAGGACTTCAAGACGGCACGAGGGGAGGGCCTGACGCCAGAGCAGGCAATGTTCCAGTCCGTTGACCTCAAGCTCGTCAAAGGGCTGTACGAGCTGCTGAGCACACTCATAAATTCCCGCGATAAGCTGGTGGGAGACTCGGACCCTCTCGGAGATATGGACGAGGGGCAGCTCATGGCGGTGGCCTCCCAGGCCGCTTTCGCCCGCCTCGAGCACGACCCCTTGTTTCGGGTTGACATTTTGAGCAGAATATCCCAGATAGACCCTCAATTGGTGGTTTCATCCGCGATGCAGGTTTTGTCCCCGCCGAAGGTGGTGGTGATTGATGCGAACGTTTCTCCAACGAGCTGGTAGGTACGCACCGTACGCGACGTACGGACTTACTGCAGGTGCTGTGGCCGGAGCCCCCGGCAGCGAGTATTACAGCCCGGTGCTGGACGCCGTGGGGAACGCCTTCGACCTGCCCGGCAGCTCCGTCAGAGACCTGCTCGTCGGGAGAAACCCACTCGACCAATTTGCGTCTCCGTTCAGCGCCGACAACCGAGTGACGGGGAGAGATGTTCTGGATCACTGGGGTGTTACAGCCCCGAACAAAGAGACCGGCATGGCTGGCTGGCTCGACGATCCGATGGAAGGCCTTCGCGACCTGGCTGGGTTTGGGGTGGAGATCCTGACGGACCCGCTGAACGTGGTTTCTGCGCTAAAACTCGGCAAGCTATTTCGTGCGGGGAAAAAGGCCACAACCCACAACGCAGCTTTGGAGGCCTTGCAACGAAACCCGGAACGGCAACGCCTTGGTCGAGAGATGGTAGAGGCGTACGGCGAGTCTGGCGAGCACACAATGACACTGCTCGATGCCGCCACGATTGCGCAGAAGAAAGACCCAAACTTGGTCTACGGCGGCGTAACCGCTAAGCGGCTGGAGGGCGCTGTTGCCGGGATCGCAGCGACTTCCGCGGTTGCTGATCAGTTGATGGAATCGCCCCTGCAACAGCCGGCAATACCTCGACCACGATTGATGCAGGACGAGGCGAACGACCTGTTTGCCGGCAGAATCGACCAAGACCAGTACAACCGCTTGATGGATGAGTCGGGGAGGGCGCCAGTTCCTCGGTCAGAAGACCACCTGACAACCTTGCGCGACCGCATGCCTCCGGGTTTTTCCAACAGCCCGGAGCGGATTGCGGCAAAGGGTTTGGATGACCTTTCCCCGGTTGTTGGTATGCCGGTAGGGGCCCGTCTGGACATCAATGAGTACGCGCGGAATAACCCTGTCGTCACGTTGCACGGGAAAGACGGGCTCAACTACGCCCGAGCTGTTCAGCTCCTGCCGGACGAAACAGGCAAAGTAAGTTTTGGGCTGGCCGGAGGAAACAAAACAAACGTAAAATCGCCTTTGGAAGAGTACCAGTTTTCTGCCGGGCCTCGGGGCCCGGCAGCAGTTGCGGCGGGAGAAGCCAGTAAAAACTCGTGGGCCGTGGTTGCGGGTCGGGTGGGGGCTCTCACGTCCCCGGATCAAGTGCTTAGCGAGATTCAAGCGAAGATGCGGGATCCGCAATGGCGGCAGGTTGGGTACAACCCCGAGCGGCACTCCTACTTCTACCTGTCGGACGACCACCGGTCGCGTGTTGTTGACGCCGACGAGGTGCTGCAATTCGGCGACTTTGTTTTGGCGAAAAACCCGCGCACGGAGATGATGTCTTCTGAAGGCGTTCGAGACCGTTTGGCGGCGGCTGGGGTGGGTCCGGAAGATGCCGACCCGCGGATGCTGTACCAGTCTCCATTAAATCCACAGAACACTCTGATGGATGATAAAAATTGGGTGTTTGTTCATGGGGGTAGTAACTGGCGAGATTTTGACAAAAGCTTTCTTGGATCCGGGGAGCCCGGAGGACTACGCCCTCTGGGAAATGGGCTGTACGGGTACGCAGCCAGAAACGACGAAGAATTGTTAAGAGCTATTTCAGGCGCCAAGGTGTACGCCAACGAGTACGGAGGGGGCGACCCCCAAATACACTTGTTTTCTATACAACCTCCGGTAGGCCACACGTCGTGGGCGGGGCAACACGCTCCGGACTATCTATTTACAGACACACAAAAACGTATTGGAGACCTGTACGAACACGCAAACTCTCTCCCCGTCGGGAGCGAACGATCGGCTGCGTTTGCTGAGGCCAGAAGGCTCAGTGACGCAAATAAAGTAAACTATAGGCTAAGAGTGGAGATGCTCCCAGCCCAAGGCGATGGGTTTCCGGGGCTTATTGAGGCCGCAGTCCACGACCCGTCGTTGCTTAACAGAATAGGTATGGCGCCCGCCAACACACCAAACGAAAAAATAGCGAGGTTGTTGGCCGGATTGAACCCAGAGGGACCCGACCCGAACCTCTACACGCAATCGCCGCTAGCCGACCAAACACCTCGAGGAGCTATTCAATTCAGTCCGGACGGGACAACGTTGATGGCTTTTGGTCCGGATCCGTCAACAGCACCGCACGAGATGTCCCACTACCTGCGCCGCCGGTTTATGCCGGGCAATCCGTGGACTCGAGACCGAGAGGAAGCCTTTGCCGGAGGGTTCGAGAACTTCGCCGCAACAACATCCACCAGCAGCCCTGCGATGTCTGCGGCGTTTCAGTACTTCAACCAAGAAATCCCGAAAGTGTACGACCCGCAAATGGGCTACCGAAATCTCCCGGCCAGAGGCGGGTACGACTACGCAGATCTTCTGGGTGTCACCGAAACCGCCTCGCCACTGGACCCGAAGCAGGCTCCTGACCTAATCACACCGGCTGGCATGGCGTTGGTTCGCAATCTGCTGTCCCGGTTCAGCCAACATGGTGGGATATGACAGATCAGCTCACACAGGCTCTGATGGCCGCCGCCAGACTCCTCCAGCGGGGGAACGACGGCCTTGAAATCTTCCGGCCAACATCGTACCAAGAGCCAGTGATTCTAGCCAAAGCCACAGAACATCTGGTGCAGGGGGGCACGCGGTCTGGCAAGAGCACCATCGTCGCCGCGCTCATAGCTGCGTACGCCCGAAACAGACCCATCACGTTTTCCGACGGGTCTAAGCACAATATCCGCGAGAAGGCGTGGGCTAATCGGCCCGTTGTTGTGTGGCTTGTGGGGCTGCAGCTCAGCCACATCGGCCAAACGCTTTACCGCCTGCTGCGGCAGCCTGGGGCGTACGACTGCGTGCAAGACCCTGTGACAGGGAAACTACGCGCGTGGCAACCCGGTGTTGTGCCCGGGGACGACAAGATCGGTCCGGACGGCAGAGTGCCAGCACCTCCCCTGATCCCCGACGAAGAGGTCATAAACGAAACCTGGGAGAACAAGGCCGAGCACAAGCTCACCAGTATGACCCTACGTAATGGCTCCATGATATACGCATTTGCTTCGACCGCAAAGGTCAAGCGCGGCGACCCGGTGAACATCCTGTGGATCGACGAAGAAATCCAGTTTTCCGAGTACTACTCGGAATGGCAGAGCCGTCTCAGCGACCGCAAAGGCAGGCTGTATTGGACGTCGTGGCCAGACTTGAAGACCCCGGCGTTGTTGAGACTATGCGATCGTGCCAAAACCCAAGCCCGCGAGGTCGCCAGAGGGGAGAGAAAAACCGCGGACGTCGTCAGGTTTACTTTTGTCGGGTCAAACTCCCCGTTTGTCGATAAGGACGAAATCCGAAAACGGTCTGAAGGTTGGAGCGAAGCCGAAAGACTGGCTCGAGATTTTGGGGAGTTCCCCACGGAAGGAATATTGGCGTACCCGGAATTCAGCGAGGACCTCCACGTCGTTGATTACGGAGATAACGACGACATGAACGACAGGGTCACTGACGTCATGCGACGCCTGAACGGGACGGTTCCTGACGATTGGCCGGTCGATTTGATACTGGACCCCGGAACAACCAGCCCCGCCGTGTTGTGGTGTGCGATCCCGACGCCCGATTACTGGGACTGCGGAATGCCCTACTACATCGTCTACCGGGAGATGAACATTCCCCGTATCGACGCTCGTGACATGGCGCTGCGGATCAGAGCGATAGAACCCACCCGCACCTACGCCCGGTTCATCATCGACAAAAAAGCCGGCGCCCAAACACCGATGGGTTTTGCACATCGGGTAGCCTACCAATACTCTCAGGAATTCCGGGCCGTTGGTGTCCGCAACGTGGCCACGGGTTTTGAGTTCATGCCGAGCGAGCACGTCTGGGCGGTGCGAACACTCAAACTACGTGCGTGGATGCGGGGTCGGGTCGATTGTCCTCGACCGCAGTTGCGGATCTACGCCCGCTCTTGCCCTAAGCTGATAGACCAGCTCAAATCCATCCGGAAAATGCTTCGCCGGGACGAGGTGCAGGACAAGATCGCCGAAGGGCAAGTGCATGACGTGCTCGACACTCTGGAGTACTGGGCGGGTTCCGACCCAACCTTTCGCGTGGTGAGCCCCGAATCCAGAAACAACCCAGGGTTGCGGATGTTCGAACAGGAAGGTATATTTTGGCAGAACCTGTCGGGGAACAACTCCCCTGCAAAACAGATGATCATGTTAGGCGCTCCGGGGGCAGTATGAGACAAGAAATTTTGACGCGGTCGTTTTCAGTCCCGATCCCAAACGGCGGGCACCAGTCTGTGCCGGTCACGCTGGGGGACACAGTGTGGTATTTCCACCGGGGAGATATGACAGCGAGACCCAGCGTGGCGACTGTCGTTGAGCTGTGTGATCAGGGACAGGTGAGTCTGACTGTGTGGGATCAGGGAACCAGTTCTTGGGTGTCAAAAACTGGCGTGTGCATTTTCGGCGACGAGCGGTTGACCAACGTTAATGTCCTTAACAGAGGGGTGTGGCTGCCGCGGGCGTTGTGGCCACAAATCATTGACACATGATCACATACGAACAGGTACAGCGTGCGCTGCTGGGGCCATTGGTGACGCAGTGGTCTGCCCGGCTACAGGCGGCAAAAGCGGCCAAGAGCCGTTTTGACACCTGCGCGCGCCTGTGCCGCAAGTTCTACGGGTCGGACCCGGGGGCTCAGTGGGGTGACGATGTTCGCAAGGAGTTCTACCCGCAAGTCCCCAAGCCGCAGTTTGCGATCTCCATAAACAAATCGTTTGAGCTTGTCTCGGTGATTGGGCCGAGCATGCTATGGCGTAACCCTCGGAGGCAAGTCCATTCGATAACACCGCCGTCCCAGACCGAGATACTCTCGCAGGTGTTTGGTGTTCAGGACGAAGCTTTTCTCCAGCAGATGCAGGCAATGGAGCAATCTCAGTCGGCGACTACCGCTGTGCGGGACAAGCTGTGTGAGAAAGTGCTTAACTACATGCTGGACTCGCACCCGACGGGCACGGCTTTAGCCGAAGCACAGCTCGTGGTCCAAGATGCGTTGGTGTCGGGCCTTGGCCTTTTGTGGACCGAAACCTACACTCACAGGGCTGACGGATCCCCTATGGTGGGCTCATTCGCCGGTCGGCAGGATGAGCTACTGATCGACCCGGACTGTCGCGACGCGACGCGAGCCTCAGCAAAGTGGATCTCGAGGACGCACGTCGAACCTGCGTGGGTGGTCGAGAGGCGTTTTGGTTACCCCCCGGGGTATTTAGCCGGAAAAGGCACCAGCGTGAGCGCGGAGTGGGCGTGGCAACAGAGCCAAGTCCAGCAATCCCATCAGTACTACCAAGACATGGTCGAATGGCACGAGGTCTGGAGTTGTGGCGGGATCGGCGCTCGTGTGCATGGGATAGACGCGGCCTTGGGTCAAGCGATGGATGAGGTCGCTGGGGAATACTGTTACATTGCGTTTACCAAAAACCTGCCTCACCCGTTGAATCTCCCCCCGACTCTGGTCGAACAAGCTCCTCCTGATGCGATCCGAGAAGCACTGCGGTGGAGGACATCTCGCTTTGGGAGCGTCTTCGAATGCTGGAAAGACCGCCGGTGGCCCTGTGAGTTCCTGGAGTTTTACCCGCTAGCCGGAAGTCCGTGGCCGATAGCGCCCTTGGCACCGGGCCTGCCCTACCTGTTGGCGATGAACATCCTGCTTGTCAGTCACCTGCAGATGAGCTACGACCGTCGAAGAGATATAATCGGCGTTTACGAGCACATGGCGCAGCAGGTCAACGAGGCGCTTAACAGCGAAGCCACACCCTGCGTTATCAAACTGACCTCAGCAGCTCAGCAGTCCATTTCTGAGGTGATGACGTACCTGCAGAGGCCCGCGGTCGGGGGCGACTTGTTGCAGTGGGTCGAGTACCTTGACAGGCAATTCCAGAAGGCCACTGGGCTTGACGACCTCAGCTACGGGATCGCAACAAAGCAATCCCGCGTAGTTGCTGATGTGCAGTTGCGACAACAAAAGAGTGCGGTCCGGCCAGACAAAATGGCGGAAGACGTTGCCGAATTCCTTCGCCGCGTCGCTACCAAAGAGCTGTGGTTGTGCGCTCAGTACGTAACCGGGGAGTCCCTGACTCCTCTGCTTGGCCCGTACGGTTCTCAGGTGTGGGAGCAGCAGGTCCGTGCTATCCCGTTTGAGCAGCTCGTCAGGCAGTTTGACGCTTCCGTCGAGGTCACGGAAATGCGGCGTCCCGACAACGACAAAGAGATCGCAGACCACGAGAGGATCCTTCCGTTCCTGCTGCCGGTGCTGCAGTCGTACGCTCAGACTACAGGGGACACCACGCCCCTGAACAATCTGACGCAACGGTATTTCAGTGCGATGCAGTTGAAAGACCCTGCCGCGTTTGTCATGCAGGGGTGGTCACAGCAGCCAGACCCGGCAGCGATGCAGTTGCAGCAGCAGATGACGGCGGCTCAGTTGGCGAAACTTGCAGCAGATACGGACGAAACCCGCGCCAAAACCACGGCCCGACTGGTGGATGCGAATTTCAAATCGCAGGGGGCTACTGCCCCGGCGATGCAGCGAATGCGGTTCGCCGAACTGCAGCACGCACAAAAGATGAGGCAGCAGGACGAGACCCACATTCAGAATCTGTTGTTCGCGCAAGAGCAAGCCGAAATGGAAAGGAATAACCGTGTCCAGTAAACCCCCACAGCGGTACAGTCGTTTGTCGGATCAGTCTGAGTTTGAGGCGGTGTGGGCCTGCGGGCCGGAAGCCGTGGCGTTCTTTGACACCATAGTAGCCCGCGAGGGCGTGCGTATGGCGGCCATGCTGGCGTGTCGGAAGGCCCCCACAACCGGGGTCGATGATCGCATGGTGATGGCGAACGAGGGCAATGTCGAGAAAACGTTCCGGGGTTGCCCTGAGATGTTGGCGCTGTACCGCAAAAACTACCGGGCAAAAACCGGCGAGGATTTGCCAGCCGACGCTGTGGTGTACCGCGGCCTGGTTGAGTACCCCGGGGACCCTCGTGCGGTCGTCACCCACAAAAACTCTCTGCAGAGTGTGCAGGAGTATGCTCGGGAGCGGGGCCGCGATGTGCAGGGCGACTGGGAAGTAGTCGGCGACCAAGTCACGC
>Ga0209985_10000346_pt1 | contig 51894 bp, 43 predicted proteins | sample NOAtaG_FD_187305 | JGI IMG/M metagenome (GOLD analysis project Ga0209985, IMG submission 187305) | Freshwater lake microbial communities from Lake Erie, under a cyanobacterial bloom - NOAA_Erie_Diel6S_1000h metaG (SPAdes) (version 2) | ecosystem: Environmental > Aquatic > Freshwater > Lake ... | reverse complement strand
GAGTTAGTTCTGCCCCGCAGGATGACCGCCCCTCCAGGACTCCAGTTGCACGCCGGAAACGGATATCAACGGAGAGCGAATCACATAATGACACTATGCATAGCTTTGTATAGGTTTTTATGAGCGGCTCTTTATGCTCCTGAATGTATTGATGTCATTACGTCGAGTGACTTTGTGGCTCGCTCGCCTCAAGTTGGAGCACTTTTCGGCCGATCTAGAGGGTAGGCCGGGAGGAAAGAAATGACGAAAGCCAAGGCGTCCTTACAGCTGTGGTCCGGGTCCCTGTGGGGCTTGATGGCCATGGGCCTCGTGTCTTGTAAAGAACCAAGCGGTTCACCAAGCATACCAAAGCCCGAAACTTCGGTCATCAATGAAGGTGCTGAATCGAACCCGCCGAACCCTGATGAAGAGCTTCCAAGCGTTGGAGGCGCTCCGACGACGCCTACCGGGGGTATGCCTGGAGACCCGACCATTCCTGGAGGTGCACTGCCTGCCGCTTTCCAATCGGGTATAGACGGTTGCAAACAGCAGAATCGCTACTACGATCTGAAGCTCGCAACCTGCACGGACAAAACCCTGGCAAATTTCAACTGTGACGTGACCGTTCTTCTGTCTGCAGAAAGCACCACTCTGACTGCAAGTCAGAAAACTAAGCTCAAGGAGTACATGGACGCGAATTTGCTTGGCTTCACGCTCTATGCGTGCACGAGCGAAGAGAACGTTCCGATGCTGCATTTTTATAAGGTAGAAGCCGATCGTATTCGAGCTCATAACGTTAAAATCGTCAATCCAGCTTCGCCGTGATCCCGACACTCGTCAGCCCAGTTAGCTCGGGAGGGTTAGATCATCCGTCATTCCTAGGAACCGTAGCGAGCGCGGCCTCCTGTCAGTTTGATAGGATACTCGGATATTGAGACATCACTGTTGACTAGGGATGACCGAGAGACTCGAGGTCGACCAGGCCCTCCGCATTAGGGCGCAGTTGCTTGCGGAGATGCTCGCGATAAGCTGTGTTGCGGGGAGTCACACAGTTCTGAAATGTAGCTGTGTGCAAGGGATGAGCCGCGCACTCCCGGACGATCGGATGGAAGAAAGCCTGGCAGGACGCGACATACTTGGGCAGATAGCTCCGCACAAAACGAAGCTTCTCCTCACCGCTCAGATCGATTCCCGTTTTCTGAAAATGAGCCTTGAGCGACCGCAGTTGCTGCCGGAAAGCCGCATCCTCTGGGCCGAAGAGGTACAAGCGTTGACCGCTTTCTTCCTCCTGACGCAGGAAGTTGACAGGATTTTGAGCACAGTTGTCGGCGATAAGCCGCTCCACCTCTTGAGGCGAGCCGGATCGCTTGCAGCCTAGAAGGCTGAAACCCACGAGGGTGATGAGTAGGAAGATGTTCATGCGCTTCGCCTCCGCACTCCTGCGGAGGAGACATCGGCAAAAAAAAGCAAAAACTTGAATGATTCCAAAAAACACAAAAAGCAGGAGCCTGGCGGGCACCTGCCTCGTTCGTGCTGTCTCGGGAGGCTCCTGAGAGTTCTAAGAGTCCCAGGGCCTCGAGGGGAACACCATCACATCAGCGCGTGAGCTCGGCGCCAGGAGTCACAGCTGGGCATGTTCCTTCGGGGAGGCCGAGATCGACCCCCGAATCTTCCTGAACCCAGCAGATATTGGCGTTCATAAGACCCCAGATGCCGCCTGTTCCGCAAGCGCCACCGCGAGATACGACACCGTAGACCCGCCACTCCCCATTCGCCAAGCGCCCGTAGGCTGGCCCGCCGCTATCGCCTTGACACGAATCTTTACCATTGTTGCCTATTGAAACTTCGTTGCTGTTGAGGCTGGTGATCACCGCATCGGTTTCGTACTTCACGCCGAAGCCGCCACCGTTACGGTTACCGAAACCGACGATGCGAGAGGTTTTACCGGTCTGAAGCAGTTCGTTGATCTCGGTCTTATCGGTGAGGATAGTGACGAAAGCTTCGGCCGGGAGATCGATCGGTTGATCGGTTACGATGTAGGCGATGTCGTTGTAGCCGCCTGGATTCCGAGCATATTTGGGTGAATACGCAAATTTGATCGCATTATACTGTGGCTTTACAGAGCCACCTTCGACGCCTTCACCCACGTAGACTTTGAGTGAACGAGGGCTGGTGTTCGATTGCACGCAGTGGGCAGCAGTGATGACGAGACGTGGATGAACAGCCGTGCCGGAGCAGAACATGCGACCCGAGGCATTGGTGATCGCAACCGTGGAGAGCCATTCGCCGGCTTTGGTCTTCACGCCACCATAGATTTTGGTGTCGCTCGTCGATTCGCTAACCGAACCGCAACCGAACAGAGCTGCTGCCAGAAAACCCCAGCCAACGTATTGAATAGCCCGATTTGCACAAGAATGTTTCATAACGCTACGACCTCATACGAAGGATTTCTTCCCATTGAATGCTGACTACTCTTGACTATCTAGCCAGTTAAACTGCTGAGTCCCATTGAATTCTTGTCAATTGACAGCTTTTTGCGTCAAAAAAGCATGCATAAAGCGCCCGAAAGCATCGTCGGGAGCGCGATTGCTCTTTGCAAAATTTTATGCGAGATTCCGGCTTCGATGTGAAAAAAGTAAGAAGGCAAAAAAAATGCGAACATCCTCCGTGCTCGGTGAATTCCACGCAACATTTCTCGCCGAGTATTGGCAACGCAAGCCGCTCTTGCTTCGCCAGGCTTTCCCTGGTGGATTGGATGCGATAGATGGCGACGAACTCGCAGGACTCGCCTGCAGTGAGGGCGTTGAATCCCGTTTGGTTCTCGAAAAGGGTGCAAAACCCTGGGAGATGCGACAAGGTCCCTTTTCAGAGCAGGATTTCAGACAGCTTCCGGAAAGCCACTGGACCTTGCTTGTCCAGGCTGTCGATCGCTTGGTGCCAGAGGTTTCGGCTTTACGCCGGCACTTTTCTTTCATTCCCAACTGGCGAATGGATGACGTTATGATTTCTTTCGCTGCCGATCAAGGAAGTGTTGGGCCGCATACCGACAACTATGACGTCTTTTTGATTCAAGGACGAGGGCGTCGGCGCTGGGAGATAGGGACCAAGCCTCTCGAGGACCCTGAGTTGCTATCCGATCTCGATATGAAGATTCTCAAACACTTTGAAGCTGAGCAGAGTTGGGTACTCGAACCGGGTGATATGCTCTATATACCACCTCGCTTCGCCCATCATGGGGTCGCGTTGGGGGAGAGCATCACCTACTCGATCGGGTTTCGTGCCCCGACGCAACGGGACATGCTGCTTTCGTACATACAGTTTCTGAGTCAGCATTTATCCGAGGACGTGTTCTACAGGGATCCTTCTCTCGAGCTCGGGCGGGAACCAGCACGGATACTTTCTTCTGAACTCGAAGGACTGTGGGCCCTCATGCAACAAGCCTGGAATCAGCCGCATCTCTTCCATCGCTGGGTGGGAGGTTTTCTAACAGAACCACGAAGCTTTCATGAAACCGCGCAGGAGCCTCTGGAACTCAAGGAGTTCGCGACCTGGCTGGCGGAGGGTGACGCTTGGGAGTGGGCAGAAGGTGTGAATGTCAGTTACTTTACTGAGGAAGGGACACTTTATTTTGCTGCTGAGGGAGAGACTCTGGTCCTGAAGATCGAATTGATGCCGTTGGTGCAGCTCTTATGTTCTGAGGCGAGTATGACAAGTCTTGAGCTGCTTGCGTTTCGCCATTTAGATGGCGCCGGAAGCCTTCTGCTCCACCTCTATAACGAGGGGCTCCTTCGGCCTGTGGAGTAAGACTCAAGCATTCCCCTTAGCACGCCTCTTGAAGCGTTTAGACTGGGCTTAGGGAAGACCAAGATCAGGACTGCGAGTGGGTTCAACTCACGATACGCTATCGGTTCGCTGCCCCTGTGACCCTGGCTTGAGGATCTCTAGGGACAAGCAAAAGGTCTAAAACTTGCTAGTGAACGCTGCAACGAACAAGGGCGATCCCATCGGAGTCGGAATGAACATCACGTCGAGGTCCCAACTTGGCTGCAGCTGGTGAGTCTCCTGCACGCTCATGGTGCCAGCAAACCGGTCCCCTCGGGTCGGGTAAAGGCTCGCCCCTTTCTTGCTGAGCCCGAAGGGATCGAAGAGAGACTCAATCACACTGGCGCTATACGAACCTAGGGCGAGAAAGAGACCGAGAGTGGCCTCCGACCGAGCTTTCTTGACGAAGGCTTCGTTGGAATTCAGAAAGTCCAAAAACTGGGGATCACTAGTCGTGTTATCAGCTTCCGCCTGGGCAATTACGGCGCTCGCATCAGCATCCGCATCGGAGGCTGCCTTGCTCCGATCGAGATAGAGGAACAGGCCGAGCACTTGGCCACCACCGAAGGCGCCAGCCAGTAGAGTCTTGCCTCGGACATATTGATTGATTCCGAGTGGGTAATAGTTGGAGAAATCGGTGAAATCCCCACTTTTCCCAGCCGTTCTTGATCCCCCACTGTCATCACTGCCGCCTTTGGCGGCATCAAAGAGCTTGCGGACCGATTTGTCCTTGAGGGCGGCGCTGTTCAGTTCCACATCCTCATCCAGCTTTACGGCACTGGCAAAGAGGCTTCGCGCTTTGTTCTTCTTGCCCATCTTGGCAGCTGCAGCTCCCATGAGCGCCATGGCCCTAGCTCGGTCTCGCTTACCCTTAGCTGACTTGGCCGCTTTCCCTAGTATTTTATAGGCTCGGCTGTAGTCCTTGCTCTTATAAGCATCTAGCCCTTTCTCAAAATTCGCCAGGGCTGGACTGCTAAACAGCACCAGGCAGAGAAGCCAGATACCTATTTTGCAAAAATGTCTCATGTTTTTGCTTCCATCGTTATGCCCGAAGTCTCTTGAGTCGTATCGGCAGAAGTCCGGAAGGATTGAGAAAAAGGACTTAAAAAAACCGCCGCCTAGCCCTTCGAATGAGGGCGTAAGCAGCTGGATTCATTAAATAATATGGCGGGACACAGGCTCAGTCGGTAAGCTGAGTCAGAAGGCCTCGAGTTTGTAGCCAGGCCCTCTCCTCGGGACTTGCGAACTCACGATCCCATAGCTCGAGATAGGGTTGCATCAGTCGCTTGTAAATCGGCGGAACGAGAGCGATCAGAATCATCGTCATATAGCCAAAGGGCAAGCGAGGTGCCTCGACTTTAGGCTGCAAGCGCCAGAAGGGGAGATGCCCTGTCTCGTGATGGTGACTATGCCGGGTGAGATTGTAAAGAAACCAGCTGCTGACGCTTGCATTGCTGTTCCAGGAATGCCGAAACTGGACCTTGCTCTGGGGCAAACGGACGAGGCCGTAATGCTCGATGTAATTCACGAGTTCGAGGTAACACTTGCCATAAAGAGCCAGGACCAGGTGAAATGCCAAGCCCCACCAGCCTGCAACAGCAAAAGCCAGGATCGCGAGCAGCAAAGAATAGGCCCAACCACGGAGCACTCGATTGTGCCACCCAAAGAGTCCGAGCTGTTTTTTACGAAGAAAGTGTGCTTCGATCTCCCAAGCACTGCGGTTCGCAGAAAGGATCGAGCGGCTCAGGAAGCGGAACACGGTTTCGCCGCGCCGGGCGCTCGCAGGATCATCCCAGGTCGCAACCTTCTGGTGATGGCCGTAGACGTGCTCGATCGCAAACTCTCCATCCCAAGTGAATGCGAGCAGCCAGCGACCGACCTCGACGGAAGCTTTGCTCCAGGTCCTGTGAACCAATTCATGGGCGACGTTAGTACCAGCAACCCCAAAGATCAGTCCCAACCCGAGAAAGCCGCCGACGATGTCCCATGCTCCCGTCTGATCCTTATGGGCGAGAACGTCCCACCCGAGGCTTGTCAAAGCAGCACCGAAGCCGAAGGCATCGACATCTGATACGTGCCACAGCAGAACAAAGTTGGCGATGAATAGCAAAGGAAGGTTGAGAAAGAGGAACGTATTGAGGACCCAAAGGTGGTGGAACGAGTCTTCTTTGGTATCGTCGGGAAGGGCTGCATCTCCAAACACAGCGACGATCAACGTGAAAAACAGCGGAACCCAAAGCCAAGCACCGCCCGCTAGGAAAGAGCAAATGGCCAAAAGGCCGAGCAGATTGCAGCTGCTGTACTTGAGATACTTGCCCATGACACTCCCTTTCTGCATCCCGAAAACTTTGAGTGAGAATCGAATGATTGGCGCACGATGACTAGTCTTTTCCCTAGCACATTCAGGGGGGGCAGGCAAGGTGCGTCGAAAAAGCTTAATTGGCGTAGCGACCTCGTCTTTGCTCCGAGGCCGAGACCAAGGCTTAAGGTAAAGCAGGGGCTGTTGCTGCTGCAGGAGCTGAGTCACTGTCCGTTTCCGGTGGTTCCGACCTTGAAGTTCCCCAGACGCTGCTATTCACGTTCATCGCGACTCCGAAGGCAAGATCGGCCTTGGCGTCTACCGGTCTTGAGATCCAGTTCCAGTAAGCGGTCAGTTCCCAGTTTGGACTGAACGCGTAGTCAAGACTCACCTGGGCCAGGTGTCCCACTTGCCAGCGGGTGAATCGTCTCTTTGACTTGATATCAGCATCGACGCGGAGCAGGGTTTCCTCCCACATCAGAAGCGGACCGAAACTGAATCCGTAACGAAAGAGGTAGGGATAGGTCAAGCGCAGCCCGGTATAGACTTCGTACACGTGGTTCTTGACCTGCACAGCGCTAGACTTGGCCCTTTCATCGCGGGCTACCCCGAGCCGGTTTTCCCAGCGTAACCAGTTGCTTATCCGCTCGAGGCCCCCGAGGTCGAAGCGATAGCGCTGTTCCCGTCGACCGTCCGGTTGTTCGCGATAAAGGCTTGTGAGCCCCAGATTGAAGGAGGACTTGGGTGTCGTGCTCTCCACAGCAATGCCGAGGGCGCGCGGAGCGATCAGCATCGGCAAGCAGAGGCAGCTCATAGTTCTTAGGAACAAGATAGCCTCCTCTGGAGGGCTTCGCTGTCATACCACTTGACAGCTGTAGCACAGTAAATCGCTTTGTCGGCTCCTGCTGTTTCGATCAACGCCCTGAGGAAACTGCTGGAATCGAGGATCTCCTTGTTTCTCAGTTGCAGCCAGGTGGTGCGAAACAAGGGGAGACTGTCGTACACGACTTTACCGACTTTCTCGGCGGATTGCCCTGGGCTTTGCGCGATTTCGTACAGCATCGAGGCCAGAATCGAGCCCTCGCAGTAAAAGCCACCATTGCAATCTGCATTGGGGAGCGTGTTGTAAGTCCATCCGACAGGTAGCGAACGCTCCACAGCCAGTTCAGGGAGAGAGGCAGCATATTCTCGCGGTGAGCCTGTCACCATATAAGCAAAGAAGTCAGCCAAGCCTTCATTGATTCCCGAGAGCAGTCGTTGGTTGTTCAGAGAACTTGTCTCGTAGGTGGTTGTGTCCAGATTGGCGAAACGATAGTCAAAGACAAAGTGCCCGAACTCGTGAGCAACAACGCCAAAATTCATCTTCACCGGGATGCGCTCCTGGGGCGAGGTCTTGAAGAACCAAAGATCGCGGACCCCAGAGAGATAGGCGGCGTTCATCACCGCGGAGACCTCCTTGACGATTCCCCCCTCGTTGCTGGAGAGCTTGGGATTGTAAAAGAGCGAGGGATACCCGATCTCATCGAGCGGCAGGTCAAGATTGGTTTCCCAGTAACGAATTGTGCGCTCGACATTATAGTAGAGCCCCAGCATTTCCATGGTCTGAAAATTTTGTGGAACGACCACCCCGTCTTCAACCAGATAATCGGTTTTGACTTTGTGTCCGCGGTCAGTGTAAATGCTATCGGGATCAGCTGATGCGATGATTTCACTGGGGTCTTCATCAACGTTGAGCGACGCATTGCCGCGAAGGTAGCCGATTCGTCCCGACATGTGATCAAGATCATCGAGAGTCTCGAAGGTCACCTCCTTCGCTCGATACTGCCCCGCATCCGAGGCGACGATGAGGGCTCGAAAGGGAAACGCAGGTTTGCCCTGTGGCTCGGCGCAGGCGGAGAGCAGAGCGAGAAAGACGATGGAGCGGACGAGATTCGACATACTAAGCTCCGATGCGCCAAAAAAGATTGAGATAGGGCGTGACGAGAGGTCTTTCGACCGACAGAGAGAAGATCCCGAATTCAAGATGAAACGACTCCCAAGCGAGGGTCGTCGTGAGCATGCCGAAGGCCGGCTTGATCTGTTTGGTGAAGTCGATTTGGAGACTGCCCTCGCCCGATTCTGAGGATTCGAATTGCCCGAAGGCATAGACGGGCCGAGCGATGACCAAGGTGATGGCCCAGCGACGATGCAGGATGGTGTCCCAAGCAAAGACCGGCGTCACGAGGTGAAGGCTAGAGTGGGTATCCTTCGAAAAACTCATGAGCAAACCATCCATCAGTCCTAGGGACATTCCGTGAGAGTCCCCATAGGCGATGGTGGTCACGATCCCATGCATGGAAACGAGATTGCGCTCATTCTTGGTTCGAAGGAGGAACGTGTGGCTGTTGAAAGAGCTGAGCGTTCGCTCGGTGGTGAACATGCGGTGCTTGATGGCTAGATTGAAGACAGGGGGCTGGAAGATGTAGCCCCAGGCCTGGGTACCTAGCTCCCATCTATCCGAAACGGCGTATTTGAGACTGCCGGACACTGCTATCTGGGATTGCCCTTCGGGAAGCAAATGGGCGTTAAAGAAATGATGGGGCGGGTTTTGAACGTCAAAAAAACAGTAAACGGTTTCCGTGTAAGCTATCAAAAAGGTTGCCAAACATCCCAGCTTCACGTGGATTCGATCAAAACGACATGAGGTCATGATTTTGGACTTCCTAAGCGGCGCGAGACGCAGCTGGTTGAGGCTCTGAGCTCATGACATGAGCTACCTCATTCTAGCAGAGCTTTTGGACATGGAGAATCTATCATACTCCTTTTTACTGTTGACGAGATCAATAAGGCTCAGTAGTTATAAGGGATCTTGATGAAAGCGTAAGAATTGTTCTTTAGGGGTTCGACCCTTAACAGACTCATGACGAGAGAGATGGGATTATGAGAATTGAAACCGTTAAAGTACCGATTTCGGCGTTTAGTAAAAAGTACAACCTTTCACCGCGTGAACAAGACGTCCTCCAATTGATGATCGAGCGTGTGGTCAACGCAGAAGATATTTCGCAAAAGCTCGGTATCAGCCAGAATACTGTGCGGATTCACGTCAAGAACATTAATAGCAAGGTTGGCGCTCGGAGCAAGACCGAGATTCTGAGTGCTTTCATCGATTTTCTCGAGAAGCACTACGAAAAAATTATACTCGGCGGCTCCAGTCAGGCACCGCTTGCGGCCGCAGCCAACCAGTTTCCTTCCTGACGCTCGCTCTCGGCCTGTTTGATCCATCACACAGCCTCCTGAGGAGGCTGTGCAAGCCTGCATGATAGTTCGTTCTTTCGTTCCTCCTGAAGATTTCCGGTCGAATCGCCGATCTTTGTCCTAGGGCGACAGTAGAGGTGAGGTGTTCCCACTCGAACGGACGAGGTGTCTCATGTTTCTTTTCAATCTCTGGAAAGTATCTCATCTCGAACGCTTCTGGATGCCCTCTCTGGGCTGCAGTTTTGGGGCCAAGCAAGCCGGATCGATTGCTGAGCGAGCTACTCGCGTGCGCGTCTATCGGGACGGACGATTTTTTTAAGAAAAGTTTCCGATCGCAGATGTTTGACCTGCGATCGGATCTGGTCGACTGAAATGGAAAGGTTTTCTCTACATGCGAGGTTCTAGACGCTGTTTGCGTCGGGCGGGACGTTCGATTGCTTGGAGGCATTCGGGGGTTTTGATAAGAGTCAACCAGAAAGTCGGCCGCGCCTCGATCAACGTGGGCCGATGGCCGACCGCTGCTCCGCAGATCCTCATATCATCGTAAAGACCCCTTGCCACAAACCTCACTTTTGAGGCGATTTTCTCCTTTGTTTCGGCTGTTACCATCATGGGGCCTTCTCCAAGTGGACTGCGTTGCCGCTCGTCTTAAGGAAGAAGAGCGGTCTTCCCGTCCGCTCATCCCTGAGCACCGTACTTTGTATCGCGAACTCGCGTGTTTACACCGCGGTAATATTTAATTCAGAAAGTTCGATAGCCTCGCTTTTAGCTGCAGGCCTTGAGTTGATGTCCCCCTGAAAGAAGGGGGCCAGCTTTTCTTCAGGGCGCGCTCGTGCTAGGGTCGCTGCTCGGTTTCATGCGTCGTGGGAAAGGATGAAAAAACGTTATGGCAGCGGCACCGATTCCCTTGCTTGGCGAGTGGGCTTCGCTTTTGGCGGCTATGATCTGGGCTTGTTCTATCACTCTCTACTCGCGTTTTGGGCAGCATGTGCGCTCGAGTACGCTCAATCTTTACAAGAATCTGGTAGCGATCACGTGTCTGGCTGTGGCTGGAAGCCTCGTGGGTTGGAATTGGCCAGCGGATAGGCATCTCATTCTTGCCTTCGCAGCGTCCGGTTTGATCGGTTTGGCTTTGGGGGATACCTTGATGTTTCATGGTATGCGTCACCTGGGGCCGCAAAAAACCTCTGTGATTCAGTGTCTGGCCCCTCCGCTTGCAGCACTTTTGGCTTGGGCCTTCTTTGGCGAAACGCTCAGTCTTTGGGAGTGGCTTGGCCTAGCGATAACAGCTATCGCCTTGGCCCTGGTGATGGGGGATCACGCACGTGGACCGATGCTGATGAGCGAAGGCGCCTGGAAAGGTCTCGCAGCCGCGATGGGAGCAGCAGTCTGTCAGGCTCTGACGGTGCTGATCCTGCGCTTTTCTCTGCAGGAAACCGACGTCTTCACCGGCACCATGCTGCGCATCGTTCCAGCCATCGGTGGTTTGACCCTGCTCAGTCTCGCGCAGGGGCATGTACAGGACCTGAAAAACATCTATAAGACACCTCGCCACGGGCTGATTCTCACCGGTGCCGCCTTCATGGGTACCTTTATTGGGCTCTTGCTCCTGTCGACGGGGGCCAAGTATGCAAAGGCGGGGGTAACCACAGCGATCAGTTCTACCTATCCGATCTGGATTATCCCGATCACCTGTTTCGTCCTGAAAGAAAAAGTCGCTATGCGACAGATCGTATTGACTGTCCTAGCTGTCGTCGGTGTGGCCGTGATGATGATCGGCCCAATCTAGCTCGATTCATGAGGCCTGATGATGCGGCTCACCTTGTAGGTCCTGAAGCAGCTCCTCGTCGGGGTTCGAAGTACGCAGATTGCCGTTGAGAGGCAGAGTCAGGGTAAAGCAAGCACCTTGACCGAGTCCGGCGCTCTGGCAGGTAAGATTGCCACCCAGCAGTTTCGCGTCAATTGAGCAGCTATGCAGCCCGAAGCCATGCCCGCTTTTTTTCGTGGTATATCCATAGCGGAAAATCTTGTCCATCTGATCATTTGAGATGCCGATGCCATTGTCTGTAACCGAAAAGATGATCTGTTCGCTCTGCTGATTTAATGTAATGAGGAGTTTACGTTCCTCTTTGTTCTTGTGTGTGGCTTGAATCGCATTGCTCACGAGGTTGGTGAGAATCTGTAACAACTTGTGTCGATCGGTTGTGAGTGTGATGCCCGGTTGGAAGTGCTTTTGTATCTTGACCCCATACTTATCAATCTCGTGAGCTTGGAGACTCAAGATGTCCTCGATGCACTCGACGTAGATAACTTTTTCAATAAGCCCAGTGAACTTAGCGTGGGATTGTTGTTTGGAAATTAGCTGCGACACGGTGCTGAGGTCGCGACGAAGAAGAGTGATGATCTGCCGACTGTTCTCGTGTTGCAAATGAAGTTCTTCGGTCAGCACCTCTAGAAATGGCAGTACTTTTTGACCTCGCTCGTCTTCGCTGAGGAATCGGCTGAGGTCGGGGCCCTGTTCCTTGAGTAGCTCGACGATGTTTTTGAGGTGTGGCAGTGTGCTCTCATTCTGGAACAGCACACTAAGATTTTGCACTTTGACGTTGGCGCCAGTCAGGGCGTTGCCTATGTTATGGAGGACACCGATGGCTACCTCGGCCATACCTGCTTTGCGGGAGGAGTCGACCAGGTTCTTGGTGGTTTGAATCAGTTTATCGGTACGCTCTTTGACAAGTTTCTCTAAGTTTTTACGGTAGACCTCCAGTTCTGATTCCGCGTGGAGTATTGTTTGAAAATCCCTTTGGATGTTGCGCTGCATGGTGTCAATAGCTCGATAGACCTGCCCTAGTTCATGCTCCTCTTGCAGCAGGCAGGGAGAAATAGGATTCGATTGGGAGTTCATCTGGATTTGAAGAGCGTGTTGACTGAGGCCAATGAGCGGCTTTGAGACTTTGGTGTGAAAGATGAGAGTGCTGACGCATGCGATCAACATGATCAAAATAAAATTGGTCCACAGGATAGACTGGGCACGTTGAAAAACGATGTCCCGAATCAAGGACCGATCGGACTCGATGGTGAGTCGCCCGAGCGGAGACCTCGTCTTTCCAGGCGGATAAACCAAAACGCTACGGCCGATTTTGTCTTTCGCAGGCTGACCACGTTCGATCAGTAACCCCTCTTCGCTGTGGATCGCAGCATAGGACACATAGGGGAGGGTCTTCATACCCTCGACGATGATCCGAAGCTGATCGTTATCGTAGATCCAAAGACTGCGTGTGATGACGTTTACGACCGAAGATTCGAGACTGGAGATTTGCTGTTCAGTCCGTGCTACCTCTTGCCTGTAATCAGAGTGAAGCTGCCAGGCTGTAGCTAAGACCACCAGGACCAAAGATAAGAGGACCACGGCTAGCGAGGCCTGAGTCGCGAGGGAGTTGCGATGAAAACGTAGGGGCATAGGGGGTCCTCTTCTCCACTAGCGCTTTCGGTTGAATGGGTTGCAGAATGAGGCCATGATGCCGACCGTAGCTCTTACTTTGAAGTAACAATCGCTGCACATGCCCTCCTCCTCTTGACTTCAGGTGGCTACATCTAGCAGATTTGGCATGGGTTGTAGAGGCGTATCCTCGATTGGAAAAAAGCTATATACTCGCATGTTCCCAGCTTTGAGGCCCCTTGAAGCATTCAGAATTCTCAGGTATCAGATGATCTTGCAAAACGGGGGCTCGAAGATGGTTTCGGTAACCTAAGCGAGACGATACTTCAATCGGAGCTCTTGCAGCAGAATCTAACAGGGAAAGGACTCAGTCCAAGAATGATCCACCTCAACAGCATCACCAAACGTCAAGGGCAGCGTGTCCTTTATGAAAACGCATCCTTTCTCATTCGCGAAGGCGATCGTATCGGCCTCGTGGGACCTAATGGTGCAGGGAAAACGACGATCTTTCGCTTGATTGTGGGGGAAGATCAGGCTGATGCTGGCACGATCGTGATCCAACCGCTTACGGTCGTGGGTTACTTCTCTCAGGATGTCGGCGAGATGCAGGGACGTTCCGCACTTGAGCAGGTCCTAGCGAGTGCTGGTCGGGTCTCTGAATTGGGACGTTTCATCGCAGAAGTTGAGGCGCAGTTGGCTTCTGGGGTGACGAATGACTTGGACCCCGATGCGTTCCAGACTCTCATGGAACGCTACGGCGATGCTCAGATGGAGTTTCAGCAACGTGATGGCTACGATCTCGAAGCGCGAGCCCAGGCGGTGCTCACGGGTCTTGGGATTGGTCCTCGTGATTATCATCGACCCGTCGAGTCGTTCAGTGGTGGCTGGAAAATGCGGATCGCTCTAGCTGGTATTCTGGTTCTTCAACCCGATGTCCTCCTGCTGGACGAACCTACCAACCATCTTGACATTGAATCCATCCTCTGGCTTGAAAGCTGGCTCCAGGCGTATCGGGGGGCGATCGTAATGACGAGTCACGATCGGGAATTTATGAACCGACTCGTCAATCGCATCGTCGAGATCGACAATCGGCAGATCACCGTCTACTCAGGCAATTATGAATACTATCGCAAAGAGCGAGAAGTGCGGAGAGAGCAACAAGCAGCAGCTCATAAGCGACAGCAGGACATGCTTGCTAAGGAAGAAGATTTCATCGCTCGGTTTGCGGCCCGTGCCTCACATGCAGCTCAGGTGCAATCCAGAGTGAAGAAGTTGGAAAAGATAGAAAGGCTCGAAGCCCCTCCGGACAGCAAAACCGTAAACTTCAGTTTCCCAAATCCCCCCCGTAGTGGCAATGATGTTGTGCGATTGACGGACGCTAGCAAAACCTGGCAGAGAGACGATGGTTCAACACAAAGGGTATTCCACGGTGTGAGCGGAGTGGTGCAGCGACTCAATAAAATTGCTCTCACGGGGGTCAACGGTGCTGGTAAATCCACTCTGCTCAAGTGCATCGTGGGCGAAACGGAACTCAGTAGCGGTGCTGTGGCGCTTGGTCCGAGCGTGAAAATAGGGTATTTCAGTCAGCATGCCCTCGATACGCTTCATCCTGAACGGACGATCATGGAAGAGCTTACTATCCGTTTGCCTGATGCTACCATCGGTATGATTCGCAACCTCTTGGGCGCTTTTCTCTTTAGTGGAGACGATGTTGACAAAAAAATTGGTCAGCTATCGGGAGGGGAACGGAGCCGGGTTCTCTTAGCCATCATTCTGGCTAGTCCTCTCAATTTCTTGGTCCTCGATGAACCAACCAACCACCTCGATATCGAGTCGCGCGAGACTTTGCTCAAAGCAGTCCAGGATTTCGACGGAACGGTCCTTCTGGTTAGTCACGATCGACACTTTCTACGGGCTATTGCGAATCGCGTGTTTGAAATCCGAGATGGTGAGCTTCGGATCTACGAGGGGCACTACGATGACTATTTGGAAAAAATCAGTCCAGTCTGAAGGCGCTGACGCTAACTTTCGATCGAGAATCGACTCGGATCAGAGGCGCTCTCGCCTCGTGCCCCCTGCTCCTACGAGCGGTAGCATGCGGTCGCTGCTACACTCAGAATCCTGACGATGGGAGACCGATCGGAAAGTCAGCAGATGGCTAAACACGGCCGAGCACACGAAGAGCGTGCTCGATATCTTCCCACCGATTATGGGCATGGGGGGCAAGGCGTATCCCGGGTCCACGACGGGCAAAACTGATTTTGGCACGGGTGAGAGCCTCGCTCATGGCATCGAGATGGGGTAAGGGCGCATGGGGACCCGGAGTGACATTTACCAGAGCTGTCTTTTGCTGATGGCCGTTGGGACTCGCAATCATGTATCCGCAGCTCCGGAGCCCATCTGCGAGGTCTTGGGCCATACCAAGAGTGTCGCTTAGCATCGCCTCTCGATCGCAGCTGCTCAATAATGCGGCCGATGCCCCTAAGGCTACGATTTCCAACACCTGCTTGGAACCAGCCTCAAAGCGCAGGGCATCCACCTTGGGAGTGCAGGCGAGGTCGGTTGGATCCTCGCATGTTCCGTAGGTATAGGCACCGACACTGTGGGGTTTTAGGGCCGCGACGCGTTCTTGGCGAATACAGAGGTACCCAACGCCGACCGGTGCAGTCATCCACTTGTGTGAACCTCCGACGAGTACGTCAATTCCACTTTGCCGGAACGAAAAAGGCAGAAGACCAATTCCTTGAAAACCATCCACCACGGTCCATATCCCGCGATCCCGTGCTAGCGCAGTGATAGGCTGCAGATCCATGAGAGCACCAGTTTGAAATTGAACCCAGGAAACGGCAATCACTCGAGTGCGAGGCGTCACCGCCGCCAGAAGGCGCTCCACGGGGGTCGCGAGATCGGGCCCCGATTCGAGCAGCACGAGGCGCGCTCCCGTCCGACGGCAGGCTTCCTGCCAGGGATAAAGATGGGATCCGTATTCCTGGTCCCACATGATGACTTCATCGTCTGGTCGCAAACCAAGCTGAAAGGCGACTTGGCTCACCGCATGGGCGGTACTCTGGAGAAAAGCCACACTCCCGACATCCGCATCGAGAAAGTGAGCGAAACGTTCTCTCGCTTCAGCGACAGCAGCGAGATAGGCATCGTTACAGAACATGCCCTCCCTGCGGTAGCGCTCGACCCAATGGTGGACGACAGCTTCAGCTTCGATATTGATCGGTGAGAGGCCAGCGTTGTTGAGATGAGTGAGCCCAGGATCTGTCTTAAAGAAATCTCGAAACGATTTGGTTAGAGCCAAAGTCTTATACCTTGTTGAGAGTGCTTCTGATCAGTGTCATCAGATCTTCCAAGTCATCTTTTTGGGTCCTGAATCCCAACAAGCAGGTTCTGATGACAAACTGGCTTTGCCACATACAACTCGTGAGAAAAAAGCGACCACTGCTGTTGATCGCTTGGAGCAAGCGCTTCGTCTCTGTTCCCTCCTGCCCGTCCCCTGCGACCCTCCAGGCTAGAATGGAGAGATCAGGTGCAGCTACCAAGTGGAGCCGGCTGTCTTCCTCAAGGGCCTGCGCGAGCCAGCGAGCTTGTTCCCACTTGCTGCGCAGGTGCCTGCGAAAAGCTTCGAGACCGAAAACTTTCAGGGTTAACCACAGGCGAAGACCTCGAAAATCTCGTGAAAGCTCGGGACTGATATCCGAATATTCGAGTCTGAGATGAGCCTCGTCATATGGAGGCATGTAACTGGAGGCCAAGCCGCGTGGCCATCTCAAATGATGGGCCTGTTTCACAAGAAGGGCGCCCGTGCCATAGGGCATACACAAAGCCTTATGAGGATCGAGTGACAGCGAGTCGCCATCCTCCATGCCCTGCAGGATCTCTGCTTCATGCAGAAGACGAAAGAATCCACCGTAAGCAGCGTCGATATGGAACCAAAGATCCTCCTCTTGAGATAGGCGAGCCAGCGCCCTCAGGGGGTCGACGCGGCCAGTATTTGTGGTCCCTGCTGTTCCGACTAAAAGCACAGGCGTTCGACCCTTGTGTTTGTCTTGGCGAATCTGCTCCCGGACCTGGTCTGCATCCAGGCGTCCCTCTACACTTTTGATGACGCAGGTTTCCTCCGCTTGAAAGCCGGCGGCAAACAAGGCTTTCCCAATGCAATGATGTGCCTGGTCCGATACGTAGATGCGTCGCTGTCCGGCCGGTGCCCTCCGAGCTTCCCGGGCAGCTATCACAGCCGATAGAATGGCGAGCGAAGATCCTGTCGTCAACCAACCGGCGCTACTCTCAGGCCAATGGACCATATGAGCAAGCCAACGCAAGGTCTGATCTTCGAGCGCCACAGCAGCAGGAGCTGTCGTGTAAGTGCCGGTATAAGGGTTCAGGGCCATGGCGAGAGCTTGAGCCAGAGGGGCAATGGGATTCGCAGCTCCCGCCACATAAGCGAGATAACCTGGGTGGCCGACGATCTGGTCGTCTCTTCCTAGGGCTTTCAGTGTTTCCGGAAGGAGTTCGGACCAAGGGCGGCCCGTTTCAGGGGGGAGACGGTCTTGAAAGGGCGAACCCCAATCGGGTCGAACACTGTGGGTGCCCACATCATGAGCTCGCCCCGCTGGATCGAGACTCGGAATCTGATCCCACCAGTGTGCAAGCGCATGCCCCAGGATCTGCACAGCCTCATTCAACTCGGCACCTGACCAATCAAAAGGCGAACGCCGATCTGTCATGATAGACGTCTCCATAGGGTCACATGCAGCCGTTCCATGACAAGCTTGTCACGTTCAGGGCGGTTGATCTCCAGACATTGGCCCGCTGCCTTGAGTTCGAAATCTTTGCCCAAGACCTTGGCCATTGCTTCAGGCTGAGGGTCAAGCCATAAAGGCTCAGGCGTCAGTTGCGGTTTCCACGCATACCGATCGGCGAGCAACAGGAATCCACCAGGCTTAAGCAGAGCGCGAGGTCCACTCATGCGCCCAAGGAGCGACTTCGGTGAGGGGAGCAAGCTCAGGAGCTGCTTGATCACGATGCAATCAAAGTCGATCCAATCAGCCGGGAGACTGCTTGCATCGCATTGACGCCAGTCAAGCCGCGCACAGACAGCAGGATCCAGCTTGATGGGGAGAATCTGCAGAGGATTGTCGGGATGCACCAAAGTCAGCTGGGCTTCTTTTTGCCAGGATTTGGCGAGATCGATGACAGAGCGCGATAAATCACAACCTAAGGTTTGCAAACCAAGTTGGGCTAAAGCATAGCTCAGGCCTCCCGTGCCACATCCAATATCGAGTGCGCGCCCCCCCTGCAGCATCGATGCTGGAAGATGCTGGATCAGGATCTTGGTGAGCACAACCCGATCCAAGTCCTCCACACCCCCAGTTCCCAGAATGAGATCTTCTGGAGCAGCGAAATTGCGGAAGAGCTCGGCTCGCCTCAGATCTTCTTCACCTTTGTGATCGGCCTCATGGTTTGCGATCAGCTGTACGACCCCGTGGTTATCGTTGCGTAAAGGATCCACGAGTCGAAAGCCTGCATGCTGATAAAAATGAGGACGGAAGTGGAATCGCGCATGGAGAGTCGCCTCATCACCGGCACTGATAAAGCTACCACCCATGATCATCTGATGTTTTCCATCAAAACAGGGAGTACTAAAGTCATCGTAGTAGGTATGAACTGCAAAACCAGGCAGAGGGTGAAAGTGATCTTCAAGCCATTGCCAAACGTTGCCGAAGACATCTGTGACAGTGTCATCAGCATGACCCTCAACGGGGCCTTCACTGCCATGGCGAAGCGCCAGATTGTAGCGCTCGTCATCGAGAAAAGCCCATGCCACAGTGATATCCTGAGGCTTGGTTCCGGTCGCTATGTGTCGCCGCAGGCGATGATGCTCCGCTTCCGTCAGCAGACGCAGGGGATAAGCTCGTTTTTCCTGGGTAGTGCGCCAGGCAGCGTAGGCCTTGGCCTCATGAAAATTCACATGAGCCGGCCAGTCCCAGGGCATACTCACGATCTCAAAACAGGTGCGTAGCGCATACTCGTGAGAGCCTTGGGCACCGATGGGGACCCAAAAGCTTGGCCACTTGATGTTGCGATAGGCTCGCCATTGCCAACCCTCTTCAGTCCACCAGACTTCGTCTCGATAGCCTCCGGCTCGAACGAATTCCAGAAACTCGCCGTTGCTGATCAACTGACGCGTCACGCCAAAAGCTGGTACCTCGACCGATCTTCTGCCGTATTCATTGTCCCATCCGTAAGAGGGAAAGTGAGGGTCCTTGCCGATCACTGCCGTTCCTGGTGCCACCGCGGTCCAAGGATTAAAGGGGTATTCGTGACCTGCTTGGGGGGAGCGCCAGGGTTCATCCATGGTCAGGGGACGCGCACTGGGATGCAGGTGAGGAAAGCCTGGGTGGCGTTTCACGAGAGAAACAGGAAGTTCACGAATCAAGACCGAAGATGTCTCGAGATGAATACGCTCATGTTCAAATCCCATAAAAAGGGCCCACAGCGGAGATTCCATGCTGATGGGGGGATGCCCGTCGGCAAGATCAGGATGACTGGCGATGACCGCGGAAACCTGCTCGTAGCATTGACGACGGTAAGCCTGACATTCGGAGAGGGCAGGCCAGTCCATTTCGTTTTTCGATAGATCGTCCCAGCTCATCTCATCGACGCCGGTTTCGAACAGCCGCTCGTAGTAAGGATGTAAAGTCCGCGGTAAAAGGCCTGCGACGTGCAGCTTATTGATATAAAGAACGGCTGGATGCGTATAGTAGAAAATTAAGGGATGTCGTAGGTTGTGATAGGGAGGTCGGTAAAAGCCCTCTTCATGAATCAAACAGGCGAAGAGAAGTTCGGTCAAGACCCAGCCGTTGTCAAAGTAAGCTTGGACCTCAGAGCGCGTGCAGGTCCTAAGATTGGGAATCGGAAGCGCATGGATGCAACCGTCAAGATCGCGCCCAGCACAGTGAAGAGCATCAGGACTGGGCCCAGTCCACCAAGAGGCATCGCGCGGGAACAATAGCGAGTGACCGCTCGTTTGACCAAGTTGTGGGAGCGCATGAGGAACTGCGATGTGATCAAAATCGAGATTGGGGTTACGCGTCTGCGATGTCGACATGAAACACGACTCCGGTGTTTGGAAGCTGGGCGTGAGATTTCACTCGAAAGGTTCAAGCCACACCTCAGTTTTTCACAAACTTCGAGGTAAAGGAAGGGGCAGTCGACTGCCCCCCCAACAGAAGACTCATCGGGCAGTTTTGCTGGGGTCTTTGTTGGATGCTGTGTCATTCGCCGCTTCTTTTCCGATCCACTCGACTTTGATATCGACTTTCTCTGCGACTGTGATACCCGCATACTCGGGGATAGCGATCTTAAAGGCGCTGAGTAAGACTTCAAACTCTGCGATCACAGCGAGTTCGTCACCTTTGATGGCAAGCTTAGCCTTACCCGTCACAGCTTGTTCCTGACCATGAAGCTTGAGTTTACCTTGGAAAGGTACTTCACTGCTGCCGCTTTCGGGAGACCAAGGAAGTGGTTCGAGGATCAGAGTCGCTTCGGGATACTTCTCGACCTCAAGATACGTTTCTTTCATATGGCGATCGCGAAGGGAGAGACCTGTTTCGAAATCCTTGAGATTCACGAGGTAGGTCCCACTCAACTTGCCGTTGTCCCAGGTCGCGGCTCCTTGCGCACCCGCGCCCTTGCCATTGATGCGGAGAAAGCCGGGCTTACCGATCGCCACGAAGGTGACTTTGCTCTCCGTCGGTGTCCAGGTTCGAGTGGCAGCTAGCAAGGTCGGGGAAAGGAACACTGACAATGCAACGAGGTACTTGATGGGAGAACTTAGGAAGGACAACACAGACATCTCCTTTAAGATAGGAAGCTTACCTGGTGCGTATCGACAATTGTTGGGGCACACCAGACGGTAAGGGACGGGGCCGACCCTGTCCCTCGCCTCCGCAGCCTAGTGCATCCACTGAGCGCCTGGCAATCGCGAAAATACGTCACGGCATCCGGTTTCTATCGGTCCTTTTCCAGGTGAGCGTCTGGGGCGATAAGGGTTTTTTTTGCGCCCGCAAAAAGGCATAGTCGTGTTGGAGCTGATCATGCGTTTTTTCGCACTTGTTTCTTCTCGTTAGGTACTCCCGATCAGCTCCCAGATCGGAGACAGCAAGGGTTTTTTTCTCGGGAGCAAGTCGCTGTATCGGGTGCTGAGGATCGAGTCGGCTCCAGTTAAAGTCTCCCCTCCCTGCTCATCCGCTGACGCGGGCTTCTGAGGAAGGGGATTCAAGGGCTGACGCTCTGAGCGAAATCTTAGAAAAGAGAACGCATGCTGACCGCCCCCTTGATCAACGCTTGGGATCAACGGGGAGGGGCTGTTCCTGGTTCAGAGACGAAGCGAAGATAATCGAAGCTGGCGATTCCCTGCAGGCGTTTTTGCAGCTCAAGCTTAAGCTGCTGAGCTTTTTCTTCGGTTCTCGTGAAGCCTACAATGTGCCCTTCCTCAACGCAGACGATACCCCAGACGTCGCCATCTTCTCTACCCGGCTCCAGCCACAGGATCTCGATCGTCTGCAGCGTGCCATCTTCGTGAAACTCGGCATCTGCGTAGGCTTCTTCCTCCGAGGTTTCTGGATCGAGGCTGAGCAGCTTGGCAACTGTTTCCCGAATCGGGCCGGAATACTGAAAGTGGACCTCGTAAGGTTCACCCTCGATCATTTCGACACCGGCCTCGTCCAGCATGAGATCGAGGTAGGTGCCGATGATGAGAGGTTCCATCGCTATGAGATTGTTATCGTCGAGAGTAACGAGACCCTCTTCCTCGAGTAGATCCTGCCTCAGTTCTTCGATGAACGGCAGTTGGTCAGCCGTGACGATCCACGGGAACATACCGAGAGGCAAGCGTCGATTCTGGACTGGCATTCGCAAAGACGCGAGGATAATGTCGCCCGCTTTGAGGTCTCGAGCCACAGATTCGTCTTCGAGATAAGTCGCTTCGCTTGTCATGAGATTCTCTAAAAAAACGCGCTCCCGACCCTCTGTTCCCTTGACTTGATAGAACGCAAAAGGTCGATCGATCGAGGCTTCAAGCAGTTGCCGCTCGATGTCCGTGAGCTGCTTCTGTTTCGACTCGAGGAATGCTGCAGCTACACTTTGACAGAGAGGGCAGGATCGAGGAAGGCCCAACTCGTCGCGCATCGATTCGTCGGATACAGTCCACGAGTAAAGAAACCAAGGGAGATAGGCGATGCTCAGCTCATCGTCAGGATTAAAGCTCTCGCCGAAAGCTCCCTCTGTCAACTCCATCCAGGCAGCATCGAACGCAGCGCCTCCGAATACGTCTTCAGCGTACCGAACCAAGCGAGGGAGGAGGCGTTTTTCGGTGTCTTGAAGGCGTCGTAGTTCTAAATCGTGGACCTGGTTTGCGACCTGCTTGTCAAAACAGCATTTTTTGTATTTCAGGCCGCTTCCGCAGGCGCAGGTATCGTTCCGACCTTGTTTCATGCACGAAATCCTCCTAAAGAGGCTGCACTATAGGCTTCTCTCGGCCTCGATGCAAAGGACATCTGTCGTCCGTTGTCACTTTCTTGAGGGTGGTTTAAGTATCTGGAATAGTGGATCAAAAAAAGGTTTCGAAGCGAAATATCAAGCAAACTATAATATGCCACAGGGACGTTTCGTGTTCCTGCCCTCAACCTGCCAGAAAGTGTAGCAACCCTGATACAGAAAGCCTACGGCTCAGTCGCCTCCGTGTTTTTTTACTTCGGGGCGCTGATGAGGCGGATAGGCGTCATGTCGAAGAAAATAGCAGCACTCTGTTTGCGCGGATAGGCAATTGGATGTCTAGTGGCAGGAATCATGGCCTCCGATGCCTGGTACTGTGGATGAGCCCGAAAAACAGCTGCTGCATTCATGAGTTTCATGAAATCCGAAACATTCTTCTCTGCTTCTGTCGATTCAGCTACATTCGTCGAACCGGCAAGTGATGGCTGCACTGGCCGTCGAGTCTTTCGAAATCGAACAGCTGGAATCTGCCTGTCACATCTGCACTTTGCATCAGCATTCACCAAAGCACAATGTGCGTATGTAAACGCCTCAATTTTTGTACGAACTCGCGACAGTCGCTGCCGATAGGCGTCGGGCGAAACTTCCAAAACCGAGGCTGCATCCTTGGAACTTAACCCAAAAACTGTGTCAAGTAGATAGGTAATTGGATCATCATGATCCAAAGACATCAGCATGTTTTGTGTACCATGAATCGCGATATGGCGAGCTTCGACTTTTTCTTCTGGTGTTAGCATCCTTGAATCATGTTGCGATCTGTCCGTATTCTTACCCTAGGCAAGGCCTTGACCGAGTTTATCCGCGAGTTGATCAAGCGAAATATGATGGGAAGTGTTCAGTTTCTGGGCCGCTGTTAACAAGTGATTTCACTCCCTCACCACTGGTCTAGGGGTTAGGGTCCACTTCCGATTGAGAAATGTTTGTTGCAATGAGAGCGACCAAACGAGCATTGCAAACACTGCTTGATGGTATGGCGAGATCCCAAGAGATGGATGACCTGCAGAATTTCAAGTGAGGTACGGCGGTCTACCGATATGTAGGCGAGTCATGGGCTCAAATTACTGCTGAAGGGAGGAGTCGGTTAGGCAGTGGGTGCATAAGTTTACGGCAACTGGAATTGCTGTTTTCGTTCCGACTATGAGACGAGGAAGAAAGATTAAACCGTCGAAGCTGCCGAAATGCAACTTGAGAGCGAACGATCCATCCTGAGCCACGACCAAACACATGGTTTCGCTGCGTGAAGAAGACCCGGGTGAAACCGGGCCTTTTGGTTTGTAGTGGCCTAGAAGATGATCAGCGCGGAGTCACGACTCCGTTGGTATTTACTGTGTTTACCCTGAGATGAACGAAGTTTGCAGCGTTGTTACCATCGGTGTGATCGTAGGTTCCACCCGCCTGGTAGTTGAGTGACTGCACAGGAAACGCCGCGCATCGACTGGCTACGCCGTTCAAGTTAGCTGGGATCGCCGCATTGCCATGGAGGAAAGGTCCACTGTTCACACCGGAGTGAAGATAGACTGCGTCACCAGTGTCCTCGTTACACACGATCCAAAGAGATATCATGCCGGTAATTTGAACGGGCGCACCCGCGGCGTTTACGAGGCTCAGTTTCGGCGGATTGTTGTAGTCGATCGCGGCGATTTCAGTGCGACTCATCTGAGTGAAGAGCTGATTTCTTTGCGCTTGAGCTGGAAGCGCACCGGCGTTGTCAACAAATGCAGTAACGGAGAGTGGATTAGCGGCACTACTGCCCCATGCAGTCGCAGCACCCGCCTTCACCGTCGTGACGGTATAGACTTGCTCGGAAGCAATCATCTTCTTAAAAGACTCAGCGTTGGGTGATCTCAGAGGCGCCGGCGCTCCTGGTGGCGGAGGAGCGGGGGGCGTTGCAGGAGGTGCAGGAGGTGGAGGTGCAGGAAGATCACCCTTTGACTCTGGCATGGGGCCGTGGTTGCCATCAGCATTCTGGGATGCGACGGCATCTTCTCCCTCGACAGCAGCCTGTTGTTCTTCTTTCTTGTAGGTGGACTCGTAGTTAGCTGCTTGATTACAGGCGACAGTCAGTGCGACGAGCGCCAGCGACGATGCTATTTTACTGTAGGCCATGTCCCATCCCTTTCGTCCAAAAAAATGCGTAAGTCAGGTTCTGCAAGTCGCGTTCCAGTGGGAGTTTCGGCATAAGAAGGTGATTTCTCAAGTGCATAAAGGTAGAAAGGCTGTCTAAGGACTATGCGCCCCCCAAGGTTCCAACACATGTTTAAGAGTCTGGAATGAATAGAGAAAATCCGTCGATATCGGCTCTGTGGGATTCGAAAAACTTGAGGCTAAAACCATGCGGGTTGATAAAAGCCGAGGTTGCTTATGTTTTTGGGAGGGTGAGAGAGAGAAGTCGGGGCCAAAAAAAGATCATAAAACATTGAACAGTCCCCCGCTTCATGCGCGGGGGTAGTGACATATTACTTCCAGCTCTTGTTGAAGTTCGAAGCGATTTTATCGAGGAAGTCATCCGTGTAGAGGAAGCTGCCCTCGGGGACTTTGTTCCCATGAATGCTGACGGCCAGATCTTTGGTCATAAATCCTGCCTCGATGGTATCGACACAGGCTTTCTCCAAAGACTGAGCCCAGCGGACCAGATCGGCATTGCTGTCGAGCTTACCGCGATGGGCCAGGCCCTGCGTCCACGCAAAGATGCTCGCAATGGGGTTGGTGCTGGTGCGATGGCCCTTTTGGTGCTCGCGATAGTGGCGAGTCACGGTGCCGTGAGCAGCTTCGGTTTCGACCGTACGACCGTTCGGACACATCAGGACTGAGGTCATCATACCGAGACTGCCGAAACCCTGAGCGACCGTATCGGACTGGACGTCGCCGTCGTAGTTTTTACAGGCCCACACTATGCCACCATCCCATTTGAGGACCTGAGCCACCATGTCGTCGATCAGGCGGTGTTCGTAGGTCAGGCCACGCTTTTGGTATTCAGCCTTGAACTCGGCCTCGTAGATCTTTTGAAAGATATCTTTGAAGTGACCGTCATAAACCTTCAAGATGGTATTCTTGGTCGAAAGGTAAACCGGATAGTTTTTCTGGATTCCGTATTGGAAGCAGGAACGCGCAAAGCCTTCGATCGACTCGTCGGTATTGTACATGCCCATACCGATACCGGCGCTTTTGAAGTCGAAGATTTCCCAAGTCTGACCCGCGCTCCCGTCGGTTGGCTCATAGACGAGCTTTAAGCGACCGGGTTTGGGTATGTCGACATCCACGGCCTTATACTGGTCGCCGTGAGCATGGCGGCCCACCACGATCGGTCGTTTCCAGTTAGGGACCAAGCGCGGAATGTTTTTACAGATGATGGGCTCTCGGAAGACTGTTCCGCCCAATATGTTGCGGATCGTGCCGTTAGGGCTCTTCCACATTTTCTTCAGGTTGAATTCTTTGACCCGCTCTTCGTCGGGAGTGATGGTTGCACATTTGATGCCGACATCATACTCCCGGATGGCCTGTGCCGCATCCAGCGTTACGCGGTCTTCGGTTTTGTCCCGGTATTCGATGCCGAGATCGAAATACTTGATGTCCAGATCAAGGTAAGGAAGGATCAACTTTTCTTTGATCTTGGCCCAAATAATCCGGGTCATTTCATCGCCATCGAGTTCCACAATGGGATTTTTTACTTTGACTTTCATCTCATGAAACTCCTCGTGAGTCTGGATTCCTTCGTCTCGCCTTGCGTTTGCGAGGGGTGGTAAAACTGCCGACCGCTGTCCGTAGGGAGGGCCGACCCCAGAATGCGGCCAGCCTCCCCATGACTCCGGTCACGAGGGGAAAAGTCTAGGTGCTTCCGCGGAAGTTGGCAAGCTTGCTTCGTCCGTGGCCCCTCAAAGAACACCGAACCCTTGTCTGTTCCGTGTTCGAGCGGGACCCTGGAACGCTTACCTCTTGTCAATGTGGCTTGCTTGCTCGCTGGAAGCGCTAGGTTCGGAAGTAATGAATCGATCGGGCCATGGACGCAAAGTCGCGCAGCTGATCATTGACATCGATCAGCGCCATGATTTCTGTACGTTTCCCTGGATCCACGTTGCAGACGATGCCGTGGCTTGAATAGAGAATTTTGAAGAGCCCAAGTCCGGCCCCGCCGCGCTTCTCGTCGATCAGTCCGTCGGCCTCGTCGCGTTTCAACACCTTCTTGAGGTAGGTCAGCAAAGTCTCTTTGCGCAATGCACCGAAGGGGTCAGCGGTGCTGATGGCCAGAATCTGGCCGTCACAAGCGTAACTCAGTTCCCCGTACTCCTCGGGCTCGAGAACGATGGCCTGAGTCTGTTCGACATTCTTGAAGCGTGCGATACCAGCCGCGGCTGGCGCGTCGTAGACAGTATTCATGAGCAGTTCTTCGGTGATCCCGAATGCCATTCGAGCCGCATGCTGGCCCAGGTGGCAGGCTTCAGTGAAGCGCATCACTTTGCTATTCAGTTCTTCTCGCTCGGCAGACCCTCGAACAAGCTCCCGGTGGATGATGGTGTTGGGCGAAAGGTACTTTTGAATCCCGAACACATCGCGTGAGAAGATTTTGTTGATAGTCACCCGCAATTGGTGAATGCTCCAACCTTCGCGACCTTTATTGGCCACGACATGATCGAGAAGCTGCTCCTCCCTGCATTGCAAAAGTGCGCTGTAGTCCTTCATGGGCAGCTCGGTGACGAGCACTGCGTGCCCGCTAGGATTACTCATACGGAATTGTGAATATAGCTCAAAATCGGGACTATTCGCGATCATAATCGCTATATCGGGTTTGTGTTTGAGAACCTGCATGGCGGCTGAGGCACTTGTCACGCTCTCGAGTGGATGGTCTCCACTGATGATGCGGAGAGCCTCGATCGAGGGTAGTGATTTGTAACCACTGCAGTCGACGAATAAAAGTGTACCGCTCATGATGCCCCTCGAGAGCTGGAAAGTACGAAGAGCGCTTGCGAAAAGCTCTGAATCTACACGAATAACAAACAGCGAATCGCAGTCCAGAGCCAGCGCCTTTCCTCCACTATACTGCATCGTGGTGTTTAGAATCTACAGCCGATCTGGGAAAGATGGCGAGGATGGTTGACACATCGTGCTAGGCCTTCGTAGAATTTTACTAAAGCCAAAAAAGTGGTGAAGGCTGTTCGAATCGCGGATCGAGCATCCGAGTCCCACCGTTCAAGGAGGTAGGTTAAGGATATGGAGGCTCTGCACCAGTACTTTCATGCGGGCGGATACCCAGTCATGTTCTCGATTCTCGCCACGCTCATCATCTCGATCGGTATCGTGTTCGAGCGAGCCTACCGCCTGTGGATGGAATACGACCTCATCAACAGCGACGGGTTCATGGCCATGGTTCAGAAAATGGTCATGAATAACTCGATTGAGAACGCCATCCGGCTCTGTAAGAAGGCTCGCCCAAAACTTCTGCCCTACGTCCTAGCCGAGGGTCTGAAGCGATCGAACGACTCGACCCAGGAGATCACCAATGCCGTCGACTATGCGGTCCTCACCGTCGTACCCAAGGTCAATAAAACGGTTGCCTTCCTTGCCACGACGGCGAACGTTGCGACCCTTCTGGGACTGCTCGGAACGATTTTCGGGCTGATGCGATCCTTCGCAGCGGTCGCTAAGGCTACGGGTGCCCAGAAGCAGACTCTCCTTGCTGAAGGTATCGCGGAAGCATTGTCCGCCACATCCTTTGGTCTTGGTGTCGCACTCTTCTGTCTCTTTGCTTATGGGGTTTTGACCGCGAAGCAAAAGACGGTCGTGGACGATATTCAAAAGAATGCGGCGAAACTCGTTGACTTACTTTATACCCGCAAAATGAAACTTAAAGGTGCGAAGAAGGCTTAGGAGGCCCCGTGAGTGGCAAGAAGAAACGTAGGTCGGCGATGGCAGGTGCGGGCGGAGGACCAGAGTCCCCCGAACTGAATATCGTCCCCTTCATCGATATCTTTTCCATGCTGAACACATTTTTGCTGGTGTCAGCCTCGTTTATCGGACTGGGTATCATCGAAGTTCAGATACCCTTTCTGTCCAACTCCCCGGACACTAAGGAGCTGCCAGAACGCTCTTTTTCGATCCGCGTCGATGTCGAGGAGAACGGTGTACTCGTGACAAGCCAGTGGACGGCGCCGCCGGTAGAGAAGACCGAGACTCGTTACGAACTGACCCCAGCTGATATCGACCGCTTGCATCAGGACATGATTGCTTTGCGGGTGAAGGTTCCTGAGAACGACAAGGTCACACTCTACGCCGTAGACAAAGTCAGGTATGAAAAGCTTGTCACCGTCCTCGATGCGATCAAGTCGCTAAAAGAAAACGAGCCACCCCTCAACCTGCCGAACAGTGACCCAAATGCAGCGCCTGCGAAGGGGAAGGGTGGCTTTGTCTTTGAAAAGATTGTGATTGGTAGTGTTATTTTGTAAAGAGTTGAAAGGAATCCATCCATGGCAGGCTCTTCCGGCGATTCAGGAGAAACCCTATCGCTAAACCTGACTCCGATGCTGGATATCTTCAGTATCCTTGTCACGTTCCTCCTGATGAGTTATTCGACAGATCCGACCCAGCATGACATTGATCAGAACCTCGAGCTACCAGACTCTGTAACGCTTGCCAACATGGACGAGATACCGAGTATCGTGGTGAATAAGAAAGAAATCTTGGTCAACACCAAGTCCATCGTCACCCTGCAGGATGGCAAGGTCCCTCAGGCCGACATCCAGCAAGGGGCTGTTTTTCCTGTGTACAAGGCCTTGCTCGAGATCGCTGAGACGAACAAGAAAGCTCTTGAGGAAATCAAGGGGGTCGTGGATGAAAAAAAAGCCAAGCCAGGTGAGATTACAATAGAGATGGATAAGGGACATGACTTCGAGATCCTGCGGCGCGTCATGCTCGCAGGACAACAGGCCGAGTTCATCACCTTCAAACTGCTCGTCGCCAAACCGCATATCGACTGACGGGAAGGGGAAACATGCAGGTGTCAGGTGGCGCATGGAAAACGAAAGCAAAGCGTTGGGGGAGCCGACTTCTTCTGGCTATCACTGCCATGTCTCTTGGGCCGATGCCTTTGCCTGTTGCGCAGGCAAACGAGTCGGAGCGTTTTCGAGATACCGAGATTCGGGTGATCCGTCCTCGTTATTTCACTAAGTCGCAGCGTTTTGAATTGGGTGGGGCGCTCAACACGATTATGAATGAGAGCTTCATCTACACTTTTCTCGCTACCGGTATCGCGACCTTTCACTTTAACGAAGAGTTTGCGATCGAAGGCTCCTTCTCTTACGGGATCAGTATCGACCGTGAAGACAAACGAATCCTTTTCGATGAGTTTGATATCAAAACCCAAATCTTTCGGACTCAATACCTAACGGAACTCGCGCTGCAATGGACTCCGGTGTACGGAAAGTGGCAGCTTGCTTCGGGGCGATTGATCTATTTCGATACCTTCGTGATGGGCGGAGTCGGTCAGACCGGCATCGAATGGCGCTATGACGATTTTTGCGAGCCCCCTGACCGTTTGATTGATCCTACTGCGGAGTCGATACCTTCGAATACCGTCAAAAGTTATCCAACGTTCATGGCGGGAATTGGTCAGAGGTATTTCGTCTCCCGGACCGTTTCGTATAGGTGGGACCTAAGGGCTCACCGATTCCTTTATAACGAGATAGATGGGGAGTGCAGTCCCATCAAAGCGAAACAGCAGCAATCTTTTGCGAGTAACGCACCGCATGATTCGATCACCCTACTCTTGGGTGTATCGCGGTATTTCTAGTAGTCAGAGGGCTCATGACCAGCACACGGCGACTCATCATTTTGACTCTGATCACCAGCTTTTTGCTGGTCGGGTCCCGCTCTGCTTTTGCCGACTACAAGCAAGCACGGGCGATGTTTGCCAAGAAGAACTACGAGAAAGCTGCGGCCCTCTATCACGAGGTTTACGAAAAGTCGGATAATAAGGCCGACAAGCGGAAAGCAGAATGGGGGCTGGCGCAAAGTCTGCAAAAGCTTGGTCTGCTCTATTCCGCGTCGAAGTACTACAGTCTCATCGTGCGACGTGGGCGAACGGAAGACAACCCCTTCTTCCGCTCGGCCCTGGAAGAACTTGGTAATATAAACAGCAAACTTTCGCTCGGACGATCACATGTTGTCCAGCTCTTCAAAACCGAAATCCGTCTGTCCGACGTCCCAGGGCCTGCTCGGGGTTTCTACTTTTACTACAAAGGTGTAGAAGCCTTTGGGGCCCGCAGTCTTGAAGTTGCAGAGAAGCATTTTGGGATGGTGCCAGCAGGAAGCCCGTATCAGCTAGGCGCTCTCTTCCACGAAGGTGTGATTGCCAATTTGAAAGGTCGTCACTCACGGTCAATCGCCCTTTTTGAGAAGGTGTTAGCCGGGACGCGTGACAAGTCGGAATACAGGGAATTGCAGGAAATGTCCCTGATGAATATCGCGCGGGTGAACTACGAGATCAAGCGTTTTCCTGAGGCTATCTCCTACTATGGGCAGATCCCACGCGATTCAGACAACTGGTTAGATGCAATTTGGGAAGCGTCCTGGGCGTTTTTCTTCATGGAAAAGTTCAACAATTCACTCGGCAATATCCATACGATCCACTCACCTTTCTTTGAGAATCGGTTTTACCCGGAAGCTTACATCCTCCAGTCGATTACGTTTCTGAGAATGTGTCGATACGATCAGGTTAAAGAGTCCATGCGACGCTTCAAAGACCGTTACCAACCGGTTTTTGGCGACGTCAAGGGTATGCTCAATCGGTATCGTGGGGACCCGAAGGGCTTCTTCAAATTCGTGTATGATTACAACAATGGGTCCATGTCGAGCTACCGGCGAGCGGAAGAGATTGTTAAGAAGTTGTCTATGATTGATGCCTTCAAAGAAGCCATGGATACCATCCGATTCACGGATCGAGAGTTGAATAATCTTAAAAATTTTGACGGTTGGGGGCCATCGGGTCTGCTCGAAAGTCTCACGAACTTCCTGGAATCCAAAAAGTCGGCAGCCGTGCTTGATGCGGGGCAAAGAATGTATAAGGAAGGCACCACCTATTACACGGAGCTGCTGGAACTTTCGAACCAAACCAAGTTGATCGTTGCTGAGATGCAGCTGGGCAAGCTAGCTAATCTTCGTTCGATGATCAAAGTGGGGGATGACGAGAGGAAAGTCCAGTTTATCGGCGGGATGCAGAAGCTTAACATCAACCAGACGCTCGAGTACTGGCCTTTTGAAGGCGAATACTGGGAAGACGAACTCGGGTTCTATGTCTACAACATGGCAAGCAAATGTACAACCAAAGATGATGATGGGGATAAGTAGCAATCCTGTGGTAGTGAGTGCAGATAAGGGAATGATATGCGCTGTTCTGTTTGGATCATACACCTTCTGATCTTCGCGCTCTTGTGGCAGCCGGCGCCGAGCTTTGCCCAAGAGCAGAAGCGCGCCACGATTCAGGTTCAAGAACGCAAACGGGAGAAACGCAATGAAAAAAGCCGGCCCGAGCTGCGCCGCTCGGCAATTTTCACTTTACAGGTAGAACGGAAGCTGATCAAAGGGATCGACAAGACAGTCCGCTATCTAGAGAAGACCGCCAAAGGACTACCGCAACGATCGCCCCAACGCTTGCAAATCTTGGAACGAGTTCTGAATCTCCACATGGAGCAGGCTACCTATGTCCGGTCCGAGGAAGAGCGAGACTACGACAGGCGCTGGAGAGCTTGGGATGCAGCGGGAAGAAAAGGGGCCGAGCCTAAAATCTCGACTTCCAAGTCGATGGGGCATTGGAAAGCTGTCGTCACCCAGTCCTCTGATATTCTGCAGGAATACCCGCGGAGCGAGAATGCTGATCAGATCACCTACAACAAGGCTGTGGCACTGCAGTATCTCGGTAAGGAGAAAGATGCAGCTCGCATCTTTACCCAGCTGATCCAGAAATATCCAAACTCTGCGATTTCTGGCGATGCCTATGCATCGCTTGGTGACTTTTATTTCGACCGAAACGATTTCAACAACGCTCAGACGAACTTTACCAAGGCACTGAAATACAAGCGATCCAAACGCTACCTTTGGTCGATCTTCAAACTTGGATGGTGCTCGTTCAACCTCGGCGACTATCGGAAAAGTCTGAGTTATTGGAAGCAGCTAGTGAGCCTCGCCAAGGGCGGCAATCCCCGAGATGCGCAGCTTCGCGAGGAAGCTCTCCGAGACATGGTCTTTGCATTCGCTGAGCTCAGGTTGATCGATGAAGCCATTGCATATTACCGTGCCAACAACGGCACAAGCTATATCGGTCCTTTTCTCACACTGTTGGCTCAAATTTTGGCAGATCAGGGCAATTATGCTCAGGCGATTTCAGTCCTGAAGCGATTCCAGAGTCTTGTGCCTGACGATCCCGAGGGGCCCACCGCTCAAAAGGAGATCATCAGTCTTTACGGAGCGATGGGTGATATCGGTAAAGTCTGGGTTGAGTTGGAGCGTTTTGCTAAAGAATACGGGGTAACATCCGACTGGGCTAAGAAAAACAAGCGTGAGCTTGTACTGGAGACCCAGAACACGATCAAAGATCAAATGATGTATTTTGCTACTTTAACCCACCAAAACGCGATTAAGGACGACAATCGAGAGCAGAATCAGGAAGCAAAGAAGGGGTATCTTCTCTTTCTCAAATATCACTCCAAAGCACCTGAGGTGCCTGGTGTAAAATACTATCTCGCAGACATCGAGTACTATCTAAAAGATTACAGAGCTGCCGGACGCTACTATCTGGAGATAGCTAGTCTCGGTAAAGATAAGGCGATTCGTGTCGATTCTAAGACTGGTAAGTCGGAGAACATGCACAAAGAAGTATCAATATACATGGTGAATGCCTTCGTTAAGGACTTCGAACCTGAGTTCAAGGTTTTGAAGAAGCGCAAACCCGACTTTTCGCAACCCAAGCCGATTTCAGCTCGAGCGCGTAACTATATAAAAGCTTGCGAAAAGTATGTCGGCTGGTACCCGGAAGACCAAGTGCGAGTGAAGAGCTGCGATGTGGGTATTGCCGATATCTACTATCACTCCGGTCAAAAAGAAAACGCGATCAAATACGTGAAAAACATTGCCCTCAAGTATCCGAAGGCTAAGGAAGGCGAGTCTGCGGTCGGCTTGTTGATACCGATCGTTAAGGACGACCGTGCGCAACTTCTGGCGACGGCCGATGCTCTGCTGAAGATTCCTGACTATCGGAATAGCAAAGTGGGGCAGGAGCTGAGAAACATTCAAAGGGCGGCTGAAAAAGAAGATATCGGCAAGGAGAAAGACACCCTGAAGCGTGCGCAACGCTTTGAGGCGCAAGCACGAAAGTATCCGAAGGATCCTGACGTCGACAAACTCTGGTACAACGCCGCGGTGGACTACATCAAAGCAGGCGCGATTCCTCAAGCGATTGAGGCTTACCTCGTGATCGTGAACCGCTTCTCTGACAAACCTCAAGCGAAGGAATCTCTCCTGCAGGTCGCTCAGATCTATGAAAAACAACTGGAGTACGACAAGGCGTCAGACTACTTTATCGAATTCACCAAAAAGTATCCCAAAGAAAAGGAGACACCGGGAGCACTTGCGACCGCTTGCTCTCTGCAGATCGCGCTGAATACCCCCAAAGCTTTGCCTGTATGCAACGCTTTCGCTCAGCGCTTCCCTGACGGAGCTTTATCCTTCATCGAACAGCTGATCGTGGGCGCGGAGCGGGCCAAACGATTCGATCAGATGGTCGATATCATCAAAAATCAGTATCTGGGGCGATTTAAGCTAAGTCCGAACCAACAGATCGTTGCTCACTACAGAATCTTCCGTGCGGGTGGGGCCGATGCAGCTCAATCGGTGGGGCAGATCCGAAGCCTGTTTGCTGCGAATTCCGGCAATGTCAGCGGTGAGGCTCTACGTTATGTTGGGGAATTGGCTTTCCGTGAAGCGGACCCGATCCTACCACGCTACCTCAAGGTTGCGCTGGTCGGTGGCAATGTTGATGCGCTTGCAAAGTCGATCGAACAGAAGGCCCTTGCCCTGGTCCAGGTGGAACAAGCCTACACTCGGGTTGTTCAGACCAAGGATGCTTTTTGGGGAGTGGCAGCGTTGCATCAAATGGGGATTGCCAACGAACACTTCGCTGAAGTGCTGGCGAATCCGCCTGCTATTCAGGGTGCAACGAAAGAAGAAGTTCAGGCTCAACTTGCACCGCAGGTGGCTGAACTAAGAAAGAAAGCAGCGACGTGGTTTAAGACAGGTCAGGACACGGTGTCCCAGTTCAAGGTCTATAATGAGTGGTCCTTGAAAATTCTGACCAGCATCAACAGACTGGCCGACAAGCGCCTCCAGTTTGACGATTTCGTTGTCATGCCCGACTTCCTCGGTTCGGAAGTATCAGGAAGTATGGCTTCGAACCTGAAGGGCGGGAGGTGAGCATGCAGCACCCACTTTTTAGCATCGTACTTTTGACTTTGATCGCGATCTATATGGGCTCATGTCAGACTCCCAAGGGGGGGGCAGCCAGTGAGAGCTCGAAAAGTTCGGCTGCAGACGACGATAAAAATGACTCTAAAGCAGGTGGAGACGATCTTTACGTCACCAACAACTATGTGACCCTTACTTATAGTCTATCCAATAACTCCCTGAGCTCGCGGACGGTGTCTGTAAGCAGAGCCAAAGACCTCTCCGACGATTTTAGCGGCAAACTCGCCAATCCTACAGCCAAAGACCGCAAAGACATGATCGCCCTGATGGCCGCTAAGCGATTGAGTGGGGAAGGTATTGGTGCGGTTTTTCAAGTTGCAAAAAAGCTGATGGTCGTTGAGATGCGAGAAGACATCCGGCGAGATATGCCCGAAGTTGCTCAGCTGGAGTTAGCTCTGGCTTCGATCCACTCGCGGCAGTTTCCGATGGCCGAGCATTGGATCGAGAAGCTGATGGATAGTAAAAACGACAAGACTAAGGCTGCAGCTTTGACAGCAAAAGGCATGATCGCCTTAACGGACGGGCGTCTGCCGGAGGCTGTTGCCTTCTGGAACGAAGCTCTGTCCATTCGCAAGGACTACGAACCAGCTCGCTTGAATATCGGGTTTGTTGCTCTTCGTTACGGAGACTACCGGACCGCAAAAGCCATGCTCTCAGGAGTAGGCGAAGACTGGTTCGTGCAGACGGGCCTCATGCAAGCGGAACGCTTAGCGGATAACCCTAAGGAGGCAGCAAGTCTCTGTGCCAGTATCCTTGCGAAGCGGAAGGGCTACAAGCCGGCTTTGTATAGTTGCGCTTTGAATGAGTATCAAGGGCTTGGCAATTTAGCAAAAGCACGCATAGAGCTCGAGGAAATTGCTAAGGCTGACGGTGGTCCCGCCATCATCGATGAAAAAGCCTATCTGACCATTGGTAAGATCGAGAAGGAGCAGCAAGAGCAGCAGGCGCGAGAACGTGCCGATGCTGCTGCCAAGGCAGCTCAGCAGCAACAGCAACAGCAGCAGCAGCAGCAGCAGCAGGGGCAAGGTCGACCGGCACAACCGCAGGGTCAAGGCGCTCCCCAACAAAATTCTCCCCAGCAGTGAAAGCCCGCCCGGGAAGAGCTATTCCGGGCTGTTGAGCTTTGGTTCCCGAGTCAAGGAAGTGCAAAGCTTGCCAAGAATGGTAGGAACTCTTCCCATTTGCGGACATCCACGCGATAATAGACGTAATGGCTCGCTTTTTCTGCTCCCCTGTTTAAAGAGGAAGGTGAATGAACCTCGAGATTCGCTATTCCCCTCCTAATCAATCACAACAGGTTGTACCTGTGCGTGACCGGTTGATGATCGGTTCGCTACTTTCGAACGAAGTCGTGATACGTGCGACGGGAGTGGAGCCGATCCATGCGATGATCGAGCTCTTGGAAAGTGGCGTCGTGATACTGACCGATCTGGGATCACAATCGGGTGTTCTGCTCAACGGCAAAAAGATTGAGGTCGAAGCCACCGTTGCGGTGGGTGATAAGATATCGGTAGGTGACGTGCTCATTGAGGTGTGTCCGCATGAGACTGCCGTCGCCTCCCAGTTCAAAGCTGCTCAAAATGACGGCACGCGAGTGTCGGCCTCGGAGGTCACGGTTACGCGCCGTCAAAACAATTCGGTCGCCGCAGCGCCTCGTGCCGAGATTGCAAGCGACCACAGCTCAGACGATGAAGAAGACGATGGGGAGCAAGCGGAAGAGATGAATTCAGAAGAAGAGAAAACGACCCAGACCGTCCGAAGTCGACCCACAGGTCAGGATCGTGATTCTGACGAGGGTGAGGATATGCTGTTCTCGCCGCGTAACGCCAAACCGAGCGGCAACGTCCTTGAAGTCGTTGCTTACTGGGAAAATAGCGTACTCGACGTCGATCTTTTTCACCCGCGTTTCAAAAACTATGAGCGGGCTACGATCGGTTCACCGCCGAAAGCGCACTTCATTTCCGGAGGGCCGAGTGAAATCAAGGTGCACGAGCTAGCTCGGGCGAATGAGGAGGGTTATACCCTCAATCTGCTGCCGGATATGAAGGCTCGCTTGCGCAAAGGTGGAAAGGTCGTCGAAGAGGCGGGAGAGAAGTCGATCGCGATGACCAAGCACGATATCGCTCACGTGACTCACGGAGCTGTAAAATATTTTCTCATGTTCATCAAACCTCCCGTGCTCGATCTGCCTCGAAGCAGTGCACGGGATCCGGTTTTTGTGGCGATTTTGCTCGCCTCGATTCTCTTTTATCTGGCAGCGATCCCTGCCATTTATCTCAGCAAGGGCGATACTGAAGATGCCATGGAAGACGATATCTGGTCGATCGTGAATGCTCCGGAGAAGAAGGAGCCTCCCAAGCCGATACCCAAACCAAAAGTCGAGGTTGCAGAAGTGCAGCAGGAGCCGCCACCCAAAGCGACTCCTCCCAAGCCACCACCGAAACCACCGACTCCTGTGCAGCCTGAGGTGAAGCCGAAGCCTGTCGAGGAACCAAAACAAACTAAGCCTACTCCTGCGGTCGAAAAGCCAACGCAACAGCTGGCTGAACCGAAGAAAGAGACTCCTCCGACTCCACCCCAACCCAAGGAGCAAGCGAAGCAGGGGATGGTGTCGACCAACACCAAGCCCGACTTCAAGGCTCCCGGAGCAAAGAAGGATGGCAATGTCGGACTTTCAGGAGGCCCTCCGGGAGGCGACAAGTTTCGGCCAGCGGCGGGTGGTCAGAGGAAGGGTGAGCAAAAGGTGGACATCGCCGGCGCGGAGGGAGGGGCACCCAACAAAGCATCGGGCGTGAACCTCGGGAAACTTGGTCTTGGTGTAGGAAAAGTCCTTTCGACGACGGGTGCTGGGGCGATTAAAACCGACTTCAAAGACTCAGCGGGTGGCGCTGGAGGAGGCGCTGGGTCGGGTGCAAAGACGTACGGGCTTGGTGGTCCGGGAACGGGCGCGACACTTGGCGTTGCGGGTACTGGATCGGCTGTTAACAACTTCGGCGGATTCGGTGGTAGCGGGTCTGGCCAAGGAGGGTCTGGCGGTCTCGGCGGGGCCGGTCTCGGCAAAGACTTCGGAAAGGGTGGTGGCGGTCGGGCGAATGTATCGGTTCCGGAAGGCGATCCTGTCGTGAGTGGTGGCTTGACGACCCAAGAGGTGCAGGCCGTTATTCGTGCGAACCTGAACCAGATTCGTCACTGCTACGAACAACTCTTGCAGCGCTCGCCTAACGCGAACGGAAAGATTAAAGTGAACTTCACGATAGGCGCCGATGGTCGAGTGGCAAGTGCGAGCATTCAATCGGACACGATCGGCGATGCCGTCATGGGCGGTTGCGTGACGGGTAAGGTGCAACGTTGGAAATTTCCTAATCCTCGCGGTGGTCAAAGTGTCACTGTAAATTATCCCTTCGTCTTTAATCCACTTTGATGTAGATTACCAGGTGCTGCAATGCCAAAGGCGCCCCTATCATGGGGGCGTGTTACTTTTTGGCAGCCCCTTGGGGTGACCAGAAAGCGGTCGAGGTGATTCGAGCTGCGCGACATCAGCGGACACACAAATGGTCTGTTGAATGCCGTTCGGAAAGCAATGATCGTGCGGAGAGGTTTCTCAGGGGGCAGGCAGTGGTTCCTATATGCGACTGCTGCAAGGAGGAACGAGCGTCGTATCAAGTGTGATCCTTGGGCTTTTGGGAGCCTATCCGAAAGTGCTGGCGGGGGCAGAGATCAGCAAGCATTTTCGGATAGGCTCGTAGTAGGTGTGGCCGCCTGCTTCCCAATGGGTCAATCGTCAACCCCTTCTGATGAGGAAGAGAGAACGATGAAAATCGGTTTGCAAGGCCTTTTGCTCGCAACGATGCTGACATCGGCGTCATGCGCGCACCGCAAAGCAGCTCCGCCAGGCAATGAGAGTCCAGGTATGCTGCTCGAGGTGCAGGTGAAAAAAGGGGAAACCCTGAAGAGGATGGGCGAGACCTTCGCCGTGCCCGAGTCGACGATCCAGCGGATCAACAAACTCGGGGCCCAGGACGAGATCAAACCTGGGCAAATCATTTACATCCCCGTTAGTGAGAAGGCTTTGAAGTCTCCTGACTTGCGGGGAAGGGGTCGACTGATGACCAGCGTCGTGCCGTTGTCCTCGGGGGTTCCCGTGGATATGGATGGCGAGGTCTCGACCCAAAATGGCCGGCGCGCCGCACTCTATCAGGAGTATCGGCAGCTCGAATGGCCAGTCGACGGTCGTTTGGGGTCCGGTTTCGGTCGCCGGAACGGACGTCCCCACCAGGGCATCGACATCCTCTCCGATCACGGGGAACCGATACGGGCCGCTCACCATGGAGTCGTCGAGTATTCAGGCTGGAAGCGCAGATACGGCTGGACAGTGATCGTTCGTCACCAGACTTTCCGTACTCTTTATGCGCATTGCTCGAAGATTTATGTGAAGAAGGGGCAGAAGGTCAAGAAGGGAGAAGAGATAGCTCTCGTCGGAGATTCCGGCAATGCTGAGGGCGTTCATCTTCACTTCGAATACCTCACCCTGAACGGCCGAGCTCAAGACCCGCTGCCACATTTTTCTCGCCTCGCGCACTGATCTCACACTTGAACTGAGAAGAGACATCAAAAAGGACGTCCGCTCGCTCCGACCGAATGGTGGCGGCGGCGTCTTCTTTTGCGACGCCGCTCGAGATAAGCGGGAGACGAGTTCGGCTCATGGGGAGACGTTTGCTCCGCTGGCAGAGGCATGCTGAAGTGTCACTCGATTGCTACATTACTCTCGATGGCAATGAGCTCAGTTGTTTGCAGAGGGTTCTGCTGGACACTAAGTTGGGAATGAGGACTCTTCATTGTGAGTGGCTCCAAAAGTAGAACTTCGTTCTTCGAATATGCACGTTCAAAAACGCTATCGATACGTCTGTGCCGCAAGACCATCACGTTCCGACCTCTACTCTCTGGGCGACGAGACTTGATGCGCCTGGTTTCTGAACGTGAGACGGACATTTTTCAAGCAAATCAGAACGTCATCTCCACGGCCGGTGGGGATCGATTTTTTCTAATCGTATTTGCCATCATGTCGATGTATGTGGCATCGTAGCCGCGATAGGTGGAGTGTCGTTCAGCTGCAGAATGAAGTCCCCCCTCCTCCGCAGTCTGGACGTTGCCAGGCCGAAGCTTGACGTCAAACATATCTCTCAGCTCTGCAGCTGTGGTAACGAGAGGATGGAAGATCTCTTCTTGTCGCAGCTGCTGTATGAATAAGATGGTATGAGGTCTCGTGACGTGCTCGTAAAGAATCTAGAGGTGAGGTCTCGCAGGTTCCGCTGCCCAGAGCGGGCAGACGGTCCATGCAGAACTGTAGGTTTTTTCGCAAGTGATCATGGGTCTATGTCTGAACGTGGAGGCATGATCAGAGCATCCATCCTAGGCGAGTGTAATAGAGTCCACCTTTGAAACCAAAGGGGGTTGTCTCCCAGGAATACTTGAAACTACCACCCGCATAGCCCCGCACAGGGTGATCCTCGTTCATGGCCTCCGGATAGACATTAAAGAGATTTTGGGCACCTACATCGAGCTGGACATTCCGCGCGATTTGATAACCGACGTTGGCATCTGTGATCCATTTACCATCATAGTTCTGCCTGTAAGTGCCAAAGCCCGCGCCTGCGACTTCTCCGTAATAATTGAAGCGAAGTGAACTATTCCAAGTACGCCCCTTGACATCCATCCCGACTTGATAGCGTTGTCGTGGTTGTCCTTCTTCAGTCAGAACGGTCTGGGCTTCGCTGAAGATCACCTTAGGATCTATACCAGCAGGAGCTTTGACGGATTGGACCTGGGTACGATTGAAATGGTAGCCAGCGATCCAACTCAGGCGGCGGCCTTCCCCCAGACTCATCGCGTAGTCGCCTACGACATCAAGGCCGCGGGTTTCCGTGTCGATGGCATTTGTAAAGAATTGCACAGCATCGACATTCAGCGGGCTCAGTACGCGACGAATGGGGCAGTTGCTGTTATCAAAAGAACAGCTGTCAGCCGCTTCTGACTGCAGAAACTCGGACAAGACTAGGCGATCCTGAACCCGGATGGTGTAGTAGTCAGCGGAGACATTCAGGTTAGCCAGAGGCTTAGCAAGAAAGCCGATCGACTGGTTCAGGGAACGTTCGTTTTGTAGATTCTCGAGTCCGAGGGCTGTGAACGTCGGGCTGCCCTGTCGGGTTGTTTGGGTTTCTGTCAGTCGATCCCCAGCAAATGTCGTGCTGAGCGAGCTATAGTTGAGTTGGGCCAACGAAGGCGCTCGAAAGCCACTGGAAACGGTCGAGCGCAAGACTAGCTCCGGACTAAGATCATAGCGCAGAGCGATCTTCCCAGTGGTCGCTGATCCTTGTTCCTCGTAATCTTCGAAACGACTTGCCGCCGCTACCAACCATTTTTCAGTCAGGTAGGATTCGAGATCGATAAAGACAGCAGAGGAACGCCGACTCGCGTCGACAGCATTGCTAGGTTGAAACCCGGGAAAACCCTGAATTCCTGCAGGGGCAGGATTACCGTTCTGGCCTGACAGGGAGAGTGAAAGATCGTTGTTAGGCCCGTATGTCCATGATGCTGGATCACCCGCTAGGATCTGATACGATTCATCACGAATGACTAAGCCCGTGGTCACATGCAGCGGTTCCTGCCAGCCGAGGTCAATTTCAGCTTTTATATCCAAGTTTGCGCTACCCTCTCCGTAGCTTAAGGTCCCATCATCCGCCTCGCGCGGTGACGTTTCGCCGAGTGAAATATTCAAAGAGTTTTTTGACCCGAAGTTAAACTGATTTCTCCCGTAAGTATAGCTTAGGTCGGTTTCAATACCACCTTTCCATTGATGTCGAATCCCAGTGCTGACAGACTGATCTTGCAAGCGAGTGATGAGGAGCGGGAGGAAGCCATCGGGATAAACGGATTTGATGTTTCGATCACTGTTGGGTTCACGAAAAAAGCCGCCTGATTCGCCTTGACGTCGAGATAAACCACCAAAAGCATAGAGTTCTGTGTCTTCGCTCAGGTCCCAGCCCCCGTTGGCGAAGAATGCTAGATCCTGGCTCTCAGCTTCGCCAATGCGCATGGTTCGTTTCCCAAAGCGTTGGTCCGTCTCTGCTCGATTGGTTTCGCCTCGCGTCAGACCTTCCGCACTGAGCTGGAGAGTGCTGCTGGAGCTTGGCTCCAAGCCGATACTGGCGCCGATTTGGGTCGTCGTGCCATCACCTGCATAGTTTTGGGCACCATAAAGGAAGCCGTCTTGGCCCGAGCCTTGGTCCTTCAGAACGATATTGATGACGCCTGCAATTGCGTCGGACCCATACTGTGCCGAGGCACCCTGCTTGAGAATCTCAACTCGCTTGATCGCTGCAACGGGAATCGCATTGATATCGGTACCAGCAGAGCCCCGACCAACAGTCTGCTGAACGTTCAGTAGAGCCTGGCTATGGCGTCGCTTGCCATTGACGAGAACCAGGACCTGATCTGGCCCCATACCTTTGAGGGTGGCAGGACGAACGATGTCGGTGCCATCAGAAACAGTCGTCTGAGAAAAATGGAAGCTAGGCGATAGCGCCTGGAGGAGCTTACCAGTTTCCGACTGACCTGTTCTTTGAATCGCTTCCTCGTCGTACACCTCGATCGCCGAAGTCGCTTGGTCAGCCGTTCTCCCTTGGACACGTGTCCCGACCACACTGATTTTTTCGACTGCCTGTATGGAGCTGCCGAGAAAACTTGTTGCAAGTAGACAAAACGAGAGGGTGTCCCTCAAAGAGAGGTTTGAATGCATGATGTGCCCTTTGTTAAATCTGATCTAGGGAGAGAGATATGCTGCGGCGGGAAAAAAGCCAAGACAAAAGAACGGCTCATTTCGCTTGGCGTTTCGGAGAGGCGTCGGAACAGTGCAAACGCGGGCGGAGCATGTTCTTACGAAAACTAAAGTCGCATTTATGGCGTGCCATAATTGCTGTAAAGAGGTAGATCTGGAGCAGAAGCAGATGACGCTGAAGACGACTGAGTGATGCCCCCCCGCTGTCGCTTCACCAGCCCTGTGTGAGAAGAGCCTTGCGGTCGAAGACATGAACCTAACCGGCTTTCTGAAACCAAGATCGAGGCTCCATGTCGCGTCGTTCTTCGACCATGGCTTTTATCACTTCGCGGCTGTACGTAAAGGGGAGTTCACAGTGCTCGAGCAGTTTCCGCTGGGCTTGTTGAAAAAGCTCTCGCCTCTGATCGGCCTTGGGCCCTGCTCGCCGCTCGTCAATCAAAAGAATAGTCATCTTCTCACCACAAGGAAGCGGACAGTAACGTGTCGACAGGATAAGCTTGGATTGGTACTTGGCTGGTATCCGCTGATCAATCAATCGAAACTGTTTCATCTTGCGAATCAAACGGAGTGACAGCTTGAGGACCAGAGGCCGTGCCGATAGCGGTACGAAGGTCATGAAACCAGCGACTTCAGCGACGTGCTGGTGGGTGCTCCGGGATGTGACCTGCACCTGCAGGACTTTCTCACAGCTGGTCTCCGTCTCTGTCTTAGAACTCAAATCGTCCCGGGAAACATACACCTCACCACACTTCGAGCAGCGGATGGGGAACCTTGTCGCCATCATCCTGTCCTCAGCCGAAACGTAAAGCTCTTGCTCGAGCTCCCGTGTCAGCTGATAGATGATTTCGACCTCATCGTCGATGAAGTAGGAAAATCTTGGATGGATCAGTGACTTACCGATCCGCCACTCGCTGGGCAAAGGACACCTCCCATGAGCAAGTCCCAGAACCTCTAGGGGTATCGGCTGTTTTCCTCTGGGCCCAAAGGGCTCCTGGTCATTTCATCTAAAAGCTGGAGGAATCCGGAATTATTGAGTGGAATTGGAGTGTTTTGGAACTTGGTTCGAGGCCGGTACAAGTCCGTCAAGCTACCAAATCGTGCACGGCCCGAACTATTCCGTGATGCCGTTACTTACAGACTCTTAGGCGCATTTTTCATCAGGTGTCGTCTGCAATCGGTATACGATTTCACCATCCAAGTGGCTCCAAGGCTCAAAACGATAGTCCGCCTCCAGTATTCTGGCAATAGGCTCAGTCAGCAAAATGCAATCGGGCGGAGCTTCTTTTTCTAGGCGTTCCGCCTTCTGGACTGTGGGACCAAGCGCTGTGAAGTCCATTCGCTTTGTAGAGCCAAAAGATCCAAATAAAGTCGCTCCCTGGTCGATCCCAACCCTTATGGTCAGAGTTTGCTGAAGGATCGGTTGCCAGCGTTCATTGATGTCTTCCATAACTTTGCGAATCGTAACAGCACAATCCAGCGCGTTCCGAGCTTGCTCGACGACGGTGAGGGTCTGTGGTGCCCCATAGATGACGATCAACCCGTCACCCAGAAATTTATCGAGGGTGCCATCCTTTTCGAATACCACTCGAGTACACTGTTCCATAAAATCATTGATCAAACCTTCAATTAATTTTGGGTCTGTTCTCTCACAGAGCGCGGTGAAATTGCATAAATCAGCTGATAGTACCGTGATCGTTCGGAGCTCTGCATCGTTTGGTAAGCTGAAACGGCCCTTTTCGAATTCGTCGATCAAATGGGGGGATAGAAAGCGTCCGAGGATTTGCGTCGTCAGCCTATGGTTAAGGCTGACGACTTCATGTCGCTCTTTTCGGAGTAGGTAAAAAATCCAAGGGATGCATCCAAGGGCAAACATACCACCCAGGATTGAAAAGATCCAAAGTGAGTGTCGCGTGCGACGGATGGCATTGCTTTGGGCTAAGCGACTGTTCTCTTGTTCCTTAAGGTTGGCATCTTTGAGGAGCAAGGCAGCCTCAAGACCAGGTTCTGCAATATTATTGGTGCGTTTGATGTCAATTTGCCAAGCTGATTCCAATGCAGTCAGAGCGTCCTTGTGTCGCCCGAGCTGTCGCAGAACTTTATATTGCAACTTAGCAATCTCACTGCGCTCACGGACAAAAGAGTCTGGCAAAAGTCGATAGGCTGATTCGAGATGAGTATAGGCCTCGTGAGCCATTCCCTGCTGGAGGTCGATCTCAGACAGCCGTTTGAGCAGCTCCGCCTGCCTTGAATTGTGTCCGAGGCTCTGCAGGAGAGCGAGGGCCTTCTTGCCGAACGCACGAGCGAGATCAGGTCGTCTGAGACTGAGTTCAACCTGCATGAGGGCACCCGAGATCTCCACCTCTAAGCCACGGTCCTCGAGCGACTGAGCCCGACGCAAACCCTCTTCTAAAAGTGACTGGGCGCCTTGCGGATCCTCCTGCACTGTCAAGCGATAAAGTCCCTCCCGATAGTGAAGGGTGGCTACGGCCCATCGCATCTGACGTGCAGTCGCGCGGGATTGCACCTCCTTCAGTGCTGCAAGTCCAGCCTCGATTTGTTGATCCTTTAACAAAGTCGCACGAAAAATCTGGTAGCGGTAAATCTCCTCAAACTTCCAAGTTGCAGTTGGCCCTTGATTCTCTAGCAATGCTGCCATCACCCTGAGGGCTCGGGTTCGATCGTTGGCTTCATAGTAAAATTCAGCCATGTCAACCCCTATTCTGACCAAGGGAGCCTGTCGTCGCTTCGCTTCTTCCCAGAGCGCTTCATATCGGGCTGCGAGACTGTCGGCTGACCAGGCTGCGCTCTGCACATTCTGCTTGAGAATGAGACGCTGTAGATCGAGCTCGATATCTACGGCATCAAGCTGTTTTGCCTTGAGGAGAAGCTTCTCGAGTGCATCGCGAGGATCCTGAGATTTTAGAAGTTCCCCTGCAAGCAGACGCACCCAGGCGTTACCCAGCGATTTCATCGAGTCGAGGTTACTGTCCATTGCAAGCCGTTCTTGCTGCATCACAAAGGCAGTAGGATCGTCGAACATGGCCTGCTCCACTTGTTCCCAAACGAAAAGAGGTTCACCGCCGTAGGTTATCTCAGGACGGATCCAGGCGATCGAGGCTATGATGAGTAGCCACAACCACTGTGTTATGCTTTGCTGGATCCTAAGCATCACGATCCTTCGACGAGTATTCACGAGATATCACTCGCATTCCAGAAACTCGATATTTCACACTGTCACTGTCTTCCCATTTGGTCACTCTATCAGCTCGCTTGTGCACATTTAGTATCTATGTCTTGCTTTGCTTACGGAGGGACTCCTCTGCTTTCCTCCTAATTCCTTTAAAGTTTTCGGCGTTCGCCAGCGGGAACCGAGCACAATCACCATACCTTTTGGAAAGAAGTACCAATTCACGACAGTTTCTACCTCTTTGGAGCTGTTTTTTCACCGACATAGTGGTAGGAGGGGGAAAGCATTTGACTCGTTATTCGTGGTTTGCGGCCAACATTTTGATCGTTGGACTCTTCTGGGTTTTTGGGGGGGAGCCTCTTCAAGCTCAGTCCATCGACTTCAGGCAGGCTGAGATTTCAGACGTCGAGCGTTTTATTTGGGACCATCCTGTTCTCTTGTCTGAAACAGCAAGCACGGCTTTACGAGAATTGAATCCTGAGATCACTCCTAAAGGCTGGGCCTTGGCCGTCTGGGCTCGATATGAAGTTCGGAACTATCTTCAAGAGACAGATGCGCCTACGTCAAAGGCTGAGCTCGAACAGGCATGGAAGATAGCGGAGACACATGGCTTAAAAGAGCTTGCAATCTATCTCAAACTCTTTCATCGAATCTATCCCGGTCGACATTCACTGCCTCCTCGCGAGGTAGTCGAAATCTTCCAGGAATTCATCGATGAAGCGCTCAAAAATGGACTGTTGCGGCAAGCAGCCCGCAACGCCATTGATCTTGCATCGATACACCTCGATCTTGGGGAAATACCGGAGAGCCTGAAGCGTTTAAATGAAGCAGAAGATCTGCTGCAAAAAGACAGCAATGCTGCGGACTATGATTGGATCAGGTTTAGCTATGACGGCGCCAATATTTTGGGTGCCGTTCCCGATCTGGAGAAAAGTCTCCGATTGCAAAGTATCGCTAATGAGCTGTGTCTCAGGCTTCAGCTAAGGGCTTGCCACGCCCAAAATCTCTACAATCAGGGCATCATTCTGACCCGATCAGGCACGCTTGCCGAAGTGGAGACCGCGGTCAAGCTCCTCACGGAGGCTCTAGAATTAGAAACCCAATTGGGCAACATCTCCGGTCAAGGCGCTAACTATAATGGTCTTGCAAAAGCTCTTCTACGGCTTAAACGCCATGAAGATGGTGCCGACTACGCCCGTCGCTCTCTTGATATTTACGAGCGACTGAATGAAAAAATCTGGAAGGCCGATAGTCACCTCATGTTGGCGAGACATTTGATACCCATGGGGCGACTGGACGAGGCTCGGTATCACTTGGTCCAAGCTGAGGAGCTTTTTCCGCCCGACTATCTTCGAGATCAGTATCAGATCGCAGCCACATCCTATCAACTTGAAAAAGCGCAAGGTCGTCTCTCAGAAGCCGGCGAACATCTCGAACGTTCTTTGGTCCTGATTGAACGGACGATTCGCGATCAATCGAGCAAAGAGCTCGGTGTCGCGCGAGCTCAGATCGCCTCGCGCATCGAAGACATGAAACGGTCCCAATTGCAGCTTCAGGCCGAACTCGATAGGGCCAAATCTCGACTTTATGCTACTGGTTTCAGCGTTATGGGCCTTGCACTTGCTTTGTCGATTTTCCTGGTTTGGCTCAAACGTCAAGGCAATTGTCGGATTCAGCTCTTGAACGACCGCATTCGAGAGCAGGTGCTCGAGCGTTATCTGCCACCTGACCTGGTTCATCGTATGATTCATAGTGACGATTTTCTCCGGCAACATGCTGAAGAGCGCGTGGTCACGGTACTTTTTATCGATCTGCCTGGACTCATAGAACTTAGCACTCAGGTTCCTATTGAAAGGTTTCAGCAGCTGCTCTCCCAATACCTAAGTAGCATGACTGAGGTCATTTTTGAATGTGGCGGTACGATCGATAAATTTATAGGTGATGGTATTATGGTGATTTTTGGAGCCCCAAGCCTCTGTAGCTCTCAGGAGCAGCTGCAGAGAGCTTTGCGCTGTGCCGGGCGTATGTTCGAAGAGCTTGAAAGGCTCCAAGACTCACGGACGGATGCCCTCCAAACGCGGCTAAAGGCGCGAATGGGACTGCATCAAGGTGCGGCTTTAGTCGGTAACTTCGGCTCAGAGAAACGCTTCGATTATACAGCGATCGGACCGACTGTGAATCGGGCTGCTCGTCTTCTGCGGCTCGCAGAGCCTGGCTCGATCTACTGCAGTGAAAAAGTCCAGCAGGCTTTTCCCGACCTCCAATGGGAATTCCAGGGTGAGCTCGAGGTCAAGGGTATTCGCAAGCCGCTTGAAGTGTACCGCTGGCTTCCCGAAGGGGGGGCTTCTGTCCATGGTACTTGTCAAAGACGAACGTCCAACATTTGAGCTCGATCCTCTTGATTCCCTCCATGAAGAGTGACCAAAGCGGTCGCGACTTTGTCTTCTCTTAGGATCGATGCAGGGATATCGTGAAGGCAGGGTCTCTCGAGGTCCCCGTGGGGCGATCAAAAGGGGCCATGATCATCCCTCGCTAAGTCGATCACAACCAGGGAAGGCTTTCATTTGCTAAGCCGTTGAGCGAGTCTTTGCGCAGGGACCTTCTTTTTGGCAAGGGTGGAGGCCTGAGCTGAATGCTGCGAGGTCGTGCCCTCGTTTATTGCTGAGGGGCTCGATAGTCTGACTTTTCAAATCTCTCCTCTTTGGTTAGAGTCTATCTTTTACATCCGATTCTTGATAGGACAATCGATGAGCGCCAAGATTCCCGTTCGAAGGAACTACAAGTACTATGACCTCGTGATGGCGGTTTTTGTTTCCGTGTTGCTGTGTTCGAACTTGATCGGGGTTGGCAAAATCACAAGTATCGGTGGGTTTGCTTTTGGAGCAGGAAACCTGTTTTTTCCGATTAGCTATCTTTTTGGCGATATCCTTACGGAAGTGTACGGTTACGCGAGGAGCCGCCGGGTTGTCTGGGCGGGGTTTGGAGCTCTGATTTTTGCCTCATTTATGAGTTACATCGTCATTGCGTTACCGCCAGCGGAGGGTTACCAGCACCAGGAAGCACTCGAGCAGATTTTCGGTTCGACCCCACGAATCGTTGCAGCTTCTATACTCGCCTACTTTTTAGGTGAGTTTTGTAATTCCTACGTCATCGCGAAGATGAAGGTTCTGACGGAAGGCCGCTGGCTGTGGGTACGGACCATCGGGTCGACCATGGTTGGCGAGGCGGTTGACTCGGTCGTATTCTATCCGCTGGCTTTTTATGGTACCTGGTCCAACGAGACGTTAGTTCAGGTCATCATCGCCAATTACTGCATCAAGGTGGGTTGGGAGGTTCTCGCTACTCCTTTCACGTACAAGATCGTAGGCCTCCTGAAAAGGCTCGAGAAAGAAGACTACTACGATCGGGATACTGACTTTAGCCCATTCAGTTTGAAAGTCTAAATGGCCGATCTAGACAAACAAGGGCTCATGTCTGTCCGGACATGCCCAGCTCAGCGTTCCGAATGCTTCAGAGGCTAGGCACGAAAAGTGCCGAAAACTGAAGTGGACAGGAGGTCCTTGAGGAATTGAGGGTGTTTATGCAGCGAAGCCTCGGGGCCGTTTCTAGATGTGCACTAGCTCGACTTCTTGGTCTCTCGGTTCAGCGCCTGATGCGCCTTGCGAACTTCCTGAATTTTCTGAGCTAGGGTCTCACTCTTGTCAACCTGATAAATAGTGCCGACATTCAGGTTTTCGCGCTTTTCGCGCAGTTTGCCAAGGCTTTCTTTGACCCCCTTTGTAAAGGGCTCTAGGATGTCATTGTCGAAGTCGACTCCGGCCGACTTCTGCATCATCTCAAGCGCAGTCTCAGCTGGTAGGGCGGGTTTATACACCCGCTTCATAAGCAAGGCAGAGTAGGCGTCGGCAATTGCGACGATACGAGAATAGACGTGAATCCCGTTATGTGGATCTTCCTCGAGTCGACCTTTTTTGCCTTTTGGATAGCCTTTGCCAGTAAAGCGCTCGTGGTGCTCCAACGCTACATGTGCAGCCATCTCATCGATCGGTGCTCCACTTTCGATCGCACGTTTAAGTTCATTGTAACCATGGAGGACGTGGGTTTTCATGACTTCGAATTCTTCTGGCGTGAAAGCACCTGGTTTGTTTAAAACAGCATGAGGGATGCAGCTTTTCCCAGCGTCATGGTAGAGTCCACACTGCGCGATGACCTCGGCGTCTTTCAAGGACAGCTGAGGGTTGATGTATTGTTTAGCCATGATAGTAGCAAACATGGCGACGGAAGCGCTGTGATCGTAAAGCGAAGGGTCTATGCTGATCATCCGACTCAAGGTGCTGATCGCATAATCGTTCGACATAAGCTGCTGAACCATATAGGCCGCCGCTGACTTCACCCTCTCTGCCACGTTCTTGCTCACGCCTCCCCTCAGAACCATCTGGCTGGCTCCACTTAAATCGCTGAAGACCTCCAAAGTCTTGCGATCAAGGGCTGGATCTTTCTCTAGGAGCAGCGAGATTTTCCTCTGGCGGACGAAGGATAGCGTATGCTCAAACTTCGGGTAATCCTTCTTCGCAATAAAAACATCGATTTCAGCGTCCTCTTTGAGGCTTGCCGTCCAAATATGCTGCAGCAGTTCGTTGCTCAATTCGGAAGGCTTGATGTACTCAATCATCTCCTGTTCGACTCTTATATAGATCGCAAACTCGATGGTCGGCACCTCCCAAAGATAGCTAAACAGCTCGAGGCTTATTGGCCGGAAATGCTGAAGGAGGGAGGGATCCAGCGGAAAGATGCGGCAGCGCTTCCGAGTCGATTCTTTAATTATAAATTTTTTCGACATGTGAGCCTCTAGCTAGCCGCGCAGCGAAAAGCCGCTTGACCATTTGGATATCGTTCGCCTTATGAGGTATCGGTTCTGATGTTGAGAACTTGAACCTTTGTGGGATGGAATTGAGCTTTGCGGTTGCCCAGGCGGAGAGTTTGCCCATAAAATAGGAGGTATCCAACTCATACTGTTAGGTGTTTTGACAGTTCAGGCTGAGCCCGAAAGCCCTGTACAGACTGGGGAAAAAGCTAACTATGGACGATATGACGGCTACGATCCTCGTGGTCGATGACGAAGGCGATTTCTTGCTCTATGTCCGTAATCTGCTGGAGCAAGCGGGTTATCGGGTGCTGCAGGCCGTGGATGGCATGGAGGCGATGGTCACTGTTCAGAACGAGAAACCGGACCTTGTGCTAACGGATCTCGTAATGCCTCATTGCAACGGCTACCAACTGGCTCGCAATCTCCGGAGCTCTGGCTTCAAATCGATTCCTATCGTTTCACTCACTGGATATCCTTTCCGAGATGACATCTCTCGGGGCAATGACAAGTTAGTCGATCTCTATCTCACCAAGCCCATTCAGAGTCAGGACCTCTTGGCTGCTATCTCCATCTGTCTGGATCGAGTGCCTAAAAGCTGATCGGTCGTCTCCTCCAAGTCAAGACGTAGAATGTCCTCTTAGCACGTGGATGTGAGTAAGAAGGAGGCTGATTCATCTTTCTCTCATCTGTAATCTGCGAAACCTCTAAGCGTGTCTGACTGGTTGGACGGCTTAGGGCGAGATATCCGCCTGGAAAGGAACACCCATGATCCGAAAGATATTCAATGAGGTCGTGCAGAAAGTCCCCAATCTAACCGCAGAAGGGTTAAGCTCGCCCTTCGATCCGCGGTTTGCAGCGAAACGGCAGGATTTTCTCAACAGCGCCGTGTATCTTCAGCAAGCCAACGATGCTGTGGCATATTTGCGTGGCATCGGGCGGTCGACGCGTTTTTCCCAGTGGCAGCGATTGCACTGCAGTCCTTCGCGCCTGCAGGCCTTGGTCGAGTGGCATGCGGGGCGCCCCGTTTCGCCGGGCGCGATCATTGTCGCGGCTTTGCACCTCGGCTTCACCATGGGCGTCGGTGAGAGTGCGGAACCCTACTTTAACTTTCTGTCGCGGCAAATCGAGACGGAACTTCTGCACCATCGCCGGCGCGTGCTGATCAAGC
>Ga0209985_10000344_pt1:2500-50000 | contig 51906 bp, 51 predicted proteins | sample NOAtaG_FD_187305 | JGI IMG/M metagenome (GOLD analysis project Ga0209985, IMG submission 187305) | Freshwater lake microbial communities from Lake Erie, under a cyanobacterial bloom - NOAA_Erie_Diel6S_1000h metaG (SPAdes) (version 2) | ecosystem: Environmental > Aquatic > Freshwater... | reverse complement strand
GGGATAAGCTCCATTGTCAAGAGGGAAACAGCCCAGAGCACCAGTTAAGGCCCCCAAATAATTACTAAGTGGTAAAGGAGGTGGGATTGCATAGACAATCAGGAAGTTTGCTTAGAAGCAGCAATCTTTTAAAGAGTGCGTAATAGCTCACTGATCGAGTAAGCTTGCGCCGAAAATGAATGGGACTAAGTAATTTGCCGAAACTGTGCGATATATTTTATATCGGTAGGGGAGCGTTCTGTTGTAGGTAGAAGTATTAGCGGAAGCGGATATGGACGAAGCAGAAGTGAGAATGTCGGCTTGAGTAACGAAAATATAGGTGAGAATCCTATACCCCGAAAACCTAAGGTTTCCTCCGGAAGGTTCGTCCGCGGAGGGTAAGTCAGGGCCTAAGGCGAGGCTGAAAAGCGTAGTCGATGGATAACGGGTTAATATTCCCGTACCGTTTTTTATTAATATCGAGGGACGGAGAAGGCTAAACTATCCGGATACTGGTTACCGGTTTAAGCGTTCAAGATGTTGAGAAGTGGAGAAAACACTTTGAGTTAAGACGTGATGACGAAACGCTACGGCGTAGAAGTAGTGTATGTCAAACTTCCAAGAAAAGCTCGTAATATTATAAATAAAAAATGCCTGTACCATAACCGACACAGGTGGGTAGGTAGAGAATACTAAGGGGCGCGAGATAACTCTCTCTAAGGAACTCGGCAAAATAACTCCGTAACTTCGGGAGAAGGAGTGCCTTATTTATAAGGTTGCAATAACAAGATCCAAGCAACTGTTTATCAAAAACACAGGTCTCCGCTAAGTTGTAAGACGATGTATGGGGGCTGACGCCTGCCCAGTGCCAGAAGGTTAAAGAAGTTGGTTAGTTTATGCGAAGCTGATAACTGAAGCCCTGGTGAACGGCGGCCGTAACTATAACGGTCCTAAGGTAGCGAAATTCCTTGTCGGGTAAGTTCCGACCCGCACGAAAGGCGTAATGATTTGGATACTGTCTCAGAGAGAGGCTCGGTGAAATAGACTTGTCTGTGAAGATGCGGACTACCTGCACCAGGACAGAAAGACCCTATGAAGCTTTACTGTAACTTGAAATTGGAATTGGACTTTACTTGCGCAGGATAGGTGGGAAGCGTTGAAAATATTCTTGCGGGAATATTGGAGCTATCAGTGAGATACCACTCTTGTAATGTTAGATTTCTAACTTTTAACCATTATCTGGTGAAAGAACAGTTTCAGGTGGGCAGTTTGACTGGGGCGGTCGCCTCCTAAACGGTAACGGAGGCGTACAAAGGTTTCCTCTGAACGGGTAGAAATCGTATCTAGAGTGTAAAGGCATAAGGAAGCTTGACTGTGAGACCTACAAGTCGAGCAGGGACGAAAGTCGGTCTTAGTGATCTGACGGTACTGAGTGGAAAGGCCGTCACTCAACGGATAAAAGTTACTCTAGGGATAACAGGCTGATCTCCCCCAAGAGTTCACATCGACGGGGAGGTTTGGCACCTCGATGTCGGCTCATCGCATCCTGGGGCGGTAGTACGTCCCAAGGGTTGGGCTGTTCGCCCATGAAAGCGGTACGCGAGCTGGGTTCAGAACGTCGTGAGACAGTTCGGTCCATATCCGGTGTAGGCGTTAGAATATTGAGAGGAGCCTTCTTTAGTACGAGAGGACCGAGAAGGACATACCGCTGGTGTACCAGTTATCGTGCCAACGGTAAACGCTGGGTAGCTATGTATGGAGTGGATAACCGCTGAAAGCATCTAAGTGGGAAGCCCACCTCAAGATGAGTATTCTCATCACAAAAAGTGAGTAAGGTCACGGTAAGACTAACCGTTCGATAGGCATTAAGTGTAAGTACAGTAATGTATGTGCTAAGATGTCCTAACAGACCGAGGACTTGAATTTTATAGCAATTTTTATCTTAGATAATATAAACTAACACATATCTATATGTTAGTTTATATTATATTCGGCTTTGGTGTTTTTAGTGTACTCAGCGGAACCACACTGATCCATTTCGAACTCAGTTGTGAAACGTTATAAATCGATGACAATACTTAGAAGGACACTTCTTGGGAAGATAATTCAATGCCAAAGTTTTAATTTCCAAAAACAAATTAAATTTTTAAATATAATATTGGTCAAACTAGTTCTAATGCATTATAATTAAAACTAACAAATTTTAAAACTGGGAAAAATAAAATTTTAAAATTAATATTATGACAGCAACTTTAGAAAGACGCGAAGGCGTTTCATTATGGGAGCGCTTCTGTGCATGGATTACAAGTACTGAAAACCGTTTATACATCGGTTGGTTCGGTTGCTTAATGTTTCCTACATTATTAACAGCTACTTCTTGTTATATTATTGCATTTATTGCAGCTCCTCCAGTAGATATTGACGGTATTCGCGAGCCTGTTGCAGGTTCTTTATTATATGGAAACAACATCATCAGTGGTGCTGTAATTCCTAGTTCAAATGCTATTGGTATGCATTTCTACCCAATTTGGGAAGCTGCTTCAGTTGATGAGTGGTTATACAATGGTGGTCCTTACCAATTAATTGTTTTACACTTCTTATTAGGTGTTGCAAGTTATATGGGTCGTGAATGGGAATTAAGTTACCGTTTAGGTATGCGTCCTTGGATCTTCGTAGCATTCTCTGCTCCAGTAGCAGCTGCTTCTGCTGTATTCTTAGTATACCCAATTGGACAAGGTTCTTTCTCTGATGGTATGCCTTTAGGTATTTCTGGTACTTTTAACTTCATGTTAGTATTCCAAGCTGAACACAACATTTTAATGCATCCATTCCACATGGCTGGTGTTGCTGGTGTATTTGGTGCTTCTTTATTTAGTGCTATGCATGGTTCATTAGTAACATCTAGTTTAATCCGTGAAACTACAGAAAATGAATCTACTAACTATGGTTATAAGTTTGGTCAAGAAGAAGAAACTTACAACATCGTAGCTGCACACGGTTACTTTGGTCGTTTAATCTTCCAATACGCTTCATTCAACAACTCTCGTGCTTTACACTTCTTCTTAGCTGCTTGGCCTGTAATTGGTATTTGGTTAACTGCTATGGGTATTAGTACTATGGCATTTAACTTAAATGGTTTCAACTTCAACCAATCAGTTGTAGATTCTCAAGGTCGTGTTATTAACACTTGGGCAGATATTATTAACCGTGCTGATTTAGGTATGGAAGTAATGCATGAGCGTAACGCACACAACTTCCCATTAGATTTAGCTGCTGGTGAAGTTTTCCCAATTGCTTTAACAGCTCCAGCTATTAACGCATAAATAAATAAATAAATAAATGAATTATATTCATTTATTTATTTTAAAACTTTTAATATTATAAAGATTTATTGCTTTATTTTTCTAATTATTTTTTATTAATATTTTAGATTTATTGATTAGATTATTGAAATAAAAAATATTAAATCTTTACAGAAAACTCAAAGTTTTCTGTAAAGATTTAGTTAATAAAAATTAACTGAAACTTTTTTATATAACTTGTAAATTGATTGTACAAGACAGAAAAAGAATTTAAATATAAATTAAATATAAATATTTTCCGTTGTTATTAACAAACTAAAGATATCTATTACATTTTTATACTAGAATTAAAATGCTAACAAATTCGTTTAGAATAAAAAATTATTTAAAACAAAATTCAAATTAGCATTATAATAAAACGTTTAGATCGAGTCAAAAAGAGCAAAATTACTATTCTATATTAATATTTCTATTTATTTGTAGAAAATTAGGGTAAATTATTTTTTGTGATTATTTATATAATTTAGATATAAAAGAATTAGTTTTTTAATAAGATAACCCTAAACTACGTGTTGTTTCAGCTCCTAAGTAAACCCGAACACTTAAAAAATCAGTAGGACATGCTGTTTCACATCTTTTACAACCAACACAATCTTCTACTCGTGGTGAAGACGCAATTTGACCTGCTCTGCAACCATCCCATTGTACCATTTCTAAAACATCAGTAGGACATGCTCGCACACATTGTGTACATCCTATACAAGTATCATAAATTTTAACTGAATGAGCCATTTTGGTTTTAAAAAATAGTTAAATTAAAATTAATCTAAATAAATATCTGAATATTATTATAATTGAAAGAATAAATATTTTTTTATTAAAAAATTGACCAATAAAAAATATTGGCACTAAATTAAAACTACACCACCTTTTTGTAAAAGATGGTGTACAACACTGCCAAAACTACAAAAATTAATTAAAGTTAAAAAAATTATTATGTTAATAATATAAAGTCTGATTTAAACGAGTAAATTTTAAAATTAATTAATAATATTTATTATTAAATTTTAGTTTTTCTTTTAGTTAATTATAATTATCGAAACCATTTACAGATACATATAAAATGGCTGTTTTGTAGATTGCTCTAAAAAATAGAAATTATTATCAAACAATTTTCACTTTACTCGAGCTAATAATTTGTCTAACCGACGAAACAAGATTTGTATAAGTCTACACTTTAATAATTTATTACTCTAGGATAATTTTTTATATTGAAATAAAACAGGAATTATATTATATTAACTTGTATTATAACTAATTACTAAAGATTAGCGATTCTAAAAATTATTATTTTATTAAATTTGCAAATTCTAAATCAAACTCAAATTTTGCACGATTTGTATTACCCCCCACTAAAATTTCGTCTGAAAATTGTAAAATCCAAATTTGTGAATAAGTCAAATAACTTAATAAAGTACTTATTATTAAAAAACCAAACCCAGTATAAATAAAAGGAATACCAGGATCCATTTTAATTTGTAAACCTGTTGAAACTAAAATATCAATTAGCATTAAAGGAAACGTCGTACTAAAAGGTTCATATAATTCCCAGTTACCTAAAAACTCTCCAAATTCATTATAAACACTACAGTAACCATTTAAATCAGTTAGTATAACTGTAAAACCTTCATTTAAACTTTTAGTTGTTGAAATCCAAGAAATCCATAATTTACTTGATTGATTTACAATAGAAACTAAAGGATATTGTAATATATTTAAATTATTCAGTTTTATGCGTAAACCTAATAAGTTCCAATCTGTTTGATAGTAAGTAACTGCATTAAATTTAGCTGGTTGATTTACATATATAGTGTTGTGATAAAGTTCAGTTCCAAAATTATTAAGAATAGAAATATCAGAATAATATTGATTAACAATATTATTATTATTATAAGTAATCCAAAAATCATTTATTCTTGTAGATAAATTTGGAATTTTAGAAAATACTCCATTTGATAATACATTTTGAATGTGTATAGTTTCTGTCTTTGGAATAATTTCTTGTGCTTTTAAACCAGTTAATGCTGTAATAATAGTACCTGATAATATTAAAATGAGACTTAAGTGAACTATAATAGGAGCTATTTTACCAATTAATCCTTTATAACAATAAAAAATATTTTTTTGTTGATATATTGAATAATTATTAATTTGAATTTTAAAAAATATATTCGTTAAATTATCAACTTGTAAATTTTTAACAAGTTTTAATTTATAAAACTGTTTAAAAGTTCTTAAAAACTGACATCGCCTAGCAACTTTTAAAGAAGGAATTTGTTGAACAATACTACACGTTATTAGACTAATACTTAAGATAAAAATAAAACAAAGAAACCACCAAGTTGAATAAACATGATCAAATCCAAACCTCAAAATTATATCCCAAGATAAAAATCCAAATAAAGGATTTATCAATGGATAATTTGCTTTATATATTTCAATCGGTTGATCTTGTTCAATAATTGTTCCAATGATACTTGCAATTGCGATAATTAAAAGAAGAATTATTGCAAAACGTAAATCTGCTAATGTTTTAAATATAATTTGTTTCATGTCATTCTTTAATATTGAGATATCAGAGTATAACATTCTTTAATCTTTATTAGAAGACGAAGAAGCTAATCTGATTTGACCTGATGAAGCCCAATTTTGTAATTTTAACATTTGATTTGTTTGCAATTGAGCTAATGGAATTACTTGTTTTATTGCGTTACAAATATCCATTGTTGTAAATTCACGTTCTTCATAAAAAGCTTCATACATACCATCAATTATACTTTGACGAATTTCAGCACCTGAAAAAAAATCAGACAAAGTTGATAAAGTTAAATAATCAAAGTTTTTCCAAGTATTTGGACGAAATTCTTTAATATGGATTTTAAAAATTTCTTCCCTTTCTTTTTTTTTCGGTAACTCTAAGAAAAAAATTTCATCAAATCGTCCTTTACGAATAATTTCTAAAGGTAATAATTCAACATTATTAGCGGTTGCGACAACAAAAACGGGCTTCGTTTTCTCTGATAGCCAACTAATGAATGTACCTAGCATACGATTACTGGTTCCACTGTCCCCTTTACTATCTAAATTATTAAATGCTTTATCAATTTCGTCTATCCATAAAATACATGGTGATAATGTTTCTGCAACTTGAATCATTTGTCGTAGCCTTGATTCTGATTCACCAACTAAACCACCAAATAATTTTCCAACATCTAACTTTAATAACGGTAATTGCCATTCAGTCGCAATAGCTTTAGCAGTTAAAGACTTACCTGTTCCTTGAATTCCTATCAGTAATAAACCTCTAGGAGTTGGTAATCCATAATTTAAAGCCTGTATACCAAACGCTATCCTTCGTTTTTTTAACCAATCTTTTAAATTATCAACTCCTCCAATATTTTGAATTGTTTCAGAACTTGACCAATATTCTAAAATTTCAGTTTGTCGAATTATTTGTTTTTTTTCATTTAATAAAATGGAAATACTATTTTCGTCAATTTTTTTATATGTAACAATTATTTTAGATAAAACACGTCGAATACGTTCTAAAGATAAACCTAAACAAGCTCGTGTTAAATTTTCTAAAAGTGATGGTTTTAATTCAATATTTAAAGAATTAATTAATCTAGTTAATTCTCTATGGATTTCAAGTTCATTTGGTAATTGAAAATATAAAATTGTAATTAAATCTTGAAGTTCTTTTGGAATATTTATTTCTGAACTAATAATAATTATTGTTTTAGGTTGTAATTTTAAAACACGACTAATATTTTTTAATTTCCTAGCAATAGAAATATCAGTTAAAAATCGATTAAAATCTTTTAACAAAAATAACGCAGGTGTTTCACAAGTTAAGCGTTCAACTAACTCAAGTGCTTGTAATGGATTACGTTTTGCAAATGATTGATTGTTAGGATTATTTATATAACCATCAATAAAATCCCAGCTATAAACACTTCGATTTAAATTATTTTTAATGCTTTGTCGAATAACATATTCGACTCGATCTTCCTCAAAAGTATTAATATAAATAATTGGATAACGAGCTTTTAATAAAAGAGTTAATTCATCGCTAAATTTCAAAGAATTATCTATTTGTGACATTATTGTATTGAATTATATTAATAATTAATGTTGAATAGTTAATTTATAACGACCTTTTTTTCGACGATTTTTAAGAATTTTACGTCCTTGTGAGTTTAACATTCTACTTCGAAATCCTGATACTTTTAAAATTGAATAACGAGTTTTGTTGGATAATGTTCGTTTTGTCATAATTAATAAATGTATATATATATATAGATAAATAATCTAATTTAATAAAAGACAAATATTATTTTGTCTAAAATCTTATACTAATTCTGAATGTAAATAATCATATAATATCAACTGACGAATAGTTTTACTTTGATCTTTAAACAATTGATAAGAGTCTTCTTTATATTCAAATAATGGGTTTCTCTGTCCATAACTTCTCCAACCAACAGCATCACGTAATAATGCCATATTTTGAAGATGTTCTTTCCAAGCGTTATCAATATAAATTAAAATTAATTTTTTTTCAATTGTTTGACTAATACCCTTTTGATAACTTTCAAATGATTCTGTTTTTACACTATGACACAACCAAAATTCTCTCATTAAATATTTTATTAATAATTTTTCATAATCTTCAAATCCTGGTACTAAAATATTTTTTAATTTTTGGTTCCATTTATTTTGAACAACAGTGTTATAGAATTTATCAAATAAATCTAATTCAACACTTTTTCCAAATAAGTTTTCAAATTTTTTTATACTTTCATTAAGAGTTAAAGTGTTTTGTTTTACTTCTGTAAGGGTTGCACAAATATACTGTTCAGCATATGAAAGAATTTTAGCACGAACACATTCACTTTCTAAAATTTTACGACGCTCAGAATATACAATACGTCGCTGTTTATTTAAAATATCATCATAATCAAATAAATATTTACGAGAATCATAATTAAGTTCTTCTATTCGCTTTTGAGCAGAATCGAGACTTTTCGTCAATATATTAGATTCTAAAGGTATATCATCTAATAATTGATTTTGTATAAAATTTTGAAGTTTTGTACCCCCAAATAAACGTAATAAATTATCATCCAAACTTAAAAAAAATCTTGTTAATCCTGGATCACCTTGACGACCTGCTCTTCCTCGTAATTGATTATCAATCCGTCTTGAATCATTTCGTTCTGTGCCAATAACATATAAACCCCCTAAATTTTTAACAATTATGTGATCTATTTTTTGTAATTTTTTCTCAAAAATTGTTGCTTGTTTAACTAAAAACTTTATAGAACATTCTAAATTATTTTTTATATTTTTTAATTGTCCATTATTATTTAAAATTGCTAAAACTTCTGTATCTAGCAGTTGTAAAAAATTTGCGTTATTTAATAAAGAAGATAATACAGATAGCGATCTTAATGAAAGAACTAATTCTAAATTATTTTTTATAAACAAAGAATTTGAAACTTTTCTTTTAGTTCCATTTTTAAAAAATACTAATAGATTATATAGTTGCTTTTTAACTTTAAATTCAATATTCCCTCCGAGAATAATATCAGTTCCTCGACCTGCCATATTCGTAGCTATTGTAATACTTCCTTTTTCACCTGCTTGACTTATAATTTCAGATTCTTTTCGAACATTTTCTGGTTTTGCATTTAATAATTTATATGGTAAATTATATTCTTGAAGTAATTGAGCTAAAGTTTCAGATTTTTCAACTGTAGTTGTCCCAATAAGAATGGGTTGACCTGTTAATAATTTTGTTTTACATTCTAGTGCAATTGCATTCCATTTTAATAATTCATCTTTATAAACTAAATCCGGTAAATCTTTTCTTTTATTTGGCCGAGCTGTCGGAATTTCTTCAACCGTTAAATTATAAATTTTCTCAAATTCTAATTCAGCAGTTTTAGCAGTACCGGTCATTCCTGATAACTTATTATATAGCAAGAAAAAATTTTGATATGTAATAGAAGCAATTGTTTGGCTATTTTGACGAATGGGTACTCGTTCTTTTGCCTCAATAGCTTGATGTAATCCATCGCTCCATCTTCGATCAGGCATAATACGTCCAGTGAATTCATCTACAATAATAACTTGATTATTTTGTAGAATATAATGAATATTCAAAAAAAATAATGAATTTGCTTTTATTGCATTTAGAATATATGGTATCCATGGATCTTTCGGATTAAATAAATCCGTAATTCCTAAAATTTTTTCAATTTGGATTATACCTTTTTGAGTTAAAATTACATTTTTATTCTTTTCATCAACTTTAAAATGAACACTAATTTCTAAATATTCAGCTATTTCTGCTGCTAAAATATATTTATCAATTGATGTTGTTACAGGACTTGATAAAATTAAAGGGGTTTGCGCTTCATCAATTAAAATTGAATCAACTTCATCGACAATACAATAATTAAAAGGTCTTAATACAATTTCATTTAAATTTGATACCGTATTATCACGAAGAAAATCAAATCCTAGTTCATTATTTGTAACATATGTAATGCTACTATCATAATTTTTTTGTCGATCTTTAGTTGACATATTTTCTTGAATTAAACCTGTTGTAACACCTAAAAATCGATAAATTTGTCCCATTGAGATTTGATCTCGATTAGCTAAATAATCATTAACTGTTACAATATGGACTCCTTTTTCAGTTAAAGAATTTACATAAGCGGGTGCTGTTGCCACTAATGTTTTTCCTTCCCCTGTTCTCATTTCAGCAATTTTTCCATAATGAAGAGTTAATCCTCCAATTAATTGTACATCAAATTGTCGAAGACCTAGTGTTCTTAAACTAGCTTCTCGAACAAGTGCAAACGATTCCACTAAAATTGAATCTAAATTTTGTTCAATTTGATACTTTTTTTTTAATTCAAAAGTTTTCGCTCTTAATTCGGTATCGCTTAATTTATTAAAATTGCTTTCTAATAAATTAATTTGACCAATTAAATTTTTATATTTATTTATTACAGAGGTTTGTGAAAATATATTTTTAAGCATTTTTTAAAGTAATAAAACTAACAATAGATGTTTTAATTTATTAATTACTTAATTATTTTTAATTAATTAACAATTGTAATTCGTTTTTGTTTTAAATTTGTATAATCAAATTTTACACTTCCATCTATTAATGCAAATAAAGTAAAATCTTTACCACATCCTACATTTTTCCCTGGTTTAAATTTCATTCCATGTTGACGTACTAAAATCGTACCAGCTTTTACAATTTGACCTCCAAATCTTTTTACACCTAAACGTTTTGCATTTGAATCACGTCCATTTTTTGTACTTCCTGCACCTTTTTTATGAGCCATAGTATTTAAATCCTAAAGTATAAATTTATTAGTTAATATTTATTTTTTCAATTAAGATTCTGGTTAATTCTTGACGATGTCCTTGTTTTTTGCGCGTTTTTTTCTTTGGTTTCATTTTATAAATAATCGTTTTACGGCCTCTTAGATGTTCTAAAACCTTTCCTTGAATACTTACGCTCTCTAAATAAGGTTTTCCTATTAAAACTTCGCCGTCATTATTCAATAGCAATACTCTATTTAAAATTATTTCTTTTCCTAAATTAACAGTAATACGATTTAAATCATAATATTTCCCTACTTCAATCCAAAATTGTTTTCCACTCACTTCAATTATTGCATATTTCATAAATTAAAAACATTTTATATTTATATTAATAAATAATACTAAATCTTTTTTTATAAAGTCAAACTTTTTATATGTTGTTAGATTTTAATTTTTTAATTATATTTTTTGAAGTTAATAATTGATTGTATAAAAGTTCAAAAGCTTTTGAACTTTTATACTCAGGGTTATTAATGACATAAATCGGATAACTAAGCTTAATATTTTCAATTTGAAGAATATCAAGAGTTTTTAATTCAATTTCATTTTTAACAGCTAAAGATGAAACAAAAGCTACCCCAAGTCCTAAACTAACTGCTGTTTTGATAGCTTCTAATGAATTTAATTCCATTATTATATTTAATTCTTTTATTTTAATATTATTTTGAATTAAAATACTATCAATAAATTTACGAACTGTTGAATCATTATTAAATACAATAAAATTCAAATCATATAAATCAACTTTATTAATGATTTTTTTTTTATTGTATTTAACTGAATGAGAATTTGAAACAATTAAATATAATTCGTCGTCTATAAGATTTTCAACCTGTAATTTTTTTCTTAAAAATTTAGGAACGTAATCTTCAATTACTGCAATATCAATTGAATTATTAATAACATGATTAATTATAAGTTTACTAGGTTCTATTTGAATTTTTAAATTTATTTGAGGATAATTTTTATTCAATAAAACCAGAATATTGGGTAAAAAATAGGTTGCAAGATTTTGAGTAGTACCTATTCGTAATATTCCTCGCTGACCAATTTTTAAATCATTCAAAGCTCTACAGCTTTCTTCACATAATGATAAAATCCTTTCAGAATATTCAATTAATACTTCACCTGCTTCAGTTAAAGAAACGTTATTTTTATACCGATTAATCAATTGAACTCCTAGACGATTTTCCAATGTTTTTAACTGTTTACTTAATGATGGCTGAGAAATAAATAATAGTTCTGCTGCTTTCGTAAAACTTAATTCAGTCGCGACAGCCTTTATTATTCTTAATTGCTGTAATGTAAAAGGAAGAACCATTTTTCTTTAAATTAGCTATTAAAATTTATTAAATATATATCTACATCTGATTTAATCTGTCAATAATTTATATAACTGCGGATAGAGAGACTTGAACTCTCACAACAAAAGTTACTAGGACCTAAATCTAGCGCGTCTACCAATTTCGCCACATCCGCAAATTACTTTAAACGAAGAAGAGTAATTTTATTATTACTCTTCTTCGTTTAAAGTATAAATGAAACTTGTCGTTTTACCAGTTAAAAATGATTTAGATAAAGATAACGCTTTTTGGGCTAATTTATCTGCTTTTCTTTTCCAAGTTGCTTTACGTGAGTTTTTTTTTGATTTTGAAGTACGTTTTTTAGGTACTGCCATAATTTTCTTTTTTAAAGTTTTAAAATTATTATAAAGAAACGTACGTAAAAAATCAAACACTTGAATATTATTTTTAAAATTAATTAAAATTTAACGAGAAAGACGTTGAATTTGTTGAATTGCTAAACGACCAATATTAAATAAAGCCCAAGATGCTGCTATTGCAATAGGCGCTAACATTACAAGTAAACGAGTATCCATAAATGATAATCCTTAAAAAAAATTTATATAAATAAAATCATATTGATAATTAGTATTATATCAATCTACTATTTAGTATAATCTAATAATTAGTTTTTAAATTAATTATTCAACATTTTTATTCCATCGTTCTAAAATAAGTGTATTTGAACCATTCTCATTTTTTTGATATTTAACAGGTTGAAAACCAATTTTTTTACTTTCTGCGATAATAACTTCACCAGCATATTGTTGAGTAATTTTATCTATAAAAAGTTCAACAGGGTATGGTTGATTCCAATAACTCATATCTACAACTAACTCATATTCTTTTTGATTCCAACAAAATTTAATATCGTGTCCGTTTAATTGTGGAATTCTTAAATTTATAGGATTATTGTTTTGTATATCATTTTTAATTAATATATTTTCTTTTTCATGAGGAATTTGTAATTTAGTCAAAGCTTGTTCTAAATAGAATAAGTTTTGAAAGCGGGTTTTCATGTTAGTAAAATGTGACATAATTTGTTGATATAAATAAATCTATTTTTACCTACAATTTTAATTCGTTTTTACTATTTTTTACGTCTATATATATTATTTAATACAAAGTTAAATATTTAAAATTTTTGCTTTCTCTAGTATTCTTTTTACTGTATTAGTTGGTTGAACACCATTTTTTAACCATTTAACAATTTTTTCAGAATTAAAAGAAACTTCTTTTGTTATTGGATTATAATATCCAACTTCATCTATAGCTTTCCCATCTCTTCGAGACGTATTCGGAATAATTATCATTCGATAGCATGGTTGTCGTTTTCTACCAATTTTTTTTAATCTAAGTTTTAACATAAATAGTATTTATAATTAAATATATGCTGAAATATTCAATTTAATTTGGAATTTCTTTATCGTCTTGAATAATATTCAATTACAAGTAGTTCATCAAGGTCGATCATAATGTCTTCACGATTACAATAATTAGTAACTTTTGCTTCTAATTTTGCTTTATCAAACTTTAAGTGACTTGGTAATTCATACAATTTACCAATTTCTAAATTTTTTTGAACCAATGTTATTGAAGTTTGTTTTTGTTTAACTTGAATAATATCATTTAATCGACATTGAAAACTTGGAATATTAATTATTTTATTATTTACAGTAATATGACCATGATTTACTAATTGTCGAGCATTTGCTACTGTAGGAGCAAATCCTAATGTAAAACAAAGAGTATCTAATCTCATTTCAAGTAATTGTAAAAGAATTAAACCTGTAATTCCTTTACGACGTCTTGCTTCTTTAACATAAGAGTATAATTGAGTTTCTGTCAAACCATAGTTAAATTTTAACTTTTGTTTTTCTTCCAATCTTCGACCATATTCGGTCAATTTTTTTTTAGTATTCTCTTCTCCGGCTTCACCTGATTTTCCAGGTCTATTCTTTTTTTTTGATGTTTTAGTTGTTAATCCAGGTAAATCTCCTAACCTTCTTATAATTCTTAATTTTGGTCCTCTATAACGTGACATAAATTGTAATATTATGTTATTGTATTTTTCTTAATAGACAACTTTGAAAATAATTTTGATAGGGCGAGTGACCGGACTTGAACCGGCGAATGGTGGAACCACAACCCACTGCCTTAACCACTTGGCTACACCCGCCAAAAACTAATAATTATTGACAAATTAATCTTAATGATTTTAAATGATTAAGTCTACTAATATTAAAATATTTTAAAAGAAATTATTTATGGAAACTGATAATAAATTAAAGATGGAAAGTAATTCTAACTACTTCAGCTTTGAAGTAAATTCAAAAATTAATTTTGAAAATAGATCAGAATCAGATAAGGATTATTTGTTAGAAATGGTAATTATGATATTTGTAAAAATGAGTATTAACGATGTATGGTTCTCATTTTTATCAAGTAATGGATATAATTATATTTTTCTATTCAAATCTAAAGGTCAAAAACGACTAGAACAATTACAAAGACTATGTCAAAAATATTTACCAAGCTCTAATGATTTTAATATCACTGAATATGATAAAGTAACGTTTCAAGCGAAATTAAAACAACTTCAAAATTCTCCAGAAGAATGGATTCCAATTAAATTAGTTACACATTCATATGAGTTTACAAAAAGTGAATTAGAATTAGAGAAGTTTGACAATGAAGAATATTGGTTTCCTTGGCAAAAAGAGATCTACTCTAAAATCTTCGATGAAAAAGGTAACATTATAAGACCAGATAAACGAAAAATTATTTCAATTATTGATAAGGAAGGAAAAAAAGGAAAATCAGAGTTTTTAAAATGGATTTGTCACAACTATCCAAAAGAGTGTATAAAATTATCGCAAGCATCGGAGTCTCAATTACGAGCTGCAGTTATAAAGTGTGGTCCAAAACGATGTTATTTCTTTGATTTAAGACAAATTGATGAACTAAATGATAAAATGGATAATTTAATGTCAATAATTGATGAAATAAAAAATGGACATGTTATGAACACTATCTATGGTGCAAATCAATCTTTAATTATGCCTAATCCCCACGTGTTTATTTTTAGTAATAAAGCTTTGAAATACGATTCTTTGTCAAAAGATCGATGGGAAATTTATGAAATCAGTAATGATTTTAAATTCAAATCAATAGATATTAATACAAATATATCTCAAGATGGAGAAATCGTTTTAAAAAAAATAACTAGTAATCTACCATTTTTAAAAAAACGAAACATTCTGGCGTTAATCGTATATTTCATGTTATCTTTATATAGATAAGAATTAATTATTAGCAAGTACAAGTAATAGTTATAATAACTACTTTTAGAAAACTTTATATAAGACGTATAAGAGATTATAAGAGGCTATTTAAAAACTTTTAAATGACCTCTTATAGGATAAATAGATAAAACCTCAATATTAATACTAAAATTATATTAACCTTAAACACACAAATCTTAATAAAATTAAGATCTTATAATACAATTAAATTCTTCGATTAAAACAAATCTGATTTTTTTAATAATTTCTTCAACTTCTTTAGTAAATAATGTTTTTTCATTTGATTGAAATGTAAATTGAATACATAAACTTGTCATTGTTTCGGGAATGAAATTTCCCTTATATTCATCTAATAAATCAATTGATATTAAAACTTTTGGTGATATTGAAAAAATTAAATTTTTAATTTTAGTAAAACTAATCTTTTTTAAAATTATAAAAGATAAATCTTTAAAAACTTTTGGATATAAGCTATAAATGCTATAATTTAGTAATTTTTTATATTTATAATCATTTTTTATTATTTCTAAATTAAATTCAAATAAATATAATTTAGCAGAAATATTTAATTTACTCGCTAATATGGGATTAATTTGACCAAAAACACCTAAAGGTATTCCTGGTATTAAATATAATTTGCTTGTCCGATAAGGGTGAAGAATTTCATTATAAATTTTTGGTAATCCTTTTTTCCAATAAACAAATAAATTTAATTTGTTGAAAAGTTGTTCTAATTTCCCTTTAGCTTCAAACCAAGATAAAGTTGTTATACTACTTGACCATTCATTTTTCATTTTAACTGAACCAAAAATTCCTCCAACTTGTTCAGATTCAATTGGAATAACAGATTTAGAAGGTAAAAAAACATGCCCATACTCAAAAGCTTCTAAACCTAAAATAGTTTGATTTGAATTTTCTTGACATACGTATATTAAATTTTGCAATAATGTAGATCTTAATAATGAATAATCTTTTGATAAAGAATTAATGATTGAAATTTCTTCATTATTACCTAAATTAATTAAAGAATAAGTTATAATTTCATTAAAACCTTCATTTAAAAAGTGACTTGTAATTTTTTTACGAATTTGATAACTAAAGTCTTCTTTACCAATTTGATGAAGGCTTGGCAAAATAGTAGCAAAGTTATTAAAACCATGTAGTCGAGCTATTTCTTCGATTATATCTATTTCACGTTTAATATCATCAGAACGTTGTAATGAAACTTTTACTTCCCAAACTAAATTCAATTTATCGAAATTAAATAAAAAATTTAAACGGGTTAAATAGTTAGAAATATTTAGTGGTGATAACTTATCGAATTTATTTGTTTTATTATTAATTATAGGTCCAAGAATTTGAATTACCGTTTGATAATCTAAACAAATAATAATAGGTTCAATTTTATTAAAATTAGCAACTGTATGAATATTTATATCTATTTTATTATCTAAACTTTTTAACAAATATAGGAATCTACATAACGATTCAATTAAATAAGTTGAATTTAATTCTTTTTCATACAAAGATGAACGATCCGTACGTACTCTGATAGTACGAGAAAGTTGTCGAATTTGTTTCGCATTAAATATTGAAGCTTCAATTAATAATGATTTAGTAGAATTATCATATTCAAATTTTTTATTAACCAAAATACCTGCAATACTTAATATTTCTTGATTAGCTTTTAAAACTAAAACATTTGAGTTTCCATTAAATTGAAAATTATTTGATCCTTGAAAAGGTTCTAATAATTTTTCACAATTCAAACTTAATTTAAAATTTTTATCATTTATAGCTAAACGAATTTTATCTAGATCATAAATCTCAAAAGGATAACCAGTTTCTAACCTAATATAATCTTTTAAATCTAAAATATTATTAGATGGTTCTATTCCAATTCGTAATAATTTTTGTTTTAACCAATTAGGAGAATAAAAAGTTTTAATATTTTCTACTGTAAAAGTACAAAAAATTGAATAATTTTTTTTCTTTTTATCTAAATTTGAAATTTTTAATATGGAATTTATAATCAAATTTTCAGCGTCACAAATTTTGTTTCCATATTTTGATAGTTTAGAAAATTTATTAGTCAAACTTGAAATTTCATTTGCAATTCCTTTAAACGATAAAGTATCTGATCTATTTGGTGTTGTACTAATATCGATGATTGTATCTTTTTTGTTATTAATATTTAATTCATAACTATTTTCAACTTCAAAACCACCAAGTGTCAATGTTTCAAGTAAATCTTCAAAGTTAACTGTTTTCAAATCTATTAACTCATTTAACCACTCTAAAGAAATAAGCATGTATTAATTATTAAATTGTTTCTTTATTAATTTGCTTTAGCAAAACGTAAACCATTCTCTTCACTATATCGTTCCATAAATCTCATAAATCTATCCCATGCCTCAGGATTCTTCATAATGTAAATAGCTTCAATAGCTTCAGGTTTTCCATTTAGAAAACGGGCATTAACATCGCGAGTTTCTAAAATACCTTCTTGATCGATTAAATACATACCAGTAATTTCACCTTCTTTAGAAGTACTTTTATCTAATATATTTGGATTTTTAAAACGAAATGTTGCTGTACCTGTACTACCATCTCTAGATCTTGTTAATTTTACTTCTGGTAATACTTTTTCATCTAATCCTTTTATAAACTGAATTTTAGGTTTCATTTTTTTAATTTTATTATTAAAAAATAATATGATTCTATAAATTAAATTTTAATTTAAAAAATAATATCTTAACTGGGGTGGAAGGATTCGAACCTACGCATGATGGAGTCAAAGTCCACAGCCTTACCACTTGGCGACACCCCATAATAGAACTATATAATAAAAAACTAATCAATCTTTTATTATATATTAATTAGTTTTTTATTGGGCAAGAAGGGATTCGAACCCCTGACACCGTAGTTCGTAGCCACGTGCTCTAGTCCACTGAGCTACAAGCCCAAAGTATATTATTCTTAACAAAAAATATACTTATATTTATTTGACTTCGTAAAGCTTTTATTAAAAAAATCAATTTAATATAAAAATTAATTTGCAAAATAATTCAAAATTCGGATAATCTAATTTTATAAATTCGACATTTAAATGATTATTCTATAATAATAATTTATAACATTTACAATTTATTTAACAAATTTTTACTATGGCAAAAAAAATTTTATATCAAGATAATGCTCGAAAAGCATTAGAACGTGGTATGGAAATAATGGTAGAGGCGGTTTCAGTGACATTAGGTCCTAAGGGTAGAAATGTTGTATTAGAAAAATCATATGGTTCACCTCAAATTGTAAATGATGGAGTAACAATTGCAAAAGAAATTAATTTAAAAGATCATATTGAAAACACTGGTGTTTCACTTATTAGGCAAGCAGCTTCAAAAACTAATGATGTGGCTGGTGATGGTACAACAACTGCAACAGTTTTAGCATATGCAATGGTTAAAGAAGGATTAAAAAATGTTGCTGCTGGTGCTAATCCTATTTCAATAAAATTAGGAATGGAAAAAGCAACTCAATATTTGGTTAATGTAATTAATGAATTTGCTCAACCTGTTGAAGATCTGGAATCCATTAAACAAGTAGCAGCAATTTCTGCAGGTAACGATGAAATAATCGGATGTTTAATTGCAGATGCTCTATCTAAAGTTGGAAAAGATGGTGTTATTTCCTTAGAAGAAGGAAAAGGAACTATTACGGAATTAGAAATTACAGAAGGAATGAAAATTGAAAAAGGTTTTATATCACCTTATTTTATTACTAATACGGAAAAAATGGAAGTCCTATATGAAAATCCTTTAATTTTATTAACTGATAAAAGGATTACATTAGTTCAACAAGATTTATTACCAATTTTAGAAGAAATTACTAGAATAAAACGACCTTTACTCATTATTGCTGAGGATGTAGAAAAAGAAGCATTAGCAACTTTAATTTTAAATAAATTACGGGGTATTGTAAATGTAGTAGCGATTCGCGCACCAGGATTTGGAGAATTTAGAAAATTACTATTGCAAGATATTGCAATTTTAACAGGTGCAACAGTAATTACCCAAGATGCTGGATTAAATTTAGATAATATTACTTTAGACTTATTTGGTAAAGCTCGCCGCATTATTATAAATAAAGATTCAACAACAATTGTTGCTGAAGGAATGGAAAACGAAATTAAAATTCGTTGCGAACAATTACGTAAACAAATTAATTCAGCAGATACAGAATATGAAAAAGAAAAATTACAAGATCGAATTGCAAAACTTTCAGGTGGAATTGCAGTTATTAAAGTTGGTGCAGTTACAGAGACAGAAATGAAAGATAAAAAATTAAGATTAGAAGATGCAATAAATGCTACAAGAGCAGCTGTAGAAGAAGGTATTGTTCCAGGTGGTGGTGCAACGTTAGCTCATTTAACAGAAAATCTTGTAAATTGGGCAAAGGCTAATTTAAATGAAGATGAATTAGTTGGTGCTTTAATTATAGGACGAGCAGTTACAGCTCCTTTAAAACGAATCGCAGAAAATGCTGGTATAAATGGTCCAATTGTTATTGAAGAAGTACAAAAACAGGATTTTGAAATTGGGTATGATGCTGTAAAAAATAGATTTATCAATATGTATAAAAATGGAATTGTAGATCCTGCTAAAGTAACCCGTTCAGGATTACAAAATGCAACTTCAATTGCTAGTATGATTTTAACAACAGAATGTATTATTGTTGATGAAGAGAAATAGGTAAATTTATAAAATTTTACCTATTTCTCAAAAATTTATTGAGTAACAGAATTTGTATCTACCATTTCTTTCATTGCAATTTTTAATTCTTCAACATTTGCTGTTAATTCTTCAATATTTTCAGAATTAATATTTTTTCGAATATTTTCAATTAAATTTTTAACTTTATTAGTTTTATCTTCTTTCATGGTATCCGAAAATAATCGTAGTTCTTTTTCAGCTTCATAGCATAATGTTTCAGCATTATTTTTTAAATCAACAACTTTTCTTTGCTCTTGGTCTGCTGCAGCAAATTGTTCAGCTGATTTAATCATTTCTTCTATTTCTTTTTTATCTAATGTAGAAGCACCTTGAATTGTAATTGATTGTTCTATATCTGTTTTCGTTTCTTTTGCTTTTACTGAAAGGATACCATCTACATCAATATCGAATGTAACTTTTATTTGAGGAGTACCTCTTTCAGCTTGAGGAATTCCATCTAAACGGAAGTTTCCTAAGCTTTTATTATCTTTAACTAATTCTCTTTCACCTTGTAAAACATGAATTTCAACGTTCGTTTGATTATCTACTGCCGTTGAAAACATTTCTGATTTTTTTGTTGGTATAGTTGTATTTCTAGCTATAATTTTTGTCATAACACCACCTAAAGTTTCTATTCCTAAAGATAATGGTGTTACATCTAATAATAAAATATCTTTAATTTCACCTGCTAAAATTCCAGCTTGAATCGCAGCGCCTATCGCAACTACTTCATCAGGATTAACAGTTTGATTTGGTTCTTTTCCTGTAATTGATTTAACTAAATTTTGAATTGCAGGAATTCTACTTGAACCTCCTACTAATACAACTTCATCAATTTTGGTTTTATCTAAACGCGCATCGCTTAAAGCTTTTTCTACGGGAATTCGGCATCTTTGAATTAATTCGCTACATAATTTCTCAAACAATTCACGAGTTAATTCAGTTTCAATATGTTTGGGTCCAGTTTTATCAGCAGTAATGAATGGTAAATTTATAGTTGTTTTATTTAAAATAGATAATTCCATTTTTGCTTTTTCAGCTGCTTCTGTTAATCTTTGTAAAGCTTGAATATCTTTTGATAAATCAATATTTTCTTTTTTTTCAAATTCTTGTAATAGCCAATCAACTAAAACCTTATCAAAATCATCACCACCTAAATGTGTATCACCTGCAGTAGACAACACTTCGAAAATACCATCTCCTACTTCTAATATCGAAACATCAAATGTTCCACCTCCTAAATCAAAAACTAAAATTGTTTCGTTTTGTTTTTGATCTAATCCATAAGCTAAAGATGCAGCAGTTGGTTCATTAATAATTCTTAAAACTTCAACACCAGCAATTTTTCCTGCATCAATAGTTGCTTGACGTTGTGAATCATTAAAATAAGCAGGAACAGTTATAACGGCTTGTTTAACTTCTTGTTTCAAATAATTACTTGCATCATTAATTAATTTCCGTAATACTTGTGCTGAAATTTCTTCCGGACTAAAATCTTTATTTAAAGATGTACATTTAATTTTAATATTTCCATTTGAATCAGATGTTACTTTATAGGGTAGTTTTTTAGCTTCATTTGAAACTTCTGATTCTTTTGAACCAATAAATCTTTTTACAGAAAAGAAAGTATTTTCCGGGTTGATAACTGCTTGTCGTTTAGCTATTTGACCCACTAATAATTCTTGCTTTTTAGTATATGCGACAATTGAAGGTGTTGTTCTTAATCCTTCCGAATTTAAAATAACTGTTGGTTTTCCACCTTCAATTGCTGCAACTACAGAATTTGTAGTGCCTAAATCAATTCCTACAACTTTTCCCATATAATTTATAAAATTAATATTTATTTATTTATAAATAAATATAGTATTTTTATTAATAAAATTGGTCTTCTATTTTACGAAAAAATATTTTATAAAGTTGTAATTGTGTTACATATAGACAAATTGTTTAAATTTATTTAATTTATTTATAAACGTTAATATATCTAAATTGGAGAAATATTGTGTCTTTAGGTCTATTAGGAAACAAAATTGGAATGACTCAAATTTTTGATCAATTAGGTAATATAGTTCCTGTTACTGTAATAAAAGTCGGTCCATGTGTAATTACTCAAATTAAAACACTTTTACAAGATGGATATGATGCTATTCAGGTTGGTTATGGAATTGTTCCAATAAATTCTTTAACTCAATCACAACTTGGACATTTACAAAAATCAACTATTCAACCTTTAAAATACCTTAAAGAATTTCATGTTAATAATCCTGAAACATTTAAAGTAGGTCAAGTAATTAATTTAGAATGTTTCGAACCAGGGCAATTTGTTAATATAACAGGTAAAACTTCAGGAAAAGGTTTTTCAGGACTTCAAAAACGACATAACTTTAATAGAGGGCCTATGACTCATGGTTCAAAAAATCATCGAGCACCTGGTTCAATTGGGATGGGAACGACGCCTGGTCGTGTTCTTCCTGGAAAAAGAATGTCAGGTCAATTAGGAAGTAAAAACTCAACGGTTAAAAAATTAAAAATTATACAAGTTAATGTTACTGAAAATATTTTAGTTATAAAAGGTTCGGTGCCAGGTAAGATAGGTAATTTATTAAGTATTAAACCTTCTAACTAAAATAATTTACAGAACAATAAACAAAAAATAGATTGATATAAATTATGACAGTTCAAAAGTTTATTAATTATAAGATATTAAATAAAGATGGAATAATATTAAATAATGAATCAGAAAATACATTTAAACTTAAAATTGTTGAAAACTCTTCAAATTATCTGATATATAAAGATATTTTAAGACATCAAATTCATAATAAACAAGGTACTGCTTCAACAAAAGTAAAAAGTGAAGTACGTGGTGGTGGTCGAAAACCTTGGCGACAAAAAGGAACTGGTAGAGCACGTGCGGGTTCTAATCGTTCGCCTTTATGGAAAGGTGGTGGAGTTATTTTCGGACCGAAACCTCACGTAACAAAAATTAAATTAAATAAAAAAGAGCGGAAATTATCTATTCAAACTTTACTTTACAATAAACGAAATAATATTGTCGTTATAAATAATCTTGAAACTATTCTAGAAAAACCAAAAACAAAATTATTTTGTAATATTTGTCAAAATTGTGGGTTATTACTTAATAAAAAACTATTAATTATAGTTTCTTCAAAAACTAAAGAATTAAAATTAGCTACACAAAATTTAAAAAATACAGAGTTAATCTTAGCGTCAAACTTAAATACGTTTAGTTTATTAAAAGCTGAACAAATTTTATTAACACCAGAAGCAATTATTACTATAAAGGAGACATATTGTGATTAAATCTTTATTTCTTAGTAATAATGAGATAATTAAATATCCAATTGTTACAGACAAAGCTACTCGTTTATTAGAAAATAACAAATATAGTTTTATTGTTAATCCTAAATCTGATAAATTTTCGATTAAATCAGCAATTGAAGAGTTATTTGGTGTGACAGTATTAAAAATTAATACATCTAATCTGCCAAGAAAAAAAAAGCGAATGGGAAAATATATAGGTTGGAAACCACAATTTAAAAAAGCAATTGTAACTTTATCACAAGGTGATACAATTAACTTATTTACCGAAAATTAACCAATAACATTAATTAAGTTTATGAGTATTCGTCTTTATAAATCTTATACACCAGGTACAAGAAATCGGGCAATTTCTGCTTTTACAGAAATTACAAAAAATAAACCCGAAAAAAAATTGATTCATAAAAATCACCGAACTAAAGGACGAAATAATCAAGGTATTATTACTATTCGTCATCGAGGAGGTGGTCATAAGCGAAAGTATAGAATAATAGATTTTCATAGAAATAAATATAATATCGAAGGAACTGTTTCGGCTATTGAGTATGATCCAAATCGTAATTCTCGTTTAGCTTTAATTTGCTATAAAGATGGAGAAAAACGCTATATATTACAACCAAACACGTTAAAAGTAGGAGATATTATTATTTCTGGATCAAACGGTCAAATTATAGTAGGAAATACATTACCTTTAAGTCAAATTCCATTAGGAACAGCTGTTCATAATATTGAATTAACACCAAATAGAGGTGGGCAAATAGTTAGAGCTGCTGGAACATCAGCTAAAATTTTAGCAAAAGAAGGTGATTACATTACATTAAGATTACCTTCAAAAGAAATTCGTTTAATTCGAAAAGAATGCTATGCAACGATAGGTGAAGTTAGTAACAATGATGCATTTTTAGTTAGAAGTGGAAAAGCAGGACGTACTCGTTGGTTAGGAAAAAGACCAGTTGTAAGAGGTTCTGTTATGAATCCGTGTGATCATCCACATGGTGGAGGTGAAGGAAGAACTCCTATTGGTCGAACTCGTCCATTAACACCTTGGGGTAAACCAGCTTTAGGAATCAAAACAAGAAAGAAAAAAAAATTAAGTTCAGCTTACATAGTTCGTCGTCGTTCTTAATTAAATTAACTTATATTTTTTATCAACTTTACTAAATTTTATCCAATGGGAAGATCATTAAAAAAAGGCCCTTTTGTAGCATATCATTTATTAAAAAAAATTGACCAAATGAATAAATCGGGAAAAAAGGATATCATTAAAACTTGGTCTAGAATGTCAACTATTTTACCTGAAATGGTAGGTCATACAATTGCTGTCTATAATGGTAAACAACATATACCTCTATTTATTTCAGATCAATTAGTAGGTCATAAATTAGGTGAATTTGCGAATACAAGAACATTTAAATCACATATTAAAACTGATCGAAAAACAAAACGTTAATATAAGTTTTAATGATATTATGAATAATTAAAAAATTTAACTATTTTATTCATATTATTTTTATAAATAGTAATTTTAGATTTTAAAACTAAATATTATTAAAACTTATTTTTAGAATAGTTTCGATCGAAAAATATAAAAATTTACTGAAAGTTTTAAAAAAGTATTTTATGTTGAATAATCAATCAATCAAAGCAGTTGCGAAATATATTAGAATGTCACCACAAAAAGTTAGACGAGTTCTAAATCAAATTCGAGGACGTTCATATCAAGAAGCATTAATGATATTGGAATTTTTACCTTATAAAGCTAGTGAAGCTGTAGGACAAGTATTATGTTCAGCTGCAGCAAATGCTACAAATAATTATGGGTTTGAAAAGAAAAAGTTAATTATTACAGAAACATATGCAAATGAAGGTCCAAAATTAAAACGAATCCGTCCACGTGCTCAGGGTCGTGCTTATAAAATTTTGAAACCAACATGTCATATTACTGTTGTTGTCAAATCTATTTAATATCATTATATTTTAATCAAAATAATAAAATATGGGTCAAAAAACAAATCCATTAGGTTTTAGGTTAGGAATAACTCAAGATCATAAATCCAGTTGGTATGCAAAATTTAGTAACTATTCAGAATTATTAAATGAAGATGATAAAATTAGAGATTATTTATCAAAATTTACAAAAGTTGCTAAAATTGCAATGATTAAGATAGGTAGAAGTGGAGATGGAAATCAAATAGAATTAAATATTGAAACTGCAAAACCTACTGAATTATTAGGAAATAAAGGTATATGGGTTACAAATTTATTAGCCGATCTTAAAAAATTGTTACCGAAAACTCGTCAAATTACTGTTAATTTTTTAGAGGTTGATAACTCTGATTCAAATGCAGCATTAATTGCAGATTGGATTGTAACTCAACTTGAAGAACGAGTTATATTTCGTCGCATAATTAGAGAAGCCATGCAAAATGCTCGAACAAATATATCTGGTGGAATTAAAATTCAAATTTCAGGACGCATTAATGGAGCTGAAATTGCTCGTCAAGAATGGAAAAGAGAAGGTCGAGTTCCTTTACAAACTATGCGTGCTAATATTGATTATGCAACTCGAGAAGCTCATACTATATATGGAATTTTAGGTGTTAAAGTTTGGGTCTATAAAAATTAAAATTAAACTCGGTTGGTATTTTTAAGAAGTTTTTATTTTTAAAAAAGTTATTAATTATGTTAAGTCCAAAAAGAACAAAATATAGAAAATTTCATAGAGGTAGAATGTCTGGAACAGCTAGCCGTGGAAATTCCATTTCATTTGGTGAATATGGTTTACAAGCTTTAGAACCTTCATGGATTACATCACGTCAAATTGAAGCAGCTCGTAGAACTATAACACGTTATACAAAACGAGGTGCTTCATTATGGATTCGTATTTTTCCTGATAAAAGTGTAACTGCTCGTGCAGCTGAATCTAGAATGGGATCTGGTAAAGGAGCTGTTGATTACTGGGTAGCTGTTGTTAAACCTGGAACAGTATTATTTGAAATTAGTTCGGTACCAGAAAGTATAGCACGAGCAGCATTTAATTTAGCTAGTTACAAATTACCTATTAAAACAAAATTTATTAGTAAAAATAATATTGAATAATCTTTATGGCAATAACAAAGTTTAAGCTTTTAAAATCACTTTCAAAAGAACAAGTACAAGAAGCTATCCTTGAAACACAAAAAGAATTGTTTTCTTTAAGATTTAAAAAAGCTACACGACAATCGTTTAAACCTAATAAAATTAAAAATGCAAAATGTCGTTTAGCTCAATTAAAAACGCTATTAAGTTTACAGCTAAATTTTATTGAAAAAAATACTTAAATTTTATAAATCTATTATATAAAAAGTTAGCAAGGAGTTTAAATGCCTGTAAAACAAAAAATTGGTACTGTAATTAGCCATAAAATGCAAAAAACTATAGTGGTAGAAGTTGAAAATCGGTATCCGCATCCAATTTATTCAAAAATTATGACAAAAACAAAAAAATATTTAGTTCATGATGAAATGGATGAATCTGATATTGGTGATCAAGTTTTAGTTGAAGAATGTCGACCATTAAGTCGACGAAAACGTTGGAAATTAAATAAAATTATTTCAAAATCATCTTTAGTTAGTTAAACTTAAAATTTTATGATATATCCTCAAACTTTACTAACAGTTGCTGACAATACCGGAGCTCGAAAAATTATGTGTATTCGCGTATTAGGTGGAAATCGAAAATATGCTCAAATTGGTGATACAATTATTGGTGTTGTAAAAGAAGCAATAGCTAATATGCCTGTTAAACAATCAGATATTGTACGAGCAATTGTTGTTCGAACATCAAAAACAATTAGACGTTCTGATGGAATGTATATTAGATTTGATGATAATGCTGCTGTCATTGTAAATTTAGATAATAATCCACGTGGAACACGTGTTTTTGGTCCGGTTGCTCGTGAAATTCGTGATAAAAATTTTTCAAAAATAGTTTCGTTAGCTCCCGAGGTATTATAAATGAAAACTAAACAAAAAATACGTTTTAAAATTGGTGATATAGTAACTATCATATCAGGCGCTTATAAAAATAAAGAAGGTGAAATTATAAAATTATATTCTGATTCTGGTAAAATTTTGATTAAAGGAATAAATTTTAAAGTTCGGCATATTAAACCTATAAAAGAAAATGAAATTGGTGAAATTAAACAAATTGAAGCTCCAATACATCATTCCAATGTTAAATTAAAAATAAACTAGTAGTAATTCAATATGCGTAATTATCAATCATTAGAAGAAATATCTGAGGTAAATTGTTTACTTGATAATATTAAAAAAGAATATGAATATGGGATTCAACCTATTTTAAAAAATAACTATTCAAATATTTATTATAACAAACATAAATTACCAAAGCTTAAAAAAATCCAAATTAATCGTGGCTTAGGTTTGAGTGCACAAAATAGTAATATTTTAAAAAAAAGTATTGAAGAATTTACTAAAATTACCGGTCAAAAACCTGTAATTACAAAAGCAAAAAAAGCAATTGCAGGCTTTAAAATACGTGATAATATGGAATTAGGGCTAAAAGTTACATTGAGAGGGGAAAAAATGTATGCTTTTCTAAAAAAATTAATCTTTTTTACATTTTCACAAATTCGTGATTTTAGAGGATTATCAGTTAGGAGTTTTGATAAAGGTGGTAATTATACTCTTGGATTAAAAGAACAACTTATTTTTCCAGAAATTGAATATGAAGATATTGATCAAATTCAAGGACTTAATATTACTTTTGTTATTGGATCATATAGCTCAAAATCAAAAACAACAACTGTTGAAAAACTATTAAATGGAATTGTTTTATTTAATTTTTTCCGTTTCCCATTAAATGATTCCGGTATTTATAATAAATATTCAACTAATAACGAAATCATTTTAAACTGGGAACGAAAAAAATCATTAAAAAGAAAGCGTTGGTCTCAAGATTAAAAATAATAAAATAAAATATTTAAAAAGGAGAAAACTGTGTGGTAAATGATACAATTTCTGATATGTTAACACGAATTAGAAATGCAAATATGGTTAAACATCAAATTGTAGAAATTCCTTTTACAAAAATATCATTAGGAATTAGTTTAATTCTGAAAGAAGAAGGATTTATTGAAGATTTTGATATTTATTTTGAAAAATCTCGTAAAAATTTATTGTTATTATTAAAGTATAAAGGAAAAAGTCGTGAACCTGTTATTACAGCAATACAAAGAGTAAGTCGACCAGGGTTAAGAGTTTATAGAAATGCAAAAAAATTACCTAGGGTTTTAGCTAATTTAGGAATTGCAATTGTTTCTACACCACAAGGTTTAATGACGAACTTAAAAGCCAAAAAACTGGGTATTGGTGGTGAAATTTTATGTTATATTTGGTAATTTGGAGTAAATTTATTATGTCAAGAATTGGAAAGTTACCTATTAAAATACCTGCAAATGTTGAAATTACTTGGGACAAATCAGACTTAATTGTAAAAGGAAAATTTGGTATTTTACAAAATACAATTCCAGAAGTGATTCAAATTAATCAAACGAATGATACATTAGTTGTAAATTTAATTGAAAATGCAAGAATTAATACTGCTTTATATGGTTTATATCGAACACTTATAAATAATATGATTATTGGTGTTTCAGAACAATTTAAAATTACTTTAAATTTAAAAGGTATTGGTTACAGAGCTAGTGTTCAAGGTCAAGATCTTATTTTAAATTTAGGCTATAGTCATCCTGTTAAAATTAGTATACCTTTAAATATTTCAGTTGATATTCTACAAAATACAATAATAAATTTAAAAAGTTGTGATAAAGAAAAGTTAGGTCTATTTGCATCACAAATTAGATCATGGCGTCTTCCAGAACCTTATAAAGGTAAAGGAATAATCTATGAAGGTGAAATTATTAAACGGAAAGCTGGAAAATCTGGTAAAAAGTAATTAACGAAAACCTAAAAAAATAAATATGAAATTTTCTAAACGAGTTTTATGGAAATTAAAAAATAAAAATAAAACTTTAAAACCGAATATATATAAAAAATTAAAACGTAATAGTTTAAGAGGATTAATTAAAGGAACATCGGAACGACCACGTTTATCAATTTATCGTTCAAATGAACATCTTTATGCACAAATTATAAATGATGAAAATTCAACCACTCTTGTTTCTTGTTCAACATTAGATTGTGAAATACAAACTAATTATAATAATCAAAAAACTTGTTATGTTTCTTATTTGCTAGGAAATCAATTAGCTAACTTAAGTCTTAAAAAAAATATTAAAAAAATAGTATTTGATCGTGGACGCTATATATATCATGGGCGAATACAGGCAGTAGCCGATGGGGCTAGAGCTGGTGGATTAGATTTTTAATAAACACTTATATTTTAACATATTTTTATGAGCACCGATTTAAAACAACTTAATAAATTAAAAAAAAATAAAAAACGTAATGAAAGTGTTACAGAATATGAAGAACGACTAATTAAAGTAAGTCGAGTATCTAAAGTTACGAAAGGTGGTAAAAAAATAAGTTTTCGAGCAATTGCAGTAATTGGAAATAAAAATGGTAAAGTTGGAATTGGTGTTGCTAAAGCAGATGATGTTATTGATGCATTTAAAAAAGCAAAAACTGATGCGAGAAAAAATTTAATTACTATTGAATTAACTAAATCTTTAACCATTTCACATGATATCACTGGTAATTTTGGAGCATGTAAAGTAATTATGCGTCCTTCTATAGAAGGATCAGGTGTAATTGCTGGAGGTGCTGTAAGAACTGTCTTAGAAGTTGCAGGTATTAAAAATATTATTGCAAAACAATTAGGTTCAAATAATTTGTTAAATAATGCCAGAGCATCCATTTTAGCACTGAATACTTTGACAAATAAATCGCAAATAATAAAGAATCGAGATTTAACATTTTAATTAATTTCTTTACATTCAAATATAAGAAATGAGACAAACTGTTGAGAAACCTGTTAAAAAAAATATTTTACTTAAACGTATTTTATTAAGCTTAGGAATATTAATATTTATTAGAATGGGAACATTTTTACCTATTCCAGGCGTTAGTCCATTAGAAATTGAATTTTTCCTAGAACGTAATTCAATTGCACGAACATTCGTTAATGCATTTTCAGGCAACAATACTTTTGTGATTGGAATTTTTTCATTAAATATTTTTCCTTATATTAATGCATCAATTTTAATACAAGTGCTAACAAATATCCTACCATATTTGTCTAAACTTCAAAAAGAAGGTGGTAGTGAAGGAAAACGAATCATCAATAGATTAACCCGTTTAATAACTTTTGCTTGGGCTTTGATTCAAAGTGTTACTCTTTCAATTTATTTAACTCGAGTACTAATGAATTGGAATATTTTTTTAATTTTTGAAATCATTATTTGGTTAACTACAGGGTCAATGATTATTTTATGGCTTAGTGAGTTAATTACTGAATATGGATTAGGGAATGGACCATCATTACTTATTTATATTAATATTGTTTCAAGTTTACCAAATATAAGTAAAAAAATACTTTTAGAAAATGCTGAAAAGTTAAATTTTGGGTCATGTTTAATTATTCTATTATTATTTTTCTCTGCTATTTGTGGAATTATTTTGTTACAAGAAAGTGCAAGATTGATTCCTTTAATCTCTTCCAAAGAGTTAAGTAGCTTAGGAAGTAGTTCACAAAAAAGTAATTATATCCCATTACGATTTAATCAAGCTGGTGTAATGCCTATTATTTTAACAACAGGTGTTTTAGTTATACCTACATATATTAATAGTTTAGGATTTCTTCCACTTCTTAGTTTTCCTTTTCTGATTCAAGCTTCTCAAATTATTTATTGGAGTAGTTACTTCTTATTAATATTAGTTTTTAGTTTAATTTATTCAAGTATTATTTTAAATCCAAAAGATATTTCTGAGCAATTACAAAAAATGGCTGTTGCAATTCCTGGAATTCGACCCGGAATTGTTACTACATTTTATCTTAAAGAAATTATGAGAAGAGTTACAATTTTAGGTGCAATACTACTAGCCCTTCTTGCTACATTACCTAATATTATCGAAGGAATTTTAGGAATTTCAAGTTTAAATGGATTAGGAACAACTTCTTTATTAATTTTAGTAGGTGTAATCCTTGATACCTCTAGAGAAATTAGAAGTCTTCGTATTTCAAATATTTATACAGAAATGTTTGATTAAAAAATAAAAATTATTACTTATAAAAAAACAAAATAAAAAATGAAAGTTCGTCCATCAGTAAAAAAAATGTGTGACAAATGTCGAGTTATTAAACGGCACGGAAAAATTATGGTCATTTGTAAAAATTCGAAACATAAACAACGGCAAGGTTAATAATCAAAAGGAGTTAATTCAATGGTAAGATTAGTAGGTGTTGATTTACCTAGAAATAAACGCGTTGCATATGCATTGACATATATTCATGGTATTGGTATAAAAACAGCAAAGAATATAATTGAATCAGCCAATATTAGTACAGAAACTCGAATATTCGAATTAAGTACTGAACAAACAATTCTATTACGCAAGTTATTAGAAAATTTAGACTTAAAATTGGAAGGCGATTTAAGACGATTTAATGGATTAAATATTAAAAGATTAAATGAAATAAATTGTTATAGAGGACAAAGACATCGTAATAGTTTACCAGTACATGGACAACGAACACGAACAAATGCAAGAGCACGTCGTGGAGCTAAAAAAACAGTTACAGGTAAGAAGAAATAATATTATGATTACTTTTTTAATTATACAAATTTATTTACTTAAAACATAAAAAATGCGTAAAACAACAATAAAAAAAGATAAAAAAAATATTGCTACAGGTATTGTTAATATTCAGTCAACATTTAACAATACTATTGTAACAGTTACTAATATACTTGGTGATACTATTTCTTCGGCATCTGCAGGTAGCACAGGTTTTAAAGGTGCAAGAAAAGGAACACCTTTTGCTGCTCAAACTGCTGCAGAAAAAGCAGCTTTAGGAGCTTTAAGTTCAGGTTTAAAAACCGTTCAAATCCGAGTAAAAGGTCAGGGATCAGGACGTGAAAGTGCTATTAGATCAATTCAAGGTGCAGGATTTGAAATTACAAGTATTAAAGATATTACTCCTGTTCCTCATAATGGATGCCGTGCGCCAAAACGACGTAGAGTTTAATTTAAATAAAAAAAGTTAAACAATGAATAATCTTAATTTAATAAAACGCAGTTCGGAAACTTTAGAAACTGGTTCTATGTATGGTCAATTCTTAATAACTAATCTACTGAAAGGTCAAGCAATGACAGTTGCTAATGCTTTACGTAGAGTATTATTAAATGATTTAGGCAGCGTTTGTATTACTGGTATTCGAATTGCAGGTATAAATCATGAATTCTCAACAATAGAAGGTGTTCGAGAAGATATTACCGAATTGTTATTAAATTTTAAAGGAGTAGTAATTAAAGGTAAAATAAATGAGCCTCAATTTGGAAAATTAAAGATTCAAGATTCTATGGTTGTAACAGCAAATTTAATAGAGTTACCTTTAGGTTTAGAAATTGTAAATCCAAATCATTATATTACAACCACTTCAACTTCAACACTCTTAGAAATTGAAATAAAATTTGAGTTTGATAAAGGATTCTGTTTAACGACTTCACCAGTTTTAGATTATAAAGATGATAATTTTTTAGAAATTGACCGAAATTTTACTCCAATTCAAAAAGCTGTCTTTAAATTAAATAGTTGCGAAGGAAATGAATTTATAATTTTTAGTATTTGGACCAACGGTAGTATTTCGCCAGAAGATGCTATATATGAAACTTGCAAAATTTTAGTCGATTCTTTCAGTTCTATTATGAAAAATCAATTTATTGACAAAATAGGTTTAAAAGATCAAATCCAAAAATCTGAATTATTATCATCTCTAGAAATAATTGAACCAGATCAGAATTTAATAAAAACATTTAAATCTTCTGATTCAAATATTAATCTGAATCAAGAAATAGAAATACATCAACAAGTAGATTCTAACGATATTGAATTATTAAAATATAAATTTAAAAATGCATCAATTGAAGAGTTAGAGTTACCTGTTAGAGCTTATAATTGTTTAAAAAGGGCGCAAATTCATACAATTGCAGACTTATTTAAATATTCTCCAGAAGAATTATTAAAATTAAAAAATTTTGGTAGAGTTTCAGCTTTTAAACTTTATACTGCTCTGAAAGATCGATTCGGAATAATTTGGTTTGGTCTTATTTAATTAGTTTTATAACAATTATTTTTTTATTAATAAAATTCTATGAATAATACATTTATACAATCATCTAAATACAGCGAAAAAAAATGGTATTTAGTTACAGTTGAAAAAAAGCCTTTAGGAAGAATGGCTAGCGAAATTGCTTATCGTTTAATGGGTAAACATAAAATTGATTATCATCCATCTGTTGATATAGGTGATTATGTTATTGTTATAAATTCAGAAAAAGTTTTAGTCACTGGTTTAAAAGAAAAATCAAAAATTTATTTTTCTCATTCAGGAAGACCAGGAGGAAAAAAAATTGAAACTTTACAAGCTTTAAGAAGTCGTTTATCAGAACGAATTTTAGAAAGAGCAATTAAAGGTATGCTACCTAAAGGACCTTTAGGCCGAGCAATGTTTAAACGTTTAAAAGTTTATAATGGTTTAAATCATCCATATAAAGCTCAAAATCCTGAATTATTAAATTTATAATTAATTTTTATGACAAATCAATTCCCAATTATATTCCAAAAAGATAAACTTGGAATAGGAAAAAGAAAACAAGCAATTGCCAGAGTTTTTTTAATTCCTGGAACAGGTAATATTACTATCAATAAAGTTTCAGGAGAAAAATATTTACAATACAATACAACTTATTTAACAAATATCATCTTACCACTAAAACTATTAAATTTGGAGAAACAATTTGATATTTTTGTATTAGTAAACGGTGGTGGACTAACAGGTCAAGCTGAAGCAATCAGATTAGGAGTAGCTAGATTATTATGTAAAATTGAACAACAAAATCGTTTTATATTAAAACAAAAAAAACTTTTAAGACGCGATTCTCGTGTTAAAGAAAGAAAAAAATATGGTTTACGAAAAGCTCGAAAAGCACCACAATATTCGAAACGTTAATATCTACTAAATTTAACATACATTATGTCAAAATCTAAAAGTAATACTAATTGGTCTAAAAAAACTCCTGTATTTTGCGATGCAAAGCCTATTTGTTTTGTAAGCTCAACAAAACGACAGTTAAATGTAGATGTTTGGTTATCTAAACATCCATTTTATACAAATTCTCAAACGATAATAGATACTGAAGGACGTGTTGAACGATTTATGAAAAAATATGGTTTAAAATAATCTTTTCAATTAATACTATTTAACTTATAAATTTTCTAATTCATTAAGTCTTAAAAATAAAAATTATGCCAACAATACAACAATTAGTTCGTTTACCACGGTTAAAAATAAATAAAAAAACGAAATCACCTGCATTAGTAACTTGTCCTCAACGCAGGGGAGTTTGTACACGTGTTTATACAACTACACCAAAAAAACCGAATTCAGCAATTCGAAAAGTTGCACGTGTTAGATTAACTTCAGGGTTTGAAGTTACTGCTTATATACCTGGTATTGGGCATAACTTACAAGAACATTCTGTAGTATTAATTAGAGGAGGTCGCGTAAAAGATTTACCTGGTGTACGCTATCACATTATACGAGGTGCCTTAGATAGTGCTGGTGTAAAAGCAAGAACTCAAGGACGTTCAAAATATGGTGTCAAAAAACCAAAAAAAGATAAATAATTATTATAATAACTTAAATTCTTAAATAAAAAATTCAAATATTTTAAAGAAAGATTAGAAATATGTCTCGACGTAATATATCAAAAAAACGATTTTCTCAACCAGATTCTACCTATAATAGTTATTTAGTTAGTTTATTAGTTACAAGAATATTGAAATCTGGAAAAAAGACATTAGCTCAAAATATTATTAATGGTGCTTTTGAAATTATTAAAGATAAAACAAAAGAAGATCCATTATTTATTTTTGAAAAAGCAATTAAAAACGCAAGTCCAGTTATTGAAGTTAAAGCTCGGCGAGTTGGAGGTTCAACCTATCAAGTACCAGTAGAGGTAAGTGATTTTAGAGCAACAAATTTATCTTTACGATGGATTATTAGATATGCAAAACAGCGTATTGGTCGAAGTATGTCGATAAAATTAGCAAATGAAATAATTGATACAGCAAACGATATTGGTAATACTATAAAAAAAAAAGAAGAAACACATCGAATGGCAGAAGCTAATAAAGCTTTTGCACATTTTAGATATTAAAAATCATTAAACTCTCGCTAAAAGCTTAATATTAATAATATAAAAATATAATTTTTTTAAAGGAAGTTTAAAAATGGCACGTGAAAAATTTGAACGTACAAAACCACACGTAAATATTGGAACTATTGGTCACGTAGATCATGGAAAAACAACATTAACAGCTGCTATTACTGCAACTTTAGCACTAGATGGAGGAAATAGTACTGTAAAAGCTTATGATGATATTGATTCAGCACCAGAAGAAAAAGCACGAGGTATTACTATTAATACAGCACATGTTGAATATGAAACTGATTTAAGACACTATGCACACGTAGACTGTCCTGGTCATGCAGATTATGTAAAAAATATGATTACTGGAGCAGCGCAAATGGATGGTGCTATTTTAGTAGTATCTGCTGCTGATGGTCCCATGCCACAAACACGTGAACATATTTTATTAGCTAAACAAGTAGGTGTTCCAGAAATTGTTGTTTTTTTAAATAAAGAGGATCAAGTAGATGATCCTGAATTATTAGAATTAGTAGAATTAGAAGTTAGAGAATTACTTTCAAAATATGACTTTCCAGGTGATGATATTCCAATTTGTCCTGGGTCAGCCTTACAAGCAATTGAAGCTATTACTTCTAATCCAAATCTAAAACGTGGTGATAACGTCTGGGTCGATAAAATTTTTGCTTTAATGGATGCTGTAGATAAATATATACCAACCCCAGAACGTAATACAGATAAAGCATTTTTAATGGCTGTTGAAGATGTATTTACAATTACAGGAAGAGGAACAGTAGCAACAGGACGTATTGAGCGCGGAACAATTAAAATCGGTGATAGTGTTGAAATTGTTGGTATAAGAAATACAAAAACAACAACAATCACTGGTATTGAAATGTTCCAAAAAACTTTAGAATCTGGAGTTGCTGGTGATAACGTAGGTATATTATTACGTGGTGTTACGCGTGACGATATTGAAAGAGGTATGGTATTAGCTGCTCCTCGTAGTATTACACCTCACACTAGTTTTGAAGCAGAAGTTTATGTTTTGACTAAAGATGAAGGTGGCCGACACACTCCGTTTTTTACAGGCTATAGACCTCAATTTTATGTAAGAACTACAGATGTAACTGGTTCAATTAATCAATTTACTGCTGATGATGGTACAGTTGTAGAAATGGTAATGCCAGGTGATCGTATTAAAATGACAACTGAATTAATTCATCCCGTTGCTATTGAACAAGGAATGCGATTTGCGATACGTGAAGGTGGTCGTACGATTGGAGCAGGGGTAGTATCTAAAATTGTTAAATAAATCTAATAAATTATGGAAATAAAAACGAATGAAAAAATTCGTGTTAGATTAGAATCTTTTAATTATGAATTATTAAATTCTTCATGTCAAAAGATTATTAATTTAACGGAACAAAGTAATATTAATGGAGCAAAAATTATTCCATTACCTACTGATAAGCGTATTTATTGTGTTTTACGATCTCCACATGTTGATAAAGATTCACGTGAGCATTTCGAAATAAGAATGCATAAACGAATTATAGATTTGAGTTATGAATCAACAATAAATATTTTTGAATTATTATCAGAATTAGAATTACCATCAGGTGTTTTATATAGAATATCGATATTTTAATAGATTCGTTAAAGTATCGATATTCTATATAAAATAATTAATAAATTTTTAAAAATAATGTCATTATTTTTAAAAATTTATTATAATGGGGACGGAGGGACTTGAACCCTCACGCACTATCACTAGGCAACGGATTTTAAGTCCGTCGTGTCTACCAATTCCACCACATCCCCTAATTTATATGTTAATGATATCAGTTTTACATATAAAAATCAACAACATAATTAAAAATTTATAGGCGGCACCCAGATTTGAACTGGGGATCGAGGATTTGCAATCCACTGCCTTACCACTTGGCCATACCGCCATTCACAATATTATGTTGTTGTGATTATATTATAAAACTTATAAAATATAAGTGATTAATAATGTTATTTAATATAAATCAATATTAAAATAGTAATAAAATATAATTTAAATCTAATAAGATTTATTTTTTGTGAATAGAAGTTTTTAACTAAATTTATTATTAATTATCATATGAAAGGAACAAACAAATTATGTTTGAAAAATTTACAGAAGGTGCTATTAAAGTAATTATGTTATCGCAAGAAGAAGCAAGGAGAATGGGTCATAATTTTGTAGGAACAGAACAATTATTCTTAGGTGTTGTTGGTCAAAGACAAGGTATGGGTGCAAAAGCTTTAAAGTCTTTTGGAATAACGTTAAAGAAAGCTAGAAAAGAAGTTGAAAATTATATTGGTCGTGGTACAGGTTATGTAGCATCGGAAATTCCATTTACACCTAGAGCAAAACGAGTTTTGGAAATGGCTGTCCAAGAAGGAAAAGATATTGGTCAAAATTATGTAGGAACAGAACATATTTTATTGGCTTTATTAGCAGAAGAAGATGGTGTTGCAATTAGAACTATTGAAAAATTAGGAGTAGATATTTTTTTACTTCGTAAAAAAACTTTGGACCTTATAAAAGAAAATCAAGAAGAACTATTAAGACCGCTAAGTGATGCTGAAAAACGTATATTTGATGGTGATGGTGACTCAATGACACCAACTTTAGATGAGTATGCAGATAATATTTCAAAAGATGCTCTTGAAGGACGTTTAGATCCAGTTATTGGTAGAGATAAAGAAATTTTTGAAGTAATTAAAATTTTAGCTAGAAGAACGAAAAATAATCCTGTTCTAATTGGAGAACCAGGGGTTGGAAAAACAGCGGTAGCGGAAGGTCTAGCTCAATTAATTCTTACAAGCGATGTTCCAAACTTTCTAGAGGGTAATGTCGTAATGTCTTTAGATTTAGGTTCTTTATTAGCCGGTACTAAATACCGAGGAGAATTTGAAGAAAGATTAAAAAGAATTGTTGATGAAGCTTCTTATGATGGAACAATAATTTTGGTCATTGATGAAATTCATACATTAGTAGGTGCAGGTGCAGCTGAAGGAGCTGTAGATGCGGCTAATATTTTAAAACCAGCATTAGCTAGAGGAAAATTTAGATGTATTGGTGCAACAACGAATGATGAATATAGAAAATATATTGAACGTGATGCAGCTTTAGAAAGACGATTTCAACCAGTTCATGTAAAAGAACCAAGTGTTCAAATAACAATTGATATTTTACGCGGTCTTCGTTCTAAATTTGAACTTCACCATGCTTTAAGTTATCATGATGTTGCAATCGAGCAAGCAGCTATTTTAGCAGATAAATTTATTGCTGATCGATTTTTACCTGACAAAGCTATTGACGTATTAGATGAAGCAGGTTCTCGCGTTCGTTTAGAAAATAAACGATTACCACAAGGTGTTTTATTATTATTAAAAGAATTACAACAAACTTTAAGTGAAAAAGACAAAGCTATTCGACAACAAGATTTTGAAACTGCCTCTAATTTATTAGAATATGAAATGGAAGTTAGAACACAAATTCTAATTATGAAGCAAGCTCTTGAAATTAATGAAAAAACAGGTTTGAAACGAGTAAACATTGATATGGTAATGGAAGATGATGTAGCAGAAGTTATTGCAGGCTGGACAGGAATTCCAGTTAATAAAATTTCTGAATCTGAATCTATAAAATTATTAAATATGGAACAAACTCTTCATGAGAGATTGATTGGACAACATCAAGCAATCGTTGCCGTTTCAAAAGCAATTCGAAGAGCACGTGTAGGACTTAGAAATCCCGATCGACCAATTGCTAGTTTTATTTTTGCAGGTCCAACTGGAGTCGGAAAAACAGAGTTAACAAAAGCTTTAGCGGCTTATATGTTTGGAACTGAAGATACTATGGTTCGATTAGATATGTCAGAGTATATGGAAAAACATACTGTTGCTAAACTAATAGGTTCACCTCCAGGTTATGTTGGATATAGTGAAGGTGGTCAATTAACCGAAGCAGTTAGAGGAAAACCTTATACTGTGGTTTTATTTGATGAAATTGAAAAAGCTCATCCTGATGTTTTTAATTTATTATTACAAATATTGGACGATGGTCGATTAACTGATTCTAAAGGAAGAACAGTTAATTTTAAAAATACGTTAATTATTTTAACTTCCAATGTTGGTGCTAAAATTATAGAAAAAGAAAGTGGTATTCAGTCTAAAAAATCAAATCAAAGTTATTTTGATATTAATGCAAATTTTTTAACATCTAAAGATAGTTCTGACCTTGATGATGAATTATACAAACGAATTTCTACTTTAGTTAATGAAGAACTAAAAAAATATTTTCGTCCAGAATTTTTAAACCGTTTAGATGAAATTATTATTTTTAGACATTTAACTCGTAATGATATTACACAAATTTCTGAAATTATGATTAAACAACTAAAAGATAGGATGAAAGAAAAAGAAATTGAATTGGAAATTAAGCAAATAGTTAAAACGATGTTGATTGATCAAGGTTATGATCCAATCTATGGAGCACGACCATTACGTCGAGCTGTAATGAGATTATTAGAAGATAATTTAGCACAGCAATGTTTATCAAAACCATTATATCCACGTACAAAATTAATTGTTGATGCTGATTTATATGATAACATTATTGTTGAAGTTGATTATACGGCTGTTGATCCAGATTTAAAAAATAAAGATAAAAAATTAAATGATAATACGAGTAAATAATAATTAAATTTTATTTATCTTTTTATTTTTTTGTAACTTTTCAATTTTATCACTAACAAAAAAATAAAAAGATAAATAAAATTTGATCAACACATAAAATTTTTATATTATTTTACTTAATTGATTTAATGGTGAACTTGCATTTGCGTAATTTTTCTTTTCCATAATTCCTGATAGATAAGCAAATCTACCTGCTTTTACGGCTAAATTCATTGCTAATGCCATGTTTTGTGGGATTTTAGATTGAGCAACAGCACTATTTAATAATACAGCATCTGCACCAAGTTCCATAGCTTTTGTAGCTTCACTAGGACTACCAATACCTGCGTCAATTATTACTGGTATTTTTGCATTTTCTATAATTATTTGAAGATTTATTAAATTGCTTAGACCTTGTCCAGAACCTATAGGTGAGCCTAATGGCATAACAGCAGAACAACCTAAATCTTCTAAATGTAAAGCTAACATTGGATCGGCATTAATATAAGGTAAAACTGTAAATCCTTTTTTAACTAAAAATTTAGCAGCTTTAATTGTTCCAATTGGATCAGGTAATAAATATTTTGGATCTGAAATTATTTCTAATTTTACAAAAAAATTATCTAATTGACCTAACTGGCATGCTAATTCTCTACCTAAAAAAGCCATTCTTATTGCTTCTTCAGCAGTTTGAGAACCCGCTGTATTAGGTAGTAGCCATAAATTCTTCCAATTTAAAGAATATAGAAAACAACTATGATCATTTTTTATATTTAATGGTAATCGTCGTATCGCTACAGTAACAACTTCACACTCACTTTTTTTTAAACTAGTAATTGTTTCATCAATTGTTTTATATTTACCAGTACCTAACATTAAACGTGAGTTAAAAGTTTTATTTCCAATTTTTAACTGATCTAAATTATTCATGATTTTATGTTTTAATCTAAACTCCCCAGGTAGGATTTGAACCTACGGCCAATCGGTTAACAGCCGATTGCTCTACCACTGAGCTACTGAGGATATTATAGATAATTTATCATTTTTCATTTTTAGCGTCAATTATATAATAGTAAATTTTCTCATTTTAAATAAAGAAAAAATTAAGTTTTTTAATTATTTTATATTTTATTTATGTAAAACTAAATATCGAACAACATTAGGATCGAATTTTAATAAATTACAAAAATTTGCAATATATTTTGGTAAACTTAAAAAATTTATTTGAATAAAATTACCTTTTTTACAACTTTTAATTAAATAAGCAAAATCTCTTTTACCACGTGAAATTACAGATATTTCAGAAGCATTTAGTGATTGTAATCCTTTTGCAAAATTAAAAGACCATACTTTTAATTCATTATCAGTAAATTCTTCATTTAAAACAATCATAATTTCATATTTTACTACTCCAGACATATAATAATTTTCTATTAAAATTTTTTGTTTCGTTATAATATATACAAATAATAATTGAAAATTATTTATTCTGTCAAATTTTTATAACTATTTGTTTTTAATTTTTTTTTGAAATTATGATACTATTGGTATTAGTTGTATTTTTTTATCTTAAAATTAAATTATTTACAAATTGTCAAACAATTTTTTATTAGTTTTAAATTAAAATTATTTCCTATATATATTTTTATCGTTTTTTAATTGTTTAAATGATAAATTTTTGTTCAAAATAATTGATTAAAAATATGTAGAAATGTAGTAAAGTTCATACTTTTTTTTAGATTATATATTATACTTAATTTAAAAATATTATAAAATCATTTACATAAATACGTTTTATTTAAATATGATAATAAATTGGAATAACATTCAAAATTTTTTATCCAATATTGTTTTTGGAATTCTATTATTTACAACAATTTTTTATTGGGTTAGTTTATTACTCTTAAAACAAAAAAATAAATTCTCTCAAATAGGAAGAATTAGTTCAGTTTGTGCAAATATTTTGTTATTTTTTATTCTTTGTTCAAGATGGATTGTAGCAGGTTATTTTCCTTTAAGTAATTTATATGAATCTTTATTATTCTTAACTTGGTCTTTATTAACACTGTATTTATATGTCGAAGTAAAAACAAATAGTAATCTTATAGGTGCAGTTTTACTTCCCGTAACATTGTTTATTATTGGTTTTGCAAATTTAACATTATCGGCAGATATGCAAAAATCAAGTCCTTTAGTACCTGCTTTACAATCAAATTGGTTAATGATGCATGTTAGTATGATGATATTAAGTTATGCTACATTAATTATAGGATCATTATTATGTCTTTTATTTTTAGTTATCTCTAAAGCACAGGATATAGATTTGAAAATTATTGATAAATCTTTTACTTCTGTTTATAATAAAATAATCGATTACTATGAAGATAAAATAGTTTTAATACCTTCTCCAGAGGTATTAGAATTTGGAAAAGTAAAATTGCTCCATAGTTTGGATAATTGGAGTTATAGAATTATAGGATTAGGATTTCCATTTCTTACAATTGGTATTATTTCTGGAGGAGTTTGGGCAAATGAAGCTTGGGGCTCGTATTGGAGTTGGGATCCTAAAGAAACTTGGGCTTTAATTACATGGATTATTTTTGCAACTTATTTACATTCACGTATTACAAAAGGTTGGGAAGGTAAAAAAACAGCTATTATAGGATCAATAGGCTTTTTTGTTATTTGGATTTGTTATTTAGGTGTTAATTTCTTAGGAAAAGGTTTACATAGTTATGGTTGGGTATCATAATTTTCAGACGAAATTTTAGTGGGGGGTAATACAAATCGTGCAAAATTTGAGTTTGATTTAGAATTTGCAAATTTAATAAAATAATAATTTTTAGAATCGCTAATCTTTAGTAATTAGTTATAATACAAGTTAATATAATATAATTCCTGTTTTATTTCAATATAAAAAATTATCCTAGAGTAATAAATTATTAAAGTGTAGACTTATACAAATCTTGTTTCGTCGGTTAGACAAATTATTAGCTCGAGTAAAGTGAAAATTGTTTGATAATAATTTCTATTTTTTAGAGCAATCTACAAAACAGCCATTTTATATGTATCTGTAAATGGTTTCGATAATTATAATTAACTAAAAGAAAAACTAAAATTTAATAATAAATATTATTAATTAATTTTAAAATTTACTCGTTTAAATCAGACTTTATATTATTAACATAATAATTTTTTTAACTTTAATTAATTTTTGTAGTTTTGGCAGTGTTGTACACCATCTTTTACAAAAAGGTGGTGTAGTTTTAATTTAGTGCCAATATTTTTTATTGGTCAATTTTTTAATAAAAAAATATTTATTCTTTCAATTATAATAATATTCAGATATTTATTTAGATTAATTTTAATTTAACTATTTTTTAAAACCAAAATGGCTCATTCAGTTAAAATTTATGATACTTGTATAGGATGTACACAATGTGTGCGAGCATGTCCTACTGATGTTTTAGAAATGGTACAATGGGATGGTTGCAGAGCAGGTCAAATTGCGTCTTCACCACGAGTAGAAGATTGTGTTGGTTGTAAAAGATGTGAAACAGCATGTCCTACTGATTTTTTAAGTGTTCGGGTTTACTTAGGAGCTGAAACAACACGTAGTTTAGGGTTATCTTATTAAAAAACTAATTCTTTTATATCTAAATTATATAAATAATCACAAAAAATAATTTACCCTAATTTTCTACAAATAAATAGAAATATTAATATAGAATAGTAATTTTGCTCTTTTTGACTCGATCTAAACGTTTTATTATAATGCTAATTTGAATTTTGTTTTAAATAATTTTTTATTCTAAACGAATTTGTTAGCATTTTAATTCTAGTATAAAAATGTAATAGATATCTTTAGTTTGTTAATAACAACGGAAAATATTTATATTTAATTTATATTTAAATTCTTTTTCTGTCTTGTACAATCAATTTACAAGTTATATAAAAAAGTTTCAGTTAATTTTTATTAACTAAATCTTTACAGAAAACTTTGAGTTTTCTGTAAAGATTTAATATTTTTTATTTCAATAATCTAATCAATAAATCTAAAATATTAATAAAAAATAATTAGAAAAATAAAGCAATAAATCTTTATAATATTAAAAGTTTTAAAATAAATAAATGAATATAATTCATTTATTTATTTATTTATTTATGCGTTAATAGCTGGAGCTGTTAAAGCAATTGGGAAAACTTCACCAGCAGCTAAATCTAATGGGAAGTTGTGTGCGTTACGCTCATGCATTACTTCCATACCTAAATCAGCACGGTTAATAATATCTGCCCAAGTGTTAATAACACGACCTTGAGAATCTACAACTGATTGGTTGAAGTTGAAACCATTTAAGTTAAATGCCATAGTACTAATACCCATAGCAGTTAACCAAATACCAATTACAGGCCAAGCAGCTAAGAAGAAGTGTAAAGCACGAGAGTTGTTGAATGAAGCGTATTGGAAGATTAAACGACCAAAGTAACCGTGTGCAGCTACGATGTTGTAAGTTTCTTCTTCTTGACCAAACTTATAACCATAGTTAGTAGATTCATTTTCTGTAGTTTCACGGATTAAACTAGATGTTACTAATGAACCATGCATAGCACTAAATAAAGAAGCACCAAATACACCAGCAACACCAGCCATGTGGAATGGATGCATTAAAATGTTGTGTTCAGCTTGGAATACTAACATGAAGTTAAAAGTACCAGAAATACCTAAAGGCATACCATCAGAGAAAGAACCTTGTCCAATTGGGTATACTAAGAATACAGCAGAAGCAGCTGCTACTGGAGCAGAGAATGCTACGAAGATCCAAGGACGCATACCTAAACGGTAACTTAATTCCCATTCACGACCCATATAACTTGCAACACCTAATAAGAAGTGTAAAACAATTAATTGGTAAGGACCACCATTGTATAACCACTCATCAACTGAAGCAGCTTCCCAAATTGGGTAGAAATGCATACCAATAGCATTTGAACTAGGAATTACAGCACCACTGATGATGTTGTTTCCATATAATAAAGAACCTGCAACAGGCTCGCGAATACCGTCAATATCTACTGGAGGAGCTGCAATAAATGCAATAATATAACAAGAAGTAGCTGTTAATAATGTAGGAAACATTAAGCAACCGAACCAACCGATGTATAAACGGTTTTCAGTACTTGTAATCCATGCACAGAAGCGCTCCCATAATGAAACGCCTTCGCGTCTTTCTAAAGTTGCTGTCATAATATTAATTTTAAAATTTTATTTTTCCCAGTTTTAAAATTTGTTAGTTTTAATTATAATGCATTAGAACTAGTTTGACCAATATTATATTTAAAAATTTAATTTGTTTTTGGAAATTAAAACTTTGGCATTGAATTATCTTCCCAAGAAGTGTCCTTCTAAGTATTGTCATCGATTTATAACGTTTCACAACTGAGTTCGAAATGGATCAGTGTGGTTCCGCTGAGTACACTAAAAACACCAAAGCCGAATATAATATAAACTAACATATAGATATGTGTTAGTTTATATTATCTAAGATAAAAATTGCTATAAAATTCAAGTCCTCGGTCTGTTAGGACATCTTAGCACATACATTACTGTACTTACACTTAATGCCTATCGAACGGTTAGTCTTACCGTGACCTTACTCACTTTTTGTGATGAGAATACTCATCTTGAGGTGGGCTTCCCACTTAGATGCTTTCAGCGGTTATCCACTCCATACATAGCTACCCAGCGTTTACCGTTGGCACGATAACTGGTACACCAGCGGTATGTCCTTCTCGGTCCTCTCGTACTAAAGAAGGCTCCTCTCAATATTCTAACGCCTACACCGGATATGGACCGAACTGTCTCACGACGTTCTGAACCCAGCTCGCGTACCGCTTTCATGGGCGAACAGCCCAACCCTTGGGACGTACTACCGCCCCAGGATGCGATGAGCCGACATCGAGGTGCCAAACCTCCCCGTCGATGTGAACTCTTGGGGGAGATCAGCCTGTTATCCCTAGAGTAACTTTTATCCGTTGAGTGACGGCCTTTCCACTCAGTACCGTCAGATCACTAAGACCGACTTTCGTCCCTGCTCGACTTGTAGGTCTCACAGTCAAGCTTCCTTATGCCTTTACACTCTAGATACGATTTCTACCCGTTCAGAGGAAACCTTTGTACGCCTCCGTTACCGTTTAGGAGGCGACCGCCCCAGTCAAACTGCCCACCTGAAACTGTTCTTTCACCAGATAATGGTTAAAAGTTAGAAATCTAACATTACAAGAGTGGTATCTCACTGATAGCTCCAATATTCCCGCAAGAATATTTTCAACGCTTCCCACCTATCCTGCGCAAGTAAAGTCCAATTCCAATTTCAAGTTACAGTAAAGCTTCATAGGGTCTTTCTGTCCTGGTGCAGGTAGTCCGCATCTTCACAGACAAGTCTATTTCACCGAGCCTCTCTCTGAGACAGTATCCAAATCATTACGCCTTTCGTGCGGGTCGGAACTTACCCGACAAGGAATTTCGCTACCTTAGGACCGTTATAGTTACGGCCGCCGTTCACCAGGGCTTCAGTTATCAGCTTCGCATAAACTAACCAACTTCTTTAACCTTCTGGCACTGGGCAGGCGTCAGCCCCCATACATCGTCTTACAACTTAGCGGAGACCTGTGTTTTTGATAAACAGTTGCTTGGATCTTGTTATTGCAACCTTATAAATAAGGCACTCCTTCTCCCGAAGTTACGGAGTTATTTTGCCGAGTTCCTTAGAGAGAGTTATCTCGCGCCCCTTAGTATTCTCTACCTACCCACCTGTGTCGGTTATGGTACAGGCATTTTTTATTTATAATATTACGAGCTTTTCTTGGAAG